>Ga0208612_1000249_pt1 | contig 26544 bp, 17 predicted proteins | sample AntDryMetagUQ889_FD_188089 | JGI IMG/M metagenome (GOLD analysis project Ga0208612, IMG submission 188089) | Polar desert microbial communities from Antarctic Dry Valleys - UQ889 (SPAdes) | ecosystem: Environmental > Terrestrial > Soil > Desert | place: Antarctic Dry Valleys | collected 2008-12-31 | reverse complement strand
CCGGCCGGCAGCATCACTTTCTTCCCGAAGATCCAGGGGCCGGTGTCGACGATGAGGTAGCTCGAGCCGGTGTCGTAGGTCGCCTCATCGACCTTCCCGATTGAGCCGTCGAGCGCCTCGACGCCGTAACCGGAAACGTCGGTGCTGCTGATGCTCGCGCCGAGCAGCGCCGGGTCACGGTAGGTCCATACATCCATGTCGACCTCCTTGGTCGGTCAGTTTATGCCCAACGATCCGCCGTGCCGGTCGGCGACGCAAGCGGAGTCGGGCTTGCTGCGCGGGCCGACGACGTCGACGACCTCCTCCTCCATCAGCTCGGCGAGGACGCCGCCCGACAGGGCGAGCGGGCCCTCCTGCCGCCGCGGCGAGCTCGCCGAGCGCCGCCTGCACCCGCTCCGACAGCTCATGCCGCCCAGCCTCGTCGGCGGTGACGACCTCGACAGGTTGTGGCTTCCTTCCCACGGTGGTCCTCCTCTCGATCTTGTGACGGATCGCCCCGAACGCTCGCAAGCCGAGCGGACAGGGCAGGAGGACCGCCGTCTCGGTTTCTACGGGCTACCGGACAACCTCGCCTGCCGGGGCTTTGCTGTCCGGTGCTCCGCTGATATGTCAGTGGGTGAGCCACTGGTGCTTGGTCGGGCGGAAGAGCTTGGCAAGGTTGTCGCCTTTCTGAAGTGCACGCGAAGCCCCGAGTGCGCTGCTGCTCGAAGGCGAGCCCGGCATCGGCAAGACGACGCTGTCGCTAGCCGATACCCCGCGCGGCGCCCTGCACCGATAGGACGTCTCAGCCGGCGACCGTCACACGCTTCCGGAAGCGTGAGGCGACGGCGCTCTCCTCGCCCGGGCGAACGGTCACGGTGTTCGGCTCCCCGTCCGAGACGAATCTCTGCTTCGGGTCCTCCTCCAGCGCACGCATCCAGTATGCGAACGTGTACTCCTCGGCGGACGACCAGGGCATGTGCGAGCTCCGGATGCGCGGAATCGCCGTCCGATCGAACTGCTTCGAATAGGGTGAGGGCGCGGGATTCGCGCCGACGAGAAAGACCGCGTAGAGGCCGTAGGATCGGCCGCCCGAGCGGCCGCGAACCGCGAGCCGGGCCGGTTCGGGCATGGAGCCGAGCGGAAGAGCCATGGTCTTGATCCGGTAGCCGGGGACCGCGTCCTCGATCACCCGAGCGCCCGCGACGAGCTGCCGCTGGACGGCCGGGGGCGACAGCGTCTCGAGCGGCGTGTGGTCGTGCGAGTGGTTGCCGAGCTCGAAGCCGTTCGCGACGAGCCAGCGGAGATGCTCGGGCGATCGCACCGTGCCGCCGAACGGCTCGCGCAGCACGTAGAACGTCGCCTTGGGCTCGAATCCCGGGTGCTTCCGGGCGAAGTCGAACAGGATGGCGACGGCCGTGTTCTTGGCCGGCTTCCCGTCCTGCCCGAGCGCGAGCTGGTACGTCGTCGAATCGTCGAAGGTGAGCACAACAGGGCTCTTCCCGGCGGGCACGTCGATCCGTCCCTTGACGAAGTCGGATGCGAGGACGGGCGCGTAGCCCCTCTTCCAGAGGTATTCGAGCTCGGCGCGAAATTCCGCCGGCGTCTGGTCGTACGCCCCGACGCGATCGGGGCGGATCTCGTGGTACATGAGCACCGGCACGACTCCGAGCTCGTTCGGCGGCAGACCGCTCACCGGCCCGACGTTGCCCTCGGTGGGCCTCGGGCTCGGATCCGCCAGCCGCTTCGGCCCCGGAAGCGTCTTCGGCGGCGCTGTTGTCAGCTCCAGGTTCGGGCGCGTCGCGGTCGGCTCGAGCGCGTCCGCCGTATAGGTGACACCCGCGTTCCAGAGGATGAACTCGTGGAGGCCGGTGTCGCGTGCGGCGCGGATCTGCGCAGCTACCTCGGCCGGCCCGTACGTCCGGCCGAACGAGAAGTCCTGGAGCCACGGCACGACGCGCGCGCCCGTCCCCTTGGTCTGCCGCACGAAGTCGGCGAGCGAGCGGCGGACGATGTCGTAGGGATTGCCGTTCGGGTCGGCCACGCCGTACTCGCCCGGTCCCCAGTGCGACGGGTAGAGCATCGGCGCGATGTAGTCGACGACGCGCGCTATTCCGGGGATGTGCTGCGCGACCTCCTTGGGGCGGGTTGCAGAGACCCCGAACACCGACGCTCCCACGAGCACACCTGTGTCGTCGAGCGCGTTGCGCGACTCCTCGAGGAAGGTCGTGATCCCTCGCTCGGGCGTCCCCTCCAGGCCCGGGAAGTGCATCGACGAGCTCGGGCCGTCGGGGCGGCGGACGTAGTCGTACAGGATCTCGTCGACGCCGAGCCTCGCGGCCGCGACCGCGACGTCGATGTTGTACTTCCGCACCACCGGGTCGGCGAAGTTCGTGAACCCCCCGTAGTCCGCATATGGCCCGCCGCCGCGTGTCTGCACGACCTCACTCCGCCGGCCCGCTTTCCAGGCCGCCTGGGCATGGATCGGGTCGCGGAAGCAGACGAGCCGCCCGATGATGCGGACGCCCATACGATGAAGCTGGCGAACGGCCTCCTCCAGGTCGAAGATCTCCTGTACGGCCCCGATCCGCTTGCCGTACGGGACGGGTGCATCCCAGCCGACGATGCCGGACTCGTCCTTCAGGTCGAGCTCGACGGCGTTGATCTTGTTCGCCTGCACGAGGTCGAGCACCCCTTCGCGCAGGGTCTTGTCCGCCCACGCATGGGCCGTCACGTGCACGGAGCGGACCGGATGCTCGGGCCGGCGGGGGACGACCCTCACGGGCACCCTCCAGCGACTTCGATTGCCCGCCCGGTCCGCGAGCTCGAGGACCAGTGCTCCGCCCGCCGCCGGAGAGGACAGCTCGATGCTGAACCGTCCTTTGCCGTCGAGCGGCACCGGCTTCCCTCCGCGGAGAACGCCTGCCCCGGGCTCCGCCGTTCCCTCGATGTGCACCGGCTCGCCACGCGTGTGCACAGCGGGCGCATCGAGTCGCAACGTGGGCGGCTGCGTGTCGACCTCGAACGCGATTCGGCGCGTCGTCGAACCGAGCCAGCGCGCGTCCACGCTGATCTCGATCAGGTGCACGCCGTCCGACAGCCGGCCAGGCCGGAAGACGTACCGATCTTGGTCGCGCCGGGGCTTGATCTCGCGGCCGTCGAATCGCCATACGGGCTCCGCAGCGGCGTCGGTGCGAGCCCAGAAGGACAGTTGGGAGGCCTGGGACGCGCCGACGAGTCCGCCGTGCTCGAGGCCGCCGGTCTCGATCTCGGGCCGAACGGCGGCAGTCGTGAACGCGACAGCCGTAATCGCGAGGACGAGCACCGCTATGAGCGTGCCTGCGAGCCGCCACGGCGGCTTTCGCCGTTCGCGGCGAGGACGTCGGGCTCGGCGTATCTCGCCCGACGCGGTCGCGGAGGGCCCCGGCGGCGGCTGGCGGTTCGTGTCCCCCAGGGCATCGCCACCGTCGCCTCCGCCGTCTGGCTCGAGGCGGGCGAGTCGACGCGCGAGCTTCTCGTTCTCGTCGACGAGCATGCCGAGCGCGCGAGCTGCGGCACGGAGCTCCGCGACCTCCGAGCGCTCGAGACCCTGTGCCCAGCGCCGGATCTCGGTGCGACGTCCCGCGTCCATGAGGCCGGAGGGTAGCCGTCGCGATGGGAGGTCGCACGTCGCCAGGCACCGCCGCGCCGGCGCTCCGCCTGGATCGCCCTCACGCTCTGCTGGACGACGAGATTCCGGCGAGGACCGGGACACATCGGGGACACACGTCGCCTTCTGGGCAACAGAAAGGCCCCGTTAACGGGGCCTTTTAGAGCGGATGAAGGGGCTCGAACCCTCGACCTTCTGCATGGCAAATACCGGAGAGCTCTTCCGGAGGGTTCCGCTTTGGCTCTATTGAGCCAAATCTGCGTCTCGCACTTGACCCCCGATTCCCACCATTTCCCACAGTTCGCTGACCCGTTGCTGACCCGTTGGCCGATTCGGCGCGAGCAGAAGGTCACCTCATGCAGACCTCAATCGGGCCGGTCTTGCCGTCGTCGACGCGGATCACCGTGACCGATACACGCGGATCCAGGTGCTTCTGGAGATCGATCTCGATCCTCCCCACCTCGGACGCACCGTCCCACGAGGTCGCCTGGATGCGAACCGTGATCCGAGCCTCGCTTTCCTGCTCCACCACGAGCTTGCTGCAGTTCACGACTCCACCGCCAGTGCGTAGGTCCGCTGCGTCAGACCGAAGCTCCACGCGACGCCCTGCCGCGCACTGCGGGTGCTCGGTGGGACGCGCAGGAAGTAGCGCTTGTACGAGCCGTCGGGCTCGGGCGTCGAGTTCACCACCTCGACGGCGACGAAGTGCTCACCGTCGACCTCGCGTTGCGTCTGCCACAGGCGTCCGTAGTCGTCCTCCTGCACGATCTGGGCGCCGACGGAGGTCATGAAGCGCTCCGGGCCGATCCGCTCGATCGCGACCCGGCGTCGCTCGACGTTCGCCCAGCGGAGAATGCGGGCCGGAGTGACCGCCTCCGGATCGCGGCCGGCGCTCTCGGTCATCTCGACGCCGCGCCAGAAGTAGAGACCCTCGCCGTTCGGCCATTCGGCTGCGGGCCGGCCGTCCCAGTCGTGCAGCCTGCCCTCCTCGTCGAAGCGCATGCGCGGACGCACGAGCGCGACGAGATCCGCACGGCGGTCCGACCATCCGACCGCGAACGCGAACAGGCCCGAGCTCGTCGCTTCGGCGAGCGGCACGAGAGCGTCCACCCGTCGCGGCGGTGTGAGGGTCCCCGCCATCAACACCCGCGCGACCGGATCGAGCCTCGCCGTCACCGAGCGCACTCCGCTGACGTACGGCGAGTGGCCGAGCCCGGCAACGAGAACGGTGCGGTCGGCGTCGACGATCCGCTCCAGCGCCGCGCGCGGCGGGGAGAGCTCCGGCTCGAACCTCGTCCACCGGGAGCCCGTCAAGCGCCAGGAGCTTCGGATCGGCCCATCGAGCAGCCGACTCTGACGGCTGGTAAAGGAAGGCCACGGCGCTCGATCCTGGGCCGGATGGACACGCGCGAGCCGCAGCGCGCGAACATCCGGATGGATGCGAACGCGCGGGGCAGAAAGCCCGAGCGCCTCCACGTAGGCGTGGAGCCGGTCGACCATGCGCTCCTCGTCGACGTACGGTCGCTCGGGGTCGATGTCGCCCAGGAGCTCGAGCACCTGCTCGCCGATTCCGCTACGGCCGAGCATCAGTCAGCCACCCACCGGAACGACTTGCTCCTGCGCGGCGCAGGCGGCGTGTACTCACGCTGGCGCCGAACCTCGTACGCTCCGGGCGCGAGCCCGATCGCATCGTGCTCGTCGTGGACGAGGCTCGCCGGCTCCTCGACGACGAGGAACGATCCCTCCGTGCCGCGATCGAGACGTGGCGCATAGAGCTGGCCGCGCCCGAGTACGACGTGTGCATGGCCGGTTGCCTCGCCCTCGGCGAGGACAAAGCGCGAGCCCTCTTCGCAGGCCCGTTCGCCCCGGTCGGGCACCTCGTCGACCGGAATCAGTAGGACGTCCCCCTGGCGGACGATGCCGCGTGCCCGCCCTGTTGCGCTGCGCTCGATACTCATGGCTCCTCCTTCTGGAGAGCTCGCGCGATCGCCCACCGTTCCGTTCGCCGTTGCCCGGATCCCGGGCCTCATCACGTGACCACCTTGCGGCGAAGCAGGTTGGTGGACGATCGGGTCTCGCCCTCACGTCGCTCTTGATGTCGAAAGGAAGTCGTCCGCCGCCGCGCGTGTCCTTACGTGCCTGCGTTAAGTCGCCCTCGCGGCCGATACTGAGATGACCGACGTAACGTGGATCAGCCCGTGGGGGCTTCAGCGAGATGGAGCCGGGGCTGTGGATGGGTGGCTGTCTTACAAACGCGCCCGCCTCCGCAGATGCGACCTCGGCGTGTACACCCGACGTGACGCAGGTCGGGAGCTACATGCGGCAACTTTGGCCGCTCGCAGCGCTCGTCGCTCGATCGCTCCGCGGACGCGCGGCGTGGCCCCGCGCATACGAACCTGTGTTCCCACTGAAAGCCTCATTCGGTGGATGTAGAGGATCCAGGAGGCGCCGATCTAAACGATGCGATGCGCGATCGACTCTGCGGCGGTCGAACTCGGTGGCTCACCGGCGCTGTTGCGCTTGGAGCGCTCCTCTTCGCCTTGCCCACGCTCGCTGTCAACCTCAAGGGAACTCCCGGTAGCGACGTTCTCACGGGAACTCCGAAGGCTGACCGACTCAACGGCGGTGCGGGGAACGATCGGCTCTACGGGATGGCTGGTCCCGATGTTCTGATCGGTGGAAAGGGTCGCGACACTGTCGTCGGAGGGGCTGGAAATGACCGGCTCGAGGTACGCGACCGCGAGCGCGACGTCGTCGATTGTGGCCCAGGAAGGGATACGGTCGTCGCCGACCAGCGCGATGCGATCAGGCGGGGCTGCGAAGTGGTGCTCCGCCCGTCGACGCCCGTCGCACCCCCGACGCCACCGGCGCCCGCGCCACCACCGCCCACAGCACCCCCTGCGCCAGCACAAGCGACGCCAGGCGAGTATCAGGGCCAAACACAGAACGGCAACTACGTCTTCTTCACCGTTACGTCTAGCCGCACGATCACGGGCTTCAGGATCAACGATCTGCCCGCACCGTGCGATGGCCCACTCCAGCTGATCGGAGGTAGAGACTGGGGTAGCGCCTTCTGGGGGATCGGAAGCGACGGCAGCTTCACCGCTGACGGCCGGTGGACTGGTTCCGACGTGCAAGGCGACGCTGAATGGACAAGCTGGGATGCCAAGCTCGCTGGTTTCTTCAACAATCCGACGTCTGTGACCGGCACGGTCATCGAAAACTCCGAACTCAACCTCCAAGGTCGCCACTGGCGCTGTTCGACAGGCGAGGTGCGATGGTCGGCGAGTCTCCGCTGAGCGTCAGCCCAGGCTTGAACTCATCGCTGACGCCAGCCGACGACCAAACGAGTCACGACGTGGTTTCAGCGGCTTGTCGGGGGCCGAAGGTCGAGGCACGGTCATCCTCGAAGTACGTCATCCCAGCGCGCGAGCTCGTTCGAATCACATTCACCCGAACTGTCTTCGCCCAAGCCCGCGGCGAGATCGAGCACGAGTTCCACGAGTAAACGCACTGCTCGGACGACAAGACGTGCTGCGAGTTCGATCACGACGCGACGAGTCCCGATGCACCGTTTGTCGCCAGCTCGACGAAGCGGCAAACCGCGTTCACGAGGCGCATGTCGGCGACCGTCTTGCAGTCGGCGTCGAGAAGGCGCGGGGCGCACACGAGCACGACGCGGCACTGCGCACGCGACGTCGCGACGTTCACGCGGTGGCGATCGAAGGCGAAGCCGATCCCACGCGGCGCCTCCTCCGAGCTCGAGCTCGCCATCGAGACAAAGACGACCGGCGCCTCCTGCCCCTGGAACTTGTCCACCGTGCCCACGCGCACACCGTCGGGTACGCGCTGGCGGAGCCGCCGCACCTGGGCGTTGTAGGGGGCGACGACAAGGATGTCCTGCGGCCCGATCGCCCGAACGACTCCGTCGTCGTCGGTGAACGACGTCCCGAGGAGTGCGCGGATCGCCTCCGCAACGGCGTCCGCCTCCTCCCAGGACGACTGGCTGCGCCCCACGTGCTCGATCGCAGCGACGACGAGCCCGTTGCCGGCTGCGAGAGAGCGACGGGCGCTCACCTTCGCGGGCAGCAGGCGCCCTTCGTAGTACGCGTCCGACGTGAAGTCGCAGATCTCGGGCCGCAGTCGCCACGTGCGCTCGAGGAAGATGCCGCGCTCCGGTGGCACCGTCTCATCCTCGCCAAGCAGGTGCTGGAGGACGGAGACCTTCGCCTCGTCGGGTTGCGCGCCCTGTGAAACCTGCGGGAGCTGGTTCGGATCTCCGAGGAAGACGAGCGAACCGGCGGTCGAGCCCACGGCGAGCACGTCCGCGAGAGACACCTGCCCGGCCTCGTCGACGAAGAGCACGTCGAGCAAGCCTTCGAACTCTTCGCGCGCAAACAGCCATGCCGTCCCGGCGAGGAGCTGAAGGTCGTCCTCGAGCATGTCCTTCCAGCCGTCTTCCCAGTCGATGCAGCGGCCGCTGAAGCGCGACTCGACGTTTCCCGCGGTCGCCTTCTTGCGCCCTTTAAATATGAAGCCCTGCTCGCGGGCCTCCCGCTCGATCTCCTCGAGGAGCTTGTTAATCGCCTTGTGGCTGAGCGAGGTGACGCCCACGCGCTTGCCCTCGCGCATGAGCGCGACGGCCATCTTCGCCCCCTGCCACGTCTTCCCCGATCCGGGCGGACCCTGCACGAAGAGGTAGCTGGCGTCGAGCGTGGTCACCGCCTCAACCGGCGGGAGCTCGAGCCTGGCCTGCGGCAGCCGTCGCTCGAGTACGGCGACGACCGCGGGATTCGCCGTCCCGTCCAGGTACGCGCGCGCAAGCCGCGCGAGCGCGTTTCGCTGCTCCTTGTCGTGGATCGGCGGGATCGGGATGAGCGCTCGCGGCAGCGGTTCCTCCGCACGCGCCTTGCCGCGCCGCAACGTGACGAGCCCGCGCTCGTCGTCCGCGACCACCGAGTATGTCTTCTCGGTCGCCGGATCCACACATTCCCCCGAAATCTTGTGTTCCTGCTCGGGGAACTCGAACGTGTAGACGAGCGAGCCCTTGTCGGGCTCGGGATCGCCCACGAGCTCGAGCCCGCCGATCGTGTCCGTATCGGCGATCAGGTCGTCCTCGTCGAGTGAGAGGTGGAGGAACCACTCCCACCACTGAGGCTTCGCCTCGCGGCGGTGGTAGTCGAGGAGCTGGGCGAGGAGCCAGGCGGCGTCGCCCTCCTCGGTTGAGCGTTCGAGCAGCTCGTCGCGGAGCACCGCCCGCTCGTGCGGCATCTCCTCGTCGGGCACCTCGGGCTGGACCGTCGGGCGCCAGGGAAGCCCGGGCGGTCGCCGGTGCAGGAGCCACCCGTGCAGGGCCACAGTCGAGCGGCAGTCTTCCTCGTTGTAGGCCTCGATCTCGCGCAGAAGCGAGTCGTCGCCAGACTCGAGCCACTCCTCGAAGCGGACCGTCGAGTCGTCTCCTCCCTTCACCTCGGCCGTACGCTCGAATCCGTACAGCGCCTCGATCGCCTTGATCGAGTAGCTCTCGACCGAGGCGCGCAGGGACTGCTTGACCACCCGGTAGAGGTCGACGAGCACGTCGTGGCGCAGGAAGTCGTCGACCTCCTGCTCGCGCGTCGCGTGCTCGCCCATGAGGCGGCGCAGCGCCGAGCGCTCGTAGGCCGCGTAGTGGTAGACGTGCGCGCCCGGGTAGCTGCGGCGGCGCTCGACGACCCAGTCGACGAAGCGCTCGAAAATCTCGCACTCCGAGTCGCGGTCGCGTGCCCACGCGGCTTCGTATCGCACCTCCCCGTCCGCGTCGCGGTAGCACCAGCCGAACAGGTACTCGAGCCCGCGCGCCGGCTCGTAGAAGGGGTGCCCCTCGAGGTCGAGCCAGACGTCGCCGAAGTCGGGCTCCGGGAGGAGCCGGAGGCCGCGCCCCTCCTCGTCAGGGAGGAGGTCGACGCGGTGCTCGCCGGTCTCGCGGTAGTGGAGCTGGAGCTCGGCCTGGTGACGGATTCCCTCGAGAGTCTCCGCCCGCATGCCGTCCACGGACAGCCCGGTTGGCTGTATGCCGAACGCCGCGAGCGTCGGGATCCCGTGCTCGGCGAGGTGATCGGCCTGGCTTCGCCGCAGGCCGGCGACGAGGACGAGGTTGTCGTCGTCGCGCAGCTGCTGCTTGCAGAGGTGGCGGAAGTCGCATAGCCCGCAGTGGTCGCACGGCCAGGGATACGTCTCCGGCTCGGTCTCGAGCGACTCGAGGAACCGCTTTCGCGTGCGCCGGTAGTACGCCATGTACTCGGCGGTACGGAAGGTCTCGCGCTCGCCCGTGCCGAGCTCGACGTGGAAGCGCTCCGGCTCCTTCCCCTGGATCCGCCCGAGCTGCTCGGAGTAGAAGCAGAGCTGGAGCACGTGCGCGGGCTTTGCCGAGCGCGCGAGCTTCGTGTCGACGGCCTCGTAGGTGCCGTCGCGCTGACGCTCGAGGAAGTCCGCGAACCCGCGCCAGGTGCCGTCGGAAAGGTACGGCTGGTAGATGACGTCCGCCTCGCCCGCGTGTACCGCCTCTTCGGTGAGCCGGCGTGCCTCGTCGGCGTCGAACCCCTCGTCGTCGTAGGTCGGGATACGCACGATCGATCGACCCTCCGCCTCGAGCCGGGCCAGGTAAGCCCTTTCATGCTCATCGCCCTTCCGGCGGATGAGATCTCCGTGTGTGTCGTCCACGCGCGGCCGCTCGATCTCTCCGCGCTGCACCTTCAAATTCAAGTTCGTCAGATGCGGACAGGCGAGGTGGCCCGAAAGGTCGGAGGGTGAGAGGAGCAGCGTGCCGTCGGAGGCGAGTCGCATCACTCGGAGTATCAGTGCCCGAGCGACGTTTTCTTATCGCCGTTTGGTGCGATGTCAGCTAGCCGACGATGCCGTCGACGTCCCGCGAGTGACCTCGGAGACGAGCATGGAGTAGAAGTCGCGGCGTATTCGGTACTCCTCGTCACCTGTCGCGTCGAAGATCTCCGCATACAGCCGCACGGCTGCCCGCGCGTACTTCAGGTCGGGTGGTCTCGCCTGCCGCTCGATCCGCACCGCTGCCTCGTGCGTTCCCATGTCGCAATGACTTGCGACTGTCTCGATAGCGCGAACTGCCTGGTCCTCCGGCTCGATCAGCCAGGCGATGTCGAGGACGCCAAGTGCCCGAGCGGGATCGCGGAGAGCGCGAAGGTCCGCCGCCAGTCGAACAAGAGCCCACGCCCGCTCGTTGGCGCGGGTGGCGCGCGCAAGCTCGAGGCACCGGGCGACCAGGTCGGCCTGGCGTTCTCCCTTGGCGACCTGCGTGGCACGGCTCTGGAGCTCGCGGTCGAGCGTGTCGTCGGTGCGAATGGACATCGCCTGACATGTCGGCACGTGTGCGGCCATGCTTGAGGAACACCAGCTAATCCGCCGAAGATACGGAGATGGCCCGCATGATCCCCGAGGTGCCGGTCGAAACGGAGAGCACGGCGGAGCACCGCCTCTTCGAACGCCTGCGCGATGGAACGCCGAACGAGATCGTCGCCTTTCACTCGGTTGCATGGCAGCTCCCGGGAAAGAACGGGCGCCCCGAGCAGGGAGAAGCCGACTTCGTCCTCGCCCACCCCGACTACGGCGTCCTGACGCTCGAGGTGAAGGGCGGCACGATCCGCTATGACGGGAAAGCTGGGGCCTGGTTCACGACCGGCAAGAAGGGCGAATCCCGGATCAAGGATCCCGGGCGCCAGGCGCGGAGCTCCTCACACGCTCTCGGACGCGCGCTCGCCCGCTCCGCGCGCGGCGGAGGTGAGGCGGTCAGCTTCGGCCACGCAGTCGCTTTCCCCGACTGTCGCATCCCACAGAAGTCGCTACGACCTGACCTACCGCGCGAACTTGTTCTCGACAACGGCGACGTCGTGCACCTTCCCGACCGGATTGAGGGGCTCTTCAGGCAATGGTTCGACGCCGAGACTAAGGTCCCGCTCGGCGCGGAGGGGATAGACCGGCTCGAGCGTCTGCTCGCGAACTCGTTCGAACTCCGCGCCCCGCTTGCGTTCGAGCTGGCCGAGGAGCAGCGCCGCCTCTATCAGCTCACGGAGGAGCAATACCGCGTCCTAGACCAGCTCTCTCGCCAAACCCGCGTTGCTATCGCCGGCTGCGCCGGCTCGGGCAAGACGTTTCTGGCGGCTGAAAAGGGAAGGAGGCTCGCGGCACAGGGGTTTCGTGTGTTGCTCGTCGTCTTCAACGTCCTCCTCGCAGATCATCTGCGGCGTGGGCTTTCGGATGAGCCGAACATCACCGTGCGAGCTTTCGATGGCCTCTGCCGCGACGTCGTGGAAGAGGCAGATCTCGTGTTTCCAATGGAGCCGGAGCCCGACGACGATGGCCGCTACTACTCCCGCCTCAGAGCCGCATTCGCCGAGCACGCGGACGTCATGGCAGGCCGCTACGACGCGCTGATCGTCGACGAGGGTCAGGACGTCTCCGCCGACTGGTGGCTGCCGCTCCAGATCCTCCTCGCTGACCCGGACCGAAGCCCGCTCTACGTCTTCTTCGACGACAACCAGAAGCTCTTCCCCGTGCCGACCGGCTTGCCGCTTCTCGACGAGCCCGTCCAGCTGACCGTCAACTGTCGAAACACGCGGCGCATCAACGAGCTCGTGATGCGCTTCTACAAGGGAGGCACGATGGACGCGCCGGGTCCCGAAGGCCCGCCTGTCGACCGGCACGTCTACGAGACGGAGGTCGAACTCCTCGAGCAGCTCGACGAGGCGGTCGCAAAGTGGATCGGCGAAGCGGAGGTCGCGCCGGACGACATCGCGCTCCTCACCGCGCACAGTGCCACGCGAAGCGCGCTCTGGAAGGTCGACGCCCTCGGCGGGATCCGGCTCACAGACGACCCCTGGGAGCGGAACAGGATCCTCCGCTGCTCGATCTTCCGGTTCAAGGGACTTGAGCGTCTGGTCGTCGGGCTGTGCGAGCTCGACGGCGCCCCCGAGAACGCGTTCTACGTTGGGCTGTCGAGGCCGAGCGTCTTCCTCTCACTATTCGTGCCGAAGTCAGCGGCACATCGTGTTCCGATTTGACGCGTCAGTACCAGATTGCGACCGGCCGACCATCGACGCTTTCGGGCGGGTCGGGGAAGCAGCGCGCGGTTCCCGCCGCGATCCGATGGCCACTCCAGGCGGCCGCAGCAGCATCGAGCACGTCGTCGATGGGCACGCCCGCCGCAGCACCGAGCTCGTCAAGATCGATGCCAGAGCGGCGAAGAAGATCGAGTCTTTCGAAGACTCCGCCATACGACTTCTTCCGATAGCTAAGGGGAGCGTCGTCATTCATCGCTCGGAAGGACACCTCTGGGTGCACTTCGCGGAATCGCTGGTCAGCCGTCGCGACATCCGTCACGTGAAGGATCCGTGAACCGAGCGCGTGCGCCTGTGCAGAGACTCCCAGACCAGGCCCAAACGGCACGGCGAGTTGCTGTCGAGTCGGTGTCGTGAAGACGGTGCTTGCGGCGCGTCCCAGATACCTACGTGCCGCGGCGTCTGCCTGGCGTGGCCCGAATCCGATCGGCACGTCGATGGCAATGATTTCGGCTTTGCCGAGCACCTCGAACCGACTCTCGATCGGTTGAAGTACGTGGGCACACTCAAAGTGCCCATCTGAGAGCTCGACAGCGATCCAACCGCGCTTCGTGCCATCGACACCGGCGACCCTCACGGATCGATCGCTCCGCTCGGAACGTCGAGGTCGACGGTCGTCGGCGCCGAGTCGTACTCAGCAACGGGCACCGGGACCTCGAAGTAATGCTTGTCGCGAGCCCGCAGCATCAGCCGAGCGAGCTGGTCTCCTCCAAACACCTGCCGCGGCTCGAGCCAAAGGTCGGAACCGCGACTCGACCCGCCAGCTGCCTTGACCTCGATCGCCTGCTGACTTCCCAGTTCCGACAACGACGTCGTCACCTTCGCTGCGCAGAATTTGGTTCAGTCGGCCCTCGGTGAGCGTGTGGATTTCCGTCCCTACGAGCCCGTCAAGATGCGCTCGCGCAGTCGGCAATCGATCGCTCGGAGATCCGGCGGCCACCTGGCGATTATCAGGACTCTTGGCTCATCGCGCTGACCGGACATGCGGAGGAGCCAAGTCGATGTGCAGCTCGCGTTTGAGCTGCTCGATCTCATCGTCTGAAAATCGATCGCGTACAAAGGAGACGAGCTCCTCCTGGCGAGGCTGGCCAAACGCAAGCCGGTATGCAACAAGGCTCCGTCTGAGCGCGTCGAGTCGGGAGCGGTCTCGGCTAAGTGGGAGAGCAGGAACGATGCGCTCGATCCGAGCTTGTCCCTCAGCGTAGACCCACAGCGGCACGATGTCCGACTCATCCCGCTCGCGACGCCGCGCACCTTCCTCGAACATCCACGACCATGGATCCGGTTCGGCGGATCCGAGCGCGTCGTCACCGAAGTTCTGGGCGAGGTTCCGCCGAACGGCGTGGCCCTTGTACCGATGGATGCGGCCCTCGCGCTGCTCGAGATCGACCGGGTTCGCGGGGAGATTCCAGTGCATCACCGCGTGGCAATACAAGTGAAAGTCGAGCCCTTCCTGCCCGACGGACGTTGTCGCGAGAACGAATGGCCAGAACGGGGAGTTGAAAGCCGTCCGAACGTGACTGCGCCTCAGCTCACCGCCGTCGTCGGATCGCTCGTCGCCGAACCGAAGCGCGAAGCGACCACCCATCGAGCGGGGCCTGATCGGCTCCTCAGGACGATCGAAATCGACATCGCGCACGCCGTACGTGACTCGGCGAAGCGCAAGTACCTCGTGAACCGTCTCGGCTACGCGCTTCCTCGCGGTTGCCTCCTCGCGATCCGCGACGCCAAGCCACTCCGGAAGCACATGCACGTACTCGTCGAGAACCGCTTGGAGACATCCGTCGAGCGAGTACTCGAGCACGCGCTGCCAGTACGGGACGCTCTTGGAACGAATCAGATGCGTCGCTTCCGGACGGTTGAAGAGCGATCGCAGCCCCCAAGCGATACGAGCGGCAGCATCGCGCAGGTCGACGGACACGAGCTCGGCACTGTCGGCTTCGTCGGTACGAATCAGTGAGCGGAGCGCGCAGGCGCCAGGCGCTGCAAGGGACATGAGCCCAACGATGTCGGCGAGGTCTGAGGGTGGGGAACCGAGATCGGATCGATCTGAGCTCCGCTCAGCGTGGATAAGGTCAAGTGCCGCTCGGACATGCAATGACAGGGCCGACGACTCGGCGATCTCGCCGTGGCCAGTCCAGGGCTGCGTACCGCATGTCTCGAGCCAAGCGAATGTCTCGTCGTCACCGAGCAGCAGCGGCGCCGCCCAGTACCACCGAGGATCTGGCGGACCGCTCCGTCCTTCCACCAGGGGCGCGAGCGCAACGCGAGCGCGGTCACGAGCGACGCGGCGCATCTGCTTGGGCGTCAGTCCTGCGCCTAGTTCGGATGCGATCTCGTACGGATCTGCGAGCCGCCCAAGCGCCGGACTGGGCAGGATCAGAGCAAGTACGGGCATGCCGACAAGCCTCCCGTTGCTCCGGGCGAAGCGCAGCAGGGGCTTCATCTTCGCGCGTGCCTCCGGGGTGTTCTTCGGCGGTCGCCCTGGGCGAGACCGAACGATCCGCCGCTCGACCTCATAGCTCGTCAGCGCCGCAACTGCGCGCGGAACCGCCGCCCAGGCCGAGAACACGAGGCGCTTCGTGAACTTCGGTGCATGCGGATCGCCGAACGGACCGCCGAGACGGTGATAGGGCAGCGACGGAGCGATCCACAGCAGCTTCCATGCGCCGCCGTCGATCACCTCGTCGTGCAGCGTTCGCAGGCGCGGATTGCCTTCGCCGACCGGACGATAGCGCTCGTACGCGGCCCAATCGACTTGATCTGTTCCTCGACAGATCGCGGCGAGCTCATGCACGCGATCAGTCGAGGAAGCGTGATCCAACGCTCGGCCAAGCTCATAGTCCTCCATGAAGTTGAGGAGGTGCGGCGTCGACTTCCAGTACTCGAGAACGTCACCTGCATTTAGGGCTTGCGTCAAGCGGTCGAGGCTGATGTACGAGCGCACATCGCGCGGCGCAAGGGCGGCGCTCGGCGTACGCTCGACCAACATGCCGTTGCGGTCGGGCGTAGCGGCGAGTCGCTCTGTCCGCACCATGACGCGACGGAGACGACGCTCGACCCGGCCACGACGAGCACGCAACGTCGAGAGGCGATCCACCTCGACATCGATCAGCGTCTCGCGGTATGCACGAAGCTCGCTCTTGAATCGAACAACCCCGGCATCGTCGTTCTCGAAGAGAAACCGAAGTGTCCCGAGGAAATCGGCGTAGTGATCGTCGGTCACGTCCTCGGCGACTGTGTACATCTTGTACGGGGTCGCCGAAAGGAGTACGACCTTCGTGGCGCTGTACTCGAAGAGGTGATGAGCTAGCCGCCCTTCGTCGCGTTCCGGGTCGAGAAGATGCTTGAAGCGCTGGAACTCGTCGAGGATCACCAAGTCGGGCTCGAGCGCGTCGACACATGAGCTTGCGAGAAGACTGCGCAGGTCACCGAGAAGTTGAAGCTGATCTCGGCGATCCGCATCCTTCCGCTTCTCGCGTGACCGCGTCATACGCTGCCGAAGGTCATCGAAGCGCTGTTCGAGCGTCGCCGTCCGTTCCGCCGCTAACGCGGCGTCGTGACGCCGAAGCGCGGCAATGAATCCTTCGGCGAGGGCCGCGTCGACAGAACTCCGGTCGAAGCCACGTACACCCGACTCGAAGCTTTCGAAGCTGGCGGTGGCGCGAAGCAGGTTGATGGCACCAGCACCGCGCACGACGTGCTTGCCCCACGCGCGCTCGAGAAGGTCGTAGAGCAGAACGCGCTCCGACCAGATGCCGCCCCTCATACCGAGTTCGAACGATGTCCCCGGAGTGAACGACACGAAGTTGACCTTCGATCGACCCTGTGGATCTGGAGCAGTCAGATCGTGCAGCCGAGTCGGAAGCAGCGTGATTCGCGGCGGGAACACGAAGTCGTCCTGTCCGGTGACATTGAGTCGCGTGATGTTCTGTCGCGCAATGTCACCGTTTGAACACACGTATACGATGTCGATTCGCTCGACCTCGTCCTGCAGGTGCTCGATCGCGCGAGCGATGAGGCCCCTTGCGACAAGCGTCTTGCCGAGCCCGACCTCATCGGCGACGAGGAACCGTGACACCCGGTCCTCGTCGAGATAGAGACGCCGAAACACATAGTCGACGGTGTCGCGTTGAAAGTCCTTCAGGCCGGCTTCGACGTGCGCGAGGTCGTACCGACCCCTCATCGGGCGCTACCCCGCGCTTCCCAGACCGCATCCCAGACGTCCTCGAACCCGACCGGGAGAAGCTCTCTTCCTTCGCTGGTGGCACGCAAGCTGGTAATCAGCCGCGCGAGATGGTCGATCCGCTCCGGCGAACGAGAGACTGCGCGCACGAGCCACTCCACGAGCGGCAAGTCGAGCGTCCCGGCAACGGCGCCATCGCCGCGGCCCGCCTCGATCTCGCCACTCACCCCGCGGAGGCTCGCCAGAGCGTGATCGTCGCCGGCGAGGAGGAAGAGCATGTAGCGAAGGACATCGCCCCGCGTGCGGAGGAGTCGAACCAAGAGCTGGTCGAGACGATCGTTCGGCGCACCCATCAGTGATGCCCGGACGACGAAATCCACTCGCGCGCGCTTGCGAGCTTCTTTCAACTCCAGCTCGATTGCAAAGAACGCGGTGAGGCCCTCCGTCGAGACTTTCCAGTGTGCTCCGCCCTGCCACACGCGCTCGAGCGGGACACCAGCAGCACGGCCGAGCGTAATCGGCCAGCACCGCGCGACTCCGTCAACCGTGAGTGGCGACTCGCCCGCCGCGCGGAGCGTGAGCTGGTACTGCTCGTCACCGGGGTCGTCAGCTATGGCGTCGAACGGAAGCACTGCGATCGCTCGTCGAAGCTGGTCGAGCGCAGCTTCGAGCGCATCGTCGACGTCCTTGGCGCCTGCCGCTTCGGGGTCGTATGGCTCCAGAAGCTCTCCAAAGCCAACGCCACCTGTGCCATCGAGAAGTGCATCGACCCCGCACCTCTTCCTCGCCCCGACGAGCTCCACGAGGAACTCCACGTTGCCTCCGAACGCAGCATTCGTCGCGTTGGCCGAACCCGTGAACACATGGGCGTTCCGCCCTGAGTCGAACACGAACACCTTCGCATGAAGCCCGCGGAGGCTGCTTCCTGGCGCTTCGGCGATTGTCTCCTCGACCGTGGGCTTGCTCGAGACCGCGTCGGGTACGTCGCCAGCCACCTCGTCGGTGAGCACGAATGCCTGTCCGAAGGTACTGAGACGGTCGGCGTCAATCGCATCGAGCGACTCGGCTCGCGAGACAAGTGACCCAGCCGTGCCAAGCCGAGCAAGCGTCGTTGCACTCAGGAACGGTGAGACGACAATCTTTCGCTCGGCCTCACGACCGGAGAACGGCCAGACCGATCCGCGACCGATCCCAAGTGGCCAGAAGTGCAGGTCGTGAAAGTTCGGCGGAAGCTCGAAGTCCACCTGTAGGAGCTCATTCGCAACCGAGTCGATCTCAGCTCGCTTCTCGGGATCGAGAGGATGAACGGCCAGTCGCGGTAGCTCGCGAACAAAGCGGGCGAGCGGCGCGTTGCGCTCTCGCACCTCCGCTCGGCGTCGCCCGACGAGTCCGTCGAGACGAAGAACGGAATCGCGCGAAGAGTCGAACGTCAGATTGCGCGAGAGAACGAGCAGTCGAACCATCGCCGGGCCGCTCGACGACACAAACCTCAGCACCCACACCTTCGGATGGAAGACGCGATTCCGCGCACGAGTGGCTACACCATGAACGCAGCCCTCCAGATAGGCGACGATGGGCCGATAGTTGGCCGGAAGTGCAATCTGCCCGGCTTGGCAGAACACGTCGATGCGTTCGCTGTACCGACGGATCGCCTCCAGCAGCGCGGCAATGTCGGTTGCGCCGTCGTCGGCCGACGTCTCGGCGTCGAAGAGCGCGAACGCGAGAGGTGCAGTCATCAACGCATAGAGGTCGAGGGAATACGTCGTTCCCACGGCCCGGTCGAGTTGATAGCCCGCGGGAGGACGGAGCGAGTCGAGAAGCGTGCACAGGTCGTCGGCCTCGAGCATGTCTAGCGCCTCGTAGACGCGACGACGTCGTTGACAATGTCCTGCACCACTGGCCAGCGATAGTCGTGTCGCCCCATTCCCACCGGCCCCGTCCACGTCTCCAGTCGACGCGGATTCATCAGACGTGCCTGGCTGCGCTTCGTCTGACGCTCTCGGCGCTGGATGAGCTTGCGCACCGCATCATCGTCGGCGACGCCAGAACCGAGGGCGCGCGCGGAAGCGACCCACGCCTCGACGAATGTCCTCGTGGGATCAGTGATCCTCGGATTCCCCGACCAGGCGACGCTCCAGAACTCGTCCCATTCGAACGACACCACTTCCGAGTGGAGGTCACGCTCCCACTTCTCGAGCTCCGCGCGAAGCTCGTCGACGAGGTCGCCCATCTCCCGTCGCTCGGCAAGGAGGAGGTTGTAGAAGATTGAGGCACCTCGCATCAGCGCCGAGATCGACTGCGCGAGATCCAGCTGTCGCGCGATGTCGCGAGGGAGGTCGGCGCGCCGGGTATGGAGCCACGCGTACCTGACCGAACTGCGCGACTGTGATGTACACAGGAAGGCGAGGTAACTCCCAGCCGCGTGCTGAAGGACAAGCTCCCGCACGAAGGACCCCTCGTCGTTCGTCAACGCGAAGCTCGTCTCGTTCAGGAAGTCCTTGGCTTCATCCGCCAGCGCGTCGAGCGCCGGGTGCCAAGTCAGATACAGACGCACCACAGGATCCTCGTCCTCGCGAACGCGGGGTGCGTCGCGAATGAGCGTCCGGTGCGCATCGAAGGATCGGTGGTACTGGTCTTGCGTTCCCTGGAAGAGACGGAGTCCGAGCACGCTCAGGGCCGACCAATACGCAGTGCTTGGCAGAAGCTTGAGCTGCGAGCGCGCGCGCTCGCCGATCACGCCTCGCTTCTCTCCCCCGGTCACCAAAGCCGAGATGAGCCGCATCTCCTCATTTCGCGCGCGAGCTGCGACGTCGTGCGACGGAACGCCCGCCCGCTCCAGCCGACGGTAGATCCACGGTATGAAGAGCAAGTACCGGGCGCGCGTGTGCAGCACGCTCGTTCCTGGAAACAGGAGATTGGAGAACGCATCGCGGATCGAACCGATGCCGAGGTCGTCAACCGTCTCTTGCTCCCGGAAGAGCTCGACTGCCTCCTGCATTCGTCGGCGCTCGGCCTCGTCGTGCGCGAGCCAGGTAAACGTGGACGGCACGGGCGCCCTAGCCGAGATCCTCGAGGAACTCAGAGCCAGGCGCGACGCCCGTGACCAGCAGATGATCACGGGCACGCGTGCACGCGACGTAGAGCAGATGCCGCTCCGTCTTGTAGACGTCCTCGAGGTCAGCCGAATCGGCGATCGTGTCGATCCGCGCCTGCGACGGGAGCACCTCGTCGTCGCACGCCATAACCACGACTGCCCGGAACTCGAGCCCCTTCGCCAGATGCATCGTGCTCACCGAGGCTTTGTCGCGGCCCGGTTGCACTCGTTCGTCCAGCACCACGAACGGAACGCCCGCCGCCTCTACAGTACGCGTCGCACGGCCAATCTCGGCCTCGGATCGAACGAACACGCCAAGCTCGCCGGGGACGAGACCCTCACTGACGCGATCGCTGACCCACGCCACCACCGCGTCGACCTCGGCCTGCTCGTCCTCGAGCACGCGAATCTCCGGCGGCACGCCATTGAAGACAGAGACTGTCCCGGTGCGGCTCTCGACCACACCGTCAGCATCGGTCTGCTCTGGGTCCAACAGCCGATCGGCCGCCTGCCGTATCTGATGCGACGTTCGGTAGTTGACCCGGAGCGTTCTCGAGCGTCCGCGGATGTCCACCCCGAGCGCGCGCCACGAAAACGGCTGCTGGAAGATCCGCTGCCCGAGATCCCCTGCGAAGAACAGCGCGTTTGCGCGATCCTCGGCGAGAGTGGCAAAGAACCGCAGGTGCGCGATGCCCATGTCTTGAGCCTCGTCCACGACGACGAAGTCATACGGCCGGCCGGCATGTGACTGCAGGAGCTCGGACAGCCTCGTGAACAGGCCGAACTCAGTCACGAGATCTTCTCGCGCGAGCCGTTCGCCCACACGCTCGAAGATCGACCACAGGATCGCGCGCTGCTCCTCCGGAAGCCCCGTCTTGCGTCCCAGCCGACGCACGTCCCGGTAGTCCTCCCACGTCCGCAGCTGCCACGCGTCGACCACCTGCTCCCACTCGGTCAGCAGGAAGTTCTGGCGGAAGCGATGCGAACCGACCTCCGCGGAAGCTTCGGCGAGGAAACCGTCCGCAACCTCACGCGAGGCGATCCGAGGCTCGCCGCCGCCATGGGCTCGATACAACCTCCGTCCGACCTCGCCGATCGAGTGCACCTCGATTCGCTCCCGAACACGCGGCTCATTGCCGATCAGCAGCTCCAGCCGTCTCGCGAGCGCCGCCGCAAGCGTGTCCGAGTAGGTCGTCAGCAGAACACGCGCATCGGGATTCGTACGCGCGAGGAACACGGCGCGATGGATCGCGACGATCGTCTTCCCGGTGCCCGCCGAGCCCGATACTCGCGCCGGTCCGCCGTAGTCCCGCTCGACGATGTCGCGCTGCGCCGGATGCAGGAAGACCATCCAGCGCTCCCACGGGTACTCGAGGGCACGCTCGAGCTCCTCGACGTCGGACACGACGCGGAAGCGACGCTGCGCATCAGGGTGCTCGTAGGGATCGGCCTCCGGCAAGGCCACAGCCAGCTGCGGCCGCCCGCCGGTCGCGAGCTCGAGCAACGCCTCCGCCGCCTCCTCGGGAAGGTGATCGACGAGCTCCATGAACTCCGCCTCTGACACGCGACGGACGTCGTCGATCCACTCCGGCGGGACACCGAACCCGAGAAGATCCTCCTCGGACACATCCGAGAAGAGCGGCGGTTGCACAGGAGCCGGCGCCTCGACCTCCACGTACCTCGGCACACGGATCTCCTCCACGGTCTCGCGGATCTCGACGAGCTGCGCCGCCCCCGTTGTGGGATGACGCTCGAGCTTCCTGCGCTCCGCCCAGGCGTACGCCTTGTCGTGATGATCGACGTAAACCAAGGCGAGCGCCGACTCGCCGCGGTGGACGATCAGCCGGATGTCGCTCCCGGCACGAACCGACCAGAAGTTCTTGTCCTTCGCCTTGTTGAGGCGATGGAGCTTCAGGCTCGGATGCGCCGGATTCGTCTGCAGATCGAAAGCTGTCGTCTTGACGGCCTTCTGCTCATCCGTCCGCAGGCGTGTGAGGCTCTCGGTGAACGTGTCGGCGATCAGGAACTGCATCAGGCGACACGGAACACCTTCATCACCTCGTCACCGAGGTGGTTGATCACCTTCACCGCGATCCGGCCCGTTTCCGGCTTCTCGAACGGACGCGAGATGTCGCTTCGGAGCGTCGCCCACGCGTCCTCGTCGATCTCCGCCTTCAGTGTCGTCTTGAGGGCCTTGTACGGATCGTCCGCACCGAGGAAGTACGCGTGCCGGACGAAGAAGCTCTCCTCGTTGTACTCCGTGTCGATGAACCAGCAGGCGATCCCCTCGGCGCTGTCGCTCCGCACCTCGCCGGTGCTCGGGTCGAACACGTCGACGCCGTTGAGCTTCACCTGCACCTTGCCGTTCTCCGCGTCGAGCAGGTCGATGTCCGGCTCGCCAAAGACGACGAACAGGTTGCCTTTGCCAGTCGCCTTGAGGTCGTCGGCCATGTGGAGATCGGCGTTCATGCGCGCCTTGAGCACCGGGACGCTTCCGAGCTTGTTGAACTCGGTCGCGTGCGCCTCGTAGCTGAACGCACAGGCGATCAGCACGTCGAAGCCCGCGTCGCCCGCCTCTCGCGCAGCCTGCACGAGATCGGTTCGCAGAACAGTGCCGAATTCCGGGCCGATGAAGATCGCCGCCCGCTTCTCCGCCTCGCCCTCCAGGTATCTCCCCTCGCCGCAGACGAGCTCGCCGGGCCAGGCTGTCAGCGAGGTGAACATGATCCGGTCCTCTTTGTGTGCCTGCTGGACGCCGGCCGCCTTGAGGTTCTCCAGGATCGTCTCGGTGAAGGTCTGCTCGGCGTCGGTGTCGAGCGCGTCGGCCTGGAGGGGATCGATCAGCTCGTCGTTCTCGTCGACGCCGAGCACGCGGTGCGGGCTGAGGCTCTCGACGGTGAACGGGCCGGCGACACGAACCTTCTGCTTGTCCACATACGGCTTGTCGTAGAGGTACTCGGAATCGGCTTTCGCTGCGATCGACGCATCGATCTCCTCCTGACGGGCGATGCGCACCTGCCACCACTCGGCGTGCAGCTCCTTCGCGCGGGCACCCCACTGCTCGTCCGCATCGCAGGGAACCTGCCACTCCTCCCAGGACTCCGAGAGCTCCGCGTTCAGCGCCTCGCGAAGGGGCTCGAGCGTCTCTTGCGCCTTCTCCCAGCTGACGTCGATCTCTGCGTTGTTCGCAATCGACCTGAGCGTGATATGCGGCACCTGCTCACAAACGAAGCCATGCCGCACGCTCCCGTGTACGGCGTGTGAGCTCGGCGCCGACTGAGTCAACTCCGCCTGCTTGAGTTGTCCTTCGCGGCTGTCAGCGAGGAGGTAGTAGGGGTATCGCGCGCCCATCAGTCGGCCGCGGGCCAGCGCGAGAGCGACACGCGAAGTGTCGATAGTTATCCATCGTCGGCCCCACTGTTCGGCGACGAATGCTGTGGTTCCGGAACCGCAGGTCGGGTCCAGGACGAGATCTCCCGGATCAGTGGTGAGCTGAAGACATCGCTCAACCACTTTCACGCCTGTCTGCACGACGAAGATTCTGTCCTCGCCGTATCCAGAGCGCATGGTGTCAACCCAATAGTCATTTACAGCGACCACGGGGAAGTCCGCCGCCATTCGCCGGTAGCAAAGCGTGTTCCCGACGCCGACCAGACGGTCTGATCGACGAAGTCTCTCCATGCCTTCGGCATTCGTCTTCCAGTACCACTTCCCGGGCGTAGCGAAGATTCGTCCTACTAAGTCGACCTCAAATCGGGTGGTCTCACCCCCGCTCTCAGAGTAGAGACCATCCGCCTTAAAGCGGTGCGGCAAGAGCGCTGGGTCTTCGTACTCGTCCTTCCTGAGCCGACGAGACTGACCGACGCCTTCGTGGAACATCGAATACTGCTTGTCGAGCGTCTCGGGTAGTCGTGCGAAGAACATCCTTCGAAACTTCACTGCCGGACGCTTCTTCGCGTACCACAGCAGGTAGTCGAAGACGTTGTCGAGAGCGGAACCTCCTTTGCCACTGGTTTTTCGAAAAGCAATCTGACTCACGAAGTTGGCTGATCCGAACACCTCGTCCAGCACGCCGCGCACCAGATGGACGTTGTCCTCACCGATCTGCACAAAGATGGAACCCGATTCGTTGAGCAGGTCTCGCGCGATCGTCAACCTGTCGCGGAGATAGGTCAGGTAGCTGTGAATGCCATCCCGCCACGTATCTCGAAATGCTTTGACCTGCTCCGGCTCACGTGTGATGTGTTCGGCCTTCCCGTCAGTCACGGACCGGCTCGTCGTCGACCACTGAAAGTTGCTGTTGAACTTGATCCCGTAGGGCGGGTCGATGTAGATGCACTGCACCTTTCCTCGGAGGCCCTCCCGCTCGGCGAGGCTCGCCATGACCTGGAGCGAGTCGCCGAGGATCATCCGATTCGTCCAGCCCTGCTCGTGCTCGTAGAACTCCGTCTTGTCGGCGCCCTCCGGCAGACGGTTGAAGTCCGCGAAGAGGTCGATCTGCTCGTAGTCGTCTGAGGGCGCCTTCTTCGACTGGCGCACGAGCTCGTCGATCAGCACCTTCGGGTGCACCTTCTCCTGGATGTAGAGCGGTGGCGCGTGGACGACGAGGTCGCTCCAGTCCTGCTCGTCCTTGCCGCGCCAGACGAGCTGCGGGTCGAGGTCGCGGTTGCGCCGCTCGTACGCGACGCGCCGCGAGGCCCGTTCGTCGTCAGGCAGGACGGACTGGTACTCGGCGGTAGGGATGTTCGTGCGCGTGTCCTCGACGTGGGTGAGCGTCTCGACCGACTTCGGCGCCTTCGGGGTCTTCGCCATCAGGATCGCGATGCCGCGGTCTCGGCGGCAACCTCATCGACGATTTCGTTGAACGCCTGTGACACTTTCTTCGCAAAGTCAGCTTCCATCTCGTAGACGTCGGTGAACTCCGCGAACGCCCAGCGTCCGTACGTGCTTGCGTGGTTCACGGCCGGCACCCAGTACGTCTCCATCGTCGACTTCTTCTCCTTAGCGTCTTCGCGCCGGTAGCCCTTGACTTCGATGACCAGGTGCAGAAGATCGTCGTCACCATGGCCGTCGTCGACGAGGACGACGTAATCGGGGATGTATGTGCGGCTGTCTGATCCGTAGCGGTAGGGCACTTCGAGACCGAGGTTGTGGTTCTTGACGTACGCACGGACACGGGGATGACCCTCCACCACGCGGCAGAGCTCAGCTTCCCAGTCGCTGTCGAGAATTGCCCAGTTGACGTGGCAACGCCGCGCATCGGTCTCCCACCGGTTCTTCCGGGAGGTCGTGAAGTTCACATAGGCGGTCGAGCCGACCGGGTTGTACGGGTCGAGCACCGCGGTCACCGGCCTCTCGCCGATGTAAGCGCGCGTGATCGCCGCCGTGATCCTCTCGGCGGCCATGTCGGCGATCATCTTGAACTTGAGCTGAGCCGGATACGTGCCGCCCTTGCAAACGAGGTAGTTGTCGATCCACTCCCTCGCGATGCGCTTCAGCTGTCCGAATAGGTGCAGCTGCGGATCCCCGTCGGCGTCACGCCACTTGCTGAGAACGAGGTGTGACGTCAGCTCGTACACCACTTGGGAAGGCCGGACGTCGGCAGTGTGCTTGAGGGTGAGATCGACTTGCTCGCCGATGATCCCGGAGTTGCGCGTGTCGGTCGCGCCAACAAGGTCGGGCGTGAGTTCGAGGACGGAGTCCTCGTTGAACTCCGCCTCCAGACGCTCTTCTGGGAGCTCGACCCGGTACCCGACGACGCGAGGGAACCGAATCTCGAGGTGGTCGCGCTCTGGGCGGACGGCTCTTACCTGGATCGTTTCGCGCGGAGGCTGTGGCGGAGCGACAACAGGCTTCGCCGTGAAGTCGAACGGGATGCCGAGGATGTCCGCGTACTCGACGTTGAAGCGCCCCTCGTCGTTCAGGTCGTACGACTGACGGCGGAGCGCGCGCCCGACGACCTGCTCGCACAGGAGCTGGGTGCCGAACGCGCGGACGCCGAGCACGTGTGTGACGGTGTTGGCGTCCCATCCCTCGGTGAGCATCGCGACCGATACGACACATCTGATCGACTCGCCGAGCTGCCCGTGCTTGCCGACGGTGTTCATCACCTCGCGGAGCAGGTCTTGGTCAGTGAGTTTGTCGGCTGCGTGCCTGTCACCCGTGCGCTCGACGATCTCGCGTCGAAAGCGCTCGATCTCGTCACCGGCCATCTTGCGGAAGTCCTTGTCGAGCGCCTCCCCCGACTCGAGCTGCTCGCTGTCGATGAGGAGCGTGTTCGGGCGCGCGAGCGGGCCGCCGTGCTCGTCGTAGTTCCAGAAGAGCCTATGGCGCCCTGGCGTGAACGACGTCGTCTTGTCCTCGTTGGTCTTTTTGAAGCCCGAGAGGTAGTCGTAGACCAGCTTCGAGATTGCCGTGTTCTGGCACACGACGATGAAGCACGGCGGTACGCGGAGGCCGGCTTCTTGCCAGAGAGTGAACGTCTGCTCATAGTGTCCGTAGAGCGCTTCGAGGG
>Ga0208612_1000248_pt1 | contig 26554 bp, 32 predicted proteins | sample AntDryMetagUQ889_FD_188089 | JGI IMG/M metagenome (GOLD analysis project Ga0208612, IMG submission 188089) | Polar desert microbial communities from Antarctic Dry Valleys - UQ889 (SPAdes) | ecosystem: Environmental > Terrestrial > Soil > Desert | place: Antarctic Dry Valleys | collected 2008-12-31 | reverse complement strand
TGCGGACGGCGGCGACGAAGCGGCCGTCCCAGTCGGGATCGGCGGCGTAGAAGGCGTGCGCCATCTCATCGGATGGGGCGGCGGCGAGGGTCATGCGCGGTGTGGCTCTGCGTGCGGTCTCATACCTGTAGAACGCGGCGCAGAGCCAAACCGTGAGGCGTCAGGCGTTCCCCGGCTGCTGGCGGAGGATGAGGTTCGCGATGAAGGGGCTGCTGCCGAGGAGCCGATCCCCGGAGCGCAGCTCGATCCGATAGCGGCCGATCTCCTCGAGGCGCATGCCCTTGACCTCGGCGACGATGTTGGCGGTGCTGGCGTTCGGCGGCACGTCGATCCTCAGCTGGGGCGCCTGCTGGAGCGTCGGCTTGCCCGACGGCGAGATCACCTGGAACGTCATCTCATGCGGGCCGGGCGTCGCCTCCAGGATGGCCACGATGAAGCATCGGCCGTGTGCCGCCGGCAGCCGCTGCACGTTGATCTGGCTGAAGACGCCGATGGCGCTGATCTTCCCGTCCTGCGCCGTGAGCGCGTAGTCGCACAGGAGAAGGGTGTGAAGCTCCAGGTCGGCCATGCGTCAGTCTAGGCCGATGCGCCCGAGGGCCAGTTGCGCGATGTCGGCGAGCCGCTGACGCGGGTGACCTGGCGTGGGGTGCCGCTCACTTCGCGGCGTACTGGTCCGCGCCGAGAAAGTGGATGCTGACGTATCGCTCGGAGCCCAGGACCCATGAGTCGTGTCCCGGGCCGATCTCGAACAGGTCGCCAGGCCCGAGATCGAGGACGCGACCGTCGTCCATCTGCACCCGGTTCCTCCCCGATACGACGTAGCCGAGGTGCGCGACCTGGCAGCTGCGCTCGCCCTTCTCGGCGCCCAGGTGCTCGGACCAGCGCCAGCCGGGCGCGTACTCGGCGCGCGCAACGGTCATGCCGCCGAGCTCGACGACATCCAGGTGGCCCAGCGGGAACTCGCGCCGCTCGTCGGCGGAGTCGAAGCGCCGTGTGAGGGCGGCGGTCTCGGGCATCGGTCGGTCAACCTCCGTCTTCGGTGTACAGGTCGGGATCGAGCAGCCAGGCGATCTCGCCGCTGCCGGGCTCGGGGACGCCGTAGAACTCGAGGCACGCCACGCCGCCGGTCCGCAGCCGGACCGAGGACGCCCCGCTCAGCTCGGCGACCGCGGTGGAGAGGTCGGGCTCGTGGCCCACGAACAGCACGCGGCGGGCGTCGGTGTGGCGGGCCAGCGCCCGGGCCATCTGGTCCCAGCCGGCGCCGGGGGCCAGGCTCGGCTCGATGAGCGGCCGGAGGTTCACGCCGATCGCCTCGCAGGCGAGCTCGGCGGTGCGCACCGCGCGCGGCAGGGGCGAGCTGAGGACCACGTCGGGGCGCAGGTTGACTCGTCGCCACAGCGGAGCCGCTGACCGGAGCTGCTCCTCGCCCTCCGACGTGAGCTCCCGGGCCGCATCGTTGCCGTCTTTCGCGGGTGCCGCCTTCCCGTGCCGCAGGAAGTAGAGGATCACGCCTTGACGGTGGTGGCGCTGCTGGCGTCGCCGGGAGGATCGTCGCCCGTGCCGCCCCGTCCACCCGCGTGTCCGGCCGCGACGCCGCGGGTGTGCCCGGTTCGCTGGACGTGGATGCTGCCGGCGCTCGTCTGACCGGCACGCGGAAACGCGATGGTCACCACCCCGTTGCCGAAGCTCACGTTGGCGCGCATGGCATCCACCGCGTACGGCAGCTCGATGCTCCGCTCGTAGGGACCGTAGCTCCACTCGCGTCGGAGGTAGTCGATCCGCTCCTGCCCCTCGCCGTGCTGCGCGGCGCGCAGGACGAGGGTGCCGTCATCGGTCACGTCGATGCTGATGTCCTCGGGTGCGACGCCGGGCATCGGCGCCACCACGATGAGCTCGCGGTTGTTCTCGAACAGGTTGACCGGGATCGCGGTCGCATCGGTCATGTGGCTGTCCTCGTGGGTTGCGGTTGGCGCAGGGTCAGTCGGGGAACGCCTCGGGTCCCCGTTCGCTGAGCTCTCGTGCATGCTCCGCGCCATCCTCGGGCGGCATCCAGGAGAACGGGTAGCGGTCGTCCTCGAGGTCCCTGGCCTGCTTCGTGAGGAACAGGGGATGGAACGTGTCGATCATCACCGCCAGCTCCTCCGTCGCCTCCTTGCCGATGCTCGCCTCCACCGTGCCCGGATGAGGCCCGTGCGGGATGCCGGCCGGGTGCATGGTGAACGAGGAGATGTCCACGCCGCGGCGGCTCATGAAGTTGCCGGCGACGTAGTAGATGACCTCGTCCGAGTTGATGTTCGAATGGTTGTACGGCGCCGGGATGGCCAGGGGGTGGTAGTCGAACTTGCGCGGCACGAACGAGCAGACCACGAAGTTGCGCGGCTGGAAGGTGAGGTGCACCGGCGGAGGCTGGTGGATGCGCCCGGTGATCGGCTCGAAGTCGCCGATGTTGAACGCGAAGGGCCACAGGTAGCCGTCCCAGCCGACGAGGTCGAACGGGTGGTGGCGGTAGTGATAGGGCGTGATGCGGTCGCGCGAGCGGACCCGGATGACGTAGTCGCCGTCGTCCCCGCCGGTGTCCATCGGCGGCATCTCGGCCGGCGGGCGGATGTCGCGGTGGTAGTACGGCGAGTGCTCGAGCAGCTGGCCGTAGTCGTTGCGGTAGCGCTTCGGCGGCTCGATCACCGACGGGCACTCGAGCCACAGCATGCGCTGGGCGGGACCGGCATCGGGCATCAGGCGGTACGTGGTGCCGATGGGGATGACGAGGTAGTCGCCAGGGCCGTAGACGATCGGCCCGAAGATCGTCTCGAGGGTTCCGGTGCCCTCGTGGACGAAGTACATCTCGTCGCCGATGCCGTTGCGAAAGAAGTCGGTCATCGGCTCCGATGGCAGCACTACGCCGAAGGTGACGTCGTTGTTGAAGAAGAGCGGTACGCGGCCGGAGAGTGCATCCCCGCGCGACTCGAGCTGCTTCGTGTTGACGAGCCGATGCCGATGCGGCTCGCTGGCGGCGCCATCCGCGACCTCGAGCTCGACGCGGACCGGGTCGTCAATCTGGTGCGTCTGGGTCGGCGGCGTCTCGTGGTACATGAGCGACGAGCGGCCGCTGAAGCCCTCCACCCCGAACAGCTCCTCGGCGTACAGCGAGCCGTCCGGCCTGCGGAACTGCGTGTGGCGCTTGTGCGGCACCTGGCCGCGCTGGACGTAGAACATGCTGGCATTCTATCGGCGGTGGGATACTGGCAGGAGATTGCCGAGGAGGGCCGGGCAATGCTCACCACGCCGCTCTGCAGGACGACCATCGAGAGCCTGGCCAAGATGGCGAAATCGCTGGGGCAGCTGGGGGCGATGACCGGTGCGTCGGACCACGGCGTCTTGGCTCGCTGGGGTGCCGGGGCATCGGCATGAGGCCCGAATCACGCCGGTTGGCCGGCATCCTCCTCGTCCTGGTCCCTGCCGTCGCCTTCGGCGGCGCGAGCCTGCTGTCGATGATCCTCGGCCAGGCGCCCGGCTACCTGGACAACCCCGTGCGCCAGGACCTGTGGCGGGCCGGTCACGCGCACGCCGGCGTGATGCTCGTCCTCCTGCGCTACGTGGACGAGACGAACCTCTCCGGTGCGTGGATGTGGGTCGCGCGGCATGGCGTACCCATCGCCGCGATCCTCATGCCGGCGGGCTTCTTCCTCTCGGTCCTGAGCCCCGAGGCGACCGAGCCGAATGTCCTGATCTACCTCGTCTTCGTCGGCGGCATCTTCCTGGCCGGCGGAGTGCTCGCCACGGGAATCGGGCTGCTGCGGACGCCGCGGGCCTAGCCTCGAAGCGAGTCGAGCTGGTCGGCGTGCTCCTCGAGGTGCTCGAGGATGAAGCGCTCGACGATCTGGCGGACGGTCAGCTCGCCGCGGGTCGGGTGCTGGCCGCGGCCCTTCCAGGCCTCATCGCCGAGGACGCCGAGCTCCTCGCTCACCCACGCGAGGCTCTCGCGGACGCGCCGCAGGAGCGCGGCGGGATCCTGGTATCGATCGCGCTCAATGGCGGCGATGCGCTCGGGATCGGTCTTGATGCGGCCGAAGGGAATCGGCTCCGGAACTCCGCTGTCCCGCTTGGCGAGGATGCCGCGCACCTGGTTCATCCAGTAGCCCGGGAACTCGGCGAGATGCGCCCACACCTGCCCCGCCTCCCACTGCTCCTCGCCTCCGGGGTCGGGCTCGGTGAGCCCGGACGGCACGGGGCCGGAAGCATGCTCGGCGAGCCTGCGCTCGGCGTCCGCCATTCGCGCTCGAAGCGCATCGGTGTCGACGCTCATCGCGCCGGTCGCTCGATGACGGAGCTGGTCAGCTCGCCCAGGCGCTCGATCGCCAGCGTCACGGTGTCGCCCGACTGGAGATAGCGGCCGAGCCGCTCGTCACGGATCTCGAGCAGGCACCCGGTGCCCACCGTGCCGGAGCCGATGATGTCCCCGGGTCGCAGCCGGACGTCGGCGCTGGCGCGTTCGATCATCTCACCGAAGGAAAAGTGCGCCGATGCCCATGAGCCGCGTGAGAGCTCCTCCCCGTTGACCGATGCGGTCATGGTCAGATCGTAGCCGGCCCCCTTGCGCGCATCGGCCAGCTCGTCGGGAGTGACGAGCCACGGGCCGATGGAGCTCGCGAAGTCCTTGCCCTTGGCCGGTCCCAGCCGAACGGTGGTCTCCTCGCGCTGGAGGTCGCGGGCGCTCCAATCGTTGAGGACCAGGTAGCCGCCGATCGCCTCCTCGCCATGTGTCGCGTCCACGTCCCGAACCGGCGTGTCGATGAGCGCCGCCACCTCCAGCTCATAGTCGAGCTCTTCTGAGTCGCGCGGCCGCCACACAGGCTCACCCGGGCCGCGGATCTCGCTCGTGTTGCTGAAGTAGAAGATCGGCAGCCGATACCACGCCTCGGGGATCTCCATGTCGCGTCGCTGCCACATGGTCCCGACGTGCTGCTCGAAGGCGTAGAAGTCGCGCAGCGACGGCGGCTCGAGGATCGGAGGCCCGAAGGCGAGGTCTGTGGCGGCCATCGGCTCGTCGGCGGGCGCCGCCAGCAGATCGGCAAGCGCGTCGACGCGCATGCCGGCGGCGAGGTGGGCGTCGAGGGTCGTGATCGGCTGGCGGAAGAGCGCCGAGTTGTGCGCGAGCCGCGGTTCAGCGGCGAGGAGCGTCCGTCGTGCGGCCTCGAGATCGAGCCAGCTGGAGCCCGCCGTATCGAGAGCGGCAGCCAGCCGCCACGGGGTGCCGGCGGGGGCGTGTCGCTCGCGCACGTGGGCAATCCTCATCGCGGGTCAGTGTAGGCGGCCACGCCGATGGGCTCGGCTGGGATACTTCGTGCATGCCTCGAAGACCGCCCTCGCGCACATCGTCCGGCGCGCCGCGAGAGACGAGCTGGGACCAGGTGGCGACGTGGTACGACGGCTGGGTCGGGGATCGAGGCTCGGAGTATCACCGCGAGCTCGCCATTCCCGCAACCATGGACCTGCTGCGGCCGCAGCGCGGCGAGGCGATCCTGGATCTCGGTGGCGGCCAGGGCGTGCTCGCCCCTCATCTGGCCGATGCCGGTGCGAAGGTCACGGTCGTGGACGCCAGCCCCAAGCTCATCGCGGCCGCGCAGCGCCGGCACGCCCGGCTGCCGGGCGTCCGGTTCGTGGTGGCGGACGCCCGCAGGCTCCCATCGGTGGCCGCATTGGAAGCGGGCGCTCACGATGCCGCCGTATTGCTCCTCTCGATTCAGGACATGGATCCGCTCGAGGACGTGGTCCGCGGCCTGGACTGGGCGCTCGCCCCGCATGGTCGCGTGGTGATGCTCATGACCCATCCTGCGTTCCGGCAGCCGCGCCACTCGGGGTGGGGATTCGACGAGGGCCGCCAGCTGACGTATCGGCGCATCGACGGCTACCTGACCCCCATGGCGGTGCCGATGAAGTCCCTGGGCGGCGGAGAGCCGACGCGGTCGTTCCATCGGCCGATCGGCGCGTACGTCAACGCCCTCGGCGACGTGGGCTTCGCGGTTGACGCGCTGCTCGAGCTGCCCGATCTTCCGCCGGAGCGTCGTCCCGGCCGCGCCGCCCGCGGCGATGCCCGGGCGCAGGCCGAGATCCCCATCTTCCTCGGGCTGCGCGCGCTGCGGATCGGCTGATGAGTGCGGCACTCATTCCGACCGAGTGATGCGCTGAGCGCCTTCGCCCGTTTCGCGGGAGAATGGGCTTCGCGCCCTCAGCCTCTCGTCACACAGGATCCACCGATGCTCGAAACCCCTGCTTCGCGACGCCCTACGCCCCTTGGCGTGGCGGCATTGCTCGTCCTCGCGCTCGTGGTCGCCGCCGCTGCCTTCTTCGCCGGCCTGACCGTCGGGAGGGGCGGGAGCGGCATCGGCGAGGCCCAGCCCTCGGCAACCGTCCGCGAGTCCCTGGCGCCGATCAGCACCGGCACGCCCGGGCCCACGCCCATCCTGGAGACCGTCACCTGCGCGGCGCCCTCGGAGGCGTTCGCGGTCCTGTGCGAGACGTACGCCCAGATCCAGGGTGACTACGTGGACGAGATCTCCGACGAGGACCTGGTTGACGGGGCGGTGCGAGGAATGATCGAGTACGGACTCGAGGACCCCTACTCGGGATACCTGCCGCCGAGCCAGTACGAGGAGGCGCTCGAGGACCTCTCCGGCGAGTTCAGCGGCATCGGTGCCGAAGTCGGCATGGAGAACACCGATGATCCCGACGACCTCGGGGCCTGCACCGTGGTCACCCAGACCTGCGTGATGGTCGTGGTCGCTCCGCTCGCCGGGTCGCCAGCAGAGGCCGCGGGGCTCAGGGCCGGCGATCACATCCTCGAGATCGACGGGACCTCGACGCTGGGCGAGTCGGTCAGCTCACTCGTCTACGAGGTGCGAGGCGCGGCGGGCACGGACGTCACGCTGACCGTCCAGCGCGACGACGACGTGACCGATGTCACCATCACCCGTGCCGTGATCGACCTGCGCGAGGTCGAGTCGGAGCTGCTCGACGGCGGGATCGGATACCTGCGGCTGACCACCTTCACCGATCGCGCCCCGCAGCTGTTCCAGGAGGCACTCGGCGGGCTCCTCGACCAGGGTGCCTCGGACATCGTGCTTGACCTGCGGGCCAATCCCGGCGGCTACATTCACGCCGCGCGGTCCATCGCGAGCCAGTTCGTACCGGCCGGTGAGCTCCTGTTCACCGTCGAGCACGAGGGCAGCGTCGACCGGTACGTGTCGGAGGAGGGCGGGCTGGCGCAGGCCGATGCCATCCGCCTCGTGGTGCTCGTGGACGCCGGTTCGGCATCGGCGTCGGAGATCGTGGCAGCGGCGCTCCAGGAGAGCGGGCGGGGGACGCTGGTCGGGCAGCCGACCTTCGGCAAGAACACCGTCCAGATCTGGAACGACCTTCCGAACGGCGGTGGGCTGCGGCTGACGACCGACCGATGGTTCACACCGTCCCACGACTCGGTGTCCGGTGGCGGCGTGGTGCCCGACGTGCTCGTGGAGGCACCGGATGATCCGACCACCGATGCGGACCCGCAGCTGGACCGGGCGATCGAGATCCTGACCGGAGGCTGATGCGCGCGGCGCTCTACGCGGAGGCGCCGCCGAGGATTCGCATGTAGAGCTCGGGATCCACGTTGCCGCCGCTGATGACGATCACCCGCGGACCGTCGGCCGGAACCCGCCCGGCGAGGTGCGCGGCCATGCCGACCGCCCCGGACGGCTCCACGATCAGCCGCGCGCGCGTCGCGAGCTGGCGCATGGCATCGGCGATCTCGTCCTCGCTGACCGTGACGATGGATTCCATGAATGCGCGCAGGTGGACGAACGGCAGCGGGCCGAGCGAGTTCGTGCGCAGCCCGTCGCACATCGTCCGGCCGGTCTGTGCGGCATCCCATTCCACCAGCTCGCCACGCTCGAGCGACTCCTTGGCGTCCGCTGCCAGCTCGGGCTCGACGCCGATGATCTTTGCCGTCGGGGCCAGCGCCTTCACCGCGGTCGCCACGCCGGCCGACAGGCCGCCACCCGAGACCGGCACCAGCACCGTCGCGACGTCCGGCAGGTCCTCGACGATCTCGAGGCCGCACGTGCCCTGGCCGGCGATGATCTCCGGATCGTCGTACGGCTCGACCATCATCAGCCAGCGCTCCTCGACGAGCTCCAGCGCTCGCCGATGACGCTCCTCCGAGTCGGGGCCGGTGAAGACGATCTCGGCGCCATCGCGGCGCACGCCGTCGATCTTCACCTTCGGCGCGTTCTCCGGCATGCAGATCACCGCTCGCGCACCCAGCAGCCGGGCGGCCCGCGCGACCGCTTGGGCGTGGTTGCCCGAGGAGTACGTGACGACCCCCCGGGCGCGCTCGGCATCCGACATCGAGGCGATCTTGTTGTAGGCGCCGCGCATCTTGAAGGCGCCCACCGGCTGGAGGGACTCGGGCTTCAGCCACGTCGCGTCGTCCCATCTGAGCAGCGGCGTCCGGGTGGCCACGCCGCGGATGCGCTCTGCCGCCGCGCGGATGCGGTCGATCCCGACCAGCTCCCAGGTGACGGCCATCAATACGCCCGTGCCCAGTGCGCCACGTCGACCCCCGGCTTTCCGCAGTGCATGCAGGCCGTGCCCGGATCCGTCGGTTCGATCGGCAGGAAGCGGATGGTGGCCTTTGTCCGCTGGGCGATCTCGGCCTCGCACGCCGCATCGCCGCACCATGCGCCGCGCCAGAAGCCGCCCTGCTCGGCCACGCCGCTCGCGAACGCCGCATAGCTCGTGATCTCATGGGTGTTGGCCTCGCGGTAGGCGAGCGCCTCGGCATACAGCGCGCGCTGAATGCCCTCGAGACGGGCGCGAATGCCGGCGATCAGCTCGGCGACGGGCACCTCCGCCTTGTCGCCGCCCGTGCGCTCGGCGACGACGACCCGGTCCGCGGCCACGTCACGGGGGCCGAGCTCGACCCTGACCGGGACGCCCTTCAGCTCCCACTCCGCGAACTTGTAGCCGGGCCGATGCTGCTCGCGGTCGTCGACGCGGACGCGGACGCCCTGCGCTGCCAGCTCGCTGCGAATGCGCTCCGCCACGCCGATGACCGAAGCGCGCTCCTCCTCCGAGCGGGAGATTGGCACGATGACGACCTGGATCGGCGCCACCGCCGGCGGCAGGCGCAGGCCGGCGTCGTCGCCGTGCGCCATGATCGTGCCGCCCACCATGCGCGCCGAGAAGCCCCAGGACGTTGCCCAGGCGTGCTCCTGCGCGCCGTCGGCGTTGAGGAAGGTCACGTCGTAGGCCTTCGCGAAGTTCTGGCCCAGGAAGTGGCTGGTGCCGCATTGCAGCGACTTGCCGTCGCGCATCAGGCCCTCGATGCAGTACGTCTCCACCGCCCCGGGGAAGCGCTCGCCTGCCGACTTGCGGCCCTTGATCACGGGGATGGCGAGCACGTCCTCGGCGACCTCGCGGTACACCTCGAGCATGCGCAACGCCTCCTCGACCGCCTCGTCGCTGGTCGCATGCGCGGTGTGGCCCTCCTGCCACAGGAACTCGCTGGTGCGCAGGAAGAGCCGGGTGCGCATCTCCCAGCGCATGACGTTGCACCACTGGTTGTAGAGCAGCGGCAGGTCGCGGTAGCTCTGGATCCAGCGCTTGTAGGTGCTCCAGATGATCGACTCGGACGACGGCCGGATCGCGAGCGGCTCCTCGAGCTCCTGCCCGCCACCGTGGGTCACGACGGCGACCTGCGGCGCGAAGCCTTCGACGTGGTCGGCCTCCTTGCCGAGCAGGCTCATGGGGATGAGCAGCGGGAAGTAGAGGTTCTCGTGCCCTGTGGCCTTGAAGCGGTCGTCGAGCGCGCGCTGCGTGTGCTCCCAGATGGCGTAGCCGTGGGGCTTGATGATCATCGAGCCCTTGGCGGGGCCGTGCTCCGCGAGCTCGGCTCGCTTCACGACTTCGACGTACCACGCCGGAAAGTCATCGGCCTGGATCGGCAGGCGGTTCGTGCTCATGAAAGACCGATGCTAGCGGGTCGCCTGCGGCTCGGCGATGATGCCGCCGATGATCTTCCTCGCCCCCGGAGCCTCAGGCAGCGTCGAGGCGCTGCGTCCGCAGCTCGATGGCCTCGCGAGCCGCGGGATGGCCGCGCAGGCGGTCGCGCTGCCCAAGGGCAAGGCGGACCGGGCGGTGCCGGTCTACCGGACAGCGTTTGGCGACGTGGCTCCGGCGCAGGCCGCGATCGGTGGACACTCCTATGGGGGCCGCGTCGCGTCACTGCTCGCCGCGGAGGTCGAGGTCGCCGGCCTGCTGCTGCTGTCGTACCCGCTCCACGCGCCCGGACGGCAGGAGACCTGGGACGAGCGAACCGAGCACTGGACCCGGATCAAGTGCCCGGTGCTCCTGCTCTCCGGCGAGTCGGACCCGTTCGCGAGCATCGAGCTCCTGCGAAAGGCGGTGAGGCGGCTGCGCTCCGCCGAGCTCGTCACGTACCCGCGGGTCGGCCACGGCATCGGCCCGGTCCTCGACGACGCGCTCGACCGCATCGCCGCGTTCGTGGCCAGTCTTGAGGAATGAGTCGCGCGCCGCGCCGCGCGGTCGCCGGCATCAGGCTCCCGCAGGCTGGAGCTCACTCACTCGCCGCAAGCGGCCCTGAGCACCTAGAATCTTGCCTATGCTGAGGCGGGTATCGCGATGGGTGCGGGCCAGCGCACTCGGGCCAAACGGTGAGGCATTGATCGCCTTCTGGGAACGCCTGCAGTCTCTACCAGCCCCATCCTTGGTGGCCGTGTCGTCAGTTCACTTGCCAAGCATTGAGCGATGGCGTGGACTTTCGCCCGTCGTCTTGATGCGAATTCGCGCGCTCGAGAAGGAAGCGGCCTACTTCCAGGAGCGCCTTGAACCAATCAGCATCGCCGCGTTGCGATTGGCTCATGATGCGACTTCGGACCGAGTTCACGAACCCATCTGGGAGCTAATCCGAGGCGACGGCGCGGCAAGCCCTACGCAAAGCGAGTTCGACCACAGGATCGTCCAGGCGGTTGGCAAATCTGTGTTCTGGGCGTCTGCCGCTGTATGGGCATGGCCCTACCTCATTCATGATGAGGCGGCGAGGTTTTACGGCGGTTGGGGCGAGTATTTTTCGCTCGACGGAGTACTCAGTACGGGCGGTCTTGACGGCGTGGAATTATTCGGCTTCTGGCCCGAGATCCGTACGGCGGCGCCCGGTGTGTTGTGCGAGCTATGCCCACCGGACTCGAAGCTGGACGCACGTTATGAGGCGCTGGACTGGTCGCGCCGCGTGGGCCCATTCGGCAGTGGTGGCGGTGATGTTCTGCCACCCAAGAAGGTGTGTCGCCTTCATATGGGCGTGCTCGCCCGGCTCCTGATCGACCCTCCTCGTGGTGCCGGCTCCAACGTCTAGCCGCTGACCGCACAAGCAAGAGCTCGCTCCGAATCTCGCGATGGTTCGCGACTACGCCCAGAGAACCGGCGCAAGTTATGAGCAGCACGCCCTGCCCGATGGCGAGGCCGAGGTTGCGGCGACTCGCGGCTCGGCCTCACTCTCGAAAAGAAGATATCGAGGCGACAGTTGCAGCGCGCTCAGGACCCGCTCGCCGGGGTCGGGGTCTGCTGATGGAGCACGAGGTGCCACTGCCTGTCGCGCCGCGCGTAGACGCTCGACATCAGCGCGCGATACGGCGCCGCGTCCCCGCGCCGGGCGGTCGCGCGGTAGGTAACGGTTCCGGTGTCGGGCGTCGCCTCGATGGTTCGTAGCTCGGTGAGCTCGAACGACGTCCAGGGCCGTTCGGCGGCGATCGCGCGGACCGTCTGGGCCTTGTCGAGGACGAGCCCGGGAAAGACCATCAGGCCATCATCGGCCATGAGCTCACCGTAGAACTCAGCTCCGCTGGGGCCCGAGAGCTCCTCCCACCCGCGCCGCTCGAGCGCCTCGAGCTCAGCCGCGCCCGTCACGCGGCGCGCGGCCTCATTGCCAGCTCGTGAAAATGATCACGAGGAGGAAGATACCGGCGGAGGCTCCGACGACGCCGCCGAGGGGCGTGCTGCGGCTCGTCCACTCAGAGGTTGCCGCGGCGGGCCTGCTCAGCCTCGATCGCCTCGAACAGGGCCTTGAAGTTGCCGACGCCGAAGCCGCGTGACCCGTGGCGCTCGATGATCTCGAAGAAGAACGTGGGCCGGTCCTGGATCGGCTTCGTGAAGATCTGGAGCAGGTAGCCCTCCTCGTCCCGATCGGCCTCGATGCCGAGCTCCTCGAGCACGTCCATCGGCACGCCGACGTCGCCGACCCGATCCGGCAGCGACTCGTAGTACGAGTGCGGCATCCCCAGGAACTCCACGCCGCGCTCGCGCAGGGCTCGCACGCTGCCCACGATGTCGGTGGTGCGCAGCGCGATGTGCTGCGTGCCGGCGTCGAGGTACCAGTCGAGGAACTCCTGGATCTGGCTCTTCTTCTTACCGGCGGCTGGCTCGTTGATCGGGAACTTGATGCGGCCGTTCCCGTTCTGCATCACCTTGCTCATGAGCGCCGAGTACTCGGTGTGGATCACCTTGTCGTCGTAGTGGATGAGCTGGCTGAAGCCCATCACGGTGCGGTAGAACTCGACGAAGCGGTCCATGTCCCCCAGCGCCACGTTGCCGACGCAGTGGTCGACTTCGAGCAGCGTCTGGCCGGTCGCCGCCGGCGCGGGGGCGGAGATGCGGTGGTAGCCGGGAGCGAAGGTGCCGTGATAGTCGCTCCGATCCACGAACGAGTGGAGCACCTCGCCGTACGTGTGGATCGCGCTTCGGCGCAGCGTCCCCTTCTGCCCGGGAAGCTCCGTCGGCTCCATGGCGCTCCGGGCGCCTCGAGTCGTCGTCTCGCGCCACGCCGATTCGACGTCGTCGACCGCGAACGCGATGTCGTGCACCCCATCCCCGTGCTTCCGCACGTGCTCGGCGATCTCGCCGTCGGGCGTCAGCGGCGCGGTCAGCACGAAGCGAATGTCGTTCTGCATGAGCACGAAGCTGGACCGATCGCGAACGCCGGTCTCCAGCCCCGCGTAGGCAACTGGCGTGAAGCCCCAGAGCGTGCGGAAGTAGTGCGAGGCCTGCTTCGCGTTGCCGACCCAGAACTCGACGTGATCGATGCCGTTCAGCGGCAGGAAGTCCTGTGCCTCGGCAGCAGCGTTCGGGTTGACGACGGCCCCGCTGGCGGGGCGCGAGATCGTATCGGTCATTGGGCGAGCCTCCTTCAGCGCGGCTGGAGTCGGTGGTCGATGGTACACCCGCCTAGCCGGCGGTCCCCGATGTCGTGGCGGCAGCGAGCGCGACGTCCACCATGCGATCCACCGCGGCCGCCAGGTCCTCGGGCGAGAGGTAGCTCTCCTCCGAGCTCACCTTCTCGCTGAGCACGTCGCTCACCGTCAGTACGCAGCCGGCCTGCACCCCGGATCGGGCGGCGAGAAAGAAGAGCGCGGAGGCCTCCATCTCGAACGCCAGCACGCCACGGTCTCGCCATCGCTGGGCGTAGTCCGCATCGGGGTTGTAGAAGACGTCGACCGATGCCACGAGGCCGGTTCGCACGCCGATCCCCGCTCGTTCGGCAGCGTCGACCAGCGCGCGGGTCAGGCCGAAGTCGGCGGCGGGGGCATAACCCTCACCGTGCAGGTAGGTCGCGGTCGCACCGTCCGTCGGGCATGCCGCGGTCGCGACCACCAGGTCGCCGGTCTTCAGGCCCGCCGCGATGCCGCCACAGGTCCCGACCCGCACGAGCTGTCTCGCGCCGAGGCGCAGGAGCTCCTCCACGACGATCGAGAGGCTCGGCGTTCCCATGCCCGTGGTCTGCACGCTGACGGGCGCGCCCTGGTAGGTCCCGGTGAAGCCGAGCAGGCCGCGGTTGTCGTTCACCTGCCGCACGCTTCCCGGATCGAGGCGCTCAGACATGCGACGGGCCCGGTTCGGATCGCCGGGGAGCAGGACGAAGGGCGCGTAGTCGCCGGTCTCGGCGTGAAGGTGGAGCTGTGGCATGTCACTAGCCTATCCGAGCGTTCGCGCCAGCGAATCGCGCTCTCGTCCGCGGTCCATCGCTTGCTAGGACTCCGAGCGTGAGCACCAAGCGCGGGAAGACGACCGATGAGTGGCCCGATGGCGTGTCGGCCGAGCATCAGCGGACGGCCAAGGGGTGGCGAAGGCATGCCAGCCCCCTGGCGCTGGTGGTGCTCGGGCTGGTCATGCTGTGGGCCCTCTCAGGCCTCGCCGGCGTCGAGGAGACGCTCACCGAGCACACGGCGGCAGTCACCGTCACCTGGCACGCGCCTGCGCGCATCCGCAACGGCGAGTTCCTCGAGATGCGCCTGGGCGTCGAGGCTCACGAGCGCATCGACGAGCTGGTGATCGGCGTGGACGCCTCGCTGTGGGAGGACTTCACCATCAACACGTTCCTGCCCGCGGCCACCGAGGAGGCGAGCGAGGATGGCGAGCTGCGCTTCACCTTCGGCCCGCTCGAGGCCGGCACCAGCTTTCTCATGAAGGTCGACGCCCAGATCAACCCCGACATGCTGTGGCGGAACGAGGGTGACGTGACGGTCTACGACGGGGACACGGCACTCGCCGAGATGCCGATCGTGATCGAGGTGCTGCCCTAGATGGACATCGTCATTCGCGCGACCGTCATCTTCTTCGCGCTCTATGTGCTGGTGCGTCTCCTCGGCAAGCGGGAACTGGCACAGCTGACGCCGTTCGAGCTCATCGTGCTGGTGGTGACCGGCGACCTGATTCAGCAGGGCGTGACGCACAACGACTTCAGCCTCACCGGCTCGATCCTGGCGGTCGCGACCTTCGCCTTCTGGGCGAGCGTGCTGAGCTGGATCACCTACCTGTCGCGCCGGGCAGAACGCGTCCTTGACGGAGAGCCGCGCGTCATCGTCAGGGCGGGTCGCATCCTGCGCGAGAACCTTCGGCGCGATCGCCTCACCGAGGCCGAGATCCAGTCCGAGATGCGACTGGCCGGAATCGCGCACGTGCGGGACGTCGAATGGGGCATCCTCGAAGCGAAGGGGAAGATGAGCTTCATCAAGCGGAAGGACGGCTCCGACGGTGACGACCAGCAGCCGAGCACAGACGACCAGATCGTCTGAGGAGCCCGTGTCCACCGCATCCATATGGACCGATGAGCTCGCCTTCGCAACCGAGCTCGCGCGCCGGGCGGGATCCGTGCTCACCGAGAGCTACGAGCGCATCGAGCGCATCGACTACAAGAGCAAGCGCGACGTCGTCACGAACGCCGACTACGCGTCGGAGCGGCTCGTCATCGACGCGATCAAGGACCGATACCCAGGGGACGCGATCCTTGCCGAGGAGTCCGGCGAGCACGCGGGCGTGCTGCGCGACGACGGGTCGGGAAACGGCCGCACGTGGGTCATCGATCCATTGGACGGCACCGTCAACTACGCCAACGGCATCCCGTACTACTGCGTCAGCATCGGCCTGGTCGTGGACGATCGCCCGTCCGTGGGCGTGGTGTTCGACCCCGCGCGCGACGACTGTTATTCGGCCACGGAAGATGGCCCGGCGCTCCTCGACGGCGCGCCGATCACCGCTTCGGCCAAGGAGGCGCTGTCGGACTTCGTGGTCAGCCTGGCGGTCATCGGACGCGGCGGGCTGGCGCGCGAGCGGCGCATCGCTCCCCTCATCCGCATTCATCGCCGGATGGGGAGCGCGGCTCTGTCCCTCGCGTACGTCGCGAACGGCCGCTTCGACGCGTTCATCCAGAACGGCGGGCTGTCGCTGTGGGACGTGGCGGCCTCCGGGCTCATCGCCGAGCGTGCCGGCGCCGTCGTGACAGATGTCACCGGTGGCCCGTGGTGGAAGCCGAAGGTGCGCGGGCCACGCACGAGCATCGTCGCCGCGCCGGCCGGGCAGCACGGCGCCATCCTCGCGCTCCTGAACGATCTGAAGACCCGCGTCCAGACTCGCCGCTGACACGCGGCGCGGCGGCGTCCCGCTACGTCGCGTCTAGGACGTGGGCCAGCATCCCGAGCGTGATGGCGGTCGCACCCCACACCTGGACGCCGCCGTACCGATAGGCCCCGGCGCTGAGCGTGATGCCGCGCGCGGTGAAGTGCTCGACGCCGATGACCTCCTCGTCGTGGAGCGCGTCGAGGGGCAGCTCCACGATTGCGGCCACCTCGGAGTCCTGCGGCACCAGCACCGGGCGTGCCGCGACCGTGCCGACCACGGGGATGAGCTCGTAGTTGCTCACGGGGATCCAGACCGCGTCCAGCGAGCCGACGATGCGGACGAGGTCGGGCTCGAGGCCGATCTCCTCCCATGCCTCCCGCAGCGCGGCCGCCTCGGTGCTGGCGTCGCCCGCGTCGATGGCGCCACCGGGGAGTGAGACCTCGCCCGCGTGGGCACGAAGCTCGGCTCGACGAACGGTGAGCGGCAGGACGAGCCGCCCGTCCGCGCCCGGGTAGATCGCCAGCAGCGTGGCGGCCGCGCGAGCCGGCGGGAGGGCCGCGCGGTCGTATCGGCTCCTGAATACCTCGCCGCGGTCGTTGCGTGGCAGCAGTCGTTCGTCGAGCGGGATCGGGCGCTGAGCGCGATCCAGAGCCCGGCCCACGGCATCCTCCCACCCGGGCTCAGCGCGTACTATTCGGCCCATGGTGATGGGGAACCTCAATCGGGATGCGCGGGTGCGCGACGCGCTCTACCGCGCCAAGCTGCTCGTCAACCGTACGCCCCATTTGCGCCGCGCGACCCGTCGCGAGGCGAATCGGGCGCTCGACACGCTCGAGGTGCAGCTCGGGCTCAACCAGATCAACGCGTACGAGGCGGCCCGCGCGATCGAGCTCCTGAACCGCGCGCACTCCTCGATCATGTTCGGACTGCTGCGCGACACCAGCTTCGCCGATCGCTACGGCGCCGCGCTGCGCCGCCTCGGGCTGCGGGGCATTGACGATCGGCTCGACGAGGTTCCGAGCTCGATCATGGCGCTCCCGGTTCCCGGGCCGCTGGGAGATCGTGACCACCGTGACGAGCTCCCCGACGAGGAGCGTCGCGACGCCGAGGGGAACCCGCTGCCGCCTCCACCGGGGTACTACTGAGAGGCGGCGGAGCTCCGGAGTGCGGCCACCAGCCCTGACTCGGTGACCGTGCCGCGGACCCCCAGCCGCGTGGCGAGCTGCGCGGCCAGCGGAGGCTCCAGGTTCGTCGAGCTCAGGTGCTCTCGGTGAGCCTCGTCGAGCACCTCGCCGGGCGGCCCGTCGAGGATCACGCTGCCGGAGCGCATGACCACCACGCGCTCGAAGTGCTCGGCGGCGAGCTCCATGTCGTGCGTGACCGCGATGACGGTCCTCCCTGCCGCGGCCACGCTGTCGATGATCGATCGCACGCGCTCCGCGCCCGCCCGGTCCTGCCCGGTCGTCGGCTCGTCAAGCACCAGGATCGGGGTCCGCATCGCGAGCACCGACGCGAGCGCCAGCAGCTTCCGTCGCGAGTGCCCCAGGTCATACGGATTTCGCGCCTCCTGGCCGGTGAGGCCGGTGTGGGCCAACGCCTCCTCGACGGACTCCGCGAGCACGCCCCTCGACCGCCCCAGGTTCCTCGGGCCGAACCGGCACTCCTCGATCACCGATCCGGCGAAGATCTGGCGGTCGGGGTCCTGGAAGACCACGCCGACGATGGCGGCCAGCTCGGCCACGTGTCGGCGCAGCATGTCGGTGCCATCGATGACCACCCGGCCGGCCGTCGGACGCAGCAGGCCGTTCAGGTGGCGGAGAAGTGTGGACTTGCCGCTTCCGTTCTGCCCGACCATCGCCACCCGCTCACCGGCGCCGATCCGCAGGTCAACGCCGTCCAGCGCGCGGACCCCGCCGCGGTAGACGTGGACGACCCCCTCGAGACTCAGCTCAGGCACCGGTAAGTGCCTCGTCCAGAAGTCCCGCGTCGACGCCCCCGCCCCGCATCGCATGCCGCATCCGCACGGCGGCGGGTGGCGTCACGCCGAGCTCGGGCAGCCGCGGATCGCGGAGCACATCCTCGGTTGCGCCCGTGAGTACCACGCGGCCGGCCGCGAGCACGACCGTCCGCGACGTCAGTGCCGCCAGCACGTCGGCCTTCTGCTCCGCGACCAGGATGCTCGCGCCGTCCGTCGCCAGGCGCGCGAGAGCATCGGTCACCAGGCGGGTGCCCTGTGGATCGAGCTGCGCGGTGGGCTCGTCGAGAACCAGGTGCGCCGGCCGCATGGCGAGCAGGCCGGCGATGGCCAGCAGTTGCTGCTGGCCGCCGGACAGACGACGCGGGTCGCGCTCCGCGAGGCCCACGATGCCGAGCGTCTCGAGCGCCCCCCACGTTCGGCCCAGCACCTCGTCGCGTGGCAGCGCGAGGTTCATCGGCCCGAAGGCGACCTCCTCGAAGGCGGTCACGGCCACCTGCGACAGCTGGTTGGCGGGGGACTGGAAGCCGATACCGACCTGCTGGCTGAGCCGATGCATCGGCCACGTGTCGATATCGGCGCCGTCGATCGCGATCCGGCCGCGGAGCAGCCCACCGATCGCCCGCGGCGCTAGCCCTGCGGCAACCAGGCAGAGCGTGGTCTTGCCGGACTCCGATGCGCCCGCCAGCCCCACGACCTCGCCGGCCCGCAGCTCGAGGTCGACGTCGAGGAGCGCCGCCTGGCTCGCGCCCGCGTAGCGATAGCCGACTCCTGCGAGGGTGAGTGTCATGGCAGGATCCCAGTGACGCGTACGACGATGAGGGCGACGACGCCCACCAGCAGTGCCCAGCGAACGAGCGACTCCGCGAGGCGGTCAGCCGGTGCCCACAGCAGCGTCCTGCGCCCTGGACGGGTGAAGCCGCGCGCCTCGAGGGCCATGGTCCGTTCCTCCACCTCCGCGATCGAGCCGAGGATGACCGGACCGACGATGGGGACGATGCCTCGCAGCCGCCTCCAAACGCTGCCCTCGGTGTCCAGCCCGCGCGCTCGCTGCGCGTCGGTGATCTGGCCCGCGCGCTCGACCATGGCGGGCACGGTCTGGACGGATGCGTTCGCCACGAAGGCGACCCTCGAGCTGATGCCCCGTCGCTCGAGGTCGATGACGAGATCGGACGAATGTGTCGTCAAATAGAAGAGCGTGACGGCGCCGCTGATGGCCATGATGCGGGCGAGGATCTCGAGGGCGAAGCGCAGGCCCTCGGCCGTGGCCACGACGGGTCCGATGCGGAACAACTCGGTCTGACCCTCGGGGTAGAAGAAGAGGTTCACCACCAGGGCGCTGATGGCGATGGGCAGCGCCAGGAGCACCGAGGTGCGAGCGAGGTCGCGCAGCACGCGTGCCGCGATCGCCGGAGCGATCACCGCGACTGCCAGGAGCACGGCGGGCCCGATGAGACCCCCGAGAGCGACCGCGGCCACCGCGCTCGTCGTGGCGATCGTGGCCTTGGTCAGCGGGTTGAGACGGTGATACGCGGTCGGGCCGGGGCGCCCCAGAAAGTCGGGGAGTCCCCGGCCAGCCGCCGCCTCGGTCAGGCGGTCGCTCCTCGCCACCCGTCGTCGTCCGTAGGCGTCCCGTCCCCGCGCTCCACCAGCCGCTCACCCTGCGGGAAGCGCGCCTTCGCCCGGAGGGGCAGGGCGATGATGATCAGGTAGACCACGAAAAAGGTCGTGACCTTGTCGATCGGGTCACTGATCAATCCCTGTCCGAGCGTGGCGTTGGCCACGTCCAGGCCCGCCTGCCGGAAGGCCGCGACCAGGAAGTCGGTACCGGCGCCGGTCACCCCGCCGAACACGCCAGCCGCGATGGGCGCGCTGATCAGGGCCGCGACGATCCCGGTCAGGAGCCCCCCGACGACGACGAACGCCGCGGTGAGGTCCCTCCGCGCGAAGAGCAGGTAGAGCAGGCCCAGGACGTTGCCCGCAACCAGGGCCAGCGCCAGGTAGCCGAGCACCACGAAGGCGGCATTGTCGTTGGCCACCTCCACCGCGATCGGCCCGATGATGGCGAGGTAACCCAGGTACGCGAGATAGCTCATCCCCGCGATGACCGCGACGGTGACGATGGCCCACAGGACGAGGCTGCGCATGGGTCGGTTCGGGCGCGGCCGCAGCCAGCCCGCTCGCCCGATGAACCCTGCCATTACACCGATGACCACCGCCACGACGGCGAAGGCCGCTGCCGCTCCGCTGTTGAACGGCGGCGGTACGACATAGGTCCACAGGAGGTTCGTGAGCAACCCGGTCAATGCCCCGGGAATGGGCCCGGCCAGCACCCCGACCAGGATCGTTCCGATGCTGTCGAGGTAAATGGGGATCTTCAGCGCCGAGGCGACCGCGGCACCGAGCACGATGTTGATGGCGATGGCGACGGGCATGAGCACGATGGTGCGGGTGTCGAACTGGCGAGTGATGGACGACAGCGAGCGCGTCTGGGCGTACTCCACTGCCGCATACGCCACAAAGGCCACGACGACCGCAATGGCGAACACGAGGGCGAACGAGTTGGCGCCCTCGATGTCGTAGAAGACCTCCTCATCGATGCCGGTCTGGAAGTTGCCGAAGCCGATGAGCCCCACCCCGGCGACGATGGCGAACACGAGCATCGCTGCAATCCAGCGGACGACCATTGGGCTGATCCTCCTTTCAGTTGTACGGTGGGCCGACGGCTCGAGTGAGTCGCGAGATGAGCTCCGCCTTCATGCCATCGGCGTCGAGCGCGATGGCGACCTCGACGGGTGCCCGAGTGTCCGATTCGGTGCGATAGAGGCTGCCGGCGGAATGTGGATCGGCGCTCGTGTCGCACGCGAGGCGCTCGCTGACCGTCTCGGTGACGAGGTCCGGGCGCAGCAGCGAGGCGATGAGCACCACCGGGTCGTGCAGATACGCGCCGTCGATGCCGTCCGCCTTCTGGTGGAACGCGACGTAGAAGCGCAGCGCATCGCGCACGATGTGCGCGAGGTGGGTATCGGGCAGGTCTCGGAGGTCGTCCATGCGGAAGACGACGTCCTGCGTTGCATCCAGCGGGAAGATGCGGTGGACGGCACCCGCGCGCAGGCAGGCCTCGACGGCCTCGGGGTCCACGCAGGCGTTCCACTCGCCGGTCTCGGTGGTGTTGCCGCGCTCCTCGAGCGTGCCGCCCATCCAGATCACGTCGCGTGTGGAGCCCGCCAGGTCGACGCCGTGCTCCGCGGCCGATGCCAGGTTGGTGAGCGGCCCGAGCGCGACGACCGTCATCTCTCCCGGATGGCGGGTGACGTGCGCGCCGAGATAGCGGCTGGCCGGGATGGCGGTGTACTCGGTGGTGCCAAGCTGCCGATCCTCGCCGCGCAGCTCGACGTACCCCGTGCCGGTCGGGCCATGGGTGTCGGGCGCCGTGCGCAGGCGGCGCTGGAGCGGCCGAGCCGCGCCGATGCTCACCGGCACGTCGCCACGCCCCACCAGGCGCAGGATCTTGCCGGTGTTGCGCGCCACGTGATGGATCTCGACGTTTCCCGCCACGCACGTCACGCCGCGGAGGTTCAGTTCGGGGCTGGTGGCGGCGATCAGCAGGGCGATCATGTCGTCGATGCCCGTGTCGACGTCAAGGATCACCGGCCGCGGTTCCATCGCGCTCATGGTACGGGCATCCGCCAGCCCCCCGCCTGGCCGACCTTGGTCTGGAGCGACCGCCCCAGCGTCTCGCTGACGTGGCGGGCCGCGGCGAGCAGCGCGTCGAGGTCCACGCCGTGGTCCACGCCCTCGCGGTCGAGCAGGTACACGAGGTCCTCGGTCGCCAGGTTCCCCGCCGCCCCGGGCGCGTACGGGCAGCCACCGGCGCCACCGGTGGCTGCGTCGAAACATCGGATGCCCAGCTCCAGGGCGGCGGCCACGTTGGCGAGCGCCGTGCCGCGCGTGTCGTGGAAGTGCATCGCCAGCCGATCTGGGCCGATCCCGTCCGACAGCAGCGCTCCGACCACGCGCCGCACGTCGGCCGGACCGCCGACGCCGATGGTGTCACCGATGCTGAGCTCGTCCACGCCGAGCTCGAGCAGCCGGTGCGCGACGTCCACCACCGCCGAGGTGGCCACCTCGCCCTCGTACGGGCAGCCGAAGGCCGTGCTCACGTAGCCGCGGCTCCACCATCCGCGCTCGCGGGCCTCGGCGATCACCGGGCGGAACGCGTCGATCGACTCGGCGATGGTCATGCCGATGTTCGCGCGCGTGAAGCTCTCCGTCGCGGCGGTGAACACGCAGACGGCGTCCGCGCCGGCGGCGATCGCCCGCTCGAGGCCACGGCCGTTCGGGACGAGCACCGGGTAGCGCACGCCCGGGCGCCGCTCGAGGCGCGCCATGAGCTCATCGGCGTCGGCGAGCTGAGGGATCGCGCGCGGCGAGACGAAGCTGGTCGCCTCGATCTCGCGCAGGCCCGCATCGGCCAGCAGCCCGATGTAGGTCAGCTTCGCGTCGGTGTCGACCGGCAGCGACTCGTTCTGGAGCCCATCTCGCGGCCCCACCTCGTAAATGCGGACGGTCCGCTCAGTCACCGGCATCGCCCGCATCGTACGGCTCGATCTCGGCGAGCGCGTCGCCGCGCTGGATCTGCTGTCCCTCGCTGACGGTCAGCCGCGCGACGCGCCCGTCGATCGGCGCCACCACCGCGTGCTCCATCTTCATCGCCTCGATGACCGCCACCACGGCGTGGCGTGCCACTGCCGAGCCCTGCGTGACGCGCACCGAGATGACGCGGCCGGGCATGGGTGCCGTGAGCAGAGCCGTGCCGCCGGCATCCGAGCCCGCGGCGTGGCGAGCCGCATCCTCGACCGACGGCGGCGGAGCGATGGCGAACTCGAGGGACTGGCCCTCCACGTCCACGTGCGCGACGCCTTCCTGGAGGAGCGCGGTCGTTTCGGCCTCTCCGCCCCCGAGGGTGACGCTGCGGGTCTCATCGGCATGGGCCACGCGCAGGACGGCGGGTGCGTTCAGCCGCCAGCCGCCGGCCCAGGGCGTTTCGTCGCGCGGACGCAGTGCCTGCGCCGCGGCCCGCCAGTGCCCATCCGACGGCTGCGGAGGTCCAGGAACCTCGAGCTGCGCGACGCTGTCGGTCCGCATCTCGCCGTCGCGCATGAGCGGCTGTTCGAGCAGCCAGCGCAGGAATCGCAGGTTGGTGCGCACGCCGAGGATGGTCGTGGCGTCGAGGGCGGCACGGAGGCGCTCGAGCGCCTCGGCACGCGTTCGGCCGTGCGCGATCAGCTTGGCGATCATCGGGTCGTAGCGGTCGGTGATGACGTCGCCCTCCTCGACGCCCGAGTCGATGCGGACGCCAGTGGGCCACTCGAGGCGACCGAGCCTGCCGCCCGCCGGCAGGAAGCCAGCTTCGGGGTCCTCGGCGTACAGGCGTGCCTCCATCGCGTGGCCCCGGATCGCCGGTGCGCTGCGCAGGCCCAGAGCCGTGAGCTCCTCGCCGGCGGCGATGCGGAGCTGGTCGGCGACGATGTCCCTTGCCGTGACGGCCTCCGTGACCGGGTGCTCGACCTGCAATCTCGTGTTCATCTCGAGGAAGAAGAACTCGCCCGAGTCGGCCAGCAGCATTTCCACGGTGCCGGCGCTGACGTAGCCGACCGCCGCCGCGACGCGCAGCGCCGCCTCTCCCATGCGCTCGCGCAGCTTCGGCGTCACGCTCGGCGCGGGAGCCTCCTCGACGATCTTCTGGTTTCGCCGCTGCGCGCTGCAGTCGCGCTCGCCGAGGTGGATGCCGGACCCGTGGCGGTCGAAGAGGACCTGGACCTCGACGTGCCGGGGCCCGACGAGGTAGCGCTCGAGGATGAGCCGAACGTCGCCGAACGAGCGGCCTGCCTCGCGACGCGCCGCTGCCAGGGACTCGGGCAGCTCGGCGACGGCTCGAACCAGGCGCATCCCCTTGCCGCCACCGCCCGCGCTGGGCTTGACGAGAAGGGGGTAGCCGATGCGCTGGGCCTCGGCGACGAGGGTCGCATCGGCCTGGTCCTCCCCGTCGTAGCCGGGCAGCACCGGGACCCCCTCCTGCGCCGCGCGCAGCCGGGCGGTCGCCTTGTCGCCCATGGCGGCGATGGCGTCGGGCGGCGGGCCCACCCACGTGACCCCGGTCGCTGTGACGGCGCGCGCGAACTCCGCGTTCTCGGCCAGGAAGCCGTAGCCGGGATGGATGGCGTCCGCCCCGGAGCGGTGGGCCACGCGCAGCAGGTCATCGGCGTCGAGGTATGAGCCGATGTGGTGCGCCTCGTCCATCCCTCGAGGTGGCGGATCCTCGTCGGCGTGAACGCCGATGGAGCGGATGCCCATGGCGCGGGCGGTCCGCGCGATGCGCTGCGCGATCTCTCCACGGTTCGCCACGAGCAGCGCACGGATCGGGCGAGCTTCGGCCGGGGCCGTGGAACTCGATACGGACGCGAGCGACGAACGCGACACGCGGACCCTGCCGCCCACGCGGGTGGCCACGAGCGTGCCCGAAGCCACCCAGCGCTGGACGGTGCGAACGGTGACCCCCAGCTGCTCGGCGACCTCGCGCGGGGTCAGTTCGTCGTCAGTCACGTCGCGATTGTCGCAGGAGCGTCAGTCCGGCCTCCAGGAGGGGGAGCGCTGCTCGGTGAAGGCGGCGAGCCCCTCCTGCCCCTCGGCCGAGGTTCGCTGGGCCGCGATGCGCGCCACGCTGACCGTCGCCGCCTCCGTGGCCGGCAGGCCACGCAGTTCCCGGATGAGCTTCTTGGCCGCGCGCACGGCGGTCGGACCCGCCGCGAGGAACTCGTGGGTGACGGCCGAGATCCGCGAATCCAGGGCGGGCTCGTCCTCGACAATCTCGTGGACGATGCCGATGAACCGCGCGTGCTGGGTGCTGAATCGCTCGCCGCTCAGGAACAGGGCCCGGGCATGCGTCTCGCCGATCTTGGGAGTCACGAAGGTGCTGATGACCGCGGGCAGGATGCCGAGCTTGGTCTCGGTGAAGCCGAACGTGGCTCCGTCGGTGGCGACCACGATGTCACTCACCGCGCACAGGCCCATGCCGCCACCGAGGGCCCCGCCCTGGACGCGGGCCACGACGGGCGCCGGGCACTCGTCGATTCCCGCGAACATCGAGCGCATGGCCGCGGCGTCGCGCTCGTTCTCCTCGAAGCTGAGGCCGATTGCCGCGCGCATCCAGTCCACGTCGGCTCCGGCGCAGAAGAAGGATCCCTCGCCGGCCAGGATGACGAGGCGCAGCTCGTCCGCCGGCAGCGCCGCGAGCTCCTCGAACGTCTTCCGCAGTGCCTCGATGAGCTCGGCGTTGAAGGCGTTCCGGACCTCCGGGCGCGTCAGCGTGACGTGGGCGACTCCGCTCTCGCGGGTGACCCGCAGCCCACCGGTCATCGCCTATCGTCCCGTGCGTGGAACGGCTCGGCGAGCGCGCGGACCTGGGACAGGAGGGGCTCCTCGAGCCACACCACCTCGGTCTCGTCTGGGACGTCGACGGTAGCGGACGCGCCCGCCTCGCCGAGCAGGCCGAGCATGAGCCGCGGCCGCCCATCCGGCCCGTCGGTCTCGACCAGGTAGGCGGCGCTCACCGAGGTATCGCTGAGGGCCGTGGCGAGCCGCGCCTCGAGGTCACGCAGGTCACTTCCCGGCAGCCGAACCACGATCGAGGTGCGCGCGGTGGGCTCGAAGAGCGGCTCACCGGTGGTGGGCAGCATCCCCGAGGCGAGTGAGGTGAGCTCGTCGAGATCGAATCGATAGGGAACCGGCCCGGCGGGATCCATGATCGCCGGGAGCCCGGCCGCCGCGAGGTTGGCGATGGCGATTCGGGCCGGCAGTGGCAGGTTGCCGGTGCGCGCCGGTGCCCACGCGGCGAGGGCGGCCACCGAGCCGAACAGTACGCTCACCGGTGCGCCATCGCCCTCTCGCGCGAGCATCACGCTGATCTCCACCTGCTCGTCGTCGTTCACCGCCGATGCCAGCGCCGCATGGGCCTCGTCCCCGTGCTCGGGCGGCACCGGCAGGAGCAGCGTACCGCTCATGAGCGTCCGATAGAAGGCCTCCAGCGCTCGCCGATCGGGATCTCCACGGTCCTCGGCCTCACGCGCGGCAAGCATTGCCTCGAACAGGTTCGCCGAGCTCGTCTCGAGTGCGCCCGAGGGCGTGCTCCGATCGTGAGATCCGGGCGCGGGCCGATCCAACTGGGTCATTGCCCGGTGAGCCTAACTCACCCGCCGACGAGCACCGCCTGGAGGCCGGAGTGGTCGAGCTCGGCGCGTGCGAGACGGTCGTGGCGTCCGGACGACCAGTCGCCGAACGGGTCGGGGGTGAAGCGCAGCAGCTCGTCGTACTCGAGGCGATGCAGCGCGCGCGAGGCGAGTATCTGCTCGATGGCGGCCGCAGGCACCGGTGTCGCCTTCGCGAAGCGGCGCCTGCGGACCACTCGCGCCGCCGCGTTCAGCCTGCTGAAGCGCCCGACGCGCCACGGGATGTAGCGGTTGAGCCACGGGACGAGCCCGGTCGCCGCCACCAGCAGCGCCACCAGCGCGGCGATCACGATGAGGACGCGCTCGAGATCGGTCCCGAACGCGATCAGCGGATCGCCCGCCGCGT
>Ga0208612_1000247_pt1 | contig 26565 bp, 24 predicted proteins | sample AntDryMetagUQ889_FD_188089 | JGI IMG/M metagenome (GOLD analysis project Ga0208612, IMG submission 188089) | Polar desert microbial communities from Antarctic Dry Valleys - UQ889 (SPAdes) | ecosystem: Environmental > Terrestrial > Soil > Desert | place: Antarctic Dry Valleys | collected 2008-12-31 | reverse complement strand
GGCGGCTGGAACGCGACGACGATGTCCCCGTGGCGCTCCTGTGGACGGATGAACTCCGCCGAGTCGGGCTCCCTTTTGTCGAGCTCCGCGAGCACCTGGTCGGTGGTGTACCCACGCCGAGAGGTGTCGCGCTGCACCTTCCACTTGCGGCGCAGATCCTCGGGCGGTGCCAGGTAGACGCGCACGTCGTAGGAGTCGCGCAGCGGCTCGTCGTAGTAGCCGAGCAGACCCTCCACGACGGCGAAGTCCTTCGGGGCCACGTACACCGGCGGGCCGAAGGTGCCGTCGGAGTGGATGTAGACGGGCTTGAGGATCGGCTCCCCGTCGCGCAGGTGCCCGAGGTGCTGGCCCATGATGTCCATGTAGTTGCAGTCCGGGTGCAGCGGCGTGATGCCGCGCTCGGCCCGCTGCTTGCGGTCGTAGCGGTGGTAGTCGTCGGTGGCCACCGCGGTCACCTGCTCCTCCCCGAGGATGCGTACGAGCCCGCGGGTGATGGTGGTCTTTCCGGTCGCCGAATCGCCGACGACGCCGAGCATGATGGGGCGCGGCATGGGCCTCCTCTTCTAGATGGGCAACTGTCGGCGATGAATGATCGACCGTTGACGGTGATCGATCGTCCGCGCCCGCCGAGCCACGCACAGTCGTCGCGACCCCGTGCCGGCGGCGGCACCTCCCGACAAGAGATCTATCAGATCAGGCTGCGGCACTGCCCTCGGCTTCCCTGTCCGCCCCGCCCCCGGACTCCTCGGAGTCGGCGCCGGAACTGCCCTCGGCTTCGCCCTCTTCGGCGCCCCCGGACTCGTCGGAGCCCTCGCCGGAACTGCCCTCGGACTCGTCCTCGGGCGCTTGCTCCCATGTGTCGCTGAACACCGAGCTCTGGCGGATGTCGTCTCCCTCGATCGTGACGAGATCCTGCTTGGTGAGCTTCTCGCCGGAGTCGAACAGCCGCAGGGCCTGACGCATCCGCGCCCGCTCGATCGCGTTGCGCACGCTGCGCCCATGCGCGAAGCGCGGCTGCTCGACACGGCGCTCGAGGTAATCGCGGAAGGCCTCCCTGGCCTCATCGCTGAGCTCGTACCCCTGCTGGTCGACCATCATCTCGGCGATCTGCATCAGCTCGTCGGGGGTGTAGTCGGGAAAGTGGATGTGATGGGCCACGCGCGACCCCATCCCGGGATTGGCACGGAAGAAGTCCTCCATCCGATCCTTGTAGCCGGCCATCAGGACGACCAGGTCTTCGCGCTCGGACTCCATCACCGAGAGCAGGACCTCGATCGCCTCCTGACCGTAGTCGCGCTCGTTCTCGGGCCGGTGCAGGTAGTAGGCTTCGTCGATGAAGAGGATCCCACCCTTCGCCTTCTTCACCACCTCCTTGGTCTTGGGAGCGGTGTGGCCGACGTACTGGCCGACGAGGTCGTCGCGGGTGACCGCGACGAGGTGGCCCTTGTCGACGTACCCGAGCCGGTGGAGGATGCTGGCCATCCGCAGCGCGACCGTGGTCTTGCCCGTTCCCGGGCTGCCCGTGAGGCTCATGTGCAGCGTCGGCGGCGTCGAGGACAGGTCGAGCTGCTCTCGCAGGCGATCAATGACGAGCAGCGCCGCCATCTCTCGGATGCGCTTTTTGACGGGCTCGAGGCCAACCAAGTTGCGGTCGAGCTCATCGAGCACCTCATCGACGCCCGAGTCCCGTACGACCGACCCCACGTCGGCCTCACCGTCATCGGAGACGGCCGCCGCGAAGTCGACTGACTCCACGGCGGCCCCCGTCTCCTCGTCCTTGTCGGCCTCTAGGATCTCCCCCCCGAACTCCTCGTCCGAGGAGCCGCCGTCCTTGGATTGCTGGGCCTCGTTCATCGCGCCCTCAGACTCCGGGTCTAGCCATTTGCCGGTGGTGTCCTTGCCGCTCAGCTTGCCCACTAGGACTCGCCGACGCCCTCATCTGACTCGGCTTCGGGCTGGTCGTCCGCGGAAGCGCCGTCTTCCTTCCCGTGCTCGGGCGAGTCCACGCCGGCCATGGCATCCTGCACTCCAGCAGGATCGCGCTGGCTGGTGAGGCCGCCCTCGTTGCCGTACCGCCGTCCGGAGGGCTCGTCGAGGACGTACGGACGGAGCGTGTAGTTGATCGTGCGGTCGTGGGACTCTTCGCGCTCCAGCCGGAACCCCGGTTCCTCATCCGGTCGGTTCACGATGAAGGAGAGCTTCGACGTCTGGACACCGAGCCTCGGGTCGTAGCAGACCACCTTTACGTAGTGGTTCGGGTAGGCCTTGCGGCACGCATGGACATCCTGCATCGCGGTGTCGCTGTCGTCGGGCTCGAGGTCGAACTCCGGCTGCTTCCACATCTCCCAGAGGAAGTTCCGCGGGTGCGGGTCGTCGGTGTACTCGAGCATGACCGCCCACCCGTTGCTGAGCGCGTACTTGATCTGCTTGTCGATCTCCTCGTCCGTCAGGTCCGGCAGGAACGAGAACGTGCCCTGGCTGATCCTCATCGCTTATCTCCCTCTCTCTCTCGTCGCGCTAGCTGCTGGACGTGGCGGTCGGGGTGGCGTCCGCAGTGTCGGTCGACTCGAAGTCGAACGTGATGTCACTCCAGACCTCGAGCGCGGACGCCAGCTCGGGTACGCCCTTCGCCGCCTCCTGGAGGATGTCGGGCCCGTCGTTGACGTAGTCCGCGCCCTCGTTGCGCGCCTTGATCATCGCCTCGGCGCCCACGCGGTTGGCGGTCGCCCCTGCGGCGACCCCCATCGGGTGACCGATCGTGCCGCCGCCGAACTGGAGCACGGTGTCCTCGCCGAGGTAGTCCAGCAGCTGGTGCATCTGCCCGGCGTGGATGCCGCCGGAGGCGACGGGGAAGACCGCGGCGAGCGACGCCCAGTCCTGCTCGAAGTAGATGCCGGTCTCCGGGTTGGCCTCGTTGTGGCGCTCGCGGCAAACGTCGTAGTAGCCCTTGATCATCCCCGGGTCGCCCTCGAGCTTGCCGACGACCGTCCCCGCGTGGATGTGGTCCACGCCGAGCATCCGGCACCACTTGGCGATCACGCGGAAGCTCACGCCGTGGCTCTTCTGGCGCGTGTAGGTCGCGTGGCCGGCGCGGTGCAGGTGCAGGATCAGGCCGTTGGCACGCGCCCACTTCGACATCGACGACATCGCCGTGTAGCCGACGGTGAGGTCCATCATGATGATGATGCTGCCGAGCTCCTTGGCGAACTCGGCCCGCTCGTACATCTCCTCCATCGTCCCCGCCGTGACGTTCAGGTAGTGGCCCTTGACCTCGCCGGTGGCGGCCGAGGCGCGGTGCACCGCCTCCATCGCGTGCACGTAGCGGTCACGCCAGCGCATGAAGGGCTGCGAGTTGATGTTCTCGTCGTCCTTCGTGAAGTCGAGGCCGCCTCGCAGCGCCTCGTACACGACGCGCCCGTAGTTCTTCGCCGACAGGCCGAGCTTCGGCTTCGTCGTGGCGCCGACCAGCGGGCGCCCGAACTTGTCGAGGTACTCGCGCTCCATCACGATCCCGTGCGGGGGCCCCTGGAAGGTCTTTAGGTAGGCCACCGGGATGCGCATGTCCTCGAGGCGCAGCGCCTTGAGCGCCTTGAAGCCGAAGACGTTGCCGATGATCGACGAGGTGAGGTTGGCGATCGAGCCCTCCTCGAAGAGGTCGATGTCGTAGGCGATCTTCGCGATGTACTGGGTGGGCTCCGAGCCCGGAACCTCCTCGACGCTGTACGCCTTCGCCTGGTAGTGCTCGTGGGGGGTCAGGCGGTCGGTCCAGACGACCGTCCACGTCGCCGTAGAGGACTCTCCGGCCACGGCGGCGGCCGCCTCGATCGCATCCACGCCCTCCTGGGGGGTGATGCGGAACGCGCAGAGGACATCGGTCTCCTTGACCTCGTAGTCCTCGTTCCAGTAGCCCATCTCTGCATACGGGGTTACGCCGGATGCCCAACGGTCCTTCTTGTCGCCGTTCTCAGCCATGTTCCTTCCTCACCTGTTTGTTCGCCTTCAAGGTCTACTCTACCGTTCTTCGATAGAGAACTAACTAAAAGATCTAGCGGTACGCATAAGGCTTAACTTGTTTCTTTCCCTCGGCGTCTCCTCGCTGGCCTTGCCGTCCGCGTTGCTGCGTTCGCGCCATCTCCCCGTACCGTCCGACGCCGAAACCGTCGCCACACCAGACGATACGCCAGTTACGTAGGGGAGGGTGGCCAGCACCGACTCGCGCGCGCAGAAGGCGATGTCGTCCTCCTGGTCGATCTCCTTCAACACCGCCGCGTCTGCGCTTTCGTCGAGCGGCTCGTAGGCATTGGGGTAGGCGCTCGCGAGTCGCTCCGCGGCGCGCGCGGCGTCCGTGCGCTCACCGCGCAGCCGCGCGACCAACCGGCCGGCCGCGTAGGCGTCCTCGAGCGCGAAGCGCCCGTGGGTTCCCGAGCACACGACGCTCAGGTCGGCTCCGGGCGGGATCGCCTCGACCAGGGCATCCAAGTTCAGCAACGCACCGATCAGGACCTCGTCCGAGGCCTCGGCGGCCGCCAGGATCGCCGGGCAGCCGTTGGTCGTGCTGAGCACCAGCTCCCTGCCGTCACCCGCCTCGAGCTTGCCGGGGGAGTTGCCGTAGTCGAAGCCGGGGATCGGGCGACACTCCTGCTCGCCCGCCAGGACCCTCCCCGGGCCGCGCAGCTCCTCGGCGCGCTCGGGGTCCTTGCAGCAGAGGACGCGGCTGTACCCGGCGGAGAGCGCCGCCGCGATGGTGGAGCTCGCTCGCAGCACGTCCAGTACCACGGCCAGCTCGGCGGGCCGCACCTCCGAGGGCAGGAAGGCGACGTCGATCGAGGCCGTCTCGCCCATCACCCCTCGTGCCGTCGGCCGCCCAGGGGCTCCCGGGCGGGGGCGCGGAAGCCCTTGGGATGCGCTTCGCTTGACCTCAAGCGGCTACCGCTTCCTGTTCGAGCTCGTCGCTGTAGCGACCGAAGCGGGCCTCGCCGTTGCAGTGAGCTCGATGCGCGAAGACCGACTGGGCGTCGGTGACGTTTGACTCCTCGCCGCCCCACCTCTTCAGCGGCGCGCCCTGAAGCGCGCGCCCGTAGGAGAAGCTGAGCTCCCACGGCACGCCGCCGATCTTGTTCATCGCGCTCAGGTGCGCGCTCGCCGCCTCGTCGGTCTGGCCTCCCGAGAGGAAGACGATGCCGGGCACGGACGCCGGAACGACGCGCTTGAACAGCGCCAGCGTGCGCTCCGCGACCTCCTCGATGCTCGCCTGGTCGGGGTTGTCGTAGGCCGAGAGCACCATGTTCGGCTTGAGCACCATGCCCTCGAGCAGGACGCGCTGCCTGGCGAGCTCCGAGAAGACGGCCCTCAGCGTGTCGCCGGTGACCTGCTCGGACCTGTCGATCGAGTGCTCTCCGTCCATCATCACCTCTGGCTCGACGATCGGCGTGATGCCAGCCTCCTGAGCCAGCGCGGCGTAGCGCGCCAGGGCATGGGCGTTGACGTCGATGCAGTACCGGCTCGGCAAGTGGTCGCCGATCGTGATCACCCCGCGCCACTTCGCAAAGCGCGCGCCCAGCTCGCGGTACTCCTCGAACCGCTCGCGCAGGCCGTCGAGGCCTTCGGTGACCTTCTCGTCGGGTGAGCCCGCGAGCGGCTTGGCGCCTGTGTCGACCTTGATCCCCGGGATCATCCCGCGACTCGCCATCAGCTCGGGGAAGGGAGTGCCGTCGCCGGTCGACTGGCGGATCGTCTCGTCGTACATGATCACGCCGCTGATGTGCTCCTCGGCGCCCTCGGTCGTGAACATCAGCTCCCTGAAGCGCCTGCGCGACTCCTCGGTGGACTCGACGCCCACCGCGTCGAGGCGCTTGGTCATGGTGCTGTTGCTCTCGTCGGAGGCCAGGATGCCTTTGCCCTCGGCCACCATCTCGTTCGCCGTCTGCTCGAGTTCCTGCCGATGCTCAGTCATGCATCTCCTCCTTGACCCCCTGCGGGGTCGTCGTCTTTGCGCGTGGTCGCGGCCATCGGCTGGGCTTCCACCACCTGGCGAACCGAGCCGGTGGCGACCACGATCGATTCCGTATGAGTCTCTCCCTCCAAGCGCCACGGAGCTCGCAGCAGGCTGCCGCCGGTCACGCCCGTGGCGACGAAGAAGGCGTCGCCCTGCACGAGCTCGTCCAGCTCGTAGATCCGCTCGGTGCTGAGCTCGGCCTGCTCGACGGCCTCCTCCTCCTCCTCGTCCTGGGGCGCCAGCCGCGCCTGCATGCAGCCGCCCAGCGAGCGCACCGCGCAAGCCGTGAGGATGCCCTCCGGGGTACCCCCGATGCCCATCAACAGGTCGGCGCCTCCGTCGGGCAGCAGCGCCTGTAGAGCGCCTGCGACGTCGCCGTCGGGCGGCGATGTCACACGCGCGCCCGCGGAGTGGATCTGCCCGATCAAGTCCTCGTGGCGGGGCTTGTCGAGCACGACCACCCAGAGCTCGTCGACCGGCTTCCCGAGTGCCTCCGCCGCGTTCTCCAGGGTCTGCTCGGGCGGGTCGGTCAGCTGGATGGCATCGCATACCTCGGGCGGTCCGACCAGCTTGTCCATGTAGAAGGCGGCGCCCAGCCGCGTCATCGCGCTGGCCTCGGCGAAGGCGATCGTGGCGAGCGACCCCGGTAGTCCCTGCGCACACAGCGTGGTGCCCTCGAGCGGGTCCACCGCTATGTCGAAGTCGGGCCCGTCGCCGTCGCCGAGCTCTTCGCCGTCGAAGAGCATCGGCGCTTCGTCCTTGGCGCCCTCGCCGATCACGACGGTGCCCTTGCCGGGGGCCGAGGCGAGCACCTCGCGCATCGCCTCGGTGCAGGCCTCGTCGGCGTCCTCCTTGCGGCCGCGCCCGACCCAGGCCTGGCACGCGAGCGCTGCCGCGCGCGTGGCGGCGAGGGCGAACGGCTCGAGCTGGGCGATCGCCCCGAGGCCGCCCGCGGGCTCGCCGCGGTCCTCCGCGGCGGGGCGTTCGATGTCGGTCTCGGCTGATGGGTTCTGCATGGGCCCGTGCCGGGATCATCCAGACGGGGTCGGCAGTCTAGACAGCTAGTGCAGCCGGACCCCTCCTGCCTCGGCTAAGAGCTGGAACCTAGCGCGCACGACCCCGATCATCAAGCCCCAATATGGACGATCACGACCTTCCCGCCGCCGGTCCCCGCGCGAGCACCTGCAGCGCGCGCTTGCGGCTCGCCTCGTCGATCATCTCGCCGTCGAGCATGGCTGCGCCGCGGCCTGCGCCGGACTCGGAGCGCTCGAGCGCTTCGAGCACGGCGCTCGCGCGCTCGAGCTCCTCCTCGGTAGGAGTGAAGACCTCGTTCAGGGGCTCGATCTGGGTCGGGTGGAGCGCCCACTTGCCGTCGTAGCCGAGGGCGCGCGCGCTTGCCGCCGCGGAGCGCATGCCGTCGAGATCGCCGACGTCGAGGTGGGGCCCGTCGATCGCCTGCAGACCCGCGGCGCGCGCGGCGACGAGCACGGCATCGAGCACCGGCGACCAGTGCTCGCCCGCGGCCGACGAGCGGCCAAGCGAAGCCCCGAGGTCCGCATAGCCGACGATCAGCGCCTCGAGGCGGTCGCTGGCATGCGCGATCTCGTGGACCCGGGCGAGCCCGGTCGCGGTCTCGATCAACGCCTCGAGGCCGACCGGCCGCTCGCGCTCGGTCTCCTGCTCGACCATGCCGAGCAGGCGGTCGACGAAGCCCAGATCCTCCGGCGCCTCGACCTTCGGCACGACCAGGCAGGAGAGCGCGCCGCCCGCACGCTCGACGACCTCGATCACGTCGCGATAGCAGAAGTGGCTCGCCGTCTCGTTGATGCGCACGGCGAGCGAGGAGGCGGACCACCCCTGCTCGGCCAGCGCAGCGCCCACCGCGTCTCGAGCCCCGTCCTTGTGTGCGACCGCGACCGAGTCCTCGAGATCGATCACGATCTCGTCGGCCGGCAGCGACCGCGCCTTGTCGAGCATCCCGGTAGAGGAGCCGGGGACCGACAGGCACGAGCGGCGCGGGCTCGTCACGTGGCGAACATACCGGCCTGAGTTGCACTACGCTGCGCGGCCGGTCGCGGGCCTGCCGACGGGGCGGCGCGCGAGCTTCGGAGAAGGAGAGCTATGTCGGCGACGGGCGAGCGGGTGCGGATAGGGGGGCCCTACTTCGAGGACTTCGAGGTCGGGCAGGTCTTCGACGAAGCACCCGGCCTCACGCTGACCTGGGGTCACGCCGCCCTGCACCAGGCGCTCGTCGGCGATCGGCTGCGGCTCCCGCTCGATGCCGCGCTGAGCCGCGAGGTGACCGGCCGCACGGACGTGCTCGTGCACCCGAACCTCGTCTGCGACGTGGCGATCGGCCAGTCGACCGGTCCCACACAGCGCGTGCGGGGCAACCTCTTCTACCGGGGACTAGTGATGCTGCGGCCCGTGTTCCGCGGTGACACGCTGCGCTCGCGGACCGAGGTCGTCGGCTTGAAGCAAAACCGTGCCGGCGCGGGCACCGGGCTGGTGGCGCTGCGCATCCGCACCGAGAACCAGCACGAGGAGCCGGTGCTCGACTTCTGGCGCTGCCCGATGATCCCACTGCGAGACCCCAGCGCGGAGACCGGCCACGCCGATCGCTTCGAGGGCATTCCGAAGGAGCTCGACATGGAGCAGGTGGAGGCGTCGGTGCCCGGCGACTGGCGCCTCGATCTCTTCTCCGAGCGTGCACCGGGTCACCACCTCGCCGACCTGGTGCCCGGCACGGTCTATGAGCTCGAGGGCCGCGACACCGTCACGGCGGCGCCCGAGCTTGCGCGCCTGACGCTCAACGTCGCGATGGCGCACACCGACGCGGGCGCCGCCGCGCACGGCCGGCGACTGGTCTACGGGGGGCATACGATCGCCGTCGCGGCCGCCCAAGTCACGCGCGCGCTGCCGAACCTGGTGACGATCGTGGCCTGGCGGCGCTGCGACCACACCGCCCCGGTCTTCGAGGGCGACATCCTCTCGACCGAGCTGACGGTGGGCGACGTGCACCCGCTCGAGCGCGGCGGACTCGTCGACCTGCGCGCCGTCACGAGCGCGGACCGAGGCGAGGGCCTCGAGCCGGTGCTCGACTGGCGCCTGCTGGGGCTGATGGCGTGAACGGCATCCTGCAGGGGATGCGCGTCGTGGAGGGCTCGGCGTTCGTCGCCGCGCCGCTGGGAGGCATGACGCTCGCCCAGCTCGGGGCAGACGTGATCCGCTTCGACCCCATCGGCGGCGGCCTCGACAGCAGTCGCTGGCCCGTGACCGACGATGGGCAGAGCCTCTTCTGGGCCGGCCTCAACAAGGGCAAGCGCTCGTTCTGTGTCGACCTCGGCTCGCCCGAGGGACGCGAGCTCGTGAGCGCGCTCGTCGGCGCGCCGGGACCCGATGCCGGGCTCTTCCTGACGAACTTCCCGGCCAAGGGTTGGCTCGACTACGACGCGCTGGCGGGCGCGCGCGCCGACCTGATCATGGTCAACATCCTCGGCAACCACGACGGCTCCTCGGCGGTCGACTACACGATCAACCCCGCGACCGGCTTCCCGTGGGCCACCGGGCCGCGTCACGTCGCGGTCCCGTTCAACCACCTGCTCCCCGCCTGGGACTCGATCACCGGCACGCTCGCCGCGGCGGGGCTGCTGGCCGCCGAGCGCCACCGCCGCCTGACCGGCGCGGGCCAGCTCGTGCGCGTCGCGCTCTCCGATGTCGCCATGGCCATGGTCGGCAACCTCGGCAAGATCGCCGAGGTGCAGATCAACGGGCACGACCGCCCCAAGGACGGCAACTACCTCTACGGCGCCTTCGGCCGCGACTTCCTCACCAAGGAGGGCCGGCGGATCATGGTCGTGGCGCTCACGCTGCGCCAGTGGGAGAGCCTGGTCGAGGCCACCGGGTTGCACGAGGCCTTCGACACGCTCGAGCGGATGATGGGCGTCGACCTGACCACCGAGGGCGGCCGCTTCGAGGCGCGCGAGGTAATCGGTGCCCTGCTCAAGCCCTGGACCAGCACCCGCAGCTTCTCGGAGATCGGCGAGATATTCGACGCCCACGACGTCTGCTGGGGTCCCTACCAGACTTTCATGGAGCTGGTCGAGCAGGATCCCCGCTGCTCGACCGAGAATCCGATCTTCGAGGAGATCGAGCAGCCGGGCATCGGCACCTACCTGATGCCGGGCTCACCGCTCGACTTCGGCGCGCTCGATCGCGTGCCGGTCCGCCGCGCGCCGCTGCTCGGCGAGCACACCGACGAGATCCTGGGCGAGTTGCTCGGGCTCTCCGAGGCGGAGATCGGACGGCTCCACGACGGCGGCGTCGTGGCCGGGCCGGTCGGCGCGCCGGCCTGACCTCGCCGGCCTGGACTCACGCGCGTCGGCGGGGCGAATCTTGGCGCCCCTTGACCTGTCACCTGAATGTCAGAGTACTCTATATGTGTGGAACACACAGTCAAGGACACGGCTGCCCGTGTTGGCCTCCCAAGCCGCACGTTACGCTACTACGACCGGATCGGCCTGGTCTGCCCCCCGCGCACCGCGTCCGGCTACCGCATCTACCGGCCGGAGGACGAGGGCAAGCTCCGCTTCATCCGGCAGGCCAAGACGCTCGGCTTCTCCCTCGAGGAGATCCGCGAGCTGATGGCGGTCGCCGAGCGGGGCTCTTGCACGGAGGTCTTTCCCCAGGTGAGGCGGCTCCTGGACGATAAGATCGCCGCGATCGATGCGCAGATGGTGGACCTAGCCGCCTTCCGCGACCATCTCGTCGCCTACCGGGCGGGACAGGAGAGCGGCTGCGGCTGTGAGGGCCACAGCGTCTTCTGCGGCTGTCTGAACGGTGAGGCATTGCTGCGGATCGGACCGGCAGAGCAGCCCCACTCCGTGTAAGAACGTGTTTGAGAAGTCGCGACGGCCGGACATGGCCGTCTCCTGGCGCCACGCGCCCGAGGGGCTGCAGCGCAGCCCCTCGGCGCTCAGCAGATCCGCGGCAGCGGATCCCCGGCGAGCATGTCGACCACGCGGCTGCCGCCGAACGCGGTCTCGAGGATCACGAGGCCCGGTGGGTGGTCCGGACTGATCTCGCGCACCTCGGCGACGATCGCCGCCTCGGCCCCGAGCGGGTGGGAGCGAAGCGCGGCGAGCGCGGCTTCGGTGCACTCGGGGGCCACGATGGCGACGAGCTTGCCCTCGTTGGCAACGTAGAGCGCGTCGAGGCCGAGGATCTCGCAGGCGCCGGTCACCGCCGGCGCGACCGGCAGCGCCGCTTCGTCGATCGCGATCGGCAGCTCAGTGGTCAGGGCCAGCTCGGCCAGCACGGTGGCGAGGCCGCCGCGGGTGGGGTCGCGCAGGCAGCGTACGCCGTCGGTGGCATCGAGCAGGGTCGCCGTGAGCCCCGCGAGGGGTGCGCTGTCGCTCTCGAGCTCGACCTCCAGCTCGAGGTCCCCGCGGGCGATCATCACGGCCATGCCGTGATCGCCGATCGTCCCGGACACGATCACCTGATCGCCGGCACGGACCGCGGCGGTCGAGAGGTCCAGGTTGCGCTCTAGGATGCCGATGCCGGCCGTGTTCACGTACAGGCCGTCCGCCTTGCCCCGCTCGACCACTTTCGTATCGCCCGTCACCACGGAGACGCCCGCGGTGCGCGCGGCCGCACCCATCGAGGCGGCGACCCGCTGCAGGTCGACGATCGGAAAGCCCTCCTCGATGATGAACCCCGCGGAGAGGTAGAGCGGCCGCGCGCCGGACATCGCCAGGTCGTTGACGGTGCCGTTGACCGCGAGCTCGCCGATGTCCCCGCCGGGGAAGAACAGCGGCCGCACGACGTAGGAGTCGGTGGAGAAGGCGAGCCGCGGGCCCTGGCCGTTCTCCGTCGCGCTGAACACGGAGCTGTCGGTGAGCGGCTCGAGCAGTGGGTTGCGCAGCTCCGCGAGGAAGAGCGCCTCGACGAGCGTGTGAGTCGCCTTGCCGCCGGCCCCGTGGGAGAGCGTGATGCGCTCGTCGAGCAGCTTGCGCACCGGCCGGCGGCGACGGACTTCGATCGCGTCGAGGACCTCCTCCTCGGTGCGCGGCCGCTTGGGCGGTCGGTCTGGGTCCGGGGACGCGTCGGGGGCGCTCACGCGGGAACGGGCGCCTCCTCGCGCCGCCTCCTACCGGCGTGGCGGCCGTAGTTGTAATACGCGGCGCAAGCGCCTTCGCTCGAGACCATGCAGGTGCCGATCGGGTGCTCGGGGGTGCACGCCGTTCCGAAGACCTTGCACTCCCACGGCTTGATCACGCCCTTGAGCACCTCGCCGCACTGGCACGCCTTGGGATCGGCGACGCGCACGCCTGGCACCTCGTAGAGGACCTCGGCGTCCCAGTCGGCGAACTCCTCACGCAGCTTCAGCGCGCTCTGGGAGATGAAGCCGAGGCCGCGCCACTCGAAGGTCGTGCGCAGCTCCATCGTCTCGGCGATCGCCCGCATCGCGACGGGATTGCCCTCGTCGCGCACGACGCGGCTGTACTGGTTCTCCACCTCGGCGCGGCCCTCACGGAGCTGGGTGAGCACCATGTGAACGCCCGCGAGCACGTCGAGCGGCTCGAAGCCCGACACGACGACCGGCCGCTCGAAGTCGCGAGCGACGAAGCGGAAGGGGCGGATGCCGATCACCGTCGATACGTGGCCCGGGCCGATGAAGCCGTCGAGGCGCAGGTCCGGCGAGTCGAGGATCGCTCGGATCGCGGGAACGATCGTGACGTGGTTCGCGAACAGGCTGAAGTTGCGGATGCCCTCCGCTCGCGCGCGCAGCAAGGTGATCGCGGTCGACGGGGTCGTGGTCTCGAACCCGATCGCGAAGAAGACGACGTTGCGGTCGGGGTTGTCGCGAGCGACCTTGAGCGCGTCGAGCGGCGAGTAGACCATCCGAATGTCGGCTCCGCGGGACTTGGCGTCGAGCAGCGAGCCGTGCGAGCCGGGCACGCGCATCATGTCGCCGAAAGTCGTGAAGATGACGTCGGGCCGCTCGGCGATCGCGATCGCGTCGTCCTGGCGGCCCATCGGGATCACGCACACAGGACAGCCGGGGCCGTGCACCAGCTCGACCTGCGGTGGCAGCAGGTCCTCGACGCCGTGCTTGTAGATCGCATGCGTGTGGCCGCCGCAGACCTCCATGATCTTGTAGTGGCGACCGGGCTCGGTGAGCTCCTCGATGCCCGCGACGAGCCGCTTGGCCACGTCTCCCGAGCGGTACTCGTCAACAAAGCGCATGCTCATGATGCCCCTCCGATCGCGTCGAGCAGTAGGTGATAGATGGTTGCGTGCGCCTCCTGCAGGCGCGGCACGTAGTCGTTGCGGACCACGAACAGGTGGTCGAGCCAGTCGAGCTCCGCCAGCTCGCCGCCGTCGTAGCCGGCGATGCCGATCGTGAGCATCGTCCGCCGGCGCGCCTCCTCCAGACCGGCGATGGCGTTACGGGAGGACCCGCTCGTGGTGATCGCAATCGCCACGTCGGAGGGGCGTGCCAGCGGGATCAGCTGGCGCGCGAAGACGTTGTCGAAGCCGACGTCGTTGCCCACCGCGGTGATCGTGGCCACGTCGTCGTTGAGCGCGAGGGCGGGGAAGCCCCGCGCGAGGGCGTCGGCTGCGAGGTCCTGGGCGTCGGTCGAGGAGCCGCCGTTGCCGAAGGCGATCAGCCGGCCACCGCGCCGGAGGCGCTCGCGCACCCCCTCGGCGCACGCGCGCACGGCGTCGAGATCGATCCCGCGCCGCAGCTCGATCGCGTCCTGGCCCTTGCGCACGCTCGAGGCCTGCACGTCGGCCAGCACCGCGCCGAGGTCCACGGGCGCCGAAGAGGACATGAAGGGATAGAGAAAGCCGCTCGGATCGTCTGCGTCGCCGTTGCGATCGGTCGCGTCGTCGCCGTCGGGCTCGATCGCGCCGCGGCCGTTGCGATCGGCCGGGCCGTCAGCCGCGTCGGCGAGCTTCTCGAGTGCGACGCCGGCGTGGCAGAGCAGCAGATCGCCCTCCTGCACGCCCTCTACGAGCTCGACCGCCACCTCCTCGCGTGCCCCTTCGCGCTCCACCATCGCGGTGGGCCCCCGCACGGCCACCACGCGCGCCTCTACGGCTACGTCGCCGCACGTGATGCACGCTTCGTCCAGCAGCCCGGGATGCTCGAAGAACACGTGCACGAGCTCCCACAGCACGTGGTAGGCGGTCTCGTGCACCTCCTGCACCACATCGGGATCCTCGCTCGGCACGGCGAAGGCGTGGTCGGCCTCCGGCAGCGAGCCCGCGGCGCCGAAGGCGAGCGTGAGCGCTCCCTTTCCGCGCGCACCCGCGAGGAAGCGCTCGAGCGCCGGCTCGGGGGGGCCGTGGCAGATCGCGAGCGCGATGTCGCCGGCGCCCGTAAGGCCCCCGAGCGCGGCAGCCCCCGTGGCGTCGTTGGTGAGCGCGAGCGCCGGCAGCGCCCGCTTACCCACGATCACGGGGTGCATGAACTCCACCGCGACGTGGGCGGCGTCGGTCGCGGCCGCGCCGGTCCCGAAGGCGATCAGCGTGCCACCGCGCGAGAAGGTGCGCGCCATGTCGTGGCAGGCGCGGGCGAGCCGCTCCTGCTCGCGTTCGAAGAAGCCCTCGAGCGCGCCCTCGCGATCCGCGATCCGTGCCGCCAGCGACTCAGGGCTGATCGCGGGCACGGCGCTCATTCGATCGTGCTGCCCTCGAGCTCCTCGAGCTCGGCTTCGAAGGGCTCGCCGAGCGAGATCAGGAACTCGCGCGTGGCCTTGGCCTCCTCTTCGTCGATCTTCGACATCGCGAAGCCCACGTGGATCAGCACCCAGTCGCCCACGCCGACGGCGTCCGGGCCTTCGGCGAGTAGGCCGATGTTCACGTTGCGCCGCACGCCGGAGACCTCGGCCTTGGCGATCAGGTTGGTTTCGTCGACCAGCTCAACGATCTGGCCGGGGATGCCGAGGCACATGTCTAGATCCTCCCGGCGGCCACTGCCGCCTGTCCGTAAGCTGGTTTCGCCATCATCGAAGTTGCCCGGCGATTCGTCCTATGAGCCTAGCCGACCGGCCCCCTCGGCACCGGAAGGCTCGTCGATCGAGCGTTCCTGCGCCCGCTTTCCACTAGATGCAGCCTACATCTACCTGTGCCTGCCACATAGCGTGGTAAGGTGCGCTCGCAATCGCGGGATCCGCGTCAGAGAGCAGGAGGGCAGAGACAACCATGGCGTATCAAGCGGGACCGTCGGGCTCGGGGAACGGTAGACGCGGCCACCCCAGGGGCTACAGCGAGAGCATCTTCCACGTCTTCTGGCTCGCGGGCATGAGCTGCGAGGGCTGCACGGTTTCCGCGATGGGCGCGAGCGCCCCCGGGATCGAGGATCTGGTGATGGGAAGGGTCCCGGCCCTGCCGAAGGTCGTGCTGCACCACCCGACGCTCGCCGGGGACTCCGGGCACGAGTTCATGGAGCCGTTCCGCCAGGCGGCGGAGGGAACGCTCGGCGCGCCGTACATCGTCGTGCTCGAGGGCTCGATCCCTGACGACCAGGTTCTCGAGCGCGAGGGCCACTTTGCGGCGATGGGCGTTGGCGCCGACTTGCCGCAGGGGGCGGCCAGAGGCGGGGACCAGCCGCTGCGGACCACCGACTGGGTGGTGGCGCTGGCGCCTCGCGCCGCAGCCACCATCGCGATCGGCACGTGCGCCACCTGGGGCGGGATCCCAGCGGCGGTCGGCAACATCACCGGCTCGATGGGCCTGATGGACTTCCTCGGCAAGGAGTATCGCTCGGCGTCCGGCGTGCCCGTGGTCAACGTGCCCGGCTGCGCTCCGATCGGGGACAACTTCACCGAGACGCTCTCCGAGCTGATGATGTTCCTGGACGGCCTGCGGCCGCTGCCGCACTTCGACGAGCTCGGCCGTCCGGCGTGGATGTTCGAGGAGACGGTGCACCGCCACTGCCCGAAGGCGGGCTATTACGAGGAGGGCGTCTTCGCCCACGAACCGGGCGACAACCAGTGTCTGGTGGAGATCGGCTGCTGGGGTCCGGTGGTGCAGTGCAACATCGTCGAGCGCGGCGCGATCAACCACATGGGCGGCTGCATGGTGTCCGGCGGGGTGTGCATCGGCTGCACGATGCCGGGCTTCCCCGACAAGTACAGCCCCTTCTACAAGGCGCCGCCCGGCTCTGCGATCTCGGGCGGCATATCCAAGATCTACGGCGGTGGGATCCGGCGGCTGCGGCGGATGTCGATGAAGACGGGCAATCGCGAGCCGATGTGGGATAACGCCGACGAGATCCCGAGCGCCTGGGACCGCGCGCACGGCGACCGCGACCCGGTCGACAAGGTCAGCGCCTTCTTCTACAAGAAGCTTCAGTACGGGGGCACGGTGCACCATGCCAAGCGCCAGAAGAAGCAGCCGCTGCCCCAGAGCCGCGACATTCTGAGGCAGAAGGGCGTCAACCAAGAGGACAGCGTCGACGTCCTCGGGGAAAAGGTCATATCTAGGGAGGAGCTGTAGTGGCCGTTCAGCAGACGGGCCGCGACGTCCAGCCGATCGCGTTCGACCCGGTCAGCCGGGTGGCGGGGCCGCTCGCCTTCCGCGGCGAGGTCGACCTCAGGGACGGGAGGGTGCTCGGGGCCGAGGCGATGGCGACCCACTTCCGTGGCTACGAGATAGTCCTCCAGGGTCGCGACGTGCGCGATGCGATCTTCATCTCGAGCCGCGCCTGCGGCGTCTGCGGCGGCGCTCACGCCAAGGCCTCGGCGCTCGCCTGCGAGATGGCGTTCGGGATCCAGCCCCCGCCGACGGGGATCGTCGGGCGCAACCTGCTGGCAGCCCTCGACAACCTCTCCGACTACCCGATGCACCTGTTCACGCGCGTCGGCCCGGACTTCTCCGAGCCGGTCGTGCGCGAGACGAACCCCGAGCTGTGGGAGCGGGCGTTGCAAGCCGCCGCGCGCGGCGCCCCCACCCACGGCTACAAGCGGATCTCGGACATCATGACCGGGCTGACCCGGTTCAGCGGCAAGCTGTATGCGGAGGCGCTGCGCATGTCGCGCGTCGCACGCGAGGCCTACGTCCTGATCGGGGGCAAGTACCCGCACCCGCAGACGATCGTGCCCGGCGGGCTCAGCGCCAAGATCGACCGCTCGACCGTCAACCACATGTTCCTGCGGGCCGTCCCGTTCCTCGACTACGGGCAGAAGGTGGCCGCGATCTGGGACGACCTCACCGAGTTCTTCTACGCCGCCGACCCGCGCTTTCGTGAGGTCGGCGCCGGGCCGAGGAACTTCATCGACCTGGGCCTGTGGGACGACCCGTACTACTACGACGGGACGTTCGAGACCGCCGCCGGCTGGGGCCAGCGCCGCTGGGCCACCCCGGGTGCGATCGTGGAGGGCCAGCTCAGGACCACGGACCTCCACCAGATCAACATGGGCGTCGAGGAGTTCGTCGACCACTCCTTCTACGAGGATTGGAACGGCGGCGAGCGGCTACCCACCGATCTGGTTGGCAACCGGCTGTCGCGCAACCACCCCTGGAACAAGGAGACGATCCCCAGGCCCGGCGGCACGAGCTCGCGGGGCAAGTACTCCTGGTCGACCGCGCCGCGGTGGAACCGCTACCCGATGGAGACCGGCCCCTCCGCGCGCCTGTGGATCACTGCGATGGCGAACAGCATGCCGCACCGGCGTTTCATGGAGCCCACGGGCCACAGCCTCAAGCTGAGCGTGCCGCAGGGGGCGCTGCCGGAGACCGAGCTCGAGTGGCACCTGCCCGAGAGCTGGGGCGCCTTCGAGCGCAACCGGGCGCGCGCCTACGCGCTGGTGCACTCGTCGCTGGTCGCCCACGAGCAGGTGGTGATCGCGCTCGACCAGCTGCGCAAGGGCGGCCCCGATGCCAAGGTCTTCACGCCGTACAGCATTCCCAAGGGCTTCCGCGCCGCTGCCGGCCTGTGGGGCTCCTCGCGAGGATTCCTAAGTCATCACATGACGATCGACAAGGGCGTGGTCGAGAGCTACCAGATCCTCGGGCCCTCGACGTGGGTAGCCTCGCCCATGGATCCCTTCGGCAGGCCGGGCCCGTTGGAGGAGGCCGTGGGCGCCACGCCGCTGCTGAGCACCGCAAACCCCGAGCGCTGCATCGACGTGCTGCGCGCGATCCGCAGCTTCGATCCGTGCATGCCGTGCACCACGCAGTGACCTAACCCGAACCCAAGGGCCCGTAGCTCAGCGCTCAGGTTTCGCCTCGCCCTCGCCCTCGAGCACCGCCTCGGGCGGAAGCGCTTCCTCGCACGCGCGCACGAAGAAGCCGTAGAGCCACGCGCGCTTGAGCTCCGCGGGATCGATCGGGAGGGGCTGGTCGCGGGGGAGCAGGCGATCCTCGATCGTGCGCCTGGCCAGGTAGTGGCGCACATGCCCCCCCGGTCCGGGGACGCGCCAGGTCATCGCCGCTTCGTCGTCGGGGCTGGGCTTTGCCAGCGGCTCGGAGCGCGCGAGGTCCCCACTTACAGCGGCGGCGGCTCGCGCCCAGCTTCCTGTAAGCGTGAGGCGCTCGGTGAGCATGTCCGGGAGCCACTCCGCCGGCTGGCGGGCCGGCTCGAACATCTCCGCCTCGACGACCCGCGCCAGATAGCCCGCATGCCGCAGGTCGTGCTCGAGCGCGGGGTCGTCCCCGCCGACGACCACCTGCTCCTCGGCTTCGATTACGGCGGCAACCGCATCGGGGGGCCGCTCCGCACGACGCTTCTCGCCGAGCGCGAACGCGTTCTCCACCAGGGTCTGGAGGATCAGGCCGGTGTCGACGCCGATCAAGCCGCCGCGTTCGTCTACCATCGCTCGCCGGGGTTGCTGACGGGCGCGCCGCGTTCGGCTACCATTGTCCAGGATGCCCGTGGGCGGGGGTGCCGCTCAAGCCGCCGCGGTCGTCTACGGTCGGCCATGATGCCCGCGGGCGGGGGAGGCTGACAGCGAGCGGCAACGCGCCGATCTGCAGCGTTTCGTCACCGTTTCGCGATTTCGGCGGTCAAAGTCGTGAACTATATGTACCATGCACACAGCAGCGTCCACACCAGCGAGGAGAAGGTAACTCTATGGCATATGACCCGCACGCCTACGGAGAGCGACAGAAGCTTCAGCAGGTGCCCCACGCGGGCGCGGTCTTCGGCGCCGACAACCCGATCGGCCTCGGCGGCCTCGGCGGCAGCGGCGACGGCCCGCTGAACATAGTGCACGTCTTCTGGATCGCCGGCATGAGCTGTGACGGCTGCTCGATCGCCGCCACCGGCGCGACGAACCCCTCGGTCGAGGATCTGCTGCTCGGCAGGATCCCGAGCATGCCGAAGGTTGTGCTGCACCACCCGGTGCTTTCTCCCGGCGCGGGCGCCGAGTTCACGCGCCCGCTGATGCAGGCCATCAACGGCGAGCTGGGCGCGCCCTACGTCGTCTGTCTCGAGGGATCGGTGCCCGACGACCAGGCTTTCCCCAGCGACCTCGGCTACTTCGGGGCGATGGGCGCGGGCGGCTTCGACCCCCAGTCGGACACCGACCAGCCGAACCGCGTCACCGACTGGCTCTGGAGGCTCGCGCCCGGCGCCGCCGCCTACGTCGCGGTCGGCACGTGTGCCACCTGGGGCGGGGTCCCCGCGGCTGCCGGCAACATCACCGGCTCGATGGGCCTGATGGACTACCTCGGCAAGGACTACCGCTCGGCCCTGGGGGTGCCGGTCGTCAACGTGCCCGGCTGCTCGCCGGTCGGCGACAACATCACCGAGACCGTCACCGCGGTGCTGCTCTTCCTGCAGAACCTGGGGCCGCTGCCGAAGTTCGACGAGCTCGGCCGCCCGGCGTGGCTGTTCGACGAGACTGTGCACCGCCACTGCCCGAAGGCGGGCTATTACGAGGAGGGCGTCTTCGCCGAGGAGCCGGGCGACAATCAGTGTCTGGTGGAGATCGGGTGCTGGGGTCCGGTGGTGCAGTGCAACATCGTCGAGCGCGGCGCGATCAACCACATGGGCGGCTGCATGGTGGCCGGCGGGGCGTGCATCGGCTGCACGATGCCGGGCTTCCCCGACAAGTACAGTCCGTTCTACAAGGCACCGCCCGGCTCTGCGATCTCGGGCGGGGCCTCGAAGGTCTACGGCGGCGGGATCCGGCGGCTGCGCAGGCTGTCGATGCGCAAGCTCAACCGCGAGCCCTTGTGGGACAGAGACGGCGAGGTGCCGAGCGGCTGGGGGGATACCAAGGTCAAGCCCAGCATGTCGGAGAAGGCGACGAGCTACTTCTACAAGAAGCTTCAGTACCACGGCTCTGTGAACCAGGGCAAGCGCCTGAAGAAGCAGCCGCTGCCCCAGAGCCGAGACATACTTAGACAAAAGGGAATCAACAGGGGACAGGGCGGCGACGTCCGACAGGAACGGGTCACGTCCCGGGAGGAGCTGTAGTCAATGTGCTTTAAGAACCTGCCGATCGAGTTCGACGCCGCGGGCAACGCCACGCTGAAGCCCGGCGTGAGCAACCCGTACTCGTACGTCGAGACCCCCGCCCCGACGCCGATCGAGGAAGACCCGGAGCGGATGCGGGACCTTGTCGAGCGCAACGGCGGCATCCGGCGCGTCGACTTCGACCCCGTCACGCGCGTGGCGGGCGCGCTCGCCTTCCACTCGGTCGTCGACCTCGACAACCGCGAGGTGCTCGAGACCGCCTCGATGGCGACGCTCTTCCGCGGCTACGAGATCATCCTTCAGGGTCGCGACCCGCGCGATGCGATCTTCATCTCGAGCCGCGCCTGCGGGGTCTGTGGCGGCGTGCACGCGACCGCCTCGGCGCTCGCTTGTGAGATGGCGTTCGGCATCCAGCCGCCGCCGATGGGGGTCGTGGCGCGCAACCTGCTGCTCTCGGTCGAGTACCTCTACGACCATCCGATCCACCTGGGCCTGCTGGCCGGCCCCGACTTCTCCGAGCCCGCGGTCAGGGACACGAACCCGGAGATCTGGGAGCGCGCCGAGAACACGCGCTGCCGCAACCGCGCCGTGCACGGCTACGAGTTCATGTCGGAGCTGATGACCGACCTGACGCCGCTGACCGGAAAGCTCTACCTCGAGGGGCTGCACTACACGCGCGTCGCGCGCGAGGCCTACGTGCTGATCGGGGGCAAGTACCCGCACCCCCAGACCGTCGTCCCGGGCGGCGTCAGCACCACGATCGACACCTCGGACCTGAACGAGATCATGGTGCGGGTGGTCAAGTACTTCGACTACGGGCGCAAGGCGGTCGCGGTCTGGGACGAGATCACCGAGTTCTTCTACGAGGTCAACCCGAAGTACCGCGACATCGGGACCCGTCCCGCGAACATGATCGAGCCCGGCCAGTGGGACGACCCTTACGCCTTCGACGGCACGTACGAGAACGCCGATGCCTGGGGCCGTGAGCGGTGGGCGCCGCCCGGCGTGATCGTCAACGGCGAGCTCGTCACCACGAGCCTGCAGATGCTGAACGCCGGCGTGGAGGAGTTCGTCGAGCACGCCTTCTACGAGGAGTGGGTCGGCAACGGCAACGGCGACGAGCACTACAAGTTCCCGAACGACCCCGCGGGGAACCCGCTCTCGCCCTACCACCCGTGGAACAAGGAGACGATCCCCAAGCCGACCGGGACCAACTGGAAGGAGAAGTACTCCTGGTCGACGGCCCCGCGCTGGGATCGCACGGCGATGGAGACGGGCGCCTACTCGCGCATCTGGGCGGTCGCGCAGGGCGGCAACGCGAACTTCAGAGGCAGCCCCTTCCTCGAGCCGACGGGGCACAGCCTCAAGATCGAGCTGCCGAAGGCCGAGCTCCCCGCGGATCCGATCGAGTGGCACATTCCGGAGACGTGGGGCGCCTTCGAGCGCAACCGCGCGCGCGCCTACTGCATCCTCTACACGGCGGGGATCGCCTACGACAACCTGCTGATCGCCTACGACCTCCTGCGCAAGGGCGGTCCCGATGCCAAGATGTCCACCCCCTACAAGGTGCCCAAGGACTACCGCATGGGGGTCGGGCTCTGGGGCGCGGGGCGCGGTTACCTCACCCACCACATGACGATGGACAATGCGGTGATCGAGAACTACCAGATCCTCACCCCGTCGACGTGGATGGCCTCGCCGAAGGATCCCTTCGGCAACCCGGGTCCCTACGAGGAGGCCGTCGCCGCGACGCCGCTGCTCGAGAACTACGAGAAGCCGGAGGACTTCAAGGGCATCGACGTGCTGCGCGCGATTCGCAGCTTCGACCCGTGCATGCCGTGCACCACGCACATGCACACTGGCGGTGGCCGCACGGTCTCGCGCGAGGTGGTCACCTGCGCCTGCGGGGCGGAAGGCCCCCACGAGCACTAACGGGAGACTCTCCAGCCAAGACGGCGAGGAAGCGGAACGGTCGCCCATGCGCGTGCTGGTCGGCGGGGTCGGCTACCGCTTCCTGCGCGACGGGGCGCTCGGGCCCTACATGTCCGACACCCTCACGGCGCGGGCCGGGAACGGGGTCGAGGTCGAGGATCTCGGCTACCACCCGGTCGGATTCACGCAGAACTTGCAGGCCCGGCCGACCTATGACCGGATCGTATTCGTCGCGGCGGTCGCGAGGGGGCATGAGCCCGGCACCGTGAGGGCGTATCGTTGGGACCATGCGCTACCTTCGGTGGGCAAGATCCAGGAGCGAGTCTCGGAGGCCGTCACGGGCACGATCTCCCTTGACAACCTGCTCATCGTCACGGAGGCCTTCGGGGCGTTCCCGGCTGACGTGCGTGTCGTGGAGGTGGAGCCCGCGGACGAGACCTGGGGCGATGGCTTCAGCCCGGTCATCGAGGCGAAGCTGCCCGAGATCGAGGAGACAGTATGGAATTTGACCAAGCCATAGCCGAGCTCGACACGCTGATCGGGACGCTCGAGCGCGACGGCGACGAACGGGCGTTGATGCTGCTTCAGTTGATCGACGCCATTCACCGGCCGGGGGTCGAGCTGATCGCCGCCGGCGAGTTGGAGCACCCCGTCGCTCAGGCGCTGCTCTCGATGTACGACCTCGCGCCGGTGGAGGATCGGATCCAGGTCGAGGAGGCGCTCGACGAGGTACGGCCCTACATCGAATCCCACGGCGGCGGGCTCGAGCTCCTCGACGTGGAGGACGGCGTCGTCCACGTGCTCATGAGCGGCTCCTGCAACGGTTGCGCGGCCTCTTCGATCACGCTCAGGCGTGGGGTCGAGGAGAAGCTACGTGAGCGCTACGAGGGATTCAAGGAGGTGGTGGCCCACGAGCCAGAGGGCGAGGAGGCCGCCACCGAGTCGAACGGAAACGGCGCGGGCGGCCCGCAGCTGCTCCAGATCGAGGGGCTGCGAAAGCCGGTCTTCGCCGACGTCGGCAAGCTCGAAGATCACCCGCCCGGCGAGCTGAAGGCGGTGGAGCTCGACGGGCAGTCGATTCTGGTTGCCAACGTCGGCGGCGAGCCCTACGCCTTCCGGAACGTCTGCCCGACCGATGGGAGGTCGCCTCTCGACGGCGGCCGCCTCGCGGACACCGTGATCGTCTGCCCCTGGCACAACTGCGCCTACGACGCCCGCTCGGGCAAGCGCGCCGACGACGAGGCGGGCGCTGCGGCGCTGGCCGTGGTGCCGGTCGCGCTCCGCGACGGCGTGCTCCAGGTCGCGGTGAACGTCACGTGAGCGCGGCGGCGCTCCCCGAGCCCGGCACCGAGCTGCGCGTCAAGCGCGTGCTGGTGGCCGGCGTCGGGAACGTGTTGCGCGGCGACGACGGCTTCGGCCCGGCGGTCACCGAGCGCCTCGGCCACCTGCCGGAGGGAGCCGAGGTCATCGAGACCGGGATCGGCGGCATCGCGCTGCTGCAGGAGCTGCTCGCGGGCTGCGACGGGCTCGTGCTGATCGATGCGATGGACCGCGACGCTCCCCCGGGTACGGTTTTCGTGATCGAGCCCGACGTGGCGGAGGCCGAGCACATCCCCGACGTTCACCTCGCCAACCCTGACCGCGTCCTGATGATGGCGAAGACCATGGGAGTGCTGCCCGAGCGCGTCGTGATCGTTGGCTGCCAGGTGGCGGAGGTGGACCACCTCGGTGAGGGGCTCTCGCCGGAGGTCGAGCGCGCCCTCGCGACCGCGGTGGCCAGGATCGAGGAGACCGTCGATGCCTGGCTTTAGCTCGATCGGGGAGCTCACGAGCGCCCTCGGCCGCCAGCGCTACCTGACCGATGAGGGCCTCGGAACCGTGCTGTTCCTGGCCCTGCGCCTGCGCAAGCCGCTGCTCGTCGAGGGGGAGCCGGGCGTCGGCAAGACCGAGCTGGCGAAGGCGCTCTCCGCTGCCGCGGGCGCGCCGCTGATCCGGCTCCAGTGCTACGAGGGGATCGACGTCCACCACGCGCTGTATGACTGGGACTATCCGCGCCAGCTGCTGCAGCTGCGTGCGGGCGGCTCGGCGCCGCTCTACTCCGAGGAGTTCCTCATCCGCAGGCCGCTGCTGGAAGCCCTCGCCCAGCCCGGGTCGGTGCTATTGATTGACGAGCTCGACCGGGCGGACGACGAGTTCGAGGCTTTCCTGCTCGAGTTCCTCTCCGACTTCCAGGTGACGATCCCGGAGGTCGGCGTCATGCGCGCGGAGGTCCCGCCGACCGTGATCATCACCTCCAACCGCACGCGCGACCTGCACGAGGCGCTCAAGCGCCGCTGCCTCTACCACTGGATCGACCACCCCGACCTCAAGCGCGAGGTCGCGATCGCGCGGGCGCGCCTGCCGGAGGTGGGCGAGCGGCTCGCACACCAGGTCTGCGCGTTCGTGCAGGACCTGCGCTGGCTCGACCTCTACCGCTCGCCGGGCGTCGGTGAGACGCTCGACTGGGCAGAGGCCTTCCACACCCTCGGGCGCGATCACATCGATCCGGCCACCGCCGACCGCACCCTCGGCACCCTCCTCAAGGAGCGCGACGACCTCGACCGCATCCGCGGGAAGGGGCTCGAGGGGCTCGTCGACCAGGCCGCGGAGCGCGCCAACCAGCTGCGCGGAGAAGGAGCCTCCGGTGGGGCAGCCTGAGAGGGCCCGGCAGTCGCTCGGGCGCGCAGACAGGCCGGGCGAGCGCCCGCCCGAGCAAGCCATCCTGGCGGCCGCCGTAGACTTCGCTCGCACGCTGCGCAGCTTCGGGCTCTCCACGAGCGTGGACAGCGAGCATGTGTTCTTCAGCGCCTTGGCCGAGGTGGACCTCCGCGACCGCCACGAGGTCTACTGGGCGGCTCACGCCACGTTCGTGCACAACCCCGACGAGCGCAAGGCCTTCGACGTCATCTTCGAGCGCTTGTGGGGAGGCCAGCCGCTCGTACTTCCAGAGCGCTCGGCGGAGCACGGGGAGAGCGATCCGCGCATGGGCGGCCCCCAGCACGGCGGTGAGGCGCTTCCCCAGTACCGGCACGAGGGCAAGTCGAAGGCGGCCCTCGATGGTGGCTTAAAGAACCAGGCGACGCGCGATATCCCGAGCGCCGAGGGCGAGGAGGCGGGTGCCAACAAGCAGCTCGGCGTGCTGGCGGCTTGGAGCGCAACCGAGACGATCAGCGAGAAGAGTCGGCTCGACTACGCAAACGACGAGCTCGCCGCCCTCCGCCAGCTCGCCGAGGACATCAAGCGCGCCGCTCCGGAGCGCCAATCGCGCCGCACGCGCCCGGCCCGCGGGGGCGACCGGCTCGACGTGCGCCGAACGGTGCGGGGCTCGCTCGCGACCGATGGAGAGGCGTTCCGCCTCGCCTATACCGCCCCGCGGCCGCGGCCGCGGCGGCTGCTCTTCCTGTGCGACGTCTCAGGTTCGATGGAGCGCTACTCGCGCGTGCTGCTCGCATCGCTCAAGGCGGCGGTCGGCGCCGCGAGGAAGGCGGAGGCGTTCGTCTTCGCGACGAGGCTGACGCGGCTCACCCATTCGCTCGACGGCCGCGACCTCGAGCGTGCGCTCGAGCAGGCCCGCGCCAGCGTCCCCGACTGGTCGGGGGGCACACGGATCGGCCAGACGCTCGCCGAGTTCAACCGCGGCTTCGGCCGGCGGGGGTTCGCACGCGGGGCGATCGTCCTCATCGTGAGCGACGGCTGGGATCGTGGCGACCCCCAGACCCTCGCGGGGGAAGTCCGCCGCCTGCAGCTCCAGGCGCGGCGGCTGGTCTGGATCAACCCGCGGCCAATGATGATCGACGAGCAGCCGCTCGCGATCGGGATGCGCGCCGCGATGCCCTATATCGACGAGTTCGTCCCCGGGCACGACCCCCGCGCCGTGGCCGGGCTCGGGCGGCTGATCGCGACCCTCGGCAACGAGCGCCCGCATCGCCGCACGCTTGCCAGCGCTCCCGCTCGCGGCCCGGCTGCCGCTCCGGCCGGCGCGTCGGCGTAGCGGGCGCTGCCCGCCCGCTAAGTCCGCTCCAGCTTCGCTACCGGACTAGCGCCAAAAGTCGCGGCGCGCGCGCTGGCCTAGCGCCTAATACTAGTTTGCGGTCATGGTGGGTGTTGTGATCCAGGCGCGGTGGGTGAGCGACGCGATCGTGGCGGGTTCGTGTTCGAGTTG
>Ga0208612_1000245_pt1 | contig 26613 bp, 28 predicted proteins | sample AntDryMetagUQ889_FD_188089 | JGI IMG/M metagenome (GOLD analysis project Ga0208612, IMG submission 188089) | Polar desert microbial communities from Antarctic Dry Valleys - UQ889 (SPAdes) | ecosystem: Environmental > Terrestrial > Soil > Desert | place: Antarctic Dry Valleys | collected 2008-12-31 | reverse complement strand
GTTCCCGAGCACGCGCTACTCGGCGGTCCGCTTCGGCAACGTGCTGGGCTCCTCCGGATCGGTGGTGCCGATCTTCCGCCGCCAGATCGCGGCCGGGGGCCCGGTCACGGTCACCGACCCTGCCATGACCCGCTACTTCATGACCATCCCCGAGGCGGTGCAGCTCATCATCCGCTCGGGATCCCTGGCCGCCGGCGGCGAGATCTTCGTGCTGGAGATGGGTGATCCGGTCCGGATCCTCGACCTCGCCCGCAACATGATCCGCCTGTCGGGACACGAGCCCGACGAGGACATCGCCATCGACATCGTCGGACGGCGCCCGGGCGAGAAGGTGCACGAGGAGCTGTTCAACCCCGACGAGCGTCCCCAGCACACGCCCGCGGAGAAGATCGTCGCCGCGTCGCGCGCGCCGCTCGACCCGCTCTGGGTGGACGACGCGTTCGGTCGGGTGGAGGAGCTCGTCTACTCCGGCGACGCGGCCTCGCTGGCCGCCACGGTCTCCTCCCTGGCCGCCGAGCGCGCCGGCGCGCTGGCGGCATCCTCCTCGGGTCCCGCGCCCCACTAGCGCCGGTGCCCCTCTGTACTCGACCCGGCTCTCGCCGCCGGGCGCGAGCGCTCCGCCCCCGTCACTAAGGTCTAGCCCCAGGCAATGGAAGTCCTCCAGATCGTGGAGCGAGTCGGCGCGTACGCCGGCTTCGCGGCCGTCATCGGCCTCGCCGTGCTATCGGCCCTCTACTTCTCCCAGGCCCGTGACCTGCGGCGCCTTCGTGAATGGGCCGGGCGCGCCCCTGAGCGCGCGTCTCGGCCCGCCTCCGAGACCGTGCGGCCGGGGGCGCCGGCCACGTCGCGTGGTGGCGTCGCGGCGGCGAAGGGCCGCGCGACCGCTGTGCCCCCGGCCACGGCGACCGGGGCGGGAGCGCCCGCCGCCACCACCCCGGCGGCGAGCGGGACCACGGCCGGAGCCTCCACTCCCGGCGAGGCGCCGGGCACGGCGCTCGCCGAGCCCGAGGAGGCCGCCGAGCCCGACGGCGCCGCGGCGGGCCCCGCCACCTCGACGCCGTCCACCACCGGCCCGGGCCGCCCGGGCAACGCTCGCCCGCCGACCTCCCCCGGCGTCGGTCGACCGGGATCCGCGCGGCCGGGCGGCGCTCGGCCGGGGGCGACCGGGCCCGGTTCGGCCCCCGCGGTCCGCAGCAGCCCGCTGGCCGCCTCGCCGGCCGCTGCACCCTCGGAGCGTCGCGGCCTGGCCCCGCGGTACATGGCCCTGGTGGCCGCGGGCATCGTGGTGCTGGGTGGAGGGATCGCCTTCGGCGTGGTGCAGTACACGTCGACTCCGGAGGCCCCGCCACCCGCGCCGGCTCCGCCGGGCGATCGACCCATCGTCCCGTCCCGGGTGACCGTCTCGGTCCTGAACGGCACGACCCGCCCCGGCCTGGCCGCCCAGGTCGGCGACCGGGTCGAGTCGGCGGGCTTTCGCCTGGGCAACGTGACCAACGCGGGCGACCAGCAGCGCGCCGAATCGGTCGTGCTCTACGCCGCGGGAGGCGCGCGGGAAGCGCGGGCCGTCGGCCGGGAGCTGGACATCGAGCAGACCGAGCGCGCCGAGAACGGGGAGCGTGACCTGGCGGGCACCGCGCGGGTCATCATCGTGGTCGGCGCCGACATGGTCCAGGAGTAGCCGACCCCGATGACCGTCTAGGTGGCGGACTTCCTCGACCTTCCCGCGCGCCCGCCCAAGCCGCGCACGGAGGGGCTCACGCACGTGATCGACCCCGGCCTCACCGCCGCCGAGGCCCGCGGGCTCATGGAGAGCGCCGGCGAGTACGTCGACCTCGTCCGGCTCGGGTGGGGCTCGGCGTACGTGACGCGCGACCTCGACGAGAAGATCGCCCGCTACCGCGAGCACGGTGTGCCGGTGATGCTCGGCGGCACGATGACGGAGCTCGCCTGGCTGCGGGGCAAGGTCGACGACCTGCGCGGCTGGATCGGGAGGCTCGGCCTGGAGCACGTGGAGGTCTCGAGCGGGACGGTGGCGATCCCGAGCGAGGCGAAGCTCGACCTGATCCGCACCCTGGCCCGGGACCTCACGGTGTTCGCCGAGGTCGGGGAGAAGGACCCGCAGGCGCTCATCGCCCCGTACCGCTGGGTGCAGATGATCCGGGAGTCGCTCGAGGCCGGTGCCCACATGGTGGTGTGCGAGGGGAGGGCCTCCGGTGACGCCGGGATGTACCGCCCCGACGGCGAGGCCCGCACCGGGCTGATCGACGAGATCGCCCACGAGGTTGACCCCGCCCGGCTCATCTTCGAGGCGCCGCTCAAGCACCAGCAGGTGTGGTTCATCCGTCACTTCGGCCCGGCCGTGAACCTCGGCAACGTCCGCCCCGAGGACGCGATCTCCCTCGAGACCCTGCGCGTCGGCCTCCGCGCCGACACCTTGACGCTGTTCCACGGGAGGGCGGAGGCCGCCGTGCCGGCGAGCACCGGCGAGCCGCCCCTGTCCACCGACGCCGCACGACCGTGAGCTTCACCCCGGCGGGCGCCGTCCTGCTGGCGCGCCACGGGGAGACCGAGGACAACCGTCACGCCCGGTTCCAGGGCCAGACCGACACGCCGCTGAGCGACGCGGGGCGCGAGCAGGCGGGCGCGCTGGCGGAGCGGGTCGCGGACGCCGGCATCGCCGCGCTGTACTCGAGCGGCTTGAGTCGGGCCATCGAGACCGCCGCGATCGTGGGTGAGCGCCTCGGCGTCGAAGTGGTGATCGACCCGCGCTTGAACGAGGTGGGCATGGGCCTCTGGCAGGGGCGGCGAAAGGCGGACGTCGAGCGCGAGGAGCCCCAGCGTTGGGCGGCCTGGCGGCGCGGCGGCGCGGCCTTCCGCTTCCCCGCGGGCGAGTCCCTCGGCGAGCTTCAGGCCCGCGTGATGGCCGTCCTGGAGGAGGTACGGTGCGGTCCGGTGCCCGCTCTCGTGGTCTGCCACGGCGGCTGCATACGGAGCGCCGTGGCCGCCGCCAGCCCGCGGGGCCTGCTCGCCTACCACGACATCGAGCCGGGCAACGCATCCGTCGTCGTCCTCCCCGCGGAGGCGACCGTGGCGGCGATGACGTGACGATGCTCGCCCTCTCGACCGGCGAGCTGGGCCGGGAGGTCGGCGTGGTGGCCGCCGCGCTAGCCGCGGCCGGCGCCTTCTTGCTGCCGGGCGCCCGCCCGCGTGCCGTGGCCTTGCTCTGCGTGCTCGTTCTCGCCCCGGCGCTGCTGGCCGCCGAGGTATGGGCCACGCCGCCGCTCGTCTACCTGCGCTCCGCTCCGCTCGTGGCCCTCGGGGCGCTGGTGGTGGGCGGGGCGGTGCTCGCGGCCCTTGCCGCCGTCCTGCTGCGCCACCCCGCGGCGCTGGCGCCGCTCGCGCTGGCCGCCCTTCCCTTCCGCGTGCCGGTGGTCACGGCCGGGCAGACCGCCAACCTGCTGGTGCCCCTTTACCTCGTGGTCGGCGCCGGCGGGCTGGCCTACGCATGGGCACGGGTGCGACCGCGTGGCCCCTCGGATCCGGTGCCCCGCGACCGTCCCGCCGGCCGGGTCGAGATCGCCCTTGTGGCGGGGATCCTGCTCTACGCCGCCCAGGCCTCCTACTCGACCGACTTCGCGCAGGCGCTCGAGAACGTCATCTTCTTCTATCTCCCGTTCGCGCTTCTGCTCAAGCTGCTCAGCGGCCTGGAATGGACGCCGAGGCTGGTGAAGCGCTGCCTCGCCGTCCTCGTGGCGCTCGCGCTCGCGTTCGTGCTGATCGGGTTCGTCGAGTACGCCACAGGCCGGCTTCTCCTGAATCCCAAGGTCATCGCCTCGAATCAGTTCGAGTCGTTCTTCCGCGTCAACTCGCTGTTCTTCGACCCGAACATCTACGGTCGCTTCCTCGCCATCGTCATGCTCGCGGTCACCGGGGTGGTGCTGTGGGCGCGCCGGCCGCGCACCGTCCTGGCGGCCGCGGCCGTGCTCGCCGTGCTCTGGGCGGGGCTCCTGCTGACCTTCTCGCAGTCGAGCTTCGCCGCACTGCTCGTCGGGCTCGCGGTGCTCGCTGCGGTGCGGTGGGGCCTGCGACCGGTGGCCGCCGCGGGTGGGGTCGCCGTGCTGGCGGCGGCGGCGGCCGTGCTGGCGGCGCCGGGGGTCCTCCGGCTCGACCTCGGCTCCGCGGACGCGCTCGACCGGGCCACCAGCGGGCGTGTCGGCCTGATGGGCGGCGGCCTGTCCCTATGGGGAGAGCGACCGTTCCTCGGCCACGGCTCGGGTTCGTTCTCCGAGCGCTTCCGCGCCAGGGAGGAGGCGAGCTCGGAGACCGCGGTCGCCGCCTCGCACACCATCCCGATCACCGTGGGCGCCGAGCAGGGGGTGGTGGGCCTCGCTGTCTACCTCGTCCTCCTCGCGGCCGCGGCCACCGTGCTCGGGCGCGGTCTCTCGGGGCTGCGCGACCGCGGCCCCCCGGCCGTCGAGGTGATCGCCCGGGCCGTCGCGGCGGCGGCGTTCGCCGCGCTCTTCGTCCACACGCTTCTCTACGCCGCCTTCCTCGAGGACCCCCTGAGCTGGACGCTCCTCGCGGTGGCGCTCGGCCTCGGCGCCGGCTCGCTGCCTAGCGATCGCGCCGGTCGCGACCCCGGCCGGAGCGCTGCCCCCCGCTCGGCGGCTTCCGGCGGGCGGGCGGGCGGCCCTCTACCGGCTCGAACGCGTACTGGCTCGAGTACCCGGTGAGGAACAGGCGCTTGCCGTCGGAGACCGCCGGGTTGAACCCCCCGCGGCCGAACTGGAACACGCGCCGGCCCGAGCGCACGTCGAGGCCGAAGGTGGCCCTTCGACCGAGGTCCGAGAAGTACACCACGCGGCCGATCACGCTCGCCGCACCCGAGATCTTGCCGCCGCTGCGAAAGGTCCAGCGGGGCCGGCCGGTGCGGGCGTCGAGCGCGTAGAAGCGCCCGTCGTAGGACCCGATGTACACCGTCGGCGCGGTGCCGGGCACCCGGGCCACCGCCGGAGAGGCGTAGACGTACCCGCCGGTGGTTCGCGTCCAGGCCAGGCGGCCGTCGCGCGCGGAGAAGGAGTAGACCTTGCCGTCGGTGTTCCCCACGTAGACGCGGCCGAAGGCCACGGCGGGGGTGGAGTAGAAGTTGCCGGCCCGCCCGAGGGCGCGGCCCTCGGTACCGGTGGTCCACAGCCGGCGCCCGTCGCTCGCACGTAGGGCGGTGACGCGCCCGCCGTAGTCGCCGAAGTAGAGGCGCCCGCGCCAGTAGGTCACCGCAGCCTTCACCGCTCCCGTACCCCGGTGGGTCCACAGCCGCCGGCCGTCGCGGGCACGCAGGGCGTACACGGTGCCGTCCTCGCTCCCGAAGTAGACGCGCCCGCGCATGGCCAGCGGTGAGGACTCCGAGCGGCTCGGGAGACCACGTGCCCACGCGGTGCGTCCGGTGCGGGCGTTCAGCGCCACGATCCGTCGCGAGAGGGTGGTGATGAAAACGCGCCCCCGCGACCACGACGGTGAGGAGGCCGCGAGCCGGGCCACCCGCCGCCGCCAGCGGACCGTGCCCGTCCGGGTGGAGATGGCCTGCACCAGGCCGGAGTTGTTGACCAGGAAGAGGGTCTGCTTGGCCAGCACCGGCTGGAACTCGATGAGCTTCGAGCCCGAGACGCTCCATGCGCGCCGGAACGGTGGCCGCAGCTTCGACGGCAGGTAGTGGGTGCGGGCCTCGTCGTACCCGTAGGTGGGCCAGATCACCCGCTCGTCCTTCGCGCCGCGCCCTGCGCCCTCGTCCTCGAAGGCGACCTCCGGGTCCTCCACGTCGCCGGGCGCCCGCAATAGCACGTAGGCGCCGGCCAGGCCCGCGAGCACGACCACCGCCGCGACGGCCAGCGCGAGCCACCGACGCCGCGGGAGGAGGCGCGACATCGGCGTGATCCTAGGCACCGGCTGCCCGGGGACGTGGGGGTCTCGGCACCGCCTTCGCGCGCCGCTACGGGGAGCGGACTCCCCGGTTGTAGGCCTCGGCGGCCTCACGCAGCCCCTCCCCCTGCGAGGGGCGAAGGGCCTGAGCGGCGTGGAGGAGGTAGCGGCGCGGCTCGCGGCCGGGCAGCACGGTGGCGGCGAGCGCCCGGAGGAGGTACGGCCACGCCGAGAGCACGCGGACCGTGCCCGCCGCCGCCGGACCGTGGTGCTTTCGCATGTACCGGTCGCGCCCGCGGTGGAACTCGACGATGCGCCGTCGGGCCGAGCGCAGGTCGGAGGAGAGTTGCTCGTGGTGGACGGCTCGTGCCGAGGCCACGAGCAGCGTGGTCCACCCGCGGTCGGCCAGCCGCTTGCAGAAGTCGGTCTCGTCGGAGTAGACGAAGAACGCCGGGTCGAGGTGGCCCGCATCCACCGCGGCCTCGCGGCGCACGAGCATCGCGCTCGACTGCGCCCAGCCCACTCGCCGGGTGCCCGCCCCGCCGCCCTGCACGACGAGGCGACGGTGGAGGAGGAGGGCGGCGGCCACCGCGGCGGCGACGCCCGGCAGGCGCCAGGCACACGGCTGCGGGCGCCCGGCGGGGTCGAGGAGCTGCGCGGCGGCCACACCGGCCACGGGGTCGGCCTCGAGCGCGTCGAGCAGCGCGGCGGCGGCACCGGCGCAGAGCTCAGCGTCCTCGTTGAGCAGCAGGCAATGGCGGCCGCGAGCGGCGCGCAGGAGCGTCGAGTCGTTCTCCGCCTTGCCGGTGCGGCGCTCGAGCGCGATGAGCCGGACGTCACCGTCCCTGGCGCCCACCGCCGCAGCCGACCCGTCGTCGGAGGCGTTGTCGAGCACGAGCACCTCGTGGTCCACCCCGGGCGGCGCGGTGCGCTCGATGGCGTCCAGGCAGCGCATGAGGTGCTCGCGCCCGTTGGTGTTCACCACGCAGTAGGAGAGGAGCACGGGGAGATGATGGCGAGTCGGCCCGCCGGCCGGCCGGACGGATAGCCTGCCGCCGCGGTGAGGGTCCAGCTCGTCGACCCCTCCGCGTTCACGCCGCCCTACGACCACGCGTTGAGCGCCGCACTGGCCCGGGCCGGGGTCGACGTCGAGCTCCTCACCAGCCGCTTCCCCTACGGTCCGGTCCCCGCCGCCGAGGGCTACCGGGTGACCGAGGCCTTCTACCCCCTGAGCGCTCGCCTCGGCCCGCGGTCCCGCGGGCGCACCGCACTGAAGCTGACCGAGCACGTGCCCGGGATGCTCGCGCTACGCCGTCGCACCCGCCGCGCCGACCTCGTCCACTACCAGTGGCTGACGGTCCAGCCGCTCGACGTGCACCTGCTTCCTCCCAAGCGCCCGCGCGTCCTGACCGCGCACGACATCCTCCCCCGCGAGCCGCGCGCCGGGCAGCTGGCCGCGACCCGGCGACTGGTGCGCCGGATGGACGCGGTGGTGGTGCACTCCGAGCACGGCGCGGGGCGCCTGCGCGAGGAGCTGGGCGCCGAGGCCGACCGCGTGCGCGTCATCCCCCACGGTGCCTTCGACCATCTCACCCGGCAGGCGCGCGAGACGTCGCTCCCGCCGGACCTCGAGCAGGTCCGGGGCCCGGTGGTGCTCTTCTTCGGGCTCCTTCGCCCCTACAAGGGCCTCGACGTGCTGCTGGAGGCCTTTCGTCAGATCGAGAGCGCCGAGCTGTGGGTGGTGGGGATGCCGCGCATGGATCTCGCACCGCTCGAGGAGCTGGCCCGCCGGGGGCCGGGCACGGTGAGGTTCGTCCCCCGGTTCGTGACCGACCCCGAGATCCCGAGCTTCTTCCGCCGGGCCGACGTGGTGGTCCTCCCGTACCGGGAGATCGACCAGTCCGGCGTGCTCTACACCGCACTGGCCTTCGGCAAGCCGCTCGTGCTCTCCGACGTGGGTGGCTTCGGCGAGGTGGCGCGCGAGCACGGGGCCGGGCGGCTGGTGCCCCCGGGCGACCCACATGCCCTGGCGGCGGCGGTGCGGGAGCTGCTCGAGGACCCGATCGCACGCGACCGGCTCGCCGACGCCGCGGCCCGCGCCGCGGCCGGCCCGTACTCGTGGGACGCGGCAGCCGCTAGCACGCTCGAGCTCTACCGCGAGCTCGCCTGAGCCTGGCCGCCCGGAGTCGAACCGCGACTCGGCGGCCGGAGGGGTGTTCGTACAGACAGCGCCCGCACCGACGCCCTCGAAGGCCCAGCGGACGCTCCCCGTATCCCCTCCCGAGAGGACCAGCCATGCCGACCACCCGTCGCCGGCAGGCGTTCGCCTGCCTGCTTGCCGCCGCCATCGCCCTCGCTGTGCTCGCCCCGTCGGCCGTAGCCGCTCCCATCCTGGGCGTCGGCGACCAGAAGCCCGAGACCTTCCAGGACCCGCTGTTCAAGCAGCTCGGCATCAAGCGCACCCGCGTGTTCACCCCGTACGACTCGATCTTTCGCGACCCGGCGCGGCTCGACCAGTGGATCCGCTCCGCGCAGGCCGCGGGCCTCGAGCCGCTCATCTCCTTCGAGAAGCCGGCTTCCATGACGTGCCCGGGCTCTGGCTGCCGTCCGGTCAGCCCGGCCGCCTACGAGCGCGCGTTCAAGGCCTTCCGGGCCAAGTACCCGGAGATCCGGATCATCTCGCCGTGGAACGAGGCCAACAGCGGGACGCAGCCCACCGGACGCAACCCGCGCTACGCGGCGCTCTACAACAACATCGTCCGCGCGAACTGCCGCAACTGCCGGATCGTGGCCGCCGACGTGCTCGACATCTCCAACATGCGCACCTGGGTCCGGACCTTTCAGCGCTCCGCCAAGGGCAACCCGCGCCTGCGCATCTGGGGCCTGCACAACTACGGGGACGTCAACCGCTTCCGCACAAGCGGCACCCGCACCCTGCTGAGCGAGACGCAGGGCAAGATCTGGCTCACGGAGACCGGCGGGCTGGTGACCTTCCGGACCGCCGACGGGCGCACGGCATTCCCGCCGAGCGAAGCCCGCGCCGCGCGGGCGATGACCTACCTGCTCAGCCGCCTCCGGCGGCTCGGCGGCTCGCGCATCCAGCGGATCTACCTCTACAACTGGCGGCCGCTCGCCAGCGGGAGCGACCGCTTCGACGCCGGCCTGCTCCGGCCCGACGGAGCGCCGCGCGAGGTCTACTCGATCGTCGGGCGCTATCGCAGCCTGATCCGGTAGAGCACAACGGTGTGCCGGCGCGGGGGGCGCGCAGTAGCGTCCCCGCGCGCATGTTGAAGACCGTGCTCTGGGGCTCCCTCGGCCTCCTCGTCTACACGCACGCTGGCTACCCGCTCGTGCTCTGGGCGCTGGCACGCGGGCGGAGCGACGCCCCGTCCGCGCGCGCCGGGACCACGGCCGGGGAGGAGGCGACGCTCCCCACGGTCTCCATGGTCGTCGCCGCCCACGACGAGGAGCAGGTCATTGCGGGCAAGGTCGAGAACGCCTTGGCGCTCGACTACCCCAGCGAGCGCCTCGAGGTCGTGGTGGCCTCCGACGGCTCGTCCGACGCGACCGTCGAGCGCGCACGCGCGGCCGGCGCGGACGTCGTGCTCGACCTCCCGCGCGGCGGCAAGATCCGCGCCCAGGACGCGGCCGTCGCGCGCTCGCGGGCCGACGTCGTGGCCTTCTCGGACGCGAACGCCGGCTGGGCCCCCGATGCCCTGCGCGTCCTGGTGGCCGCGTTCACCGATCCGCGCGTGGGCTACGCCTGCGGCCAGGTGCGGTTCACCAACGAGGCCGGGTCCAACCAGGAGGGCCTCTACTGGCGCTACGAGATGATCGTGCGCGAGCTCGAGTCGCGGCTCGCCGGCGTCACCGGCGGAAACGGCGCGATCTACGCCACGCGCCGGGAGGCCTACATCGTCGTCGACCCGCGAATGGGCCACGACCTCTCGTTCCCGTTCAACATGGTCAAGCGCGGGTGGCGGCCGGTGTACGCGCCCTGCGCCCGGGCGCAGGAGAAGATGGTGCCCACGCTCGAGGGCGAGTTCGCCCGCAAGCGGCGCATGATGAGCCACATGTGGGCGATCGTGCTCCGGGGCGGGATGCTCTCCCCGCGCGGCTATCCCCTTCTCTACGCGTTCGAGATCGCCTCGCATCGCGTGCTGCGCTACGCCTCGCCCTTCCTCCACGCCGCCGCGCTCGTGGCCGCCGCCGCGCTCGCCGGCCGGGGACCGGCCTACCGCGCCGCGCTGCTGGGCCAGCTCGCGCTGCTCGCCGCCGCCGCGCTCGAGCCGGCGGCACCCGCGCGGCCACTCCGGGTGGCCCGCTACTACGTGCTGGTCACCGCGTCGCTCGCCGCCGGGCTCCTCGACTGGCTGCGCACGGGCACCCCCGCGGAGTGGGAGAAGGCGGAGGGCACCCGGTGAGCCGGCCCCTCGACTCCCTCCTGGCCGCGACCGCACTGGTACTCACCGCGCCCCTGCTCGCCGTGTCGGCGCTGGCCATCCGCATCGAGAGCCGCGGCCCGGTGCTCTTCCGCCAGCGCCGGGTCGGGCGCCACGGCGAGCCGTTCGAGATGCTCAAGCTGCGCACCATGGTCTCCGGCGCCGAGGGGATCGGCGCGGGGCTGGCCGTGAACCACGGCGACCCGCGGATCACGCGCGTGGGGGCGGTCCTGCGGCGATTCTCGCTCGACGAGCTGCCGAACCTCGCGAACGTGCTGCGCGGGGACATGGCCCTGGTCGGGCCGCGACCCACCATCCAGGCCCAGGTGGACCGCTACACCGCGCGACAGCGACGGCGCCTCGAGGTCAGGCCGGGCATCACCGGGTGGGCGCAGGTCAACGGCCGCGCGTCACTGCCCTGGCCGCAGCGCATCGAGCTCGACGTGTGGTACGTGGAGAACCGCTCCACCCTGCTCGACCTGAGGATCCTCGCCCGCACGGCCCGCACGCTCGCGCACGGGGAGGGGCTCTACAAGGGGGACACCGGCGGATGGCGCGAGCCGGCATAGCCGTCCTGCTCACCGGGGTCGGCAAGCGCTACGACATCGTCAGCGCGTTCGCCGAGCACGCGTTCACGATCGCGGCCGACCCGAGCCCGCTGGCCCCCGCCCGCTACGCCGCGGACCTCGCGGTGGCCCCGCCGCGCATCGACGATCCGGCGTACGTGCCGTTCCTGCGTGAGCTCGTGGATCGCCACGGCGTGGGCGCGGTCGTGCCGCTCACCGACCTCGACCTCGAGGTGCTCGCCGGCGCCGACCTCCCGGCGTTCGTGCCCGCCCCGGACGTCTGCCGCGCCACCTACGACAAGTACGAGGCCCACCTGCTGCTGCGCTCGCACGGCCTGCCGAGCCCGCCGACCGTGCTCGGTGGCGAGGAGCCGGAGTCCTTTCCGGTGATGGTGAAGCCGCGGCAGGGCTCGGGCGCACGCTCGATCCATCCGGCGGCCGACCGCGACGAGATGGAGTTCTTCGTGCGCTACGTGGACGAGCCGGTGATGGTGCAGCGGCTGATGGGCGGCCGGGAGTACTCGATCGACCTCCTGTGCGACCTCGACGGCCGCTGCCTCAACGCCATCCCCCGGACCATGCTCGAATCACGCGGCGGAGAGTCGATCAAGGGCGCGGCGGTGAAGGACCTCGAGCTGATCGAGCTCGGTCGTTCGGTGGGGGAGGCCCTGCGGGTGCGCGGCCCGTGCACCGTGCAGGCCTTCCGCGACCCGGAGATCGGTCTCGGGATCACGGACGTGAACACCCGCTTCGGCGGCGCCTTCCCGGCGCCCATGTACGCGGCGGGGCCGGGCCGCACCTACCCCGAGCTGATCGTGCGGATGGCGGCGGGCGAGCGGATCGAGCCCCACGTCGGGGAGTTCGTCCCCGGACGCACCTTCACTCGCTGGTACTGGCAGATCGAGCTGGACGAGGAGATGCAGCCCACCGGGCGCGACATCGTGGCCGGTGGGCCGCGGCCACCGCGGCGCGCGGACGGCTAGCGCGCGCCGGTGAAGCCGCCGCCGTCGTCCTCGGAGCTACCGCCCCCGCCCTCGCCGCCTGAGGGTGCCGGTGCGGCGGGGGCGACGCCGCCCACACGGCGGCGGAGGTCCGGAAGCTGCGCGAACAGCCGGGTGCCGGGACAGGACGTCTGGTTGCCGTCGCGGTGGCCGGACACCCGATTGAAGGGGCGCGTCTGTCCGCGGGGGTAGCGCGTGGTCGCGCCCCCGGCCGAGACCAGGCCCACGGTGCCCGCGGTCGGGACGCCGTGGAGCGGCAGCTTCCAGCGGATGAGGCGCGCCATCGAGGCGAGCGCCTGCGGGGACTGCGGCTGGGCGGTGAAGGTCCCGAGGTTGGCGATGCCGGTGGACTGGGTGTTCCAGCCCTGGGCCTGGGCGCCCACCACCGCGCGGTCGACCCCCCCGGCGCGACCCTCGTAGATCGTGCCGTAGCGGTCGACGACGAAGTTGTATCCGATGTCCCCCCACCCGTTCGAGTTGCGGTGGAAGCGGCAGATGGCGAGCACGGCGGCCCGGGCCTGCTGCGGCGAATAGGCGCTCGCCGTGACCGTGTGGTGGACGAAGGCGGCCTTGACCGATCCGTAGCCGATGCGCCCGCGCGGCGTACACATGTTCCCGCCCCATGCGGCGCGCGGCACGATGTTCGGGCGCCCCCCCTGGGCCCAGGCGGTGGACGGCGTGAGAGCGGCGACGGCCACGCGGCTCACCGCGCTGCGCATCGCGGTGCGGACCCGTTCGGCCGGCGTCGAGGAGCCCGTGGTATTGACGAGCTCGATGCGCAGATCCGGCACGCGGCGCGAGAGGCGGTACTGGAGCTCGTCGGACTCACCGGCCCACACGGGGGCCGACACGCCGCGGGTCACCCGCTCGCCGGTGCCGGCGTCCGGGTTGCCGTCGGGGTGGGCGCCCACCGGAGTCCAGCGACCCCAGCGTCCGCCCACCGGACGCACACGCACGGCGATGTCGGGCTCGGCCGTGCCCGTCCAACGCAATCCGAGCAGGTTGAAGCGTCGCGGTGCGCGAAGGGGCGGCGAGACGTAGGGCCGTGCGACCCGGAGCGCACGCAGGCGGCTCGAGCGGGCGGCGCCCACGTCGCCCTCGCGAGGCCCGGCCATGTCGAACTCGACCGGCTCGGGCAGGTAAGGGCGGGCGGAGAGCGCCGGAGCGACCATCGCGAGAAGCGCGATCAGGACGACGCCGGCAGTGAGGGAGAGGACTCGCTTCATTGGGGCCCCGAAACACAACGGCCGGAGCAAGGTTGCGGGCGAGGGGGCCTAGTCCCCCTGCACCGGCGCCCGACGCTAGCGGGCGATGCCGTGCAGCGAAAGGGCTTGGGCGGGGTCTTGCAACGCGAACCGACCGTCGTCCATTCCGGAGCGTGCGCCGCGTCTGCCCGGCCGCCTCAGGGAATGAACTCCGGCCCGCGGTCGCGGTAGGCGGCCTTGAAGTCGCGGATCGCGTCGTACACGCGGTCGTTGGCGCGCGGGCAGGCGAGGGTCTTCGTCCAGGTGGTGGCGGCCACCTCGTAGGGCATGCCGGTCAGGTTGGGCGAGAGGACCATGTGGTAGGGGTCCTCGTCGTAGAGCGCCTTGAGGCTGCCCTTCAGCGCGTCGGGTGAGCCCGGCTTGTACTGGATGTGGATGCGCCCGTGCTCGAGCACGTGCACGAACTTCTCCTTGGGCTCGGCGGGCGTCGTGTACGCGCCGTCCTCGGCCCAGTCCTGCGTGTGATCGCCCGAGTGAGGGGGATTCGCCTTGTACCGGACCGGGGTGGCCACGTGATCCCCTCCCTCGCTCCGCGCGTTGGTGAGCTGGCAGCCCGCGGCCCTCGCCGCGGCGTCGAGGTTGCGCTCGCGGGGCGGGGGCACCGAGCCCTCCGGGAAGGCCGGGTTGCCGGCCGGGGTCGGCGCTCCCCCGCCGCTGGACGGGTTGGCCAGCAAGACGACGACGATCGCGACGATCGCGGCAACGGCGATGACCCCCCCGACCCCGTACCCGAGAATCTTGCGCCGGCGCTCCGAGGACGCGGCCGTCTGCTCCTGCTCGAGGCGCTGCTGACGGAGCGCCTCCTTCTCCTCCTTGCGACTGGCCACGCCCTGAGGTTAGAGAGGAGGAAAGCTCGCTCAGTCGAGAAGCTCGGCCTCGACCCCGCACGCGCGGTAGCTTCGCGCAGCGCGACGATCGAGGCTGACCAGAGTGGCGCCGGCATCTGTCGCGGTAAGCGCGATCAGGGCGTCGTACACCGCCCCGCCCACCAGCGCCAGCCGTGACAGACGGCGCACGTGATCGGCGTACGCCGATCCGGAGAGTGCGGCCGGCGGGCGACCGAGGAACTGCTCGAGGTAATCGACCACCGCCTCCGGCCCGGCTCGGTACGGACCGCCGGGAGCCGTGAGCACCGCGTACGTCTCAGCCAGCGTGTGCGCCACGAGCCTGCCGTCACGCCGTACCGCCGCGAGTCGCCTCGCGGCCCGAGAGTGAAAGGGGTGAGTCGGGACGAACCCGGCGATCAGGACGGAGGTGTCCGGGGAGATCAACGGCGCACGCGCTCGAGCAGAGCACGCACCTCGTCGACGTCACAGCCGGGGAGTCCCGCCCCGGGGTCCGCGACGAGGATTCCGTCGGGGCCCTCGACGAGGTCGACGCGGCGCGCAGGGAGGCTGATGCGGATGGTCCCCCCCTCCTCGACCACCTCGACCACCTCCGTGCCCTTGAGCTCGAGGCGACGGCGGATCTCCTTGGGGATGACGACGCGTCCCGCGGGATCGATGGTCGTTCGCATGGTAGCGACCGTACCATGAGCTGTGGCGAGCTCGACCGAGCCGCCGGTGTACGCAGCGCGGGGGTGCGCCTCAAGAACGGGCCGCGAGAGCCGCCGCCCCGCCTTCGGGTCGCGGACGCAGGGCTACGCCTGAGAGGTCGAACCCGGCCGGCAGCTCGAGATCGTGCGCGGCGAGCAGGGCGCTGTCGGCGAGCACCTCGGCGGTCGGGCCGTCGGCCACCACTCGACCGGCGGCCAGGATCACCGCTCGCTCGCACAGCTCCGCGGCCAGCGGAAGGTCGTGCGTGGTGAACAGCATGGTCCGCTCGATCGGCTCGAGGATGTCGAGGAGGCCCCGCCGTGCGCGCGGATCGAGGTTCGCGGACGGCTCGTCGAGCACGAGCAGCCGCGGTCGCATGGCGAGGACCGTGGCGAGGGCGACCCGGCGTCGCTCGCCCATCGAGAGCTGGTAGGGCGCACGGTCGATCACGTGAGCCATGCGCACGGCCGCGAGCGCCTCGCGCACCCGCTCGTCGACCGCCGGACGGTCGAGGCCCATGTTGAGCGGGCCGAACGCGACGTCCTCCCGAACGGTGGGCATGAAGAGCTGGTCGTCGGGATCCTGGAAGACCACGCCGACCCGGATGCGGAGGTCGTGAAGGGTGCCCGAGGAGACCTCGAGGCCCGCGACCTCGAGCGCCCCCTCGCCGAGCATCAGCCCGTTCAGGTGGAGCATCAACGTGGTCTTCCCGGCGCCGTTGGGGCCGAGCACCGCGACCCGCTCGCCGTGCTCGACGTGCAGGTCGACGCCGCGCAGCGCGGGGTGGCCGCTCGGGTAGTCGTAGCGCAGGCCGCTCGCGTGGACGGCGCAGCTCACGCGAGCTCCGCGAGCAGCCGCAGGGGCACGAGCGAGGCGAGCACCACGCCGACGAACACGATGTCGGCGCGCCCGAGCGAGAGCGGGACCGCCTGCGGCATCGCGCCCCGGTAGCCCCGCGAGAGCATCGCCAGGTAGACGCGCTCCCCGCGGCTGTAGCTGCGCAGGAAGAGGGCGGTCGCGACACGTCCCAGGGCGCCGGCCTGGAGCGCGTTGCGCGGACGGTACCCGCGAGACGCGAGCGCCTGGCGCATACGCGCGACCTCCTCGACGATCACGAAGAGGTAGCGGTACATGAACGCCGCGATCAGGACGAAGGTGCGGGGCAGGCGCATGGCCTCGAGGCCATGGAGCACCGCGGGGAACGTGGTGGTGGTGCCCAGCAGGACGGCGCTCAGCGTGCCGATCGTCGCCTTGGCCGCGACCGCCGCCAGCACCAGGAGCCCGGCTTCGTGCACCTTGATCGGCCCGAGGTCGTAGACGGCACCACCGGTGCGCAGGAACGGGACGAAGATCGCCACGAAGAGGATGAGCGGCAGGACCACCCGCGTCCGACGCCATATGTCCCCGACGCCCACCCGCCCCAGCATCGCGACGGCGGCGAGCGCGGTGGCGCAGGCCACGTACACCGGCCAGTGGCGCGGCGGCGTGGACACGGCGACGATCGTGATCGACACCAGGCCGACGATCTTCGCGCGCGGGTCGAGGCGATGCACGGGGCTCGCGGGGTTGCCCGCGAGCCCCGTGAGCTCGAGCGAGTGGTTGCAGAGTCCGCCCACGGCGGGACGGGTCCTCCGGGCTCAGGCCGGAGTGCCCTGCCTCCCGGTCCGCGTTTCCCGCGGACCGCGCAGGCGAGTGAGCCCAAGGGCGACCAGGTACCCGAGCGCGAACACCACGAGCGTCCCGACGAAGCCGGCGAGTCCCGTGGCGAGGAACTCGTTCTCGATGCCGGGGAACGCGTAGTCGGGGATGGGCGAGCCCTCCTGAACCGCGTGCAGACCACCCCGATCCAGGAAGCCCTGATCCTCGGCGACCTTCTCGAGGCCGTCCGGAGACCCGGAGGCGAACGGCGAGACGGCGGTGGCGAGCCCCACGGCGAGGGCCAGCCCGACCGCGACGAGAACGGTGGTCTTCATGTCAGGCCGTCCCTCCCGCTGCCGCGACGTCCGGGGTGCCGCTCGCGGGCTCGAAGCGGCCGAGGGCCACGAGGTCGGGCCGTGCGGCGAGCACCGCGCTCACCGCTCCGACGGTGATCACCGCCTCGCCGATGCCGATCAACGCGTGGACGCCGAGCATGGCCACCAGCGCGGAGGTGAGCGGCACTGTGCCCGACAGCGCGAGCTCCACGCTGGTGGCCGCCGCCCCGACCATCACGGCGAGCCAGGAGACGACAGCGACGAGCGCGAGGAATGCTCCTCGACCCGGCGAGAACGCCTTGACCGCCGCACCGAGGGCGACCCCCGCGAGCAGCGCTCCCAGCACGCCCATGTTGAGAACGTTCGCGCCGAGCGCGGTGATGCCGCCGTCGGCGAACGCGAACGCCTGGGTCGCGATCACGACCGTCATCACCAGGCAGGCGAGCCAGGGGCCGAGCAGAACCGCGGCGAGCGTCGCTCCCAGAAAGTGGCCACTCGTGCCTCCCGCCACCGGGAAGTTCAGCATCTGCGCGGCGAAGATGAACGCGGCGAGGACCCCCAGCAGCGGGACCTTGGCCTCGTCGAGGTCGCGGTCGGCCACGCGGAGGCCCCAGCCCACCGCGGCGATCGCGAGGATGGCGGTGACCAGCGCGATGCCGCCGCTGAGGAAGCCGTCCGGTATGTGCAGGGCCAGCAGGAGGTCGGGCATTCGCGATCCTCTCGTCGTCGGAGTCGGCGGGCGGCATTCGCCCCTGGTCGACCGACCCTAACGTTCCTGCGACCTTGTTGCAAGAGAGAACTGCGCTCGACTCGGGTCACTCACCGTGACTGCGTCGGGCCGCGCACCCCGGGCAGAGGCCGACGATCGGGAAGTGGTCGAAGCCGGCCTGGTAGCCGGAGGCCTCCCGGACGGCATCCCGTACCCCGGCGAGCGTCGAGGGCGCCACCGTGCGGACGACGTGGCACGACTCGCACACGAGGTACTCCTCCGCCGTCCCCGCGAGGGTGTAGAGCCCGGGCCCGTGGCCGAGGTGGACATGGCGGACGATCCCGAGCTGCTCGAGGACCTCGAGATTGCGGTAGACGGACGCGAGGTCCGATCGGGGGACGCGGCCGGGCAGCCCGTCGGCGAGTGCCTCGGCTGATATCGGCCCCTCGGCGGCGAAGAGGCTCTCGAGGACCACCCGCCGGGCGGCGGAGGCGCGCAGCCCGTGACGCCGGAGGATCGCCAGCGCGGACTCGACGTCGTCGACGAGCAGTGGCGCCCTGCGGTGCGAGACAGTCATTCGAGTGGCCCCGTTCTTCGCTCCCCGACGGAACGTGCGGTGGGCCTCGGAACGTACACCACGGACGGACGGGACATCCGCAGCGGGCCGCCAGCCGCGGTCGTGCACGGACCCTTCCGGCGTCCGAGCACGATGGCTAACGTCGAGGCGACATTCCCGGCGAGAAGGAAGCTAGACATGGCCCAGGAGCACGATCACGAGACGCCACACGCCCATCGCCACGAGCACGACGGCGAGGAGCATTCCCACGTCCACACCGAGCACGACCACGAGCACACCGAGCACGAGCACGGGCACGGGCACGACGGCGAGGAGCACGCCCACACACACGTGCACGAGAGCGGGCTCGAGGAAGACCACGAGCACGACCACTGAGCGAAGGCGGCCTTTCGGCGCTCCGCCGGCCCCGCCGCGCCGAGCACCGAAGGAGCAGCGCCCGTGACGCGACGAGCTCGAACGTCCGTCCAACCTGGCGCGACAGCCCACGGGAAGTGCGAATCAACGCCGCCAGGGGCCTCCTTGAGCCTCCCGAGGTTGGTTAGGATCGACCGTCGATAGTCCCCTACACCCTGCCTGGGGAGGCGAGGAATGAATCCAGAGGTTCCCGTGCGCGTGAGCGTCAACGGCGAGGCGTTCGAGCGCCGCGTCGAGCCGCGCCTCCTGCTCGTCCACTTCCTGCGCGAGACGCTCGGGCTGACCGGCACGCACGTGGGCTGCGACTCCTCGAACTGCGGCGCCTGCACCGTCCAGCTCGACGGCGAGGCCGTGAAGAGCTGCACGATCCTCACCGTCCAGGCCGACGGCTCCGAGGTGCGCACCGTCGAGGGCCTCGCCTCGAACGGCGACCTCCATCCCATGCAGGAGGCCTTCTGGGCCAACCACGGCCTGCAATGCGGCTACTGCACGCCGGGGATGATCATGGCCGGCGTAGACCTGATCGAGGAGAACCCCGACCCCTCCGACGAGGAGATCCGGCGCGCGCTCGAGGGCAACCTATGCCGCTGCACCGGCTACCACAACATCGTCAAGGCCGTCAGGGACGCGGCCGCCAAGACCCGTGAGGGGGTGACGGCGTGAGCACCGTCGAGAGCGAGGCCACCACGCAGAACGGCCACGTCGGTCGGAGCCTGCGCCGCAAGGAGGACCCCCGGCTCATCACCGGCCAGGGCATCTACGTCGACGACATCCAGCTCCCCGGGATGCTCCACGCCGCGATCGTCCGCTCGCCGGAGGCGCACGCGACGATCACCTCGATCGACGTCTCCGCCGCGCTGGCCCGCGACGACGTCCGCGCGGTCATGACCGGGGAGGACCTGGCCGAGGACCTCGAGGCCCCGCTGGCCATGCTCTGGGCCCCTCCCGGAACCGAGATCAAGGCCCCCGAGCACTGGCCGATCGCCCGTGGGAAGGTGGGCTACGTCGGGCAGGCGCTGGCCATCGTGATCGGCGACGACCGCTACGGCGTGGTCGACGCCGCCGAGGAGGTGATCGTCGAGCTCGAGCCGCTGCCGGTCGTGGTCGACGTCGAGAAGGCCCTCGAGGACGAGATCGTCGTCCACGAGGAGATCGGAACCAACAAGGCCTTCGAGTGGTCGCTCCCGGGCGGCGACGTGGACGCCGGCTTCGAGGAGGCCGACGTCGTGGTCGAGCGCCGCATCGTCAACCACCGGATCTCGGGCTCGCCGATCGAGCCGCGCGGCACGGTGGCCGACTACCGCGCCGGCGAGCTGACGCTGTGGACCTCCACGCAGATACCCCACATCGTGCGGCTCGTCCTCTCCATGCAGACCGGCATGCCCGAGGACAAGATCCGCATCGTCACGCCGGAGGTGGGCGGCGGCTTCGGAGCCAAGCTGCAGCAGTACCACGAGGAGACCACGCTCGCGGTCTGCGCCAAGAAGCTCGGACGGCCCATCAAGTGGGTGGAGACCCGGTCCGAGCACATGACCACGAGCCACCACGGCCGCGACCAGGTCGACTACGTGAAGATCGGCGCCAAGCGCGACGGCACGATCACCGCGATCCACTCGAAGATCATCCAGGACCTCGGCGCCTACCACATGCTGCTCACGCCGCTGATCCCCGCGCTCGGGTCATTCGTGATGAGCGGTTGCTACAAGATCCCGAACGTCCGCACCGACATCGTCGGCGTCTTCACCAACAAGATGTCCACGGACGCGATCCGCGGCGCGGGGCGGCCCGAGGCCACCCACATGATCGAGACCATCGTGGACGCGCTGGCCGTCGAGCTCGGGATGGATCCGCTCGAGCTGCGGCGCAAGAACTTCATCCCCAAGGAGGACTTCCCGGCCGAGATCCCGATCGGGATCGTCTACGACTCGGGCGACTACGAGGGCTCGCTCGACAAGCTGCTCGGGATGATCGACCTCGACGGCTTCCGCTCCGAGCAGGCCGAGCTGCGCGAGAGGGGGATCTACCGCGGCGTCGGGTTCTCCACCTACGTGGAGATCTGCGGGCTCGCGCCCTCGCGCGCGGTGGGCCCGAGCGGCCTCGGCATTCAGGGCGGGTTCTGGGAGTCGGCGATCGTGCGCGTGCATCCCTCCGGATCGGCCACCGTCTACACCGGCGCCTCGCCGCACGGGCAGGGCCACGAGACCGGGTTCGCCCAGATCGTGGCCGACCGCATCGGGATCGACCCGCAGCAGGTGGACATCGTGCACGGCGACACCGGCGCGGGCCCGATGGGGATGGGCACCTACGGCTCGCGCTCGCTGGCCGTCGGCGGCGTATCCGCCGCGCAGGCCGCGGAGAAGGTGGCCGACAAGGCGCGCCGGATCGTCGCCCACCAGCTCGAGGCGGCGCCCGAGGACATCGAGCTGGCGGAGGGCTCCTTCCGCGTCAAGGGCTCTCCGGACCAGGGGATGACCCTGGCCGAGGTGGCCGGCGCCGCCTACGTGCCCGAGAACCTGCCCGACGGGATGGAGCCCGGGCTCGAGGAGACGAACTTCTACGACCCCGAGAACTTCGTGTGGCCCTTCGGCGCCCACGCGTGCTTCGTCGAGGTGGACGTCGAGACCGGCAAGGTCCAGGTCTACCGCTACGTCGCCGTCGACGACTGCGGGCCGGCAATCAACCCGATGATGATCGAGGGGCAGGTGCACGGCGGGATCGCCCACTCGATCGGCCAGGCGCTGTACGAGCAGGTGGTCTACGACGACGACGGACAGCTCGCCACCGGCAACTTCGTCACCTACGCGCTGCCCACCGCGAACGAGATCCCCGAGTTCGAGACCGACCGCACCGAGACCCCCTCGCCGACCAACGAGCTCGGCGTGAAGGGCGTCGGGGAGGCCGGCACGATCGCCGCCACCCCGGCCATCGTGGGGGCGGTGGTGGACGCCCTTCGCCCGCTGGGGATCGACTTCCTGAACATGCCGCTCACCCCGATGCGGGTCTGGCAGTCGATCCAGGAGGCACAGGAGCGCGGCGAGGGGCCCCGCGCCACCGAGCAGGGGCGCGACCTGCCGGCCGAGGCCCGTGACTCGGCGGGCTCGGGACCGACCATTCCGCCCGGCCAGGAGCCCGGTCCGGCACACGGGGGAGGTGCGGCGTGATCCCCGCTCCGTTCGAGTACGTCGCCGTCGACTCCCTCGACGAGGCCATCCGCGAGCTCTCCGAGGGCGGCGAGGACGTCAAGCTCCTCGCCGGCGGGCACTCGCTTGTGCCGCTCATGAAGGAGCGCCTGGCCGCGCCGGCCAGGCTCGTGGACATCCGCCGCGTGCCCGGCCTGCACGGCATCGAGCGCGAGAACGGTACGTTTCGCATCGGGGCCATGACCCCTCACCGCAAGCTCGAGTTCTCGCCGGAGCTCGGGCTGGTGAGCGAGGCCGCGGGCACGATCGCCGACCCGCAGGTGCGCCACCGGGGGACGATCGGTGGCTCGATCGCCCACGCCGACCCGGCCTCGGACCTCCCGGCGGTGCTGCTGGCGGCGGAGGCGACCATCACCGTGCAGGGACCCGGCGGCCAGCGCGAGATCGCCATCGCCGACGTGGCCGTGGACTACCTCGAGACCTCCCTGGCCGACGACGAGGTGCTCACCGAGATCCGGCTGCCCGCGCTCGAGGGCTACGGCTTCGGCTACGAGAAGTTCAACCGCCGCGCCGAGGACTGGGCGATGGTGGCCGCGTGCGCGCTGGTCAAGGTCAGCGACGGAACCTGCGAGGACGTACGCGTAGGGCTCACGCACATGGCCGGCGTGCCGCTGCGCGCGAGCGCGGTGGAGGGGGCGCTGCGCGGGCAGACACTCGACCGCGAGACCATCGCCGCCGCCGCCGAGCAGGCCGCCGAGGGCACGGACCCGCCGGGCGACCTGAACGCGACGCCGGAGTACAAGAGCCACCTGGCGCGGGTGCTCACGCGGCGCGCGCTCGAGACCGCCGCCGGCCTCACGACCTGAGGCCGCCGCCGCACGGCGTCCAGTCGGACGTCGGAGAGCTCGCCGCGGGGGGCACCGTCGGAGCCGGGGGACTCGGGTCGGTCGAGGCCGTGGCCGAGGCCCTGGCCGGTCAGGGCTACCTGGCCGACCGCGCGCTCACCATCGTGGTCTACCTCGCGGCGGCCCTCGAGCAGCCCCTTCTGCTCGAAGGGGAGGCCGGCGTGGGCAAGACCGAGGTGGCCAAGGCGCTGGCCGGCGCTACAGGCGCGCGCCTCATCCGTCTCCAGTGCCACGAGGGGATCGACCTCCACCAGGCCCTCTACGACTGGGACTACCAGCGCCAGCTCCTCGCCATCCGCGCGGCCGAGGCCTCGGCCGTCGAGGCGCCGGACGCCTCCGGGCGGCTGTTCTCGCGCGAGTTCCTCCTTCGGCGTCCGCTGCTCGAGGCCCTCGAGCACCAGGGCCCGGTCGTGCTGCTCATCGACGAGATCGACCGCGCCGACGACGAGTTCGAGGCCTTCCTCCTCGAGCTGCTCTCGGACTTCCAGGTCACGATCCCCGAGCTCGGCACGGTCACCGCGCGCGGCCGGCCGCTGGTGGTACTCACCTCGAACCGCACGCGCGAGCTGCACGATGCGCTGAAGCGCCGCTGTCTCTACCACTGGATCGACTACCCGACCCCCGACCGCGAGGCCGCGATCGTGCGCGCGCGGGTGCCGGGAGTGCCCGAGGAGATCGCCGCGCGGGTGTGCCGCGGCGTGGCCCGGCTGCGCGGTCAGGAGCTCTACAAGGTGCCGGGCGTGGGCGAGACGATCTCCTGGGCTCAGGCGCTGCTGGCGCTCGAGGACGGCGACCTCTCGGACACCCTCGGCGTGGCGCTGAAGGTGCGCGAGGACATCGAGCGTGTCCGAGAGGACCGGGTGCTGGAGGGTGTCTGAGGAGACCGCGCGTCGCAGTGAGTCGCCCGGGCGCGCCGGCCTGCGCCGCCTCGGCGCCGCGGCGTCCGCCCGCGTGGCCCTCCTCGGTGCGTCGCTCCGCGTCGCGGGCGTGCGCGTGGGCGTAGGCGAGGTGGTCGCCGCCCACCGGGCGCTCGCCGCCGTCGATCCGAGCTCCCGACGCGACGCCTACCTCGCGCTGCGCGCGGTCCTCTGCTCGCGCCACGGCGACCTGGAGGCCTTCGACGCCGGCTTCGAGGCCGTGTTCGGCGCGCTCGTCCTGCCACCGCCCACCGACCTTCCGGACGCGGCGAGCATGGCGCTTCCGCGGGCCCGCGTCCCCGGGGGCGACCGGCGGCCGCCCGCGCCGGAGGAGGCCTTCGAGCCCGTTGCGGTCCCATCGGCGTGGAGCGAGGAGGAGCTGCTGCACGACAAGGACTTCGCCGCGTACACCGACGCCGAGCGGGCGCTGGCGCGCCGCATCGTGGCCCGCATCGCCGCCCGGGGGCCGCACCGGCGCTCGCGGCGCGCCCGGCCGGCGCGCCGGCGCGGGGAGATCCACGACGTGCGCGGGACTCTGCGCGCGTCCCTGCGCTTCCAGGGGGAGCCGATCGAGCGCCGCTTCCGCCAGCGCACGACGCGTCCGCGGCCGCTGGTTCTGGTGTGCGACGTCTCGGGGTCGATGGCCCCGTACGCACGCATTCTCCTCCAGTACCTCCAGGCCTCGGTCGCCGCCCGCCGGCGCGTCGAGGCCTTCGTGTTCGGGACACGTCTCACCCGCGTCACCCGCGAGCTCGAGGGCCGCGACCCCGACCGTGCGCTCGAGCGCGCCGCCGCCGCGGTGCTCGACTGGTCCGGCGGCACGCGCATCGGGGCGTCGCTCGCGGAGCTGAACCGCGAGCACGGAGGCCGGGTGGGGCGCGGCGCGGTGGTGGTCGTCCTCTCCGACGGCTGGGACCGCGGCGAGCCCGAGGAGCTGGCGCAGGAGATGGCACGTCTCGGGCGCTGCGCGCACCGTGTGATATGGCTGAATCCGCTCAAGGCCGATCCGCGCTACGAGCCACTCGCCCGCGGCATGCAGGCGGCGCTCCCCCACGTGGACGACTTCCTCGCGGGAAACTCGCTGGCGTCACTGGCCGAGCTGGCCGACCTGATGGAAGGAGACATGACGTGAAGGACGTGCTCGAGAAGGTCGACGCCTGGACCGCGCGGGGCGACCGCGTGGCGCTGGCGACGGTGGTGTCGGTGAAGCGCTCGGCGCCGCGCCCCCCGGGGGCGAAGATGGCGGTGAACGACCGCGGCGACGTCCACGGAGCGGTGTCCGGCGGATGCGTCGAGGGGGCCGTGGTCGACGTGGCCGAGGAGGTGCTCCGCGGCGGCGAGCCGCGGCTGCTGCACTTCGGCATCGCCGACTCCGAGGCGTGGGACGTGGGGCTGCCCTGCGGCGGTGAGATCGACGTGTTCGTCGAGCTCTACGCCCCGTGAGTCCACAGGAGGCCTTCGCCCGGGCCGCCCGGGAGGGCGGACGCGCCGCGCTCGTGACCGTGGTCGCGCTGGAGCCGGGCGGCGGTGACGTAGATGTCGGGGCCCGGGTGCTCGTGTCCTCAGAGGGCGACGTCGTCGGCAGCCTGGGCGACCCCGGGCTCGACCGCGTGGCCACCGGATACGCCGAGGACCTCATGTGGGCCGAGCGCTCAGAGGCGTTCGGCGAGCACGGCGTCACGCTGTTCGTCGACGTGGTCCATCCGCCGCCGCGGCTCGTCGTCTTCGGGGCCGTCGACTTCGCGGCCGAGCTCTGCCGGATGGCCCGCGCGGCGGGGTGGCATCCCTACCTCGTGGATCCCCGCTCGCGCTTCGCCACCCCCGAGCGCTTCCCGGATGCCGAGGAGGTGATCGTGGGCTGGCCGGGCGAGGCCTTCGTGCGCCTCGGAGGGATCGACCGCGCCACCTACATCGCGGTGCTCACCCACGACCCGAAGCTCGACGACGCCGCCCTCACCATCGCGCTCGAGTCCGACGCGCCGTACGTCGGTGCGATGGGCTCGCGTCGCGCGCAGGCCCACCGCCGGGAGCGTCTCCTCGCCGGCGGCGTCCCCGAGGAGGCCCTCGACCGCATCTCCGCTCCGATCGGCCTCGACCTCGGCGGGCTCACCGCGGAGGAGACCGCCCTCTCGATCATGGCCGAGGTCGTGGCCGTGCGCAACGGCCGAGAGGGCGGACGGCTCACCCACGCCGCCGGACGCATCCACGAGGTGGGTGCGTGACGGGTCCTGCTTGGGCGGAACCGGGAGGCGACGCATGATCGGCGCGCTCGTGCTGGCCGCCGGAGCCGCGCGCCGCTACGGCAGCCCCAAGCAGCTCGCCGAGCTCGACGGCCGGCCGCTTCTGGAGCACGCGCTCGAGGCGGTGGCCGCGGCACCGGTGGACCGCCGGGTGGTGGTGCTCGGAGCCGGCGCGGAGGGCATCCTGGCGCGAGTCCGGCTCCACGGGGCCGAGCCGGTGCTGTGCCCGGACTGGGAGGACGGTCAGGCGGCCTCGCTACAGGCGGGGCTGCGGGCGCTCGAGGGGGCCGACGCGGTCGTGGTGGTGCTCGGCGATCAGCCGCTGCTCTCGCCCCGCGCGATTGTGCTGGTGCTCGCCGAGCGGGGACCGGGCGCCGAGGCGCTCCGCGCCACCTACGCCGGCGTGACCGGCCACCCCATCGTCCTCGAGCGCTCCCTCTTTCCCCGCCTGCTCGCCCTCCGTGGCGACGCCGGCGCCCGCGACGTCCTGCGCGAGGTCGCAGTACGCGACGTCCCCTGCGACGGCCTCGGGCGCCCCGACGACGTCGACACCCCCGAACAGCTGGAGGTACTCCGGTCATGAAGCTCGAGCAGTCCTTCGAGGTACGCGCTCCCGTGGACGAGGTGTGGCACGCGCTGATCGACATCGAGCGTGTCGCCCCGTGCCTGCCCGGGGCCGAGATCACCGAGCGCGACGAGGACGGCACCTACCGAGGCGACTTCAAGGTGAGGCTCGGGCCGACGACGGCCGCGTACCGGGGGACCCTGAAGATGGAGTCGCTCGACGAGGCGGCCCACGTGGCCACCATGCTCGCCAACGGGCAGGACAAGCGCGGCCAGGGGTCGGCCAAGGCGACGATCGTCTCGCGCATGACCGAGTCCGGCGGCGTCACCCAGGTCGAGGTCGAGACCGACTTCACGATCACCGGCAAGCTCGCCCGCTTCGGCCGCGGGGGGATGATCAAGGACATCTCGAACCGCCTGCTCGGCGACTTCGCCCGGTGCCTCCAGGC
>Ga0208612_1000244_pt1 | contig 26656 bp, 28 predicted proteins | sample AntDryMetagUQ889_FD_188089 | JGI IMG/M metagenome (GOLD analysis project Ga0208612, IMG submission 188089) | Polar desert microbial communities from Antarctic Dry Valleys - UQ889 (SPAdes) | ecosystem: Environmental > Terrestrial > Soil > Desert | place: Antarctic Dry Valleys | collected 2008-12-31 | reverse complement strand
TTCGCCTCCGGCTTCGCTTGACCCTGGGGCCTCCGGCTCGGCGTCCTGAGACTTGGCTTCGCCCCCGGCTTCGCTTGAGCCGTCCGGCTCCGTTGAACCCCCGGCCGCCTTCTTCGCGGCCTCGTGCACGATCTCGCCGTCACGGGTGATGCACGCGCCGGCCAGCACCTCGTCCTCGAAGTCCAGCTTCAGCTCACCTTCGTCGATCATCAGCTCCACCAGCGCCGAGATGTTGCGCGCGTAGAGCGCCGAGGCGTGGTCGGGCATCGTCGAGGGCAGCCCCAGCGGGCCCACGATCTTCACGTCGTGCTTGATCACGGTCTCGCCCGGCTCGGTCAGCTCGCAGTTGCCGCCCGTCTCGGCGGCGATGTCGACCACCACCGAGCCCGGCTTCATCTGCTTGATCGCGTCCTCGATGATCAGCAGCGGGGCGGGCCGGCCCGGGATCGCGGCCGTGGAGATCACAGCGTCCATGCCGCCGATGGCGTCGGCAAGCAGCTCGCGCTGCTTCTGCTGCTCTTCGTCGGTGAGCTCGCGCGCGTAGCCGCCTGAGCCTTCTCCGTCCTCCAGGCCCAGGTCGAGCTCGAGGAAGCGCGCGCCCAGCGACTCGATCTGCTCCTTGACGGCGCTGCGCACGTCGAAGGCGTTGACCGAGGCACCGAGACGCCGCGCGGTGGCGATGGCCTGAAGCCCGGCCACGCCGGCGCCCAGCACCAGAACCTGCGCCGGTCGCACAGTGCCCGCAGCGGTGGTGAGCATGGGCAGGAAGCGGGGGAGCTCCTCGGCGGCGATGAGCCCCGCGCGGTAGCCGGCGACGGTGGCCTGGGAGGAGAGGGCGTCCATGGACTGCGCTCGCGTGATGCGCGGGATGGCCTCCATGGCGAAGGAGGTCACGCCGGCGTCGGCCAGGGCTCGGACGGTGTCGGGTGCGGTGAGGGGCTGGAGGAAGCCGATGAGCACGCCGCCCTTGCTCATGCGGCCGATCTCCTCGGCGCTCGGCGGGGCCACCTTGGCCACCACGTCGCCGGAGAAGCCAGCGTCGGCGGACACGCTTACGCCAGCCTCCTCGTAGGAGCTGTCAGGGTGGTATGCCGCTTCGCCGGCGCCCGACTCCACCGCCAGCTCGATGCCGGTGGGGGACAGGCGCTTGGCCACTTCGGGAACAAGGGCGACCCTGCGTTCGCCCTCCGCGACTTCCTTGGGTACCGAGAGCTTCATGCGAATCCGAGGACGGGCAGGCTACTCGCTGGCCGCCGTGGGCGTCTGTCGCCTTCAGCCTTCGGCCGGAAGGCGCGGGGTTCCCGCGTCGCTACCCCCTGCCGGCTGAGCGCCCGGCAGCGGACGCGTGACAAGGCCCTCCGCCACCGCCCATTCGATCGTGCGGGCGAAGGTGTCGGCCACAGGCGTGTACTCGAGGCCGAGCTCGCGGGCGGCGCGCGAGCCGTCATAACGGTGGCCGTGAAGGATCGTGCGCACCCGGGCGCGACATACCGACGGCGTCTTGCCGCGCACGCGGTAGGCGCCCTCCACGATGGCCACGGCGGCGCGCGCGACCGGCGGCGGGATCATCCGCACCCGGTAGTGGACGCCGGAAAGCTCGGACACGATCTCCAGCGCCTCGAGCGAATGGATCGTCGCGCCGTTGAGCACGTAGCGCTCGCCGCTGTGGCCGCGGTCGGCGGCCAGCAGGTGTCCCTCCACGCAGTCCTGGATGTCGACCACGCTCACCTGCGTGTCGACGAACGCGGGCAGCTTGCCGTTCAGGTAGGCGATGATGATCCCGCCGTTGCCACCCGTACGCGGAGGCCCCTGCACCGACGACGGGTTCACCGCCACCGCCTCGACCCCGGTCTCGCGGGCCGCCGCGAACACCGCCTGCTCGCCCTCGTGCTTCGAGCGGTCGTATGCCGACAGGTAGGAGCCGCGGTGGGCACAGCCCTCGGTGGCGACCGTGCCCTCCGCCTCCCCGAGCGACGCGGCGGACGAGGTGTAAACCAATCGCCCGACTCCAGCGCGCCCCGCCGCGCGAACGGCCGCCGCGGCCCCGCCCACGTTCACCCGCAGCAGCAGATCGGGGTCCGGCGGGCAGTGGGAGTTCATGCCCGCCACGTGGTAGGCGAGGTCGCACCCGGCCATGCCGGCGGTCAGCGATTCCTCGTCGAGCACATCGCCGTGCACCACGGCGGCGCCGCGGGCGGCGACCTTCTGCGCCGACGCGTCCGAGCGGGCCAGTCCGACGACCTCGTCGCCGCGTTCGATCAGACGGGTTGCGAGCGCGCCGCCGATGAAGCCGCTGGCCCCCGTCACGAAGACGCGTGCCATGGCTACGCGTGCTGGTGGCTGGGCGCGTCCGCCGCGTCCGACACCGGCTCGGTCGTGGCGCCCGACTCCGCGAGGAACAACCGTACCCGCTCCATCACCTCGCTGGGAGGCTCCCCTGCGCGTGGTCGTATCGGCTCCCCGAAGCGGATCTCGATCGCGTGACGCGGGCCAGGCCGGCCGTTCTTGAAGACCATCCAGTGGCGCCCGCGGGGCATCGCCTCGCCCGTGCCCGACACGTAGATCGGCACGATCGGCAGGCCGTGCTCGGCTGCCACCAGCGCGGCCCCCGAGCGCAACCGCGCGACCTTGCCGTCGCGCGAGCGCGTGCCTTCGGCGAAGATGAGCAGGCTGCCGCCGTCGGCGAACAGACGGTCGAGGTGACCGGTCTGCCCCGGCCCCACGCCCGCCCCGCTGTTGCGATCGAGCGGCACCGTGCCGAACACCAGGGACGCCGACAGCGCGTTGCGGCGCTTGGCGTAGAAGTAGTCGGCGGCTGCGGCCACCGCGGTCCGCCGCCGCCACCGGCCCGGCAGCGCGCGCAGCATCACCGGGGTATCCATGTGGCTGTTGTGGTTGGCCACGAACACCACCGGGCCGGCGTGGCCCTCCAGGTGCTCGCGCCCGGCCACGCGGCGACGGGTGTACAGGTCCATCAGCGGACCGAGCAGGCCGCAGACGAGCAGCTCACGCAGGCGGCTGGCTGCCCTGGTGCGCGTCCACGCTATGTCGAGGTCCGCCGGCTCGGCCATTGGAGTCTCTACTCTCGCCACCCGCAAGGGTTTCCCCGACCCCCGGATCGAGGCCGCTCGCGACTATCTTCCCCGGGTTGAGGTTCGCACCCGGGTCGGTGCCCTCGAACAGCGCCCGCAGCATCGCCACACCGGGCTTGGAGATGTCCTCCTCGAGCCACTGGGCGTGCTCGGTCCCCACCGCGTGGTGGTGGGACAGCGTGGCGCCGGAGTCCACGAACGCCTGCTGGATCGCCGACTTCACCACGCCGTACTCCTCCAGGGCGTCGCGGTCGCCCGAGGGGTTGAGCGCGAAGGTGAAGTAGAGGCACGCGCCCGCATGGTAGGAGTGCGACAGGTGGCACATCAAATAGCCGCGCATGCCCAACCGGTCGAGCGCGTCGCCGAAGGCCGCCGTCACGTCGTCGTACACCGCCTGCAGCCGGCCCCACGGCGCCGAGGTCTCCGAGACGTCGGCGGGGGCGCCGCGGTCCAGCAGGAAGTCGCGGATGTAGGGGGTGTCGAACTTCTTCTGGTCATACAGCTCGCCCGGGCTTCGGCCGATGCCCAGCCCGCCGTGGCGCTTGACGATCCGCTCCGTGAGCTTGCGCTGGGCGGCCACGTAGTCGGCGCTGCCCTCGTACCCGATGAACGAGAGGCACATGGCTGTGGGGTCGACGCCGCGGTGCTTGAGGAAGGTCTGCAGTGCCTTCGACTTGAGCCTGTCGACCAGCGTCGGGGTCTTCCTGGTGGCAAAGGAGAGCGCTGTCTCGCGGGCGTCGGACACGCGCGTGACCGACGGCGAGGCCTCGCTGGCGGCGATGTCTCGCATGGCGGCCAGGCCGGCGCCCCAGGTCGGGAACAGGTAGCCGAGGATCGTGCGCTCGGGGGGCACGCGGCGGACGTGGATCGTCGCCTCGGTGATGATCCCGAGTCGGCCCTCGCTGCCCAGCACCATCTCGCGCACGCTCGGGCCGGTGGAGGTGCTCGGCACCGCTCTCACCGCCAAGATGCCCGACGGGGTGACCACACGCAGCCCTCGCGTGAGCTCGGCGACGTCGCCGTAGCGGTCGGACTGCATGCCCGAGGAGCGGGTGGCGATCCAGCCGCCCAGCGTCGAGTGAGTGAAGCTGTCGGGGAAGTGGCCGCAGGTCCAGCCCCGGGCATTGAGCTGGCGCTCGAGGTCGGGGCCGAAGGCGCCCGCCTGCACGCGCGCGAGTTGTGACGTCGCGTCAACCCCCAGCACCCGGTTCAGGCGGGCCATGTCGACGGAGATCACCGGCCGCGCCTCGTCGGGCTCGGCCTCCAGGCTGCCGGCGATGCTCGTGCCGCCCCCGAACGGGATCACCACCGCGCCGGCGTCGATCGCGGCGCGCAGCAGCGCCGCCGCCTCGCCCTCGTCGGCCGGGCGCACCACTGCGTCGGGCAGTCGGCCAAGGTCGCCGCGGCGCTGGCGGACCAGGTCGCGCAGGCTCTTGCCGCGGCCGTGGACGATGCGGTCGTGAGGGTCGGTGGAGAGCTGGTCGGCGCCCACGGCCTCTTCGAGGGCGGAGCGCAAGTGCTCGGGCAGGTGCGGCTCGGGCACGTCGAGCCGTTCGAACGCGAGGGCGGGCGTGCCGGGACGGCGCACGTCGAGGCCGAGCACACGCTCGATGAACGGCGCCAGCTCGGGCTTGTCCTCGTGGGTGAAGGCGACGCCCTCCTCGCCCCAGCCCCACCACTTCATCGCGCCCATGGCTCTCCCCCCGATTCGCGGTCGCGTGCGCGGACCTTAGGCGAGTCTCAGGGAGTCCGGCCCGCGGCCTTCGGCGCGAGCCCTACGCCGCCAGGCTCGCCGAGACCTCCGAGGTGCCGCGGCCGCTCAGGCGCCTTTCCAAGCGCCCCGCCAGCTTGGCACGTGGTCGTGGCCGTCGACCTCGGTCAGGTAGCGCAGCTCGCCCACGGTGAAGCATGGCTTGGGCGAGAGGAAGCGCCGTTGGACGCTGGCGTCCGAGAGGTTGGCGAGGCCCCACGAGAGGAGCGCCTTGTCCTCGGGGCGGATGGGGCGGATGCGAACGTCCATGCTTCGAGCATTATCGAAGCACGGGGAAGCCTGTGTGCCCTGCGTCACACCGGCGGCGGCTCGCGCTCGGCGTCCAGCTCGGTCCGCACCCCGAGCGAGTTGAGGCGGTCGTTGGCGTCCTCGAGGTCGCGGGCGCTCGAGACCGCGGCGGCCAGGCGAGCAGCGGACCCGAGCGCCACCGGCAGGTCGAAGTACACGGTGGCGGCGGCCATCAGCGAGAGCTCCACCCTTCGCCGCCCACCGCGGATCCTCGTCGTCCCCCGCTCGCCGCGGAAGGCGCGGACGGCCTGGGCGCTCGCCTCGGTGGGCACCTCTGCCACCGCCGCCTCGAGCCGTGAGGCCACCGGCTCGGTCAATCCCCGGATGCCCGCCGCGCCGCCGGCAGCCGCGATCTCCCCGAGTCGCTCCAGCACCTCTGCCGGCGTCAGCTCACCGTCGCAGCCCATGCCGAAGACGCCCCCGAGCACGGGCACGTCACCCTCGGCGCCTGCGCGCCCGACCGCCGCAAGCATGAGCGCGTCGCAGAGCGGGCTGGCCAGGCCGGGCTCGTGGCCGTGGGCCAGCGCGTCGCCACCCACGTCCACGGCCACCAGCAGGTCGACCTGGAGGCGTTCCATCGCCCTCGCGAGCCCGGCTGCCACCTCCGCCGGGCCGGGGTTTGGGTCCACCAGCACCACCTCCTCGCCCAGGAAGTGGGCCATGTGGGACTCGGCGAAGCGGGTGCCGTCTCCGCGGACCTGGGTATCCGCCCCGGCCGCAACGACGGTTTTCGCCAGCGAGCGGCCGCCTTCAATCTCAGAGAGGGTTCGCGGCCCGGGCCGTGGGTCGATCGGCCGGCGCTCCCACGTCACTCCGCCCACCACGGGCGAGGCGCCGTGCAGCAGCCGGCAGGACTCCGCGGTGGCCAGCGCGCCCACCACGTCCCCACCGCCCCCCACGCCGATCACCAATGGCCGTCGCGAGGCGGCCAGCAGGGCGTCGGCGTCGGTCACCAGCCTCGGGTCCCTGGCGCTCCCTTGAACGGCCCCTGTACGTCGCCGGTTATCCACCCGCCGTAGAAGTCACCTCCGTTGGGGGCGACCCGTTCGTCGCCGAGCCAGCACGCGTCCACAAACTGCGGATAGAAGGCCACGTGATCGCGCAGCTCGGCGTAGTGCTCGACGGGATCGGGGTAGGCCCACCCCGCCGCCTCGGCCCGGCGCTCGCCCACCACCACGTCGAAGTAGACGGCCTGCCCCTTCCACTCGCACAGGCTGCGGCGGCCGACCTGCTCGAGGTGCGACACGTCTTCGGGCGGGAAGTAGATCCCCGGTGCCTGGCTGGTCTCGAGCACCCGCCGGGCGCGAGTCGAGTCGGCGACCGTCACGCCGGCCAACTCCACCCGCGCACGGCGGTTCGAAAGCTCGACCCGCGGGGGCCGGGGGTAGTCCCAAACGGACTCCACGATTGTGAGCGCGCGGTGCTCGCCCGATCAACGACCGGGCTGGGCTCCTGCGCTGAGTCGGGCGATGCAGGTCACGACTCGGTCATCCTGACGCCACGAGCGCTCGGAGGGTGCGAAGAAGAAGTTCTCCGAGCAGCGCCGCTCAGCTAGGGCAATCGCCCGCTTGCGGCCCGGCCACGGGCCGTCGGGGAGCTGCACCCTCGCCTGAACCTCGCCCTCATGGCGAGAACTGCAGGGAACGGCCTGCACCGCCACCGACTCCCCGCCGGCCTCCAAGCCGTTCACGCAGTCGCCCACTCGAAGGTCGAGCACGTCGACCGGGCCGGCCTTCAGCACCCGGCCGCGGGCGTCGCGGGCGTCGTCCTCGGCGGTCACCACGACGCCGGCCGCGAAGCCGACGCCGAGGGCGATCAACACGGCGAGGAGGGCGAGGGCCCAGCGCACGGCGGACCCTCGCCCCCTGACCTACTTGGTGAAGCCGGCCTCGCGCAGGTAGTCGGACGCGACCTTCTCCGGCTCCTGCTTGTCTAGGTCGACGCGTGAGTTCAGCTCGCCCATGATCTTCTCGGTGAGCGGCTTCTGCACGTTCTCGATGACCTTCTGGCCTTCCGGCCCGATCTCCTTGAACGTCTCGTTGCGCATGAGCAGCGACACGTTGTAGGGCGGGAACAGCTTCTTGTCGTCGTCCACCGTGACGTACTTGCCGGTGGTCAGCTCACCATCGGTGGTGAAGCCGAAGATCACGTCGGCGGAGCCGTTCTCGATCACGTCGTACTTCTCCTCGGAGGCCACGAAGCCGCCGAACTTCAGCCCGTAGGTCTTCTCGACGCCGAGCAGGCAGTCGACGCGCTTCTTGCACTCAGGGAAGCCCGAGATCTTCAGGTCGGCCGTCTTGCCCTTGAGCTCGGAGGTCGTCTTGGGGTTCCCGATCTCCTGGGCCTTCTGCTTGCTCAGCGCAAGGCGGAAGGTGTTCTCGAACGGCGTGGTTGGCAGCGCCGTGATCTGCTGCTTGGCCAGCCTGGTCTTGACCTGCTCGAACGCGGGCGCCGGCTCCTTGGGCACCTTCAGCACGGGGACCTTGAAGAACGCGGTGAGCGCGGTGCCCGTGTACTCGGGATAGGCGCTGATCTCGCCCTGCTTGAGCGCCTTGTAGGCCACCACCTCGGAACCGAGGTCGAGCGACGTCTTGACCTTGAAGCCGGCCGCCTTGAGGGCGCTGGCGTAGATGTTGCCCAGGATGTACTGCTCGGTGAAGTTCTTCGAGCCGATCGTGATCGTGGGCTTGGACTCGGCGCCGGGGACCTTCTCGATCGGCGGCCCGGACGAGCTTTGCTGGCTGCCTGCGCCCCCGCCCTTCTCCTTCTTCTCATCCTTGCCGCAGGCGGCCAAGCCGAGCGCCAACAGCAGCGCGGCGAGTATTGCCAATGGTGTCTTCAGTGCCTTCATGGTGTCGCGGTCTCCCTCCTTCTTAGGTTGGGCGAGAACCTTCTGCGCGGCTTCTCTGCCCCCATCTTCAAGCCCTTCGGCGTGATCGCCCTCTGCAGGGCGGCCAGGGCCCCCGACACGGCGAGCGTGAGCACGCTCACCGCAATGGCCGCCCCCAGCCGGCCATCGGCGCCGTAGACGTTTCCGGAGATGATCGGCGTGCCCAGCGAGTCGACGCTGCCCAGGGGCGCGATGGTGGCGGTGGCCACCACGTTCACCGCGGCCACGCGGATGCCGGCGAAGATCGTGGGCAGCGAGAGCGGCAGCTCGACGCGCTGGATGATCTGCGAGTCGGTCATGCCCATGCCCCGCGCCGCGTCCACGGTCTCGCGCTCGACCTGCCTGGCGGCCACCCAGGTGTTGGTGAGCACCGGGGGCAGCGCGAGCAGCGCAAGGGCGAGCATGATCGGGACGAAGCCCACCCCGATGTATGCGATGAACACGGTCAGGAGCACGAGCGTGGGGATCGCGCGGCCCACGTTCGAGGCGTTGATCGCGGCGAACTCGCCCTTGCCGTGGTGGCCCAGGTAGAGCCCGAGCGGGATCGCGATCGCCGTGCCGATCGCCACAGCGGCGCCGGAGAGCGCGACGTGGTTGAGCAGGAGGCCGAGCATCTCAGAGACCCCGCCCACCTTGGTGTTGGGGTCGAGGTCGGACGGCTGCGCCTTGAACAGGAACTCGATCGCTCCGCCGAACTCGCTGAAGACGCTGGCCAGCGGGATGCTCACATCGCCGCCCTTCGCCACGGAGTCATCACCCGCTGCACGGAGAGGATCAGGAGGTCGAGCACCAGCGCGAGCAGCACCGCCAGGCCGCCGGCCACGGCGATGTTGGACTGAAAGCCCTTGTCTCGGGTGATCTCCTCGCCCAGCCCGCCCGCTCCGGCAAAGAACGCCAAGGCCGCCAGGCCCACCGTGGTCGTGGTCGCGATGCGCAGTCCGGCGAAGATCTCGGGGAGCGCCAGCGGCACCTCGACTCGCCACAGCAGCTGGCGCTCGGTGAGCCCCATGCCGCGAGCCGCGTCGACGCTGTCCTTGGGCACGCCGTCCAATCCCGTTGTCACGTTCACGAACACGAAGATCAGCGTGTAGGACACGAGTGCGATCAGCCCCGTGACGCTACCCCGGCCGGTGATCGGAAGCAGCAGGAGGAAGAGGGCGACGCTTGGGATCCCGTACAGGATCTGCGAGGAGGCCGAGAGCGGAGGAAGCAGCCAGCGCTTGCGGTGGGCCAGCAGCGCCAGCGCGAAGGCGATCACGAACCCGATGGCCACCGAGGTCACGGTGAGGAAGACGTGCTGGAGGAAGGGGTCGACGTAGCGGTCGAGGTTATCGGCGATCCAGTCGGGGCAGAAGCCGTTGTTGGCCTCGCAGGTGCCACCCTCGCGCTTCTGGATCTGGACCTGGGCGAGGGTCAAGAGTCCGCGGCGTTAGTCCTCGCCGACGAAGGCGTCGGCGCCGTGCGGGACCTCTTCCGGAGGGGCCTGGAGCACCTGGCTGATCACCTCGAGGGAGAGGATCCCCTGTACCCGGCCGCCGTCGTCGACCACCGCGCCGTAGCGGGTCTCGGACTCGAGCAGGTCCGAGAGGGCGTCGCGGAGCACGTCATCCATCTCGACGACGGGCTGGGCCTTGGACCGGAACTCCTCGGTCACGCGCTCGCCGCTCAGGCCGCGGTCGCTCAGCCAGCCGCGCGGCCGCCCGTCGTCGTCCACCACCAGCAGGTAGTCGATGTCGGCGTCGTCGAGCTTGGCCCGCGCCCCTGGGACCGGCTCGCCCACCCGCACCGTGGCCGCCTTCCAGAGATCGATGTCGCGCACCCGCTGCAGGGCAAGGCGTTTGAGCGCGCGGTCGGCCCCCACGAAGTCCTCGACGAACTTGTCCGCGGGATACATGAGCAGCTCCGCCGGCGAGGCGTACTGCGCCAGGTGGCCGCCCTCTTTAAGGATCGCGATGCGGTCGCCCATCTTGATCGCCTCGTCGATGTCGTGGGTCACGAAGACGATCGTCTTGCGCAGCCGCTGCTGCAGGCGCAGGAACTCGTTCTGCAGGCTCTCGCGGTTGATCGGGTCGATCGCGCCGAACGGCTCGTCCATCAGCATCAGCGGGGGGTCCACAGCAAGGGCGCGGGCCACGCCGATTCGCTGTCGCTGTCCGCCGGATAGCTGGGCGGGGTAGCGGTCGCGCGTGTCGCCGGGGTCGAGGGAGACCAGTTCGAGCAGCTCGTCCACCCGCTCGGCGATGCGCGGCTTGTCCCAGCCGAGCAGGCGCGGCACGGTGGCGATGTTGTCGCCCACCGTCAGGTGCGGGAAGAGTCCGATCTGCTGGATGGCGTAGCCGATCTCCCGGCGCAGCTCGGCGGGCTCGCGGTCGGTCACGCTGCGGTCGTCGAGCAGGATGTCGCCGCCGGTGATGTCGATCATCCGGTTGACCATCCGCATGGCGGTGGTCTTGCCGCAGCCCGACGGGCCCACGAGCACGCAGATCTCCCCCGCCGGCACCGTGAGCGACAGCTCGTTGACCGCGGGCTGCTCGTGTCCCGGGTAGCGCTTTGTGGCGCCGCGGAACTCGAGGGTCGCTGCCTCAGGCAACGTTTTTCACAATTCGGAAGCCTATTGCGCCGGTGCGCAGGCCGAGCACCGGCGCACGATCACCTTCGCCGGAGCGCAGGTCGAGCGCTGGTCGGGCGAGCACCGGCCGCACGAGCTACTTCGCGGGCTGCCCGGAAGTCGTCCTGGACACCGTCACGTCCGCCCCGGCGAGACGGTCGAGCTCGCGTCGCAGGTCGGCCCGCAGGCCCTGGACCTCGGCCTCGTCGACCTCGGGGTCGGCCTCCGCCGAGGCCACGATCGCCGCCGCCAGGCTCTCGTTCGCCGCGTTGAGCTCGCGCTCGGCCTGGTCGCGGTCGTTGGCTCCGCGGAGGTCGAGAGCGCGGTCACGCGCGTCGCGGGCCAGTGGTGCCAACCGCTCGCGGTCGATGGCGCCGAGCCGGAGCCAGCGACTGTGCAGCGTGCGCGCCAGCCGGACCGGGAGGGAGACGAAGCCCATGCCGAGGGATAGTCCCCGGCCCGGCGGACGGACGTGCCCTGGCTAAAGGACGACCTTCGCCAGCAGCTCGACCTGCTCGGGATCGGCCGAGCAGGGGAAAAGGATCAGCTCGTCGCATCCCGCTTGCTCGAACGCCTGCACGTAGCCCTTGATCGTGTCCTCGTCGGTGGCTGCGCTCTGGACCACCATTTCGGCGGACTCGCCCATGAACGCGTAGTAGTCCCCGAGGTAGCTGCGGGCATCCTCTTCGGCGGTGTCTCCGAGCGCGAAGTAGGCCAGCGCGCCGATGCGCGGCTCGTCGTCGCGGCCCGCCTCCTTGAACGCGGCCCGGGTCTGCTCTGCGCCCTCAGCGAGCATCTCGGGTGTCCCGCCGCCCATGATCCAGCCCTGGCCGTACTGCGCGGCGCGCCGGTAGGCGGCGTCCACCGATCCGCCGACCCACAAGGGCGGCCCGCCGGCCCGGGCGGGCTTTGGGCCGATGTCGCCTTCGGACCAGTGACTCTGCAGCTCCTCCATGTACTGCTCGAGGCGCCGGCCGCGGCCCTTGGTGGGAACGCCGGCTGCCTCGTAGTCGTCGTCGCGAGCCCCGATCGCGACGCCCAGCACGAGCCGGCCGCCGGAGATGGCGTCCACCGAGGCGGCCTGCTTGGCCAGCAGCGCGGCGTTGCCCCGGTTGGGAGCGATGAGGATGGCGGTGGTCAGCCGGACGCGCTCGGTCACGGCTGCAACGGCCGCGAGCGTGGTCAGCGGCTCGAAGTTGTCGTAGACCAGGCGGTCGATGATGCCCACCGAGGCAAAGCCCGCGGAGTCAGCGCGCCGACCTGCCTCCAGCACGTGCTCGCCGCTGGCTCCGGGGATAGTGGCCGGCAGTCCGACGCCTACTTCCATGTCTCTCTCCTTGACGCTCGTAAAGGGGGCCGGGCCATCGTTTCCACACTGACGTTCAACCAGATGGTTGATGATTCTGTCGAGCGGGTATATGGTCAACCAAATGGTTGAACGGATGGCCGAGATCGATGCTGTCTTCCACGCGCTGGCCCACCCGGCGCGGCGGGACATGCTCGAGCGCCTGGCCGGTCAAGAGCGCACGGTCAGTGAGCTGGCACTGCCGTTCGAGATGTCGCTGGCCGCCTCCTCAAAGCACGTGAAGGTGCTCGAGCAAGCGGGGCTGGTGCACCGCACCGTCGAGGGCCGGCGGCACGTCTGCAGGCTGTCTCCACAACCGCTGGGAGAGGCCAGCGAGTGGCTGCGCTTCTACGAGCGCTTCTGGAGCCCAGAGCCTGGATCGGCTCGACGAGATGTTCAACCCGACTCGAGCTGACGAGGAGGACTCATGGACGCCAACGACACGTCCCGCCTGACACCTACGCCGCCGATGTCTCCGCGGGTCACCTCACCTCAGGCGACGGCGCTCAGGCGTGTGGGCTTGCGGGCGACGGCCCTCTTGCGCCTGCCGGACGCAAAGCGGCCAAGCGCATCCGCGATCCCGCGGTAGGCGCCAGGGTTCATCCCCATGCCGCAGTGGCTCGAACTGATCTCCAGGTGCTCGGCGCTTGGGTCCAGGCAGGCCCGCCAGTCCACGATGCCGTCGGTCTTCGAGTAGATCGACAGGAACCCGATCGAAGAATCGAGCGGCGCCGCGAAGCGATCCCAGAAGTACTCGCAGCACGCGCCGTCGATGCAAGCCCGGCTGAACAGGTGGGGGATGCGCAGGCTGCCCCCCAGCGCGACGGCCTGAATCTGCAGGCGCACCAGTGGATGGACCGCCAGCGGGTCGAGCTGGGGCGTGCCCAGGCTCACGATCCCCGAGACGAGGTCGGGGCGGGTCTGGGCGAGCACCTTGGCGAAGCTGCCGCCGCGGCTCTGGCCGATGATCACCGCGGGCCGGCCCTGCCGCTCCACCAGCCCTTCCAGGGAGGTCTCCAGCCGCTCGAGCGAACGGCCCGAGCAGTCCACATTCACTCGGATCCCGGCCTTGCGGGTGTGGTAGCCGGTTCGCCGCAGCCAGTGGGTGAGCATGGAGAGCGAGCCGTCTCCGGCCAGGAAGCCCGGGATCAGCAGCACGGGCTGCCCGCGGCCGTCGGTCACGCCCTCGCCTCGCCACACCCCGCTGCGTACGAGCGATGCGGCTTCGAGCCCCATTCGCGACTCGCGCCACAGAGGGGGGAGGGGAAGGGAAACGGTGGGTCTCACGGCAGAACAACCTCACTTTCGAGCCGTCTCCGCTGGCGGATCACCGATCGCCCCACGGGGACCATGACAACGCTACGCCCGGGGGCGGAGGGATAGGGTCCGGAACGATGAAGGCGGTGGTCATCGAGGACGGCGAGCTGACCGTGGCCGAGCGCCCGGATCCCGAGCCCGGAAGCGGCGAGGTGCTCGTGCGGGTGCGCGGCGCCGGCGTCAACGGCGCGGACATGCTCCAGCGCCGCGGGCGCTACCCGGCTCCCCCCGGCTCGCCTCAGGACGTACCCGGGCTCGAGCTCGCCGGGGAGGTGGTGGGCCGCGGGCCGGGCGCGGAGCGCTTCGCGGAGGGCGACCGGGTTGCGGCCATCGTGGGCGGTGGCGGCCAGGCCGAGCTGTGCACGGTGCACGAGCGGGGCGTCATGCCCGTGCCCGAGCCCCTCGACTGGCCCGCCGCCGGAGGGTTCACGGAGGTCTTCACCACCGCGCACGACGCGCTGTTCACGCAGGCCGGGCTGCGAGCAGGCGAGCGGCTGCTGGTCCACGGCGGGGCCGGGGGGGTGGGCACCGCAGCGGTGCAACTGGCGCGTGCGGCCGGCGCCCGGGTCACCGCCACGGTGCGCCGCGAGGAGGCAAGGCCGGAGGTCGAGCGGCTCGGGGCCTCCGCGATCGGGCCCGAGGGCTTCGACGAGCACGGGCCCTTCGACGTGATCCTGGAGCTCGTGGGAGCGCCCAACCTCGCCGACAACCTGGGGGCGCTCGCCACCGAGGGCCGCATCGTCGTCATAGGCATCGGGGCGGGCGCCAAGGCCGAGCTCAACCTCGCGAAGCTGCTGGGGACCCGCGGGCGGATCATGGGCTCGACCCTCCGCGCGCGCCCACTGGAGGAGAAGGCGCTGGCCATGCGGCGCGTGGAGCGCCACGTGCTTCCGCTGGTGGAGTCCGGCGCCCTGGAGGTGCCGGTGGCCGAGACGTTCTCGCTCGACGACGCCGAGCGGGCCTACGACAGCTTTGCCGAGGGCGGCAAGATCGGCAAGATCGTCATCGTTCCCTGAGCGGGCGCCGGTGGGGGGTTCGCCGCGAAATGCACCGCAGTGGGGCATAACCCGGCGAGCGCTACCTCAGACCCTCCAGCAGCGCCAGCACCGGCGGCTCGACCTCGACCCGAACCGCTGCCGGGTCCACCGCATTGGCGATGCGAGAGCAGCCCGTCAAGCCGCTCGCCCACCTGATCCTTGGGGGGCTGGGCGGGCCGCGACGCTCACCTAGTTCAGCCGCTCCACCAGCATCGCCTCGCCCTGGCCGCCGGCCACGCACATGGTCTCGAGGCCGATGGTCTTGTCGTCTGACTCCAGGCCGTTGATCAGGGTGGTCATGATGCGGGCGCCGGTCATGCCGAACGGGTGCCCGAGGGCGATCGCCCCGCCGTGCGGGTTCATCTTCTCCAGCGGGATGTTGCACTCGGCCATGATCGGGATGACCTGGGCGGCGAAGGCCTCGTTGAGCTCGACCGTGTCGACGTCCTCGATGGTCATGCCCGCGCGGTCGAGCACCTTCCTGATCGCGCCGATGGGCGCCACGCCCATGAGCTCGGGCTCCAGGCCGGCGGTGGCCGCGGTGATGATCCGCGCGCGCGGCTTGAGCCCAAGCTCGTCGGCCTTCTCGCGGGACATGACCAGCGTGGCCGCGGCGCCGTCGTTGAGCGGGCAGGAGTTGCCGGCCGTGACCGTGCCCTTGCCGTCGGTGCGAAAGACGGGCTCGAGCGATGCCAGCTTCTCGAGCGTCGAGCTCGCGCGCGGCCCGTCGTCCGTTACCACCTCGCTGCCGTCGGGACCCTTCACCGGCACGATCTCGCGGTCGAAGAAGCCCGATTCCTGGGACTGCACGGCAAGCTCCTGGGAGCGCTGGGCGTACTTGTCCATGTCCGACCGGCTGACCTCGTATCTCTCGGCCACGTTCTCAGCGGTCAGGCCCATCGAGATGTAGGCGTCGGGCTGGCCGTCGTTGCCCTGCAGCTTCTCGTTCTGGTCGGCCAGGCCGGCGGGCTCGGTGCGCTCGTTGAAGCGGCTGACCCACTCCAGGCCGGCGGCGATGTAGGTCTCGCCCTGGCCGGCCACCACGTTGTTGGCGGCCAGCTTGATCGCCTCGAGCGACGACGCGCAGTAGCGCGACACCGTCACGCCGGTGACCGTGTTGGGCAACCGGTCGGATAGCAACACCGCGATGCGGGCCACGTTGAAGGACTGCAGGCCCTGCGGCATCCCGCAGCCGGCGATCACGTCCTCGACGGATTCGGGCGCCACGTCGGGGTTGCGCTCGAGCAGCTGGTCGAGCACGTACGCCGCCGTCTCGTCGGGGCGAAGGCCGGCCAGCGAGCCCTTGAAGGCGCGGCCGATGGGGGTGCGGACGGAGTCCACGATCACTGCTTCGGGCATGGGAGAGAGGTGCTCCTAAGGTCGACTGCGGGAGTGATTTGCCCCTGCCGGCTTCCAGCCGGCAGTTGTCAGACAGCGGCCGCCCTCCGGGCGCCCGAGACCGAGAAGGGTATTACCGTCGAGGATCGTGACTGGGCCGCTACACGGCGAGCGCGTGACCCTGCGCGACATCGAGGAGGGCGACGCGGCCGCTCTGCGGTCGTCGCACCGCACGCCTGAGGTCTCGAAGTGGTGGAAGCTCCCGAGCGACGAGTTCCCCTTCGAGGGCGACGAGCGCGACAACCAGTTGACGATCGAGCGCGACGGCCAGGTGGTGGGCCTGATCCAGTTCATGGAGGAGACCGAGCCCGACTACCGCCACGCCGCGATCGACATCTTCGTGGACCCCGCCCACCACCGGCAGGGCGTGGCCTCGGATGCCATCACCACGCTCGTGCGCCACCTGACCGAGGAGCGTGGCCACCACCGCATCACCATCGACCCGGCGGTGGCCAACGTGGCGGCGGTCCGCTGTTACGAGCGGGTGGGCTTCCAGTCGGTGGGGGTGTTGCGCGAGTCCTGGCGCGACGCCGACGGCGTCTGGCGCGACTGCCTGTTCATGGAGATGATCGTCAGGAAGCCGGCGCGGCCAGGGCCAGGCTGAACAGCCCCTCGTCGTCGCAGAACAGCCGCGTGAGCTCCAGGCCCGCCGCCCCGAGCTCGGACTCGATCCTCTCTTGCGTGAACTTCGACGAGATCTCGGTGCGGATCTCCTCGCCCTCGGCCAGGTCGACCTCCAGGCCCGCTCCCGGCACGCTCACGTGCTGGTCGCGAAGCGATCGCAGCCGCATCTCGATGCGCGCCGCCTCGGGGTCGAAGAAGGCCACGTGCTCGTAGGCGTCGAGGTCGAAGTCCGCCCCCAAGCCCTCGTTGACCGCCTTCAGGACGTTCAGGTTGAAGGCGGCCGTGACCCCGACGGCGTCGTTGTAGGCGGCCTCCAGCAGCGCACGGTCCTTGACCAGGTCCATGCCCACCAGCAGGTGGTCGGAGGGCCCCATCTGCTCGCGCACGCGCGCGAGAAACGCCGCGCGCTCGTCGGGATAGAGGTTGCCCACGGTCCCCCCGAGGAACGCGATCAGCCGGTGGTCGCCGTCGGGGAGGCGATCGAGGTCGCGCCCGAAGTCGCCCACCACCCCGTGCACGCGCATGCCCGGCAGGACCTCGGTCAGCTCGGTGGCGCAGGCCTCGACCACCGACAGGTCGATGTCGAAGGGCACGTAGCGGTCGAGGACGCCGGCCCCGGCCATCGCGTAGAGCAGCGCACGGGTCTTCGAGGCCACGCCAGAGCCGAGCTCGACCAGCTCGTCGGCCCCCGAGAGCGCCACGATCTCCGGCGAGCAGCGGTTGAGTATCGAACGCTCGGCGCGGGCGGGGTAGTACTCGGGCTGTGCGGTGATCTGGTCGAAGAGCTCCGAGCCGCGCGCGTCATAGAAGAGCTTGGGCGGCAGCTCCTTCAATGGCCGGCGGGTGAGGCCCTCGCGAACCTCCTCGCCCATGTCCGCCGCTCCGCCGGCGTGGCGGTCGATGGTGATCTCCGGGGCGGCGGCGCTCACCCGGACACGTCCGAGACGCAGCGAAAGCCGGCGAATATCTGCCGACGGTAGGGAAGGTCCCAGTTGCGGAAGGTGGTCCGCGCTACCCGTGGGCGCGTGGCCCAGGAGCCGCCACGCAGCACGCGGTGGGTGTCGCCGAAGAAGACCTCCGAGTACTCGGGATAGGGGAAGGCGCTGAAGCCGGGGTAGCCCCCGAAGGCGCTCGCGGTCCATTCCCAGGCGTCTCCCAGCATCCCCAGCGCGCCGGCCTCGGAGGCCGCTTGCGCCGGCCGGGGCCCGAAGGCGAGCTGGTCGAGGTTGGCCGAGGCCGCCTCGGTGCCCGAGGCCGCGCGCTCCCACTCGGCTTCGGTGGGCAGCCGCCGCCCGGCCCAGCGGGCAAAGGCATCGGCCTCGTACCACGAGACGTGCATCACCGGCAGGTTGGGGTCGAGGGGCTCGGTGCGCTCGAACCGGCGCTCCTCGCCGTGCTCGGTCCAGTAGCGGGGCCGCTCGAGCCCTCGCGCCTGCGCCCAGGCCCATCCCTGGGCGTCCCAGACCTCCCTCCAGCGGTAGCCCCCGTCCTCCACGAACTGCGCGAAGCCGGCGTTGGAGACCGGGCGCGAGTCGATCTCGAACGCGGGCAGGTCGACCCCATGACGTGGGCGCTCGTTGTCGTAGGCGAAGCCGTCGCCGGGGTCGCCCATCAGGAACTCGCCCGCGGCGATCCTCACCCGGGGGGGCGAGGTCAGGGCGCCCTCCCAGTCGCGCGGGCGCTCGGGTGTGTAGGTGCCCGGCTCGGCGAGCTGAAGGGTCTGCAGCATGGTCTCGCCGTGCTGGTGCTCGTGTTGGAGCACCATTTCCATGACGAAGGGGTCGGCGCGATCGAGCACGCCGAGGGCGCGCTCGCGCACCCCGTCGAGGAAGTCGATCGCGTCGCTCAGGCGCAGGTAGGGCATCTCGCCGCGATCGGCCCTGGTGGACTCCGCGGCGTCGTAGACCTTCGCGAGCCCAGGATGCAGGGGCTCGAGGCCCGTACGGCGACACAGCCACAGCTCCTCGAAGGCGGCGATGTGCCCCAGGTCCCACACCAGCGGGCTGTTCAGCGGGTCGTGGACGCGGTTGAGGTCGTATTCGTCGACCCCGTCGATCAGCGCCAGCGTGCGCCCCCGCGCTTCCGCGAGCAGCTCGCCGAAGTCCTCGACCAGCACGTTGGCCCCTTCGGGGGGCAGGGTTTTGCTCTCGTCAGGCGCCATGACGACCGGTCGCTCGAAGGCTAGCCGCCCGCGACCGCCACAAACGCGCCTGTTCTCAGTCCGTAACCCGGTCCACCAGGAACGAGATGCGCACCAGCGCCCGCCACTCGTCCAGGTTTTCGCCGCGCAGGCCGGTCGACACCACGTCGACGGCCTTGATGTTGCGCAGCGACTGCCTCGCCTCGTCCAGCGCGGCCTTCGCGGCGGCGTCGGAGCTCTCGGGCGAGCTTCCCACCACCTCGATGATCTTGGTCACCGCCAAGCGCCCCCCCTTTGGTTGCCTCGTGGCGACCATACCCGGGGCCCGCCGGCTCTTTACCCCTCCGTGGGGGAGGTGTAGGTTTGCCCCGTGGAGGCGAGCGCACAGAAGCGAGGGGGCTACCTCAGCCTCGCTCGTCTCTCCATCGCCGAAGGCGCGGGGATGGTGGCCGCGCTGGTGTTCGGCCTCTCCCTGTTCGTGCCCTGGTTCACCACCAGCGACAACCCCAACTCGAAGATCGACTCGGCGGGCATCGGTCCCAACAGCGAGGCCACCGCCTGGGAGACCTTCAGCATCCTGCAGTACGCGCTGCTCGCAATGGCCATCGCGCCGTTCGTGCTCGCCTGGATCGTCGCTCGCGGCCACAAGCTCACCTGGAAGCCGGGCGAGGTGACGATGATCGTGGGGATCACCGCCTTCATCCTGGTGATCTGCAACGGGATCATCCTGGGCAAGCCGGACCCGAACATCGAGGTCGGTCTCACCTACGGCTACCTGCTCGCGATAGTCACGTCACTGGGAATGGCGGTCTGCGGCTTCATCCGCCAGGCCACCTACGTGGACGCAAAGAAGCCACCGGGCGTCATTTGAGCGAGGCACCCCCCCGCCGCGACCGCAACCTCGCTCTCGAGCTGGTGCGGGCCACCGAGTACGCCGCGCTGGGCGCTTCGCGCTGGGTCGGTCGCGGCGAGAAGGAGGAGGCCGATGGCGCCGCGGTGGACGCCATGCGGCTGATGCTCGGCAGTGTGGCCATGGACGGGGTGGTCGTGATCGGCGAGGGCGAAAAGGACGAGGCGCCCATGCTCTACAACGGCGAGCAGGTGGGCGACGGCTCGGGTCCGCAGGTCGACGTCGCCGTCGATCCCCTCGAGGGCACCGAGCTGTGCGCCAATGGCCAGCCCAATGCGCTGGCCACCATCGCTGTCTCCGAGCGCGGCACGATGTTCGACCCGGGGCCGTGCTTCTACATGGAGAAGATGGCCACGTCACGCGACCTCGCGCACCTGCTCGACCTCGATCGCCCGCTGTCGGAGACGCTTCGGGCCATGGCCTCCGAGAAGGGGGTCGACATGGGCGACATCGTGGTGATCATCCTCGAGCGCTCGCGCCACGAGGACGCCATCCGGGAGATCCGAGAGGCCGGTGCGCGCATCCGCCTGATCCCCCACGGCGACGTCTCGGCGGCGCTGACCGCGGTGACCGAGGACTCCGACGTGGACCTGCTCTACGGCATCGGCGGTACGCCCGAGGGGGTGCTTGCGGCCGCGGCGATCCAGTGCATTGGCGGCCAGATCCTGGGGAGGCTGTGGCCGCGCAGCGACGAGGAGCGCCAGGCCGCCCTCGACGCCAATTACGACCTCGAGGAGGTGCTCGACCGCGACCGCCTCGTCTCGGGGGAGGACGTCTACTTCTCGGCCACCGGCGTCACCTACGGGGAGCTGCTGGAGGGCGTGCACTTCGCCGGTGACGCGGCCTTCACCGAGTCGGTGAGCATGCGCTCGCGCTCGGGAACCGTGCGGAAGGTGAGCGCCAAGCACAACCGCGAGAGGCTGCGCACGATGATCGGCGAGCGCTTCGGCTGAATGCGCCGGCGCACGCTGCTTCTTTGATGTCAGCGCGGACGCGTCGAGCCGCGCCCGGCGCGTCGCTCGAGCGCCTCAATCTCCTCGAGCGCCTGACCGGCTCCCAGCGCCACGCAGGCAAGCGGGTCCTCGGCCAGGCGGACCGTAAGGTGGGTCTCGGCTTCCAGGCGCTCCGCGAAGCCCCTGAGCAGTCCGCCACCGCCGGCCAGCAGCAGGCCCCGGTCGGTCAGGTCTGAAGCGAGCTCTGGCGGCGTCTGCTCGAGTGTGCCGGTGACCGCCGCCACGATGTCGGCCACGAGCGGCTCGAGGGCGTCGCGCAGCTCCTCGCTGGTCACGTCTACCTCGCGGGGGAGCCCCGTGACCGGGTCTCGGCCCCTCACCGCCTCGCGCTCCTCGCTTGAGTCCGGGCGCACGCTGCCCACCTGGCGCTTGAGCTGCTCGGCGCTTCGCTCGCCGATTGCCAGCCCGTGGCGCTCGCGCAGGAAGCTCGCAACGGCCTCGTCGAAGTCATAGCCCCCGACCCTGACCGAGCGCGAGGCGACGATCGCCCCGAGCGAGAGCACCGCCACCTCGCTGGTCCCGCCGCCCACGTCGACCACCGCATTGGCCCGCGGCTGGTCGATCTCCAGACCGGCGCCGATCGCGGCGGCCAGCGGTTCCTCTATCAGGTGGGTGGAGCGCGCCCCCGCGGCCAAGCAGGCCTCGGTGAGCGCGCGCTGCTCGACATCGGTGATGCCCGACGGAGCGCACATGATCACCCTCGGATGCGTGAAGCGCCCGCTCTGCACCCTCCCGATGAAGTGGCGCAGCATCTGCTCGGTGACCTCGAAATCGGCTATCACACCGTGGCGCAGCGGCCGCACCGCCGCTATCGACGCCGGGGTTCGGCCGATCATCCGTTGGGCCTCGTCGCCCACCGCGTGCACGCTGCCACTGTCTGTGTCCACCGCGACCACGGAGGGCTCGGAGACCAGGATGCCCTCACCACGCACGAAGACCAGCGTGTTGGCCGTGCCCAGGTCGATCGCCAGGTCGCGCGCGCCCGGGCGCAGGAGCCAGCGTCGGCGCGAGTGCTGTGGGCTCACCGCGCCCTTCGTCTCGGTCCGTCGCTCGTGCTTCGGTCTGCCGAGCCAGGCCATCGGGCCGCTGTTGGCTGGTGCTCCCACGGTGCCCTCCTCGTCTGCTGGCTCATGGCGCCGCGGGCCGGGACCCTGCGCCCAGCGCACCATAGGGACGGCGCTGATCGGGGGTGCAACCGCCGCTCAGCGCTCAGTGCGCCGAACACATAGAGTCGCCGCTATACGTCAACCTCAAATTTCACTTGAAGGGGGGCGATGCGGCGCCTAGCTTCCACCCTCTTGGGGGGACACAAGTAGCAGCACACACGGCTGCTCTTGCATCCAGGGGGCCACGAGACTCGCCGCTACTGACAGCCGGGCACGGTTTCGCGTCGGGCGACGGGTCCACTTCCACAACAAGCCAAGGAGCCGATCTGTTTCGAGTCCGTCCGATCAGTCCTCGCCGCCGTCTCTCCTCTGAACGCGCTGGGGAGGTCGAGGCCCACCTGCGCGCCCGCGCCGATCAGCTCAAGCCGAGGGCGACGCCGCTCGGTATCTGCCACGCATGCGCGGCGGTCATCTACGCGGGGGACAGCGTCGCAATCGTGGGGGGCGACCTACAGCACGACGAGTGCCCCCCAGGTCCGTGTACGCGGACCAGCTCAGCCCGTCGGTCTGGCTAGGCGCCGCTGGAGGCGCCGGCTGCCTCCTTTTCCCGGTCTTCCCGGGCGCCCGCCTTCAGCGCTCCCACCACCGACTCCTCGAGGTCGAGTCGCGCCAGTGAGCGCAGGAAGGCGTTCGTGACGATGATGTGGATGCGCAGCTGGGTGGCGCGGTAGATGGCCCGGCCGACGCGGGCGAAATTCCCGCTCCCGGCGATGGTCGGGTAGAAGTTCGCCACCTCGGAGCTGACCTCGCCCGTGATCTCGTCGCCGCGCTCGGTGGCGGGGTCGCGCTGCACGCTGATGCGCAGGAAGCCCTTGCCGCGGCCCTGCGGCGCCACCAGCGCGCCTGTCTCGATTGGCCAGGTGACCGTGGCGCGGTTGCCCTCGACGTCGTACTCGGGCTTGTGGAAGCGCAGGAGCACGAAGGGACGGCCGATGAGCGCGATCTCCCGCGCGTCTTCGGTGTAGAGCACCCGCAGGACGCCCAGGGAGGCCCGCGTCAGGAAGCGCCAGTAGGTCCGGGCCAGGCGCTCGAGGTACTCGGGGGTCCAGATCCGGTCGAGCTCCGAGCGCGGAAGCGTGACCTCGGCGGTCTGCTTGGAGGTGACGCTGCCGTCCTCGGAGTGGCCGGACTCGGGCACCTGGACGATCTTCACGCGCGCGAGCGCGTCGCGGCGGTTGGCCAGCAGCCTGCGCGGATTCCTCTGCCTCACGGCGGCGAGGCTAGAGAAGCTCGACCTCCACGCGCTCTCCGAGCGCCAGCTCGCCCTCCCCGGGGCCCACCAGCGCCAAGCAGTCCGCGCCGAGCATGGATGAGAGACGGTGTGAGCCCTGGTCGCCGGTCGGCTCTGCCTCGAGGCCCTCGTCGGTGGCGCGCAGGCGGCAGCGCACGGCCTCGAGCCGGATTGGGCTGAGGGTCACGGATACCGCGAGCCGCGCCGTGGTACGGGCCGCGTCGGGGCTCGCGCCCTGCAGCGCGCGCAGGGCGGGGCGGGCGAACAGCTGGAAGCACACCATGGCCGAGACCGGGTTGCCCGGCAGGCCGAACACCAGCGTGCTCCCCCGCCGGCCAAACCAGGTCGGCTTGCCCGGCCGCAGCGCCACGCGCCAGAAGCTCTCCTGCACGCCGAGCTCGTGCAGAGCGGGCTTGACGTGGTCGTGTGGGCCTACCGACACGCCACCGGAGACCAGCACCACGTCGGCGCTCTCGAGCGCGGCGGCGACTGCCGCCTCGGTGGCCTGGCGGTCGTCGGGTACCTTGGCGCGCAGGGTGATCTGGGCCCCCGCCCGATCGGCCTGGGCGGCCAGCGCGGAGGAGTTCGAGCTGTAGATGCGCCCGGCCTGAAGCGGCTCGCCGGGCTCCGCCAGCTCGTCGCCGGTCACCAGCAGGGCGAGCCGCGGCCTGCGCGCGCACAGCGCACGGTCGCGACCAAGAGAGGCCAGCACCCCGAGCTCGGCCGGCCCGAGCTCGGTCCCGGGCGCCATCACGAGCTGCCCGCGGCGCAGGTCGTCGCCCGCGCGGCGCACGTTTGCCCCGACCTCGGATCGGCCCACCCGCACCCGGTCGTCGCCCGCGCTCTCGGTGCGCTCGACCGCCACCACTGCGTCCGCCCCGTCGGGGATCGGGGCGCCGGTGGAGATCCGCACGGCAAAGCCGGGCCGCACCGCCTCGGAGGAGGGGTGCCCCGCGCGCGATTCGCCGCGCACCTCGAGCTCGTTCTCCGCTCCGGCCACCACGGCGAAGCCGTCCATCGCCGAGCTGTCGAAGGGGGGCACGTCGAGCGGGCTCTGCACTGTCTCGGCCAGCACCCGTCCCAGCCCGGCCGCCAGGGCGACCTCCTCGGTCTCCAGCTCGGCGACGGCGGCCAGGATCGAGCGTCGCGCCTCGTCGGGGGAGATGAGATCGCCCACCTGGCCATCATCCCAGCCATGCCGCGCCCATTGTTGAAGGCCCTGCGGCGCTTAGTCGATCAGCCCGTGACGGAGGCCGATGGCCACCGCTTCGGTGCGCGTGGAGGCCTCGAGCTTGGCCAGGATGCGCTTGGTGTGCGTGCGGACGGTCTCGGTGGAGAGGCCCAGCCGGCCGGCCACCGCCTCGGTCTGCATGCCGTCGGCCAGCATCTGCAGGATCTCACGCTGACGCGCGCTGAGGTTGCGCTCGCCGTTCTCCAGCATGAGCGACGACGACAGGCCCGGGTCGACGTAGAAGTCCCCGGCCGACGCTGCTTCGATCGCGCGCACCAGGTCCTCGGGCGGCGAGTCCTTGCGGACGTAGCCCTTGACTCCGGCGTCGAGTGCCTGGCTGAGCAGCCGCGCGCCGCCGTCGGAGGTGAAGACCACGATCGGCGCCGCGGAGTGCTGCTGCAGCGCGGCCACCGTGTGCTTCACGTCGACGCCGGGACGCCAGGGGTCGACCACGATCACGTCGGGCCCGCCGTCGGTGGCCGCCTCCAGCGCCGCGTCGACCGTCTCGGCATCGCTCACCGTGGCACCCCGCATGCGCCGCTCGAGGAGGGCCCTCACCCCGGCCCGTACGACGGGATGCTCGTCGAGGACAACGATCAGCATCGCTGCGCGCAGCATACCCCAATCAGGGTTCCTCTGTTCCCCCCGACGGGTTAGCGCGATAGGCGTTCAGCACTGCGCCCAGGAGGATGATCATCGCCAGCGCGTAGAACCACAGCAGGACGATGAGCACGAAGACGAAGGTGGTCCCGAACTGGCCGATGGTGGACACGTTCGAGAGGTACGCCGGGAAGGCGTAGTCGACGAGGCCGATGGTCAGCGTCGCGGCCAGAGCCCCCGGCCACACCGCCCGCCAGGGCATCCGCTCGTTGGGCACCGTCCAGTAGACGAGGCAGAGGATTCCGAACAGCAGGGCCAATCCGGCCATGAGCGTCCCCACGTAGAGCAGGCCGGGGATCTCGGAGAGCCCGAGCGGCAGGTCCTCGGCGCCTGAGACGAGCAGGCTCTGGACCGTGGGCACCAGCACCGTGGCCGCCATGAAGAGGAGTACGACGACCAACATTCCGAGAGCGAAGCGCTTCTGGCGCAGCCACCCGCGGCAGGGGAGGTGATAGATGCGGCAGAACGCCGTGTCCAGCGCCCCCCAGAACGTCGAGCTGATGTAGATGCTGGTCACCAGCGCGATCACGCCGAAGCTGGTGGAGGTCCCGCGCACCCGCTCCAGCGCGTCGGTCAGGGTGCTGTCGGTGGCGGTGGGAAAAAGCTGGCGGAGGTCGGCCAGGACGCTTTGCTCGAGGTCGGGCTCCTGGAGTACCCGCCCGGTGATGAACAGGGCCAGCAGCGCCAGCGGGAAGATCGAGAGCAGAAGGTTGTACGCGACCATCCCCGACAGCCCGGTGAGGCCGTCGTCGTTGACCTTGCGCAGGAGCTCGACGCCGACCCTTCGCCGGCTCGCGGGGGCGTCCACGTCGGTTGGCGTCAGGATCGAGGCAGCCTGCGCAGGATCCCGCGCGTCACTCCGGATGCGACGCCGAAAGCCGTCCCCGCCGCGCCGCCGGCCAGGCGGACGGCCTCTCCGGCGGCCCCGGAAGAGCGCTGCCGCGGCGGCGGCGGCGGTGCGCTGGTGTGCCCGCTCGGCGCCGAGGCACTCGAGCTGCGGGGCTTCGCACCCGCGCCGGTCGCGCGCTTTGCGCTGCGCACGCCGGGCCGTGAGCGCGGCAGCCCGCCGAGCAGGTCCCGTTCGTCTTCAGCCACTGCGGCGAATGGTACGCCCGTGAGGCGGGTAAGGTCGGTCGAGAGTCGTAGCGGTGGACCGGAGTTATCGACTCCTTGACACCCGGCCGACCCTGAATATGCTTGGAAAGCTTGGTTGACTGCCCCGGGATACGTGCCCGGGGCCCCTGGGGGGGCCCAATGTCAGTAGCTGAACTGCAAGAACTGGAGGAGGTGAAGCTTCTCCTCACGAAGGGCCAGACCGCTGGCGTGCTTACCTACGCCGAGGTGGCGACCGCCCTGGCCGAGGTCGAGCTCGACGAGGGCGACATCGAGGAGCTCCACGGCTTCATAGAGAAGTCCGAGATAGAGCTCGTCGAGGAGGTCGACCCGGCGCTGCGCGCAAATCAGGAGGAGCGCGCGGTCGACCGCCGCAGCCGGCGCAAGAAGGCGATCGACTTCAAGCCGGACATGACCACGGACAGCCTGCAGCTGTTCCTAAAGGACATCGGCAAGGTGCGCCTGCTCACCGCCGCCGAGGAGGTCATCCTCGCCAAGGCCATCGAGCGCGGCGACCTCGACGCCAAGCAGAAGATGGTCGAGTCCAACCTGCGCCTGGTGGTCTCGATCGCCAAGAACTACCGAAATCAGGGGCTTCCCTTCCTCGACTTGATCCAGGAGGGCACGCTGGGCCTGGTCCGCGCGGCCGAGAAGTTCGACTACCGCAAGGGCTTCAAGTTCTCCACCTACGCCACCTGGTGGATCCGCCAGGCGATCGCCCGTGCGCTGGCCGACAAGGCGCGCACCATCCGCATCCCGGTCCACGTGGTCGAGAAGCTGAACAAGATCGGCCGCGCCGAGCGCAAGCTGGTCACCGAGCTG
>Ga0208612_1000241_pt1 | contig 26844 bp, 21 predicted proteins | sample AntDryMetagUQ889_FD_188089 | JGI IMG/M metagenome (GOLD analysis project Ga0208612, IMG submission 188089) | Polar desert microbial communities from Antarctic Dry Valleys - UQ889 (SPAdes) | ecosystem: Environmental > Terrestrial > Soil > Desert | place: Antarctic Dry Valleys | collected 2008-12-31 | reverse complement strand
GCGCGCGGCTGCGCGCCGCGCTGCGACGGCGGCTGGCCGCCGTCGCGACCGGCTGCACGGACAGGCCCTGCGCCGCGACGAAGCGCGCGCCGGAGCCGATCGCGCGATCCGAGCCCGCGACCTCGTAGCGCGTGGCATCGCCGCAGCGCCCGTCGTCGCCCGACCCGGTGAAGGTCAGCTCCACGTCGCCGCTGGCCAGGCGCTGGGCGCTCGGGACGCCGGGAATCGAGGGCGGCCGGGAGTCGGTCCCGTAATTGGAGGTCCCGTGCTCGTCGTGGCTCCACGTCCACCACTCCGCGTTGGTGGTCGCCCCGTCGCTCTCGCACGCCGCGACGCCGGTGCGCCAGGCGAACGCCCAGCCCTCGCGCGTGTACATCACGGTCTCGAGCTTGCCGTCGTCGTCGACGTCGCCGACCGACGGCGTCGCGACCATCCATCCCCCGGTGAACTTCGGCCACCCGGCCGGCTGCGAGCCGTCGGCCCCGTAGGCGTGGAGCTGGTAGAGCCCGGTGCCGACCAGCGCCTGGCGCCCCGCGCCCTGCCCGCCGACCCGCGCGATCGCCGGCTCGGTCAGGAGCTGGAAGTCGTCGGTGGCCACCGGCCAGCCGCGTCGGTATGTGCCGTCGCGCGGGTTCCAGGCCTGGACGGCGTGGTTGAACGGCAGGTTCTGGTTCACCGCGAGCAGGTTGGCGGCGCCGAGCAGCGACAGCCCGCCCTTGATCACGGACAGGCCGTCGGCGTCCGTCAGGCGCCCGATCGAGGGGTAGTCGGCGAGGTTGAGCTGGATCGAGAGGTCGGTGAGGTTGCTCAGCGGAGGGGGCAGCGGCTGGTTGGAGTAGGTGCGCTGCACCTCGCCCTTCCCGTTGACCAGCTTCGCCGAGCCGGTGGCGGAGGAGATTGAGACCTCGTCGCCCTTGCTCGCCGCGTCGAGGTCGGCCACCGCCGCGTTGTGGCTGGGCAGGACGAGCGGCAGCAGGTTGCCGACCAGCACCCCGTTCTTGATCGGCCAGCCGTCCACGCGCTTGCCGTCGCCGTGGACCGCGTAGGTGGGGTTCGCGCCCGTGGCGTTTCCGATGAACAGCGAGAAGAGGTCGTCGGGGTCGAAGCCGTCGCTGTCGGCGTCGACGTTCTCGTTCGTGGCGATCACCACCTCGGGGTCGTCGTCGCCGTCGAGGTCCGCGATCGCGGGGGAGACCACGATCTCGGCGCCGTCGTCCTCGCTCTCGGAGTCCAGGCGCACCGGGAAGCCGGGCAGGTCCTTGCCGTCGCCGCCGTACGCGTACAGGTGCTGGTCCAGCGCCCCCGCCACGACGTCGAGCCGGCCGTCCTCGTCGAGGTCGGCGAGCGCCGGCGAGCCGATGTAGCCGCGCTTGACGTGATGGTCGGGCGTGCGCAGCCGGTCCTCCTTGGCGAAGCAGGGCGTCGCCGCGCCGGACTTGCACGGGGCCGAGAACTCGGGGTTGACCCGCCGGGGGAAGCCGCGCACGGTGCTTCCGTCGCGGTGCCACGCGTAGACGTGCTCGAGCGCGGTGACCACCACCTCGGGCTCGCCGTCGCCGGTGATGTCGCCGATCGCCGGGACGCGCGGCGGCTCGCGCGGCGGCTCCCCGCCCATGCCGCCGGTCCCGTGGGCGTCGGCCTGCGGGTAGGGAAGCGTGCGCAGCGGGCGCCCGTTGTTCCAGGAGCGAAGCGGTCGCCCGTTCGCGCCGACCACATGCAGCTCGCCGTCGGAGGTCGGCAGGATCACGTCGAGCCGGTTGTCCGCGTCGAGGTCGGCCATCCGCGGCGAGGCCTCGCCGCCGGCGCCGGTGACCAGGCTCTGCGGGTCGGCGTCCGAGCCCAGCGCCTTGGGCCAGCCCGAGAGCGTTCCGTCGTCGCGGTGGGCGAAGAGCGTCTTGCGGTACTGGCCCACGTTGGCCGGGTCGGCCTGCTCGCGCGCGGTCAGGCGGATCTGGAAGGCGTGGCGCTCGGGGTCGGGTTCGGGATAGGGGTTGCCGGGCCAGGATCCGCCGGGCTGGCCGGGGCGGCCCGCGGGGCGGCCGGGGTCGTCCTTGACGCTGCCGTCGCAGTCGTCGGCCAGGCCCTCCAGGACGGATCGCGGGATCCGGCCGACCTCGCCGTCGACCTCGCCCGCGCCCGAGGCGAGCGTGCGGAAGTCGCCCTCGGTGACCTCCTGCCCGCAGGCGTACTCGAGCGTCCAGGTCACGCCGCCGTCGAAGTGCGGCGTCGCCACGCGGGCGCGCACGGCGACGCCGGAGGCCCCCACCTTGTCGACGTTGATCGGCGCGAACCAGTCGGGGGCGTCGATCTGGACCTCCGGCGGGATCGAGTCGACCTGGATCTTGCGCATCGCCCCGGCGAGGTTCACCCGCCCGTAGCCGAAGTGGGAGTCCCAGCCGGGGTTCGCCTTGTCCGCCGTCCCGATCGTGCCCGTGTTCTCGGGCAGCACGTCCTCGGCGGTCATCGTCAGCAGCTGCCGGATCTCGTTCCCGCTCAGCGGCGCCGAGTCGCCGAAGCGCTCGCGCGCGTAGGACTGCAGCAGGCCCGCCGCGCCGGCGGCCTGCCCGGTGTTCTCCGAGCCCGTCGAGCCGACCAGGACGATGTCGTTCTTGCCCCCGTACTGGGTCAGGTTGGGGTTGCGAAAGAACGACGTGGTGGGGATCTGGCCCGGCAGACCGATCGGAATCCCCGCCTCGCGCAGGATCGAGACGAAGGCCGTGCAGCCCGGGACGGTGCCGCCGCCCCCGATGATCAGCCCCGGGATCTCGCAGCTCTCGGTCGGCGCGGTGTCGGGCAGGGACCCCGACACGTAGATCGCCTCGTTGTAGTTGGTCGGGTAGTTGTGGTTGGCGGTGTTGATGTCGCTGGACACCATCATCTGGGCCAGGCCCTTGCGGTCGGCGTAGGCGAAGGCGCGGCGCCCGAAGCTCGGGTTGACCAGGGCGCCGCAGGAGCACTCGGTCACGCCGGCGCCGTTGTCGGCGGCGTAGACCGTGCCCATCGCGATCAGGTTCGTGTCGTGGATGATGTCGTCGGAGGTGCGCAGCGGCATCACCTGGCAATCGGGGCACAGCCCGGCATCGTCGGCGCCGTTGTTCGTCTCGGCGGCCGCGTTGCGCATCCTGTCGGTCCCGTGCCCGCCCTGGCAGCACGCGGATGAGTCCAGCGGGTCGTTGTCGTCGTCGAAGAAGTCCCAACCCGCGATGTCGTCGACGTAGCCGTTGCCGTCCTCGTCGGTGCCGCCGGAGAACGCCGCGATCAGGTCGGAGGCATCGAGCAGCGCGTCGGACTCCTCGTCGCCCCCGTCCTTCGACACGCGCCCGTCACAGGCGAAGTCCAGGACGTTGAACGCGCTGTCGTTGTTGCGGTCGTCGCCGGTGCCCGTGTACGTGGAGCAGTCGACGCCGGCGCGCAGCGCGGCGCCCCCGGTCTCGGGCTCCGGCAGCTCGCGCTCGTTGAGGTGGACCTTGTCCACGAGCTCGGTCGACTGCCACTCGATCCCGTTGTCGAACACCGCGATGACCACGCGCGGGTCGCCGGTGTCGAACTTCCACGCGCTGTCGGCGCGCACCCCGGAGATCTGCGCGCACTCGGGGTCGCCCTTCTTGACGTTGGCGTCGCGGCCCTGGGCGTCTAGCTGGTCGCAGTTCTCGTACTGGAGCGGCAGTCCGAGGAGGTTCTTCGCCGAGTCCGGGCGAAAGCCGAACGCCCCGAACTGCTCGCTGAAGTAGGAGTCGCACGAGCCGCCGTCCGGGTTGTGCTGGGGGTCGGCCGCCTCGCACGGGTCGAACTCCTCGTCGTTGGGCGGGTTGAACCGCGGGCTCTCCTGGCCGGACGGGTACGGGCTGTTCGGCGGAGGCGCGCCCGGGAAGGCGCCGAGCGCCGATCCCGCCGACGTGAGCGCCAGCAGGAGCGCCGCGACCACCGCACTGCGAGCTCTCCCTCGGATCCGTTTCCCCCTGTCGGGCGGCGCTGCCTGCGCCGCTCCGATCGTGAGCTTCCCATACGGAGCGGGAAGGCGCGCCGGCGCGAGGAGTGGTCAGCGACGCCAGAACGGCCGGCGCCGGCGCGCGGCGCGGCGGCGCTGGAGGGCGACCCCGCCGGCCGAGAGCCCGACGGCGGCGAGGCCCGCCGCGATCAGGCCCGGCCGTGCGCGCAGGCGCGAGAACTCCTCCGTGACCTCCGGCCATACCCGCCGCTCGATCAGCTCCCCGGCCGCCTCCGGCGTCGCCGGCAGCGCGTCCACGGGGACGGGCTCGGCGAAGGCCACCTGTACGCGCTTGGGCTTGGGCACCGGGCCCAGCCACAGGCCGTCGGTGCCCGTGATCGCCGCGGGCACGATTGGCGCGCCGGTCTCCAGCGCCAGGCGCCCGGCGCCGCGACGCGGGGTGCCCAGCGCCTCGGGATCGCGCACGCGCGTTCCCTCGGGGAAGAGCGCCAGCAGGCCGCCCTGTCGCAGGACCTCGCGGGCGGTCTCCAGCGCGTCCTCGTCGGACTCCCCGCGGCGTACGGGGAAGGCGCCCAGGCGCACCAGCAGCCGGCCCCTGGCGCCCTCGAATAGCTCCGTCTTGCCCATGAACCGCAGGTGCCGCGGGGTGGCCAGCGCGAGGAAGAACGAGTCGTAGAAGGACTTGTGGTTGGGCGCGATGATCGCCGGCCCTTCTGCGGGGATGTTCTCGGCCCCGGAGATGTGCATCCGGAAGTAGAGGCGCAGGGTCGGGGCGAGCACTCCCCGGACCGCGCGGTACAGCGGCGGCGAGACGCCCTTCTCGCGGGCGAGCGTGTGGGCCTCGGCGTTGTCCACCCGGGCGAGCCTAACCCCGACCGCGGCGAGGCGGTCCTCGCCCCACCTGCGCGCGTAGGCCCCACGTTCTCGGGGAGGCGATACTGCGCCGATGGAGGAGCCGCTGCGCGACCCGGGGATCGCCGACGGCGAGGTCGCGCGCTATCGCGGGCTGGTCGGCGGCCGCGAGGCGGGCACGGGCACGCTGCGGATCGAGCATGCGGAGCGCGACGGCCGATCCTTCTACCGCCAGCTCGTGTCCATGACGATCCTCGGCGAGGCCGAGTACGAGTTGGAGGCTCACTTCCGCCGCCGCAGCGGGCACGTCCTGGCCGACTCCTACAGGCTCGTGACCAAGCATGCGGACGAGCCGTTCGCCGAGGAATCAGCCCGGTTTCGCGGGGTGAAGACGCTCCAGTGGGGCGGCGTGCTCGAACCGTTCCCCGGGGATCTGGCGCCGCTGCTCGGCTGCGCGGTCATGCTGCGCGGGCTCGACTTCTCCCATGGCGCGCGCCGTGGCTTCTCGGTGTGGCTGGCCAACACCGTGCACTGGCCGGTCGAGGCGCGCGTGGAAGGACGCGAGACCGTGTCGATCGCCGCCGGTCGTCTGCCCGCGTGGCCGGTCCGCGTGTGGCCGTCGTTCGAGCGCGTGGCGGGGCCGCTCGACGCGCTCGTGCGAATGCTGCTGCCCCCGTTCCGGTTGCACTTCGCCGAGGCGCCGCCGCACCGCTTCCTGCGGTTCGAGTTCCCCACCGGTCCGTTCCGGTGGAACCCCCACGCCGTGATCGAGGCGACGGCGCTGGAGGGTGGGGACGCCGACTAGAACTCGCCCGCAGGCGCAGGCTGCGCGCGGCTCAGCGGGTCAGCAGGCGCTGCGCGAGCACCACGCGCCCGGCGGCGCCGGTGGTGGTGGCGTTCACGGCCACGTAGCCGCGGCTGAGCGGCGCGCGGATCAGGGTGCGCCGGAACCATCCGGCGCGGTAGGCCCTGACCAGCAGCGTGTAGGAGGCGCGCGGGTAGTAGCGGCGGGTGCCGGGGACCTGGCGGTGGACCGCGACCCTGATCAGGCCGGCGCGGCGCGCGTAGCCGTACACGTCGAGACGGCTGCCCAGGCGCCGCCCGCGCAGCGTCATGCGGGCGAGCGCGGGCGCCGGTGCCGGGGCGGGGGTGGCGGCGGCCGGGGCGGCGACGGTCGCTGCGGCGACAGGCTCGTCGGGCACCGCGGTCGTCTCCACGCTCGTGGGTGACACGGCCGGCTGGGTGGTGGTGGTGTCATTGCGCGACCCGCCACCCTTCTTGGGCTTGGGAGGCGGAGTGGGGGCGGGATCGGTGTCGGTGGGGGGCGGGGACGTCGTGCCGCCCGCGATCGAGTCGGCCACCGCGCGGAACGCGCTGTAGGCGGGCTTCAGGGTGTTGTCCTTGCGGATCAGCCCGAAGTTGTCGATGTAGCGCGCCGGGTCGGTGCCGGTGTTCTTGAGGTTGAACCAGATCGCGGCTTGGACGTAGGGCCACTTGGCGGCCTGCTCATAGGCCTGCGTGAGGTAGGTCGCCTGGGTGGTCTCCGAGACGCCGTTTAGCCAGTTGGCTTGGTTGCGCGTGGTGGAGGTGTGCCACCCGAACTCGGTCAGCCACAGCGGCTTGTCGTCGCCATGGCGGATGAGGACGTCGCGCACGGCCGGCACGCCGCGGATGAAGGAGACCTTCATCCACTCGTCTGTGCCGAGGTCAAGGGGGGAGCGGTCGTCGCTGTAGGGGTGAATCGACCACGCGTCGAAGTAGCCCTTGACGCCCTGCTCATAGAGCGCCTGGGTGAAGGCAAAGTCCGACTGCATCAAAGACCCGCCGATCACCGTGCTTGAGGGGTCTGCCTGCTTGGCGGCGGGGTAGGCGGCCTTGAGCATGGCGGCGTACTCGCGCGCCGGCTCGGTGGTCTTTAGGAAAGTCTGGGAGTTCGGCTCGTTCCAGACTTCCCACGCCGCCACCCGGGAGCCGTAGCGGCGCACGAGGAAGGCCAGGGCGTCGGCATAGTCGGCCGGGTTGACGGGAGGGTAGTTCTGCACGTCACGGTCCCACCACGCCCCCGAGCAGTTCTGCTTGAGCGTCTCGGGCGCCTTGGAAGCCCAGCACGGGGTAGTAAAGAACATGAACAGCACCTTGATCCCGCGCGCCTGGGCCTTCGAGACGACAGCGTCGACCTTGCCCAGATACCAGCTGCTGTACTGCCCCTTGCCGTTCTGCTCCAGGGTCGCCCAGCCCACATCGACCCGAATCACGTTGCCGTGGGCGCTCGCGACCTGATCGAGCTGGCGGTCGACCTCGGCCGAGTCCACGCTGCTCCACAGGAGATGCGTGTGCATCCCCACGAGCGGCGCCGCCTCCGCTCGGCCGGGCGCCGCGAACAACAGCGCCACGAAAAGGCAAGCAACCGTAAGAGCAGAGGATCCCAGCCGGCGGTGAACGAGCAAGACACGACCTCCATGTGCTCACCACCGCCCCGTAAGGCACTACCTCCTTCGGCAACCCGGCTGACCCCACAACGGGGGCCCCGTGGCTTTGCGTCCCCGCCTCACAGCGGGTTTGCCCTTATCGGGAGATGGCGAAGAAATTGACGCTTGATTGATCTATCGGCCGCACACGCTCAGCATCAACCCTCACCGGCCCCGAGTGGCCAAACGTCCAGCCGGCGAGGGTCCACGCAGAGGCTTCAGGCACGGGTGGTTGACGAGCTCCGCGGGTGAGGACGAGCCGGGCGGGGCGATCTAGGGGATGATCGGCCGCGTGATCTCACCCTCGCTCCCCGAGCGGTCGGTCCTCCAGGTGGTGCAGCCTGAGGAGGGCGGCGTCCCCCAACACGTGTTGCACCTCGCCCTCGGCCTGGCCGTCCGCGGGTGGACCGTCGAGGTGGTGGCGAACGAGGCCAACGTCATCCGCCCGGCGCTGCTGGACGCCGGCATCACGGTGCACACGATCGCCATGAAGCGTCTCCCCGGCCCGGGTGATCTGAACGCGGCCCGCGCTCTGCGCGCACTCGACAACCGGGGCTCCTACCGGCTGGTCCACGCGCACAGCACCAAGGCGGGCGCCCTGGTCCGCGGGGTCCTGCCCCGTGCTCGCCGGCTGCTCTACACACCCAACTGCCTTCCCTTCTCGGGTGAGTTCGGCACGGCCAAGCGGACGATGTACCGGGCCGTCGAGCAGATGCTGGTCCCTCGTTCCGGCGCGATCGTCGCCGTGTGCGACTGGGAGCGCCGCGAGGCGATGGAGAACCTGCGCGGCGTGCGCTCGCGCCTGCACACGATCTACAACGGGGTGCCGGTCCCGCGTGAGGCCCCGCCCGACCCCGCGCTGCGTGAGTTCGCCGCCGACGGGCCGCTGGCGGGCTTTGTCAGCCGCCTCGACGAGCAGAAGGATCCGTTGACGCTGGTTCGCGCGTTCGCGCACGTGATCGGCGATGGAGCGCCGCCGGGGCGGCTCGCGATCGTGGGCAACGGAGAGCTGGAGTCCGAGGTGGAGGACGAGATCGAGCGGCTCGGGCTCTCCGAGCACGTTCGCCGGTTCCCGTTCGGGGGCGACGTCGCGCCCTACCTGCGCGCCGTCGACCTGTTCGTCCTCGCCTCGCGCTGGGAGGCGCTGCCACTGGCGATCCTGGAGGCGATGAGCTGCGGGCTGCCGATCGTCGCCACCGGGGTGGGCGGGGTTCCCGACGTGGTCCACGACGGAGTCACCGGCCGCGTCGTGCCACCGGGCGAGCCCCGCTCGCTGGGCGTGGCGATGCGCGAGCTCCTCCTGGACGAGGATCTCCGCCGCGCGATGGGCGTTGCCGCCGGAGACCTCGCCCAGCGCCGGCTCGGCGCCGATCGCATGGTCGACGAGACCGCCGCGCTGTACGAGTCGCTCCTGCGCCGCGCCGCCTGATGCCGGCCGGCGCGATCCGGATGTCCCTGGTGATCGCGACCCGGCGGCGACCGGATTCGCTGCGCCGGACCCTCCACAGCCTCGAGCGCTGCGACCCGCTACCCGACGAGGTCATCGTGGTCGACGGCGATGAGGGCCAGAGCGCGAGGCCGTTGATCGACGAGCTCTCCGCCGATCTCGGGGCGCGCTACGTTCCGGGTCCCGCCGGCCTGACGCGGCAGCGCAACGCCGGGGTGGAGGCGGCATCGGGAGACGTCGTGGTCTTCGCCGACGACGACGTCACGTTCGGGCCGACGGTGTTCGCCGTCCTGGCCGAGGCGTTCGCCGATCCCGCCGTGGTCGGCGCGACGGGATGGATGATCGAGCCCGAGAGCCGGCGCATCGGGCAGCGGCAGTCGCCGCTGTGGCGGTTGCTCCCGGGCCGCCCGGCGGAGGGATCGATGACCGCCTACGGGTTCCCGCGGCGCATCACCTCGCCGGACGTGCCGCGCGACGTCGAGTTCATGCACGGCTGCTTCATGAGCGCCCGCCGCGACCTGGCGCGCGAGCTGCGCTTCGACGAGGAGCTGCCCGGCTACGGATTGCTCGAGGACGAGGACTTCGCCTACCGCCTCTCGCGCCGCGGCCGGATCAGGTTCCTGCCCGCCGCCACCGTCGTGCATCACAAGACTGGCTTCTCCAGTCACGAGTCGCGTGACTTCAACCGCACCCTGGTAGTCAACCGCGCCTACCTGTTTCGCAAGAATTTCGTCAGCACGCCGCTGGCCCGGGCGCAATTCGTGGTGCTCGTGGCGATGCTGGCGCTTCACCGGCTCCTCAACGGAGACTTCGCCGGGGTGCGCGGCCTGATGGACGGATCGGTGCAGGCGTGGCGGCGCGGCCGCTAGACCCGGTCTCGGTCACCTTCGTCTCCTCCCACGCGCAGATGGGAGGCTCCGAGCTCTACCTCGAGCGACTGCTCGAAGGGCTCGGGCCGGGGTGGGTCCGTCGTGTCGTCTGCCTCCAAGACGGACCGTTCGCCGACCGGCTACGCGAGCTCGGCCACCCGCTGTCGGTGATCCCCGCGCCGGCTCGGCTCGGGATGGCGCTCACGGCGTGGCGGCTGCGCCGCGCGCTGCGGGCCGACCCGCCCGCTGTCCTTCACGCCAACGGCGTGAAGGCCGCGTTGATCGGGGCCCTGGCTGCCGTGGGAACGGGCATCCCGGTGATCTGGGTCAAGCACGACTTCAGCTGGGACGGGCGGCTCGCGCGCGCGATCGCGCGCGGCTGCCGGGAGGTCGTCGGCGTGAGCGCAGCCGTGACGCAGACGTTCGGGGACTCGCCGCCGTGCGGGGTGCACGTCGTCCCGAACGGGATCCCGGAGCCACACGTGGACCGCGCGCGGGCGCGCGCTCTGGTGGCGGAGCTGGTGGGGGAGCCGGCACGAGCCGGCGTCGTCGGGATGATCGGGCGGCTGCATCCCGCCAAGGGCCAGCTCGAGCTCGTCGAGACCGCGCCGCGGATCCTCGCGCTCCGGCCCGACACGCGTTTCCTGATTCTCGGCGACCCGGACCCCTACCAGCCCGCGTACGCCCGCACGCTTCACGACCGGGCCCGGGAGCTCGAGCTGCGAGACAGCGTCGTCTTCGCTCCGGGGCGTCCCGAGGCAGTGACGGTCATCGCCGGCTGCGATCTGATCGCGCTGCCGACCGTCCCGGACGAGCGCGGGATGGGGAGGGAGGGCTTCGGGCTCGTCGGCGTGGAGGCGCTCGCCGTCGCCACGCCCGTCGCCGGCTACGCCGACGGCGCGCTGCCCGAGGTGCTCGGGCCGTGCGCCCGCCTCGTCGCTCCCGGCGACAGGGTCGCCCTGGCCGATGCGATCGTGGAGCTGCTGGGCGACGAGCCACTTCGCCGCCGGCTTGCCGGGTGCGGGGACGAGCTCGTCCGGAAGCGCTACCGCCTCGACGACATGGTGGAGTCGATGCGCGCGCGCTACCGCGAAGCTGCTGAATCCCGCGTGCGCCGGAGGAAGGCGTCTCCCCGCCGCCGGGGATTGTCCTAGCCTCAGGGCGTGCGGCGAGCTCACCAGCGTCCTCCCCTGGTGCTGGCCTATCACGGCATCGCCGACGTGCGGCCGCGCGACGACCCGTACGGGCTCTTCATCCGCCCCCGCGACCTGCGCGATCACATTCGGCGCCTGCGCAACTGGGGCTACCGGCTGATGACCTTCGGCGAGCTCGCTGGGCGCGTCGGCGCCGGCGAGGCGTCGGGCTGCGCTGCGCTCACCTTCGACGACGGGCTGGCCGACAACCTCGAGACCATGCTCCCGCTCGTGCGATCCGAAGGGGCGACGGCCACCGTCTTCGTCGTCTCGGACTGGCTCGGCAAGCACCATCCGGAGCACCCCGCCGCCGCGATCCTCGCCGAGGAGGGCGTCCGCGAGCTTCACGGCGCGGGAGTCGAGATCGGCTCGCACACGGTCCGCCACGCAGATCTAACCGCGCTGAGCTACAACGACGCTCGGCGCGAGCTGGCCGACTCGCGGAGGTCGCTCGAGTCGGTGATTGACGCTCCCGTCACGGTCGCGGCCTATCCATGGGGGCTTGCGAACGACGACACCCGCCGCGCCTGCGCGGCGGCGGGATACGCCGCCGCGTGCCGGAACGCGGGTGAGGGAGCGTGGGACGATCCCTTCGACATCCCGCGCCAGGACGTTCGCAGCGACGACGTCAAGCTCAGCCTGTGGCTCAAGCGCGACGATCGCTACGAACCGCTGATGCGCCGGACAGCCGCGCGGGCGGCCCGGCGCCTGGTACGGGAAGCCCGGCGGCTGACGCGCTAGGCGCCCCGGCCCGGGACATCACCACCGCGCAGCCGGCCAGGACGAACACCAGCGCGGCCATCACGTTCGAGCCGATCGTGTAGTCGACGAGTCCCTGAAGGGCGACCGAGACGAGGGCTGCGGCCACCGCGAAGGACAGCCCCCGCTCGGCACCCACCGTCTCGCGGCAGGCGCGCGCCGTCACGCGCACCAGCGCGACGAAGAACCACAGCAGCGCGAGGAGCCCGACGAGCCCCAGCTCTGCGACGATCGTCAACGGGATGTTGTGCGCGTGCTTGAAGGTGATCCCGCCGGGACCGATCAGCCCGTAGCGCGCGGCGATGTTCACGTACTGGCGCTCGCCGACCCCGAAGAACGGATGGTCGGCGACGATCTGAGGCGTCGTCCGCCACAGCTTGATCCGCTGGTTGGCCTGGTTCTCGCCGCTATAGGTCACCGTGGAGACACGCGTGATCACGCGCTGGACCTGCTGGACGTCGCCCAGCGGATTGGCGTTGAAGAGCGTCAGCACGACCAGGACCGCGGCGGCCATCCCGGCCACCCAGCGCACCGGCGGCCAGGCCAGCATCACGCCGATGGCGCCTGCCGCGGCGAGGAGCCCCCCGCGCGACAGCGACAGCGACAGCCCGACGAACGCCAGCACGAACGACGTGAGCCCGAGGGCACGGAGGACGGCCGAGCCCTGTAGCCCGACGAGCAGGGCGCCGGGAATCGTCAGCGCGAGGAACGAGGCCAGCGCGTTGGGATCCCGGAACGAGCCGATCGCGCGGTTGGTGGCCGTCGCACCGCCGCCGATGAGCTGCTGGGTTTGGCCGCCGGCGGTGACGATGGCGATCAGTCCCACGATCGCTCCCGAGACCGCCAGCACGACGAGCAGGCGGCGGACCAGCTCGGGCCGCGCCTCCGCCACGATCATCTGGTAGACGAGGAAGAACATCGTCCACATCACGAGCGTCTTGAGCAGGGACGCCGAGTCCGAAGCCACCGCCAGGCCTGGAAGCACCGCGAGGAGGAGCAGCAGCAGTGGTTTGCCGAGGGGCGACGGCGTGTACGGGAGGTGGCCCCGCGCGAGGCGGCGCACGGACCAGCCCAGGCCCGTGATGACGAAGCCGGCCTCGGCCGGGGAGATGCCCGCGAACCCGAGCCGGAGCGAGAAGAGCTCGAGCGGGATCGCGGCCGCCGCCAGATAGAGGCTCGCCATCGGCCGCACGACGGCGATCGTTCCGACCGCGACGATCGCGACGAGAAGCAGCGGGACCAGCGGTCCCGTGCGGTAGGCGATCTGGACCGCCATGAACGCGGCTACCGCGGCGGCGAGCGCATATCCCGCGGGCTCGAGGCGCCGTAGGGCCGGAGACACGACTCAACCGGCGCGCCGTGCGGCGCAATCGAGGATCGCACTCATGCAACGAAACGATAAAGCGCTCGGACGACCGTCCGCCGGCCACGGCCGGGTACCGGGTGCTCGACTGCACCCGGCGCGTGCTTGACGACCCGGCCGGCGGCTACCATCCGCGGACTGTGAAGGAGACAGAGGAGAAGGAGTCCAACTCGCTGGACGTGATCTGGCGGCGCAAGCTGATCGTGATCGCGACGGTGCTGGTCTTCACGGTCGTGACCGCGCTGGTCTCGACGACGCTGCAGAAGGTCTACGCCACCTCGAGCAGCCTGCTGATCGCGCAGCCGCGAGACGCGCAGACCTTCGACGCCGTGCAGGCCGCCCAGGTCGTCGCGCGCACCTACAGCAACCTTCTAAAGAGCCCGAACGTGGCCGAGCTCGTCGCCCAGCGCTTGGGCGGCTCGGCCACCAAGAACAGCGTCGAGGGCGCGGTCTCCATCGAGCCGGTGGCCGAGACCCAGCTCGTGAAGATCACCGCGGAGGATCCCAACCCGCGCCGGGCCAAGGCGATCGCCGACGCCTACGCCGACGTCTTCATCGACCGCGCCCGCCTCGGCCTCTCCGGCACCACGAAGGCGACGGTCGCGCTGGCCGACGAGGCGCCGCTCCCCGACTCTCCCGTCCGCCCCAAGCCGGTGCTCTACACCCTGCTCGGCGCGATCCTCGGGCTGGCCGCCGGGCTTGGGCTCGCGTTCCTGCGCGAGCGCTTCGACACTCGTCTGCGCTCGCTGGACGAGATCGAGTCGTCCTTCGATCTGCCGATCCTGGCGCGCGTCCCCCGGCGCGGCAAGACCGAGACATCCATCGCCGCCTTCACGGAGGCCTTCCGGCTGCTGCGGACCAACCTTCAGTTCGCCTCCTCCAACGGGACGCCCGGGACGATCGCGATCACCAGCGCGCGCGAGGGAGAGGGGAAGACGACCACCACCAGCCAGCTCGCGCTTGTCACCGCGGCCACGGGGACCAACGTGCTCGTGGTGGAGGCCGACCTGCGCCGCCCGGGCCTGCAGCGCTTCTTCACGCCGGACAAGACCGAGCCGATCCGGCCGGGTCTGAGCAACTACTTCCTCGGAGGGGCGGCGCTCGAATCGATCATCCATCCGACCACGGTGCCCACCGTCGACTTCGTGCCGGCGGGCCCGTCGGTCCCCAGCCTGTCCGGGCTGCTCGAGTCAGAGCGCGGCCGCACCGCCATCGACGACCTCGGTCAGGCCGCCGACATGGTGCTCTTCGACTGCCCTCCGCTCGGCCTCGGTGCCGATGCGGCCACGGTCGCCAGCCGAGTCGACGGAGTGATCCTCGTCGTCAACCTCCAGACGGCCACGGAGCAGAGCGTGCGCCAGGCGGTCCGCCAGCTCGAGGCCGTGCGCGCCAACGTTCTCGGCTTCGTCCTCAACCGCGACAGCTCCATGGAGCCGGTCATCTACGGCTACCTGGAGGACTCGCAGCCCGGGCGCGAGTCGCCCGCGCTCACGAGCGGCTGACCTCAGCGCGGGCAGGACGGTGAACCAGACGCTCCGGGTGGCGGTGATCGGCGCCGGTCGCATGGGCGCCTTCCACGTCGAGACCTGGGAGCAGACGCCACGGGCGCGGCTGCTCGCACTCGCCGATCCCGACGAGGACGTGGCGCGCGCGCGGATCGGGCGCCGGCCGATCGAGTGGGACGCCGACTGGCGCTCGACGCTCGAGCGCGCCGACGTCGATGCCGTGACCGTCGCCACGCCCACCGAGCTGCACGCCGAGATCACGCTGGCCGCGCTCGAGGCCGGCAAGCACGTGCTGGTGGAGAAGCCGATCTCCAGCAACACCGACGAGGCGCTGCGCATGGCCGACGCCGCCCGGGACGCCGGGCGCAAGCTGATGGTGGGCCACGTCGAGCGCTTCAACCCCGCCGTCGGAAAGGTCGCCGAGCTGCTCGGCGAGGGTCGAGTCGGGCGGGTCTTCCGGGCCGAGGCGGTACGGGTCGGCCCCCTCCCGGCTCGGAGGCCGGACTCCGGGGTGGCGATCGACCTCGCCACCCACGACCTGGACATCATGGAGCACGTCCTCGGCCAGGAGATCACGCGGGTCTACGCCGAGGGCGCCAGCCTCTTCACCGATACGACCGAGGAGGACCTCCTCACGGGCCTGCTCGAGTTCGGCGCCGGTGGGCCGTTCGGGCTACTCGACGTCAACTGGCTGACCCCGGAGAAGCGCCGTGAGCTGACGATCCTCGGCGAGGGAGGGATGCTGCGCGCCTCCTACCTCACCCAGGACGTCTGGTTCGTCGAGTCGGCGACGACGCTGACCGGCTGGGACGAGCTGGCGCTGGTGCGCGGGGACGCCGAGGGATCGGTGATCCGCTTTGCGCTGCACAAGGTCGAGCCGCTGCGGGCCGAGATCGATGCCTTCGCCGCCTGCGTGGTCGAGGACCTGCCGGAGCCCGTCAGCGCCTACGACGGGGCGCGCGCGCTCGCCGCCGCGCTGGCCATGCGCAAGTCCGCGCGCGAGCACCGGTCCGTAGAGCTGGCGGCGACGCCGGCAGCTTCGCCCGGCTGAGTCCTCAGGAGGCCTTGCTCAAATTCCAGCGGGTGAGGTGCTCGTCGTTGCCGTCGAGCAGCGAGCGCGTCATCGCGACCACCTGGGTCACTCGGTCGTCGGCGATGCGGTAGAAGACCCGCTTCCCGCGCCGCTCGGCGACCACGAACCCGCACCAGCGCAGGCAGGCAAGGTGGTTGGAGACCTTCGGCTGGGGCTGGTCGAGCGTCGAGACGAGCTCGCCGACCGAGCGCTCGTCCTGCGAGAGCAGGCTCAGGATGCGCAGTCGCGTGGGATCGCCGAACCCCCGGAAGTACTTCGCGAGCAGGTCCACGTCACTCGCTTGCGCCGAGAGGCGAAACGGCCCGTCCAACCGAACGCTCATGTTCCGACCACCGCGTCAGACGATACACATACCGAGCACGCGCGTGTGAATTTGCTCGCGCCGAGCCCCGCATCCCTGACGCACTCCCGCGTGGCATGATCGCGTCGTGCCGCGGCCACTTCGTTCGCTCGTGCAAGTGCCGGCGACTCTCCCCGCGTTGCTCGCCGTCTCCGTCCTGCTGATCTGGACAGCGAACGAGGGCGGCTACCCGACCCATCACTGGTATCCCGGTGCGCTGTTCCTGCTCGGCCTGCTGCTGACCGCCGCCCTGGTCCTGCCCGGGCGCCTGCGCGACGTGCCTCGCCCGGTGCTCGTCGCAGGAGGGTGCCTGATCGCCTACGCGCTGTGGAGCTACGCGTCGATCGGCTGGGCGGACGACCAGGGCGAGGCGCTCGACGGCGCCAACCGCACGCTGCTCTACGTGATCGTCTTCACGCTCTTCGCGATGTGGCCCCAGCGTCCGCGAACCGCCGCATTCGTCCTCGGTGCCTGGACGCTGGGCGTTGGCGCGATCACCTTCGTGACGCTGCTATCGCTGGCCGGGTCGTCCGATCCGGAGAGCTTCTTCATCTCCGACCGTCTCGCCGAACCCGCCGGCTACATCAACGCCGCCGCGGCGACCACGCTGATGGCATTCTGGCCGGCGATTGTCCTGGCCGGCCGGGGCGAGGTGCCGTGGTGGGTGCGCGGGATGTTCGCCGCCGCCGCGGTCGTGCTCGCCGACATTTGCGTCCTGTCACAGAGCCGTGGGGCGATCTTCTCGTTCCCCATCGTGGCGCTCATCTTCTTCGTCGTCGTTCCGGGGCGCGTGCGATCGCTGTGCGTGTGTCTCGCCGTCGCCCCCGCGGTCGCGGTCACCGTCCCCGGGATCCTCGAGGTCGTCGAGCAGCTCCGCGACGAGCGCCCGGCGACCGAGGCCGTGGCGAACATCGCGCCGCCGGTGATCGTCGCCGCGCTGCTGGCCGGCGTCGCCGTGACTGCGGCTGCCTGGATCGAGGGCAGCCGGCGGTGGGACGCCCGAACCGGCCGGCGCTTTACGCGCACGGTGGGCGGCGCGGGGATTGCGGGCGTCGTGCTGCTGGCGGCCGTCGTCATCGCGCTGACGGGCGATCCGGTCACCAACGCCCGCGAAGGGTGGGATTCCTTCCGCGCCGGAAAGCCCGTGACCGGCGAGACGAAGGGCCCGCGGCTCTCGGCGGGCCTGGGCAGCGATCGCTATGACGCCTACCGCGTCGCCCTGGACTCGTTCACCGAGCACCCACTGATTGGCGTCGGCGCCGACAACTTCCTCCAGGATTACCTCGCCGAGGGCCGCAGCGACGAGCAGCTGCGCTATCCGCATTCCCTTCCTCTGCGCGCGCTGAGCGAGACGGGGATCGTCGGCGCGCTGCTGCTCCTCGGGGTCGTGGGAGGCGTCTTGGCCGGCGCGGGGCTGGCGATTCGGGGTGCGCCCCCGCTGGGAGCGGCGATCGCCGGCGGGGCCGCGATGGTCTTCGTCTACTGGCTCGTGCACGGTGCCTACGACTGGTTCTTCGAGTTCACGGCCCTGGGCGCGGGGGCGTTCGCGATGGGCGGGCTCGCCTGTGCGCTCGCGCCCCGCGCCGAGCTCGCCGTCACGGATCGCCGGCCGCGAGCGCTACTCGCCGGCCCGGGAAGGGTCGCCGGCGGGGCTGTGGCCCTCGTAGCTGCGCTCGCCCTGATCGGCCCCTTGATGGCGGAGCGCAACGTCCAGCGCGCCGCACGCACCTGGCCGGAGGATCCCGGCCGCGCGCTGGCGCGCCTGGAACGAGCGGCCGACTTCAATCCGCTCTCCGATCGGCCGCAGCTGATCGCCGGCTCGATCGCCCTGCGCCTCGGGGACCTGACGCGCGGCGAGCGGGCCTTCGCGGCGGCCCTCGACCGCAACCCGCGCGGCGTCTACGCGACCCTCGAACTGGGGATGATCGCCTCCCAGCAGGGTGACCAGGCGCGCGCGCGGCCCCTGCTCGAGCGCGCGGCCCGGCTCTCCCCGCGCGACCAACTCGTGGTGGCTGTGCGTGATCAGGTCCGCGACGGGCGCCGGGTCGATGTCGCCGAGGTCAACCGGTTCATCCTCGAGCGCGCCCAGAACCTCGTGCGGTGATCCGGAGCGGCCGATCCAGCGCACCCCACGAGCAGTCAAAGAGCCCTTGCGCGCCACTCGCCCGTGCGCCAGCATGCCTGCTGGAGTAAAGCGCGTGGCCCCGCTGCGCGATACATAGTCTCGGCGGGGCGATTGTGCGCTTCGCATCCGATTCATGAGCTCCCAGCGTCCCGAGACAGAGATGTCCACCCGACCCGCCGATCCCCCCTCGCCCCCGCTCGCGCTCCAGCCGCGACAGGTGGGCGGGCGGCTGAACGCCCAGACGCTGCTCGACGGCCCGGGGTTCAACCTTCTGCGCTTCGTCGTCGACGCGATGATGCTGGGCCTGGCGGTGGGCGCGGCGCTCTTCGGAGCCGGCCGCGCCGGGGTGCCCGCGTCCGGCCAGTGGTCGCTGGCGGCGTTCCCGCCGCTGGCGCTGCTGATGCTCTACCTGAGGGGCATGTACAGCACGAAGCTGCGGGTCCTGATCCTCGACGGGATCGCCCCGGTCGTCGGCGCGATCTCGATCGCCGCGATGGCGGTGGTCGCCCTGGAGGTCTTCTCCCAGGACTCCCGGCCCGGGCCGCTCGTCGCCCGTGCGTGGCTGTTCTCGCTCGTCTACGTGGGCGCCGCGCGCATCGTTCTCGCGCTCACCCAGCAGCGCGCACGACGGCGGGGGGTCCTGGCGAAGCCCACCCTGATCGTCGGGGCCGGTGTGATCGGCGCTCAGGTCGCCCGACGGCTCGACGAGGTGCCCGACTACGGCCTGCAACCGGTCGGCTTCCTGGACGCCAACCCGCCGACCGACGTGGACGTAGGCGACCGCCGCGCTCCGGTCCTCGGCGCTCCCAGCGAGCTGGCGCGCGTGGCGACCGAGACCGGCGCCAGTCACGTGATCCTCGCCTTCACCCAGGCATCCGATCGGGGACTGATCCCGCTCGTGCGCCAGTGCGACGCGCTGGGCCTCCAGGTCGCCCTCGTCCCGCGACTGTTCGATTCGCTCAACGAGCGCTTGGCGCTCGAGCATCTCGGCGGGTTGCCCCTCCACGGGCTGCGTTCGGTCAACCCCAGGGGCTGGCAGTTCGCGATCAAGCACGCGCTCGACCGTGTCGGTGCCGCTCTGATGCTGGCGTTTCTCGCGCCGCTGATGGTCACCGTCGCCGTCGCCGTGCGTCTCAGCTCGCCCGGCCCCGTCTTCTTCCGTCAGCCACGCATCGGGCTCGACGACCGCGAGTTCGCGATGCTCAAGTTCCGCACGATGTCCGGACTCCCGGAGCGCGAGGGCGAGGCCGATGCGGCGTGGGCCGCGCAGGCGCTCGGAGAGGTGCACAAGCCTCAGGTGGACGAGCCCGGCTCACCAGCGCCGGCGGCCGACCGCACGACGCCGCTGGGCGGCATCCTGCGTGCGACGTCGGTGGACGAGCTGCCCCAGCTCTTTAACGTGCTGCGCGGTGAGATGAGTCTGGTCGGCCCCCGGCCCGAGCGTGCCTCCTACGTGCGCGCCTTCGAGAACCACGTGTACCGTTACGGCGATCGCCACCGTGTGAAGTCCGGGCTGACCGGCTGGGCGCAGGTGCACGGCTACCGCGGCCAGACCTCGCTGGCCGACCGCGTCGAGTGGGACAACTTCTACATCGAGAACTGGTCGCTCTGGCTCGACGTAAAGATCATGCTGATGACCGTGATGGCCGTCGTGCGCCACCGCGGCTAACTCTCTTCGCCCACGCGCGGTGCCCGGCTTGCAAGAATCGGGGTGACCGTCGAAAGGAGCGAACATGGAGTCCTCCACCCCGGCGCGGGTCCTCGTCGTCGCCAACAAGACCGCGGCAACGCCCGCCCTCCTCGACGCGGTGCGCGAGCGTGCCGCGCGCGGCCCCGCCCGGTTCACGCTGCTGGTCCCCAACACGCAGCACGGCCTGCACCGCGTCGTCGACCCCGAGGACCAGGGGCAGAACGAGGCAGCCGCCGTCGTCGAGCTCGCGCTGCCGCTGCTCGAGGAAGCCGCGGGCGAGAGGGTCGAGCACCTGATCGGCGACCCCGACCCCCTGAGCGCGATTCAGGACGCCGTCAACCTCCACGGCTTCGACGAGATCATCCTCTCGACGCTGCCCGCACGGGTGTCGCGCTGGATGCGGCTCGACCTGCCCAGCAAGGTGGCAGGCCTGGGGCTGCCGGTGACCACGGTGACCGCCCGGTCCAAGGAGGACGCCGCAGCCTCCCCCTGACGCGGATAGCGTCTGCGCGCGATGGCGCCCACCTGGATCTGGATGCAGGCCCTGATCGTGGTGTTCGTGCTGGCCGGGGCGATCATCGCGATCGTCAAGCTCTGAACGCCGGGGCGAGCGCACGCATATGATGGGCGCCGTTCTTGGGCACCTGCGGAAGGAGAGGCATGTTCGGCTCGATCGTGGTTGGCACCGACGGATCCGATACGGCTCGCGAGGCCGTGCGCCAGGCGACCGAGCTCGCCAAGAGCGTTGGCGCTTCGGTGGACCTGGTCAGCGCCTACGAGCCGGTCTCCAACGCACGACTGCGCGAGGAGCAGCAGCAGGTCCCCAAGGACCTCGAGTGGATGGTCAACCCGCGCGAGGACGTCGACTCGACGCTCTCCGAGGCCTTGGAGGAGGTCAAGGAGGCGGGAGTCGAGGTCGAGTCCTTCGCGCGCGAGGGCGACCCGGCCGACGCGATCCTCGACGTTGCCGAGGAGCGCAACGCGGGGCTGATCGTGGTCGGGAACAAGGGGATGACCGGGGCCAAGCGCTTCCTGCTGGGGTCCGTGCCCAACAAGGTCTCCCACCACGCGCCCTGCTCGGTCATGATCATCCGCACGACCTGAGCGCCGGCGCGCGCGCCGGGGGGCATCGCCGGCAGGCGGACGCTAGCCCGGTGGCGCCGACGCGCTTGCCGAGGCATGCCGCCATGCGGCACGCAGCGCCCGGCTGGGCGTAGTCGCGCGGCCCGCGTCGAGCAGGCCCGCGCCGAAGCGGGTGTCGTAGCCGGGGGCGCCGAGGTCGCGCGCCGTGGACTTCAGGTGTGCCTCCACGGCGCGCGCGGAGGGCCGGCGGCCGATCACGCCGCTGGCGATGACCAGCGCGGCCGCCGCGGCGACGTGCGGAGCCGACATGGACGTTCCCTGGAAGCCGCCCGGGTAGCCGAACCGCGCGACCGAGGAGGTGAACGTGAGCTGGAAGATGTCTCGACCTGCGGTCTCCGAAGCGCGGCAGTGCGCCGGGTCGGGAGCATCCGGCGCGTCTCCGCCGCCGCCCGGGGCGACGATGTCGAGGCCCACGCCCTCGTTCGAGTAGTCCGCGAGGCAGAGGTGCTCGGTCGTCGCGCCCACCGAGGTCACGAAGGGTGCGCGCGCGGGATAGGCCACGCGGCGCAGCGATTCGTTCCCCGACGAGGCCACGATCACCACGCCGCGCGCCGCCGCGAACCGGATCGCGCCCAGGAGCTGGGGAATGTTGAAGGCGGGCAGCGCATCGTCGAACTCGACCGACAGGTTGACCACCCTCGCGCCGTGGGAGGCGGCGTAGCGGATCCCGGCCGCGATCGTCGACGCGTCGCCGAGGCCCTGCGAGTCGAGCACCCGCAGGGGCATGATCCGCGCACCGTAGGCGAGCCCGGTAAGGCCGAAGCCGTTGTGGGTGCGCTCGGCGACCAGCGAGGCGATCCAGGTCCCGTGGCCGTTCACGTCGTTGGGATAGCGGTCGCGGTCGATGAAGTCATAGCCCTGGACGAAGGAGAACGGGGAGAGGTCCGGCGAGCGCCGGAAGCGCAGCCGGTTCTCGTAGGCCACGCCCGTGTCGAGCACGGCGACGGTCACGCCGCGACCGCCGTATGCACGCGCGGCGATCAGGTTCGCCCATGCGTCGGGGGCGTTGACGCCGATGTCCGGGAGGAAGTTCCACTGGGTCTGCTGCCAGCCCCGCGCCACATTGGTGCGCCCGCGGTCGTTGGGGATGAAGCCCGACGCGCGCGCGATCATGTTGGGCACCGCGTAGAGGACGCCGGGTCGGCTGCGCAGCTCGCGCAGCGTCGCCGGGACGCTCTTGCCGTCCTCGATGCGCAGGACCTCCGTGCGCGGCGCGGGGACCATGTCGGTGTCGGTGCCGGTCGCGCGCTCGGTGGCCTCGCGCGCTCGCTCGTCGACGGTCGGCGCGTAGGCCACCACGACCTCGTGCGCGCGGTACGGCGCCGTCGCGGCAGCGGACGGCACGACGATCAGGCAACCGAGGGTCGCGAGTACGGCGATGGGCAGGCGGCGATTCATGAGAGGGCTGGGGGAATGGGAGGGCGGGCGACCTGCAGACTGGTCGCCCCTGCGTTAAGACATCATCGAGGAGCCAAAGTTTCCCAGCCCGCGCAGGGTGCCGGCCACCGCATTGTGGTCCACGCCGCGGCGGGCGGCGCCGATAGCGTCCCGATGAGCGCCCACTTCTTCCCTCGCGACGAGTACTTCATGCGCCTGGCGCTGCGCGAGGCCGAGCGCGCGCTCGAGTTCGACGACGTGCCGATCGGGGCGGTGGTCGTGCACGAGGGCGAGGTGATCGGTGCCGGCCACAACGAGCGCGAGCTGCGCCAGGACCCGACGGCGCACGCGGAGACGATTGCCCTGCGCGAGGCCGCGCGCCACCTCGGATCGTGGCGACTGCTCGACTGCGTCATCTACATCACGCTCGAGCCCTGCGCGATGTGCGCGGGCGCGATCGTGCTCGCGCGCCTGCCCCGCGTGGTCTACGGCACGCCCGATCCGAAGGCCGGCGCCGCCGGCAGCGTCCTCGACGTGCTCGCCGAGCCTCGTCTCAACCACCGGCCGGAGATCGCGGGCGGATTGCTGGCCGCCGAGAGCGCCGCCCTGCTGCAGGGGTTCTTCGGATCCCGGCGCTGAAGCGTGCGTTGCGACCGCGACGGTCCTTCCGAGGGTAGGAACCCCCGGGGATAGGAACCCGATCGTCTAGCCTGAAAGCGATCGTCCGGAGGGGTGGCAGAGTGGTTGAATGCGGCGGTCTCGAAAACCGTTATGGGCGGTTTACGTCCATCGAGGGTTCGAATCCCTCCCCCTCCGCTGACACGCTGAATTCCGTAGGCTGCCTGTATGGCCGACCCGCCAGCCCTCACCGGACACTGCGGCTGCGGAGAGGTGCAGTTCGAGATCGACGAGCCGCTCGTGGCCGCCGGCTACTGCCACTGCACGCGCTGCCAGCGGCGCACCGGCGGTGGCGCTTCGGCAACGGCCCAGGTCGCCCCGCGCTCCCTTCGCGTCGTGAAAGGCGAGGAGCTGCTGGGGCACTGGGCCCCGCCCGATGGCTTCGACAAAGTCTTCTGCAGCGCCTGCGGCTCGGCACTCTTCGGGATCGCCCCGGGGAGCGACGAGATCTCGCTGGTGCGCATGGGGGTCATCGACGGCGATCCCGGCATCCGCATGATGGGCCATCAGTTCGTCGCGTACGCCGCACCCTGGGAGCCGATCCCCGAGGACGGTCTCCCGCGCTTCGACGAGTCGTTCCCGACGCCTCGCAGCTAGCGGGGGAGCATCAGCCGGCGGCGACCACCGCTTCGTGCGCGGCGATCGCCTCCGCGATCAGCCGCCGGGTCGGTGGGACACGTCAGGGGATATGCGCGAGTACGTTGACGATCGTGCCTCCGGGATCCTCCACGAAGAACCGGCGCACACCCCAAGGCTCGTCGGTGAGGGGATAGACGATTTTCAGCCCACGCCGCACAGCCTCTTCGTGCGCAGCGTCTACCGCGCTCGGCTCGCCGACGTCGACCCCGAAGCGCGGCTGAGGGTTCTCGAACCCGGGTGGCGCGATGATCACCTGAGCCGTCGGACGCTCCGGCGAGCTGAGACAGAGAACCGGTTCCTCCATGGTGACCTCGAGGCCGAGCGCCCCGACGTAGAAGTCCCGCGACGCCGCCATGTCCTCCCCGTCGGGGTAGGGAACTATGCGCAAGACGCCCACGATGGCAACGCTACCCTGGACCACAGCGGCTGATGCGTCGCCGAGCAGGATGCGTGGCCGGTTCGATGGCGGTGTGACACAGGACGTATGCCGGGAAGCCACGTCGAGCAAAGGCCTTCTCTCATCAGCGGCGGGTTGCGGAATCGCTTGCGTGACGCCGCTTGCTTACGCTTGCCGCAATGGGCCTCCGCTCAAGGATTCTCCGCGCCCTGCATGCATGCCGACTAGATGCGGATGAGGGGCGGGGCGCTCAGCTCGCGGTCGCTGCCGCGCTGTGCATAGTCGCCGCGCTCGCGGTGCCCTGGCATGGATGGGTGGGCGTTCGCAGCGGCGGACCGCTCGTGGGGCTGGCCGCATGCGCTGCCCTGTTGGTCGCGCACGCGCGTGGCTCGCGCCGCGCGGCGATGCTGGCCACGCTCGGGGGTCTGGCGGCGTGCGCGCTGCTCGTCTGGCGCTGGTCGACGCCGGGAAGCGATCCGCTCCTGGAGGTGGCTCGGTCGCAGAGCGCACTCACTCTTGCCTTCGCGGGATCGGTACTCGTTAGCGCGGGCGGGGCGTTGGCCCTGATCGGCGCGGGCGCGCTCGTCGGGCGAGGGACGGAGAAGGCAGAACCGCGGGAGCGTGCCCCCCAGCGCCCGGACGAGTCCCCCGAGAGTGCGGCTTTGGGAGGCGAGCGGCGGGAATCCCTAGCGGCCGCCTGGAGGGCTTTCTGGACTTCACGGCTGCTGGTCTGGGCCGCCGGAGTGCTGGGGTTCCTGCATCTGGGCGTGGAACGAACGATCACACCGCCGCCGGGCTCGCGCCCGTTCGGCAGCCTCGGCAACCTGCTCACCTCACCGTCGAGCTCATGGGACGCCGACGCGTACCTGACGATCGCGCAGCACGGGTACGCCTCCGGTCTTTACTTCAAAGCGTTCTTCCCGCTTTACCCAACCCTCGTGCGCGCCGGGGCCTGGTCACCAGAGATGACGCTCGTCAGCGCGATCCTCGTCTCGATGGCAGCACTCGTCGCGGCGCTCTATCTGCTGCATCGGCTGGTGACGCTCGAGCTCGGATCACATGCTGCGGGTCGTGCAGTGACGTTCACGGCGTTCTTTCCGATGGCGTTCTTCTTTTCGGCGGCGTACACGGAATCGCTGTTTCTCGCCCTGTCGATCGGCGCCTTGTACGCCGCGCGCCGAGAGTGGTGGGCGCGTGCAGGTATCGCTGGCGCATTAGCCGCCGCGACCCGTCCCACTGGCTTCGTCCTCTTGTTGCCGTTGATGATCGTGTACCTCTATGGCCCTCGCGGCGACAAATCCACCGCAGCTTCGAGGAGCGCCCCCAGAAGGGTCCGTGCCCGTTTGTGGCCCCGGTACGCCGTGCGACCGGACTTCGCTTTTCTCTTCCTAGTGCCCCTCGGGGCACTCGCGTTCTTCGCCTACCAAGGCGCCCACGGCGACCTACTCGCGCCGCTGCACGCGCAGGAGAACTTCTGGGACCGCAGCTTCGTGCCGCTCGCCGGCGCGCTGCACGGTTTCACCGACGCCGTCACAAGCCTCCACCAGATCGCCGTCGGCCCCAACAGGCAGGTGCTTGCAACGCCGACTGTTCAGACGGCCGGCCAGCTCGCCGACCCCTCCAGGCTCGCGGTGGTCAACCTCATTGACTTCGGCTTCCTGGCGTTCGCCGTCCTGGCGACGGTGGGCGCCATCCGGCGGCTCCCGCCCGCCTATGGCGCCTATTGCGCTGCGACGATCGCCGTGGCGGTGTCGACCTTCCCGCCTTACGAGCCGCTGGCGTCCCTGCCCCGCTACGTCACAGTCCTGTTTCCCTGCCAGATCTGGCTCGCTCTGTGGACTGACGACGCACAGCGGCGCCAGATGACCCTGGTGACCAGCGCAGGGCTGCTCGCCTTCTTCACGGCCCTGTTCGCCACGTGGAGATGGGTGGCCTAGGCAATCCGCTTTCGAGCGTTACGCGAGCACGAGCGCGGCTTCGGCGGCTCCGCCCGCCTGGCCTCCTCCGCGAGGTCGCGCCGCGTGAGGCGGCCGAGCTTCTCGACGGTGATCTCGGCTTTCGTTCCCCTCGCCTTGACCCGCCAAAGGCCGGCGAGGCGGCCGTCCCTCAACACGGCGCCGGGGCTCGCCACGGGTCGGAACAGCCGCCGGCGCAGCTCCGGCTCGCGGGCGACAGCGGCCGGTTGGCCTTCTGCAGGTAGGCGTCGCCCGGAGGTATCAGGCGGACGCCCTCCGCGGCGGGTGGCGACTCGAGCGCGCCGACGTCCTCCCTCAGGAGCGACGCTGCGCCTTTGGGATTTTGCGTCGTTTGCAGGGAGTTGAATACCGGAAGCCGTCGCGGTCTCCCTGACCACCATGTCGATATGGGGGGCTATGAGGGGCACGGGCACGATTCGGACTGTCGCGCAACTGTCGCGCAGGTGCCGCTCTAGCGCCTACTCCCGCAGCCCCACCGCTTCGAGGGCCTCTTCGTGACTGGTGTAGGTCCGAACTTCGGCGAACCGACCGCCTCGCACCTGGGCGATCCATGCCGCGGGGGTTTGCACCACCGCGTCGCTACCCCGAGCCTTGCCTTTGATCGAGCCCAGGGCGAGGCAACGATCGCCACAATCACGCACGTCTTCGAGGTCGACCCGCAGCTCCGACCACGCCTCCATGGCATCGGCCCAGAAGTCGCGGGCGGCGTCGGGCCCCTGGTACACCGTGTCCTCCAGCGCGGCGCGAAGCGGGACGATCGTCGCATCCTCCGTCAGCGCTGCCGCAAAACCTTCCACATCGCCGCGGTTGAACGCGTCGAACATCAGCCACACCACCTCTACGTTCTCCCGCGACACGGTCTACTCCCGCAGCCCCACGGCGTCGAGGGCATCCGCTGGGCTACCGAAAGCCTGGAGTCGGGTCACTCGACCCGAGCGGAAAGTCCAGACGTTTGCAAGCGGACGGCGAACCCGAATCCCG
>Ga0208612_1000240_pt1 | contig 26907 bp, 26 predicted proteins | sample AntDryMetagUQ889_FD_188089 | JGI IMG/M metagenome (GOLD analysis project Ga0208612, IMG submission 188089) | Polar desert microbial communities from Antarctic Dry Valleys - UQ889 (SPAdes) | ecosystem: Environmental > Terrestrial > Soil > Desert | place: Antarctic Dry Valleys | collected 2008-12-31 | reverse complement strand
AGAGGGACACGTAGAAGGAGGCCACCGCGTTCGGGATCGGGTTGGTGCTCAGGCGGCCGAGCGCCCCGAGGACGGCCAGGATCGTGGCGAAGAAGATCGCCAGCGCGGAGACGAGGATCGTGATGCCCGCGCCCTGGAGCACGATCACCGGCCCGGAGACGAGCACAAACTCGAGGTCGGCGCCGGATGCGATCCACGTGCCCGCGCCGATGACGACGATCAGCGCCAGCCAGATGGCGGCAAAGGTTGCGCTGAAGCGGCGACGCGCGCCGCGTCGGGCGGCGAGGACCTGCGCGACGATGGGCGCCACCTGCGGCACCCTCGCCTCAGAGCCCGATCCGACGGTCATCGCGATCCTCGAGAAACGAAGAGGGCGGGGCATTCCGCCCCGCCCCTCCAAGTGACCAAGCCTACGGCGAGGACGACGCCTCGGCGGACTCGCTGGCCGATTCCGCGGCGGATTCGGTCGCCGCCTCCGTTGCGGCCTCCGATGCGGACTCGCCGGCCCCCTCAGTCGCGGCTTCAGACGGAGCCGATTCGACCGTCGGGTCGAAGACGGCCATCTGCGCCGGGGTGAAGTAGTACGGCTGCGTGAAGTCGAGCACCGCACGCCGGTCCTCGGTGACGGTGACCGAGCCCACGCTCACGTCCCACCGTCCGCCCCAGCTGCCCGCGACCACCGCGTCGAAGGTCGGATCCGTGAACTCGACCTCAACGCCGAGCCGAGTGGCGATCTCTCTCGCCACGTCGATGTCGAAGCCCTCGTAGTCGCCGGTGGCCTCGTTCAGGAACGACTGCGGCGGATACGCCGGGTCGGTCGAGACGATGAGCACGCCGGCCTCGCAGACTTCGGCGAGGTGGCCGTCGTTGTCGCTCGAGTCGCACGGGGCCTCACCCTCGGGCTCAGACGATGGCGCAGCCTCGCCCTCCTGCCGCGTCAGGTCGTCGCCGTCGTACCACTTCTCGGAGAGCTCGGTCAGCGTTCCGTCGGCGTGCATGTCGGCGATGATCTGGTCCACCGCCGCCACGAGCGAGTCGTTGTCCTCGACGCTCGCGTCGAACGCGACGGCCAGCGGCTCGTAGAAGACCGGCTCACCAATGAGCTTCACCGGGTAGCCCTCGTCGATCGCCCCCTGCGCGGTCGGTAGGGCCGTCAGCCAGCCCTGGAAGTCGTCCGTGCGGCCCGAGCGCCACGCCTCCGCGCAGTCGATGTCGGTCGGCAGCGTGGTCGCCACCATGCCCTCGGGGACATCGGCGATGTCGCCCGCCTCCTCCGGGAGGTTGAGGGTGCCTTCGATCCAGAACAGGTAGGTGGTGGCCTCACCCGCGCAGACTGTCTGCCCGGCCAGGTCATCAAGGCTGTCGATGCCGTCGCCCGTATCGGCCTGGCAGGCTGCGAGGACGAGCAGCGCGATCGGCAGGATCGCGAGACGTCGCAATTTGTCCATGGTCTCCTCCACGTGTCGGCACGCCGCCGTGCGACGTCCATTGGTTTCAATCGGCCGGGACGTTGTAGCACTTCATCGCCTCACGCGGCAAGGAGCGGGCGGTCTCCACCGCTACACTCAGCGGCGTGACGAGCACGATTCCATCGATCCCGCTGAGCCGCGCATCGACTCTGCCGAAGCGCTACTACGTTGACGCCGCCGTGCTCGAAGCTGAGAAGAATCGGGTCTTCGGGCGCACCTGGCAGCTCGTCGCCCGGACCGATGAGCTCCAGCGCATCGGCGACTTCGTCCCGGTCATGGTGCTCGACGAGCCGGTCGTCATTACCCACGGCCTCGACGGCGAGCTGAAGGCCTTCTACAACGTGTGCCGGCACCGGGCCGGACAGGTGGCGCTGACGAAGGGCAACCGCAAATCGCTCCAGTGTCGCTACCACGGCTGGACCTACGGTCTCGACGGCTGCCTGCGCGCCGCCCCCGAGATGGAGGAGACGGAGGGCTTCAGCAAGGAGGACTTCGGGCTCGTGCCGGTTCGCGTGGAGCGCTGGGGGCCGTTCGTCTTCGTCAACCTGTGGGACGAGGCGCCGCCGCTCGCCGAGATGATGGGCGGGATCCCGGCCGAGGTGGCCCGGGCCGGCTACGACGTCGACGCCATGCGCCTCGTCGAGCGGCGCGACTACGTCATCGAGTGCAACTGGAAGGTCTACGTCGACAACTATCTGGAGGGCTACCACCTGCCGATCGCGCACCCGGCGCTCTTCAGGGAGCTCGACTACGACGCCTACCGCGTCGAGGAGTTTCGCTACTACTCGAAGCAGCACGCGCCGATCCGGGAGCTCAAGCCCGGCGAGGAGCTCGGGCGCGACCGCCGCTACCTCCGCACCGCCGATGGCGAGGAGGACGCGCTCTACTACTGGCTCTTCCCGAACACGATGTTCAACATCTACCAGGACAACATGTCCTCGAACGTCATCCTGCCGCTCGGGCCGGATAAGACCCTGACCATCTTCGAGTGGTTCTTCGCCGAGCCGGGCACCGGCTCCGGGTGGGAGTCGATGCAGCAGACGATCGCCTTTTCCGACGAGATCCAGCAGGAGGACATCGCGATCTGTGAGCAGGTCCAGCGCGGCCTCCGCTCGCGTGCCTACGAGGCCGGCCGCTTCTCCGCCAAGCGCGAGAACGGCGTCTACCACTTCCAGAACCTCGTCCGCGAGTTCCTGGGCGAGTGAGCGCCGGCGCGCCGCGGGCCCGACGGCCCGGCCGGGCGACCCGACTTGTCAGATTCATCTGACGCCCGCGTTATCCGGCGGCGACCTGCCAAATTCATCTCACGGCCGCACTAAGCGCCGATCCGTAGTCATATGCGGCTCCGGGGCTGCACTACGGCGTGGCCGGACCCGTTCCGGGCTGCGAATGAGGCTGCCATATGAATCTGGCAGGAACTCGAACCAGAGCAGTCCGGTGGGCGCCCCGGCCGGCGCAGCTATCCAAGACGCAGCCGCGCGGCCGCGCAGGGCGAAGGCTGCGAACGTCGACGGGTATCGCTGAACGATCCTCCGGCCGGTTCGGTGCTCGGCAACCACGAGCGCAACCACCACCGCCCTCGGGTCCGGCACCCCGACCTGTTTCGCGAGCAGGCGCCCGAGACGCCGCTTGACGTCCACGGCGCCCATCGTCTCCTGGAGGTTCCCGAAACGGGTCTTCGCTTCGACGATGAGGAGCGTCCGCGTCGGGCCATGCCACGCCAGCACGTCGCACCGGCCTCGGTCTCCGTAGTGGTTGAAGCTCACCTCGACATGGGTGACCCAGCCGCCGACGCGCAGGCGAGCGACCACCGCCTCCAGGAGCTGCGCATGTGCGCGGTCCACCAGCCGATCCAGGTCCGCGCCCTGCCACCGGAGCTCGACGACGAGCGTGGCCTCGAGAGCGCCGGCGAGCAGTTCGAGGGATCCGATGGTCAAGCCGGCCAGCTCGCCGTTCTCGACGCGCGAAACGACGTCCCGAGACAGGGTGGCCTGGGCGCCGAGATCGGCTTGGCGCCATTCGCGCGCGCGACGCAGGGCCCGAATGGCGGTCGGCACGTTGGTCCGCACCCCCACGATCATGCCCATGGAGAATTACCGTCGGCTTACCGAGCTGAGTTAGGCTGCCGTCGATGAATCGCCAGCATCGGCCGATCACCTACGAGGGGCTGCTCTCACTGGCGCGCGCGGCAGAGGGAAGGACGCTCCAGACGGTCACCGGCCGCAAGTTCACGGTGGGCATCTACATGGAATGCCCGTTCTTTACGCCGGCGGCGAGCGGGTACGGCCAGAGCGACGGGCGCAAGGCCGCGGAACGGTTCCTCGAGCGCTACAACGAGACGGGCAGCCTGCGGCCGGGTGACTACGCAAACGTGACGCGCAACGCGTCCTACTACGTCGGACTGCTGGCACAGGCGGACTCGTGAGCGCTCCCGCGCGCGCCGACGGGCGGCTGACGGTCGCGCTGATCTCCGAGGTCTTCTGGGAAGCCGATGGCGTCGCGCGCCTGCGCGAGCGACTCGCGGAGGCGGTGGAGCGCGGCGCCGACCTCGCGATCCTGCCGGAGCTCCCGCTCAACGAGTGGCGCCCCTCCACGAAAGAGGCGCGCGACGACGACGCGGAGCCGATGGACGGCGCTCGGGCAACGGCGCAGGCCGAGGCGGCGGCCGAGGCCGGCATCGGCGTGGTGGGAGGCATCATCCATCGGGACGGCAGTGGACGAAGGACGAGCCGCGTCCTGGTCATCGACGCGTCGGGCAGCATGGTCGCCACCTACGAGAAGCTGCACCTGCCGGAGGAGCCGGGCTTCTGGGAGACGAGCCACTACGAGCCGGGCACCGAACCTCCGCGGCGGATCGACGAATTCGGCCTACCGATCGGCGTGCAGATCTGCTCGGACACCAACCGGCCGGAGGGGACGCACCTGCTGGGAGCCGATGGCGCCATTGCGGTGCTCATCCCGCGCGCCACGGAGGAGCGCACGTACCAGCGCTGGAAGACCGTCTTCCACGCCAACGCGCTGACGAGCTGCCTCTATGTGCTGAGCGTCAACCGGCCGCATCCGGAGGACGGCGTGCTGATCGGCGGACCGAGCGTCGCCTTCGACCCGCGCGGCGAGCTGCTGGCCGAAACGACCGATGCGCTCGCGCTCGTCACCCTCGACCGACGCGTGGTGGAGGAGGCACGCCGTGCCTATCCGGGGTACCTGCCCATACGGGCGCGCCTGTACGCCGATGCCTGGGCCGAGATCGCGGGGCGGGACGGCTGAGGGGGCCGATCAGCCCTCGGCTAGCGTGAACCTGCCCACGGCCATGAGGACCTCGCCGGCGAAGACGCGCATCTCGTAGATCCCGGGCCCCCAATCGGTGAAGAGGTTATCGACCGGGACCTCGAAGCCGGCGTAGGTCAGGTCTGGAACCACCGAAAAGATCGGAGCGCCACCCTGGACCTCCTCCTCGGTGCCGTCGTCGAGGATGCGCACAACCTGCTCGCCGATGTTCGAGACCCCCCATGGCTCCGGGACGGTCACGGTGTGCGCGAAGTTCATTCCGGCCGTGAACGTATCGGTCGGCTCGATGACCTGGTCGTTCTCGTCCAGTGCCGTGCCGAATACCAGCGTGCCGGCTGGGCCGGCGGGCGCGGCGGACACGCTCGGGGCCGGTGTCTCCGATGGCGCCGAGCTCTCAGACGGGCTCGGCTGGACGGTGGGGCTGGGCGTCGGGGTTTCCAGGCCCAGGCCAACCGACGGCTCGGTCGGGTTCAGACCCGAGACGAAGAGACCGAGAAGGACCGCCACCAGGATCGTGCCGATGACGGCGCCGATCGAGAGGAGAGAGTCGCGATCGGTTGGCAGTCGACCCGCCGGCGCCAGGATCGGCTCGCCGTGGCGGAGAGGAACGCCACACGCGCGGCAGACCTGTGCCCACTCGGGGTTCGAGCGACCACAGTTGAAGCATTCGACGAGCTCGTCGGTCATGGGTGCTGTGGTGCCCTCCAGTGCAGTCCGGGCGGCGGGCAAGCGTAACAGGTGGCCGCCGGCGGTGAGAACGCCGACGGCCGGTGGTCGGCTGTGCAACCCACCGACCGTGGAGGAGTGTACCGACCCGCCTACTTCAGCGCTTCGGTGACCTCGCGCTCGAGCTCGCTGGCGTTGAATGGCTTCAGCAGGACGCGAACGTTCTTCTCGGCCAGCTTGCCCTCCATTTCGCGCACCTCGCGAACGGCACCGGTGCAGGCGATGATCGGCACTTCCTCAGTCGTCGGCGCCATCCGCAGCTTCTGGATGAGCTGCCAGCCCTCGAACTCGCGGTTGCCTATGGTGAAGTCGATGATGCAGAGGTCCGGCTTCAGCTCGGCGATCTCCCTTCCGTCGCTGGGCGCGTAGCTGAGCCGGCTGACCTTGTGGCCGAGGCCGGTGATGATCACCTCGAACAGCTCGAGGATCTCCTCGGTGTCGTTCACCACGACGACGTGCTTCTGGCGGGTCATGGCTTGCTTGCCAAGCAAGCGTTGTGCCGGGGCATGGGTCGCTGCATTGTCAATGGCTGGTTGTCAAAGAGTCGAGTAATCCTGTCCTCCGGGCTGGTATCGTCCGGCGATGTCCCAGGTGCGGAAAGGCGCGCGGCCCCCGGAAAGCTCGCCGATGGACCCGCGGCAGCTCGCGCGCCTCGCGGACCTGCTCTCCGCGGCGGACACGGCGCTCAGCTCTCTCAATCTGGCGGGGGCAGACTCGTCCAGGCGCAGGTTCGACATCGCTGATTCCGCCTTCACGAGGGCGTACTGGATATTCGAGCGCGAGCGCTTCACGCCACCTGCGGTTCGTGCGGCGGCCGCGAGCCTGCGTTCGGCTCTGCTGGATGCGCGCAGCGGCCAGATCCAGGGTGAGATAGCGGCGACGAGGGGCGTTGAGCTGTCCCCGGATATCCAGGAGCGGTGGACGAGGGCCAACGAGCGGGCCAGGGCGCTGCGCGCGGAGCTCGAAGGGCATCTGACGCCCGGCTGAGCGCTGCTCGAGGAGAACGCTAGTTGGCGAGCGTCCTGATCTCGGGCTCCAGGAGCGCCCAACCGGGATCCCCGGCGGCCTTCGCGTGATACATCGCGAGGTCGGCGTCGCGCAGCAGGTCGTTGCGGCCGCCATCCCGCGCAACACCGATGCCGATGCTCGTGCGAACGGTCAGCTGACGCCCCTCGACCTCGATCGGCGCCGAGATCGCTCGAAGCAGGCGCTTCGCGGTGGTGATCGCCCCGGATGATCCGGTGGTCTCGAGGAGGATGGCGAACTCGTCCCCGCCGACGCGAGCAACGCATTCGCCGGGTCGGACAGAGGCCCGAATCCGATCCGCGACGACCTTGAGCACGAGGTCGCCTGTGGCGTGCCCGAAGGTGTCGTTGATCGGCTTGAACCTATCGAGGTCGAGAAACAGCACGCACGCATGCAGCCCAGTTCGAGGGCTTCGTGCGAGCGCCAGGCCGAGCCGATCATCGAACAGCGAGCGATTCGCCAGTCCAGTCAGGGTGTCGTGAAAGGCCAGCTCGTTCAGCTGCTGCTCGAGCACCTTGCGATCCGTGACGTTGGTCAGGAAACCGTGCGCCAGGATCGTGTCCGGGTCGGAAGATGCGGTGACCCGACCCTCCTCGCGGATCCAGATGACTCGGCCATCCGCACGCGTGATTCGGTACTCGTCCTCCAGGCGATCGCCTGGCATGCGGCTCTTCACATCGACCGCGATGACGCGCGCCCGATCGTCGGGATGGATCAGGGTGAGCCAGAACTGCGGGTCGGATGTGAACGAAGCGATCGGATAGCCGGTCAGCACCGACATGTACGGGCTGATGTAGACCGCGTCCAGGTAGGCGCCATCAGAGCGCCGGTAGCGATCCAGGTAGACGCCCGCCGGGAGCTGCTCCACCAGCGCCCTCAGTCGCCCTGCCTCGTCAACTGCTCGGGTGGCCTCGGCGCGCGCCGCCCGCAGGCCAGCGTCGCCGATCTGGATCGGGATCGCCAATTCGGCGGGTGGTGATGACGCGCTCGGCCGTTGCATGGCCTGAGACTGCGCCCCAGGATCGAGCCCCGCAATCGACCGGAGGTACTCAAACGCGGCCCCTCAACGCCGCCTCGACGCCCTGAGCAGGGCCGCGTCGAACTGATGTTCTAAAATGCAGGTTGCACGTCCAGATACACTCGGGAGCTCGCGGCGGTGCTGGAACCGGTTTACAGGGCAGACTCAAAATCTGCTGCTCGCAAGGGCATGTGGGTTCGACTCCCACCCGCCGCACCATTTCACGCCGTTGACTTCAACTGCGTGGCCCGTCCGCCTGACGGCACACTGTGCGCCAACGTTCCGGGGTTGGGCGCGGCGTACGTGTATCTGCTCGGGCTCTATCTGGGTGATGGCAACATCTCCGACGGTCCTCGGGCGGTGTACCGCCTCAGGATCACCCTGGATCTCCGCTATCCAGCAGTAATCGACGCGTGCGCCACGGCGATCCACGAGGTTAGATTTCGGCCGTCCGGCCGGGTGCTCAGGCAGGGATGTTGCGAGGTCTACAGCTACTGGAAGCACTGGCCATGTCTCTTTCCTCAACATGGCGTGGGCCCGAAGCACCGCAGGGCGATTCGGCTCCTGTCGTGGCAATTGCAACTCTTGAGGGACCACTCGGCGGCGTTTTTGACAGGGCTGATCCATTCCGATGGCTGCCGGAGTCTCAACCGGGTCAAAGGGCATACCTATCCGCGATATTTCTTCAGCAATGAGTCGTCCGACATCCTGGGGCTGTTCGAGCTCGCCTGTTCGTTGAACGGCGTCGCGACGCGACGCAACAGGCGGAATTCCGTTTCGGTAGCACGGCGTACGAGCGTGGCGAAGCTTGACGCATTGGTCCCTGTGAAGGCGTAATCGGCTCAGCACACCGCCATGCCGGTCGGTCGAGCGGTCATGATAGGAAGCCGATGCCCGAGGCTTCCCAGGCTACGTCACGACGCACCCCGCCGCTTCCCGATGAGGCGGCGGTCATCGCGCGCGCGGCAGACGGGGATCGCATGGCCTTTACGCAGCTCATGGAGCATTACCAGAGCGCCTGCTACGGCCTCGCCTGGCGGCTGCTCGGCGACCCTGACCAGGCAGCCGATGCGACCCAGGACGCCTTCGTTCACGCCTACAGGGCCATCCGAAGCTATCGCGGCGGGATCTTCCGCTCGTGGCTCATGCGCATCACGGCCAATGCCAGCTACGACATCCTGCGCCGCGCGCAGCGCCGGCCCGCGAGCCCGCTGCCGGATCCCGACGAGGGGGGTGTCGAGCTGCCCGACATCTCCGCGGCGAGCCCGCTCGAGGAGGCGACGCGCAGCGACATGTACGGTCACCTCGAGGCGGCGCTGCGGCTGCTGCCGCACGACCAGCGAACGGCGGTCGTGCTGTGCGACGTCTACGGTATGGACTACAACGAGGTGGCGGCCATGACCGACTCCGCCCTCGGAACGGTGAAGTCGCGCATCCACCGGGGCCGCCTCCGCCTGCGCGACATGCTCGCCGAGCACCGGGAACTGTTCATCCGATGAGCGCGTCTGGACCCACGGCATGCTGAACTCGAATCATCCGGACGACGAGCGCCTCTCCGCGCTCGCCGCAGCCGATCCCGACGCGTCCGCCGACGCCTCGCTCACCGCGCACGTTGGTGGCTGCGAGCGGTGCGCCGATGTCGTGCGCGAGCTCGGCTTCCTGCGCTCCGCGCTCTCCGACATGCCGGACGTCGCACCGCCCCGGCCCCTTCGCCTGCTGCCGCCGGTCGAGGCCGATGCGGTGAGCGGGCCGGATCGCCTCGGGTTGTGGGCGCGCCGCCTCTTCGCCCCCGCGCTCACCGCGGGCGCCGCGCTGGCCATGGTCGGCGTGGTCGGTACGGCGCTTCCCGGCCTCGGCGGCATGGCATCGAGCGGGGGCCAGGACGCCTTCAGCGACGCTTCCGAGGCGGCCGAGGCGGCGAATGTAGCCGACGACTTTGACGCCGAGGATGCCGCGGGTGGCACCGAGCTGGAGTTCTCGGCCCCAAGCGGCGACGCTGCCGGCGGGGGCGGCGAGGACGGCGAGGCGACGACGCTGGGCGCCGACGAGGCGGAGGAACAGAGGACCGCCGCCGAGGAGGCCGGCCGTACTGACGCGCTCCAGTCCGAGCGCTCGCCATGGCCGATGGTTCTGTTCTCTGGCGTTGCGTTGATGATCGCCGCCGCTCTGCTGCGCTGGATCCTGGTGCCGCGAGCCGGCTGAGCGGGTCTCTCCCTCGAGCTCCGCGAACCGTCCCGATTCACACCAGGCAACCAATACGAGCGGCCGGTCGGCTGCGGAACGCCCAGACTCACACCAGGCGTGAATCCGTCCCGTCGGCGGGGGTGCGGCGAGCGCAATGCACGCCTCGTGTGAATCTCGACGCTTCGGCTCAGGTTCCCCGGTCGGTTTGACGAGCGGCCCGCGGCGAGCTCAGGGGACGAAGGCGAGGCGACCCGCGACGACCGCCGAGGCGAGGAGCACCAGGAGCACGGCCGCCACGATGACCGCGGCCCATCCCGAGTCCCGGAACACGGGCTCGGTGGGGTCCGGGCGGACGGGCCGTCGGGTGCGGATCGATGGCGCCTCGCCGGGCTGGCGGTGCGTCCCCGGCGCGGCACGCGTCTCGGCCGCCGTCGCTCGCCACGTCGCCCACGTCCGGGTGGTGGAGGCGGCGCCGGCCGGCCTGATCGGGGCGCGCGACGGAACCCAATGCCCGGCCGGACCGAACGCGCCCAGCGTCGGGTGTGCCCGGTCGTACTCGGCCCGCTGCCGCGGGTTGGAGAGGATGCTCCACGCCTCGTTGATGCGCCGCATGCGGTCCGCGGCATCGCTCGCCCCCTCGTGCAGGTCGGGGTGATGGCGCTTGGCGAGGTGCCGGTGCGCGCGCGCGACCTGGAGCGGCGTGGCGTCGCGAGACACCCCGAGGATCGCGTAGGGATCGATGGCGCGCGTGGTGGGCATTCAGCCGATTCTACGGCCCCGCGCGGGCGTTCCGCAGAGGCGGCCCGCAGGCCGCCATCGGTCTAGACTCAACGGGACCCATGGCTGACCGACGCCCCCTGCTCATGCTCATCGACGGGCCGAGCCTCGTGTACCGCGGGTACTTCGCCCTTCCGCCGCTGACGATGTCGGACGGCACGCTGGTGAACGCCGTCTTCGGCTTCCTCCAGATCGTCCTGCGCGGCATGGCCGACGTGAAGCCCGACTACGCCATCCTCAGCTTCGACGTCGGCAAGCCGCAGTTCCGCTTTGACGCGTACCCCGAGTACAAGCAGGGACGCCCCAGCATGCCGGACGACCTGCGCACCCAGTTTCCGATCGTCCGCGAGATCGCGGGAATGATGGGCATCGCCATCCGCGAGATGGAGGGATACGAGGCCGACGATGTCATCGGCTCGCTGGTCAAGAAGGCCACGTCGCAGGGCGTGGACACCATGATCGTGTCGGGCGACCTCGACGGGCTTCAGCTCGTTGATGACCACGTGCGGCTGCTCACCACGCGCATGGGCGTTGCAGCCACCGTAATCTACGACGAGGCGCGGGTCATGGAGCGCTACGGGCTGCGCCCGGACCAGATGCTCGACTACAAGGCGCTGAAGGGCGACACGTCCGACAACATTCCCGGCGTGCCGGGGGTGGGGGAGAAGACCGCCGTCTCGCTGCTCCAGGAGTTCGGGACGCTCGACGAGATCTACAACCGGCTCGACGAGGTGAAGGGCAAGCTGCGCGAGCGGCTGGCGGAGCACCGCGAATCCGCGTTCATGTCGCGCGAGATCGGTCGCATCGTCACCGACCTGCCGGTTGAGCTCGGACTGGAGGAGGCACGCACGGGCCGATACGACCGCCGGGCGGTCTCCCAGCGCCTCCGTGAGCTCGAGTTCCGCTCGCTGATTGACCGCCTGCCCGCCTCGAGCATCGCCCCGAGCGGGTATGACGGGCCGGAGGAGAGCGGCGGCGGCCTTCAGCTGAGCCTCGAGCTCCTGGGCGGCCGCGCGCCGGCGGGCGCGACCGACGGCGCCTCTCCAGACGCACAACGCGCGCAGCCCGATCCGCTGGCGGATCCCGGCGGAGCGATCGAGCACATCGACCCGCGCGTCGTGCGCTCCGACGCGGATCGGACCGAGCTCCACGCCTGGTTGGCGGCGCACGAGGGGAGCATCGGCATAGGCTGGTCCTCCGGCGCCGGTCGGCCGCTCGAGCGGCCGCTCCTCGGAGTGGCCCTGGCGGGCGCCGACGGCAGCAGCTGGTACGTGCCGTGGAGCGATGACCGCCCGCTCCCCGGGTGGTTCGGTCGTGAGGACCGCGACCTGGTCGGTCACGACCTCAAGCAGATCATCGTGATGCTCGCAGCGCGCGGGACCGAGCTGCGGGGCGCCTGCTTCGACACGCTGGTCGCCGGCTACATGGTCAACCCGGCGCTCCGTGCGCAGACGCTGGAGGACGTCGTCTCGACGCGCTACGGCGGCGTCCTGCCGGAGCGGCCGCTCACTCCGGAGAGCGGGGCGGAGGAGGGCTCCGCTGCCCGCCGCGCGGCTGCGGAGGCCCTGACCGCGCTCCTCGTCCGGCCGCTCCTCGAGACGGACCTCGCCGAGGGCGCGCTGATGAGCCTATTCCGCGAGGTGGAGATGCCCCTCGTCCCGGTGCTCGCCCGCATGGAGCTGGAGGGCGTCGCGCTGGACCTCGAGGCCCTGGCCGCGATGCGCGAGGAGTTTGCCGCCACACTCGGCGCGCTCGAATCGCGCGTCTATGAGCTCGTCGGGCATCCGTTCAACATCGGCTCGCCGAAGCAGATGGAGCAGATCCTCTTCACCGAGCTTGGGCTGACGGGCACGAAGCGAACGCGGACGGGCTTCTCGACCGATGCATCGGTCCTCGAGGAGCTCCGTGAGAGCCACGAGGTCATCGGGCTCATCCTGGAGCACCGCCAGATCGCGAAGCTGAAGTCAACGTACGTGGACGCGCTCCCCACGCTGGTGGGAGCCGGTGGCCGGCTGCACACGACCTACCAGCAGGCGGTCGCGTCCACGGGGCGCCTGTCGAGCACCGATCCGAACCTCCAGAACGTCCCGATCCGCAGCCCGCTGGGGCGGCGCATCCGCCGCGCCTTCGTGGCGCCAGCGGGTCGCCTGCTGCTCGGCGCCGATTACTCGCAGCAGGAGCTGCGGATCCTTGCTCACGTATCGGGGGACCCTGGCCTGCGCGCCGACTTCGCGGCGCACTCCGACATCCACCTCGCCGCCGCCGCCCGCGTGCTGGGGCTCGCGCCGGAGGCCGTGGGGCCGAAGGAGCGCAGCGTGGCGAAGATGATCAACTACGGGATCGCCTACGGGTTGTCGGACTTCGGGCTGGCGGAGCGGCTCAAAATCCCTCGCGAGGAGGCGCAGCGCTTCATCGCCGACTATTTTGCCGCGTACGAGGGGATCCGTCGCTACACGGTCGAGATGAAGATCCTGGCGCGCGACCAGGGGTTCGTCACCACGCTCCTCGGGCGCCGGCGGTATCTCCCCGAGCTCTCGGCGCGGAACCAGTCGCTCCGATCGGCGGGGGAGCGGATGGCCATCAACATGCCGATCCAGGGCACAGCAGCGGACGGGATGAAGATCGCCATGGTGCGTGTCGACGCCGCGATCCGCGATCGAGGGCTCCGGTCGCGGATGCTCCTCCAGGTCCACGACGAGCTGGTGTTCGAGACCGATGAGGAGGAGCTGCCCGTCCTCGCCGCGCTCGCCAACGCGATCATGGAGGGTGCCCTGCCGCTCGACGTTCCTCTGGAGGTGGACCTCAAGGTCGGGCAGAACTGGGAGTCGATGGACCGATACGAGCCTGGCGACGATGGCGCTTGGCGGCGCGTGGCGAAGTCGGCGGATCGGGTGGCCATCGAGGAGGCCGACGAGGCGCTCGCCGAGTCGCTCTCGGGCTGACTCACAGAGCGTGCTACTGGGTGGGCTGAGCTCCGGCCTCGATCTCCTCGACCCGGTAGCAGGCGACGAAGTGACGGTCGCCGCGCGCCTCGAGCGAGGGGTGCGGGTTCGTCCGGCAGACCTCGGCCGCAAACGGGCAGCGCTGGATGAATCGGCACTCGGGGCCGGGGTTGATGGCCTTGGAGATGCCCCCCTTGATCTCGACCGGCGTCCGCTTGATGGTGGGATCGGGAAGCGGCACGGCCGAAAGGAGCGCCTTGGTGTAGGGATGCTTCGGACGGGCGAGGATCTCCTCGGTCGGCCCGATCTCGACGATCTTGCCCAGGTACATGACGGCGATCCGGTCGCACATGTAGCGGGCCACGGCCAGGTCGTGCGTGATGTACAGGTACGACACCCCGAGCTCGCGACCGAGCTTCGTCATCAGTTCCATGATCGAGATGCGGATGCTGACGTCGAGCATCGAGGTCGGCTCGTCGGCGACCACGAAAGTGGGGTTCATCACCAGGGCGCGGGCGACGGCGACGCGCTGACGCTGCCCGCCCGACAGCTCGTGCGGGAAGCGGAAGAGGAAGTTCTCGGGCGGCGTCAGCCCCACGAGGCGGAGAAGGTCGAGGACCCGCTTCTCCCGTTCATGCACCCGACCGATCTTCTGGACCGCCAGCGGCTCGGAAACCGTGTCGAAGATCGTCCGGCGCGGGTTCATCGACTCGTACGGGTCCTGGAAGATCATCTGGACCCGGGCGCGGAACGCCTTCATGTCGGATCCGCTCACGTTGGCCACGTCGCGGTGGTAGTCGCCGTCCTTGAAGAGGATGCTCCCGTTCGTCGGCTCCATGAGCTTGACGAGCATCCGCCCGGTCGTCGACTTCCCACAGCCCGACTCGCCCACCAGCCCCAGGCTCTCGCCGGGAGCGATGTCGAAGTCGATGCCGTCCACGGCGTGGACAAAGTCGGTCGGCGCCCGGAACATCCCCCTCGAGACGGGAAAGTGCTTCTTGAGATCCCGAATCTGGATCAGGGACTCCGTGGTCCGCGGAGCGGGGAGGGCGCTCACCTCTGGAGGGCCTCATCGAGCGCGGGCACGCGCTGGTAGTCGAAGCACGCCACCTTGTGGCCGTCGCCGAGGTCGACCCACGGGGGATCCTCCGTCTTGCACTGCTCGGTGGCGAACGGGCATCTCGGGTGGAAGCGGCAGCCGGCGGGCGGGTTGAGCAGGTCGGGTGGCTCGCCCTCCAGCGGGGCGAGCTGGCGGCGCGGGCCGGTGATCGAGGGCGTGGAGCGCAGGAGCAGGTACGTGTAGGGGTGACGGGGCCGGCTGAAGACTGCCTTGGTCGGGCCGTACTCCACCATCTTGCCGGCATACATCACGCCGATCGAGTCGGTGACCTCGGCGATCACGGCGATGTCGTGGGAGATGTAGATCATCGACATCCCCATCTCCAGCTGGATGCGCTTGAGCTCCTTGAGGATCTGGTCCTGGACGATGACGTCGAGGGCCGTGGTCGGCTCGTCGGCGATGATCAGCTCGGGGCTGCATGCCAGGGCCATGGCGATGACGGCGCGCTGGCGCATTCCGCCCGAGAACTCGTGCGGGTAGCGGTCCAGCATCTCGCCCGGAAGGCCAACGGAGCTGAACAGCCTCTCCATGTGCTTCCGCTGCTCGTCGTAGGTCATGACGCCCCGGTAGTGCGTGTCGAGCGTCTCGCGGATCTGATCGCCCACGCGGTACACCGGGTTCCACGAGTTCATCGCCCCCTGGAAGACCATGGCGATGTCCTTCCAGCGGCGTTGGCGCATCTCCTCGCCGCTCAGGGAGAGCAGGTCCTCGCCGTCGAAGCGGATCTCACCCGCGAGGTAGTTGGCGTTGGAGGGGAGGAGGCGAAGCAGCGACAGCGCGACCGACGTCTTGCCGCAGCCCGACTCGCCGACCAGGCCCACGGCCTCGCCCTGGTGGACGGTGAACGAGACGTCCTCGATGGCCGACACTTCGCCGGCCTTGATCTTGTAGTGCATGACCAGCCCGTCCACTTCCAGCAGTGGCTTGGTCGGGTCGATCTGTCGTGTCTCGAGATTCTCGAGCGAGAGCGCCTTCCGTGTCTGGGTCATCGGGCGCGGAGTCGGGGATTGATGATCTCGTCCATGCCGCGGCCGACGAGGAAGAAGCCGAAGCACAGGAAGGAGATCGCCAGCCCTGCCGGGAAGAGCAGCCACCAGAACGAGGTCCCGCTCAGCAGGTAGCCGTTGGTCTGCGCGCTGTTGATCATGATCCCCCATGTCATCGGGACGTTGAGGAGGCCGAACAGCGAGAGCGTCGATTCGATCGCGATGGCCTCGGCGACGCCGAACATCATGAACAGGAAGCTCAGCGGGAGGACGTTGGGGATGATGTGGCGGAAGATCACGTGCCAGTCCCCACCGCCGGCCACGCGGGCGGCATCCACGTAGGACTTGACGGTCACGGCGAGCGCCTGGGACTTGAGGACGATCGCCACTCCGCCGAAGCCTGATAAGACGCCGATCATCAACCCGAGCAGCACCATCGTCATCTCGAAGACGGCGCTCAGCACGATCAGCACCGGCAGCAGCGGCATGAGCAGGATGAGGTCGGCGAAGCGCATCAGCCCGCCGTCGATCCAGCCACCGAAGTAGGCGGCGATGGCCCCGATGGTGGTGGCGATGAAGACCGTGGTGATCGCCGCCACCGCCCCCAGGAAGAACGCCGCACGCGTGCTGTAGAGCAGCTGGGACAGGATGTCGCGTCCCTGTGCGTCCGTCCCGAGGTAGTGCGGGGTCTCGCCGGTCCATGTCGGCGGCGCCGGCTGGGTGGGGATGGTCACCACTTCCCCGGCGTCTATCCTTGGGTTGAGGCGGAGTCGCGCCCTCTCGAGCGCGATCTCGGACAGCGGGTCGGTCGGCTCGCCCTCGACCACGGTGTACTCGGTCATGACGGCGTCGTAGCCGCTGACCGGGTCATAGATCGCCGGCTCCCACACGGTGGCCATGAGGATCGGGTGCAGGATGGCCATCAACGCGAACGACAGGATCAGCCCCAGGCCAAACATCCCCATCTTGTTCTCGCGGAACAGGGACCACATCGTCGCGACCGAGCGCCGGAACAGTTTGAGGCGGATCCGCCACATCGGCGTTGACCCCAGGCCGGCTCCGCCGGTCAGCTCGCGCGCAGAGGCGCCATCCACGTGGACGCCTCCACCCGCCTGCGCCGCCTTGTCATCGACGGTCATCGGAGGAAGGCTCATGCGACTCGAATCCTCGGATCCAGGACGGCGTAGAGAACATCGGCCAGGAGGTGGCCGAACAGCGCCAGCACCCCGGTGATCGAGAGGGCGCCGACGGCGAGCGGGATGTCCGACACGTTGATGGCCTGGAGGAAGATCAGGCCCATCCCCGGCCACGAGAAGATGGTCTCGGTGACGATACCGCCACCGATCACGAACGCCAGCGCCAGCACCAGCGAAGTGGTAACCGGCAGCATGGCGTTGCGGGCGGCGTGACGGTCGCGGATCACTCGATCCGGCAGGCCCTTGGCACGCGCGGTGAGGATGTAGTCCTCCCCCAGGGTCTCGAGCATGGCGCTGCGGGTCAGGAGCATGGTCGCTCCGAACAGGACCAGGCTGAGAGTGAACACGGGGAGCATCGTGTGATGGGTGATGTCCCATGTGTACTCGCGGGCGGGATTCACCCACCAGTAGAGCACCAGGCCCCCCAGCGTCAGCACTCCCAGTCCCTGGGCGAGCCGACCCTGGGTGACGATGTTGTTTGAGTACCTGCTGATCAGGTAGCGACCGACGGCGTAGACCACGAAGGCGATCAATGCCGTGATGATCATCTGCCCGAAGAGCTCGTTGGCGTCATAGGGAGAGTTCTGCCAGAGGCGGGCGTCGATGAAGCGGCCGATGGGAAACCACCCGAGGAAGAACCCGAAGGTCCACAGCATGAGGATGGCGAACCAGGGGTAGAAGACGGTCTGGAGGAAGATCCCCGTCACGATGAGCCCCTTCTCGGAGCTGGCCCCTCTGCCCCACGCGATGAGCTTCCCGGTCTTGAACCCCAGCCAGAAGGCGAACAGGGTGGCGGTGAGGAACAGGACGAGGGTGCGGGGGAGGGCCGTCCACAGGATGGTGGACACCTCCTGGGGATACCGGCTGAAGGAGACGCCCATCTCCCCCCGGAAGAAGTTGGTGATGTAGGTGAGGTACTGGAAGAATAGAGGTTCGTTCAGGCCCAGTGAGTCGCGAAGCTCCAGGCGAACCGAGAGCGGGATGCTGGGGTTGCCGACCAGGGTGTCGCTGATGTCACCGGGCATGGCCTGGAGCATGAGCCACACGAGGCTCAGGAACACCACGAACAGGAAACCCATCTGAACTAGACGGCTAGCCAGGAACTTGAACATTTGGGCTTGGGTTTCCTCTCGTTACGTAGACGGAGGGAATTGCGGAGTGTACAGGCTGGGGGCGGTCGAGTGACCGCCCCCAGCCTTCGGTTTTCGAGTCTCGGCTACCGGGCGGTAACCAAGCCCTGCTGGCCCTCCAGGAACTGAAGGCCTGAGAGGGTTTCGGTGAACGGGTATTCGACCCTGTTGTTGTAGAACTCCAGGATTCCCGTGTCGAACAGCGGAACGTGGGGCTTGTCGCGGGCAATAAGCCGCTCCATCTCCCACATTGCCTCGAAGGCCTCTTCCTCGGTCTGAGCAGCGTCGAACGCTGCCGATGCGGCGTCGTACTCCTCGTTGCTGTACTGGGTGTTGTTATCGCTGGCGCCGGTCCCGAAGAACGCTCCGTGGAACGTCGGGAAAGCGGCGTTACCCAGCGAGTAGCCCAGGATGAAGATATCGAACGGCGAGGTGTACTCGTTGTTGTCGTCGGTGAAGAACACATCGGCGACGATCTTGTTGAAGTCGGTCGGGACCGACACCAACGGGATGCCCATCTCGAGCGCGACGCCCGAGATGTAGTTGCCGAAGGTCGCCCGCAGCGGGTCGTACGACGCCGTCGGGGTGACCAGCTGGATCTGCTCGATGGCGACACCGTCGGGGCCGATCAGGCCCTCGCCGGCGCTGAAGGTGAATCCTTCAGTGAAGGTCGGTACGACCGCCGGCTCCTCTGACTCGTCCTCCGGATCAACGAAGCCGGGAGCGATCTCCCAGGTGTAGCCGGCCTCGGACAGGAGGCGGATCCCCTCGGCCCGCCGGTCCATCGTCGCCATGCCGGCAAAGCCGGCCTCGGTCAGCTCCGCGGCGACTTCCTCGTTGTACCACGCCGTGTTGCCCTCGGGCAGGATGACGTACAGCGGGAAGGCGACGCCCTGGAGCAGGTTGCCGGTGACGAACTCCTTGTCGATGAGCACGGTGAGGGCGTCACGGAAGGCCGCGTCGCTCATCGGTGCTCGGGAGTGGTTGAACGCCATGAAGCGGTAGCCGTTCGTCGGATTGACGACGGCCGTCAGCTCCTCATTCTCCGATACCTGGTCCTGGAAACCGCGCTGCATCCCGAGCGGGTTGAGCAGCAGGTCGACCTCGCCATTGCCGAGGGCCAGAACGGCCGCTTCCTGTCCGCCGTAGAGCGGGAACTGGAAGTTGTCCGCGTACGGGCCTACGGTGAAGTCGACACCACCCGAGGTTTCCTCTCGGCCCATGTCGTGGAAGTTTGGGTTGGCAGTGGTGGCTGCGAAGCTGCCTTCCTGGCGGTCGGCGTACACCGTCGCCCCTGAGGCAGGCGCCTCGGCACCCGACTCGGCCAGCAGCGTGGTGCGGGGATCGTCGGTGGCCGCGGCCGCTTCGACGATTGGGCCCCAGAAGTGCTCGGGCATGACGGGCATGTGGGGAACACCCGTACCCGGGCCCCACACGGCCAGGCCGGGCTGAGCGTTGAAGGTCACGCGCACGGTCAGGTCATCGACGGCCTCGACCGCGGTGACGATGTCAGTGTCCGTAAGGTCCTCCCAGCCTGAGGTCAGCTCGAAGTCCACGGCGGTCTGCCAGGTGAAGGCGAAGTCCGCGGCGGTGATTGGTTCGCCGTCCGACCACTGCATACCGTCCTTGAAAGTGAATTCGGCGACCCACACGTCGCCGTCCTGCGTCGCAGGCGCGAGATCACCATCGGCCATGTGCGGGTGCATCTCGATCCCGGGCATGCCGATAGCGTACGGCGCGTCCAGTGTCGGGCCGAGGAAGTAGCTGTTCCACACCGTGCTGCCGGCGGAGTCGATGAGGTTCCACGCGTTATCCGTGGTCACATCCTGGAAGATGCCCAGGGTGTAGGTGCCGAGGTCGCCGCCACCAGCGGCCGGCTCGGAGCTATCCGGCGCGTCCGACATCGCGGCGGGCTCGGACTCGTCTGTTCCGCCGGTCGCGCCGGGGGTGGTCGTCGTCTGGCCACCGCAGGCCGTCACGACGAGAGCGATGACGCCGAAAAGAACGAAGAGGCGCATAAATGACGCCTCCCTTCTCAATACGGTCATCGATTCTTTCCTGGAGTCATCAATCATCCCTCTTCATTAGCTCATTCGATACCCGGGCTGATGCCCGTTCGTTGACGTGCGAGCATAGCCGCCGAGGGCACACACTCGCAACTACAGTACCCAGCGGATTGACCTGCGGTTCACATTGACGCCCGGAATCTGAACGATTCGTGGCGGATGCGGCACACTCGCGGGCATGCCGGAGCTGCCCGAAGTCGAGACGGTCGCGCGCGACCTCCAGCGATCGGTGGCGGGGGCGACCATCACCGACGCAACGGTCAACTGGGAGCGGACGATCCGTCATCCCCAGCCGCCGGAACGGTTCGTGGCGGAGTTGACGGGCGCGACGATCCGGCGTGTTGGGCGTCGGGCGAAGACGGTCCTCATGCACCTCGAAGACGGCCGGGTGATCACGGTCGCGCTGCGCATGACCGGCGCGCTCATCGTCGCGCAACCCGGGACGCCGGCGGATCCGTACGCGCGCGTGGTCTTCGAGCTCGAGGACGGTCGGGAGCTCCGGTATCGCGACGTCCGGAAGTTCGGCCGCCTCGGCCTGTGGCCGGGCGGTGGCCTGCGGAGCGTGGGTGCCGGGCGCGGAGCTCGGTCGCGCCGCGTTGCCGAGGGACGGCATACGTACCGCGTCGGCGAGGTCTTCAGCGGTCATGGCCCGGAGCCGCTGGCACGCGGCTTCAGCGCCGCGCGTCTTGCCGAGCGGCTTGGCAATCGGTCCGCGAAGCTCAAGGCGCTGCTGCTGGACCAGAGCTTCATCGCCGGCGTCGGCAACATCTACGCCGATGAGGCCCTGTGGCGTGCCCGGCTGCACCCGTTGCGAAGAGCGGACACGCTCGATGCGGCCGACGTGCGGCGCCTTCATCGGTCCGTCCGGCAGGTGCTCCGCGAGGGGATCCTGAACCGAGGCTCGAGCATCAGCGACTTCGTCGGAGCCGATGGCGAGCCGGGTGCGAACGCCGAGCGGCTCGCGGTGTATCGGCGCACGGATCGACCCTGCCACCGATGCGGACGGCCGATCCGCCGCATCGTGGTCGGGCAGCGAAGCACGCACTTCTGTCCACGCTGCCAGCCCGAGCCGGTAGCATCGGCCGAGGTATGAAGGTGATCGGGCTGACCGGCAACATCGGCTGCGGCAAGAGCACGGTCGCCGGCATGCTCCGCGAGCACGGGGTCGTGACGGTCGATGCGGATGCGGTCGCGCGCGAGATCCGCCACAACGACGCCGATGCGCGCGCGGCCATCATCCGCCGCTTCGGCACGTACGACGCGGCGGAGCTGGCGAAGGTCGTGTTCAGTGACGCGGCTGCGCTGAACGACCTCGAGCGCGTCCTGCATCCACTGGTGCGCGGCCAGGTCCGAAGCCGGCTCGCGGAGCTCCACACGGCGAGCGTCGATGCGGCGTGCGTGGAGGCGATCAAGCTCATCGAGTCGCCGCTCGCCGCCGAGTGCGACCAGGTATGGGTGGTCCACTGCGACGAGGCCGATGCTGTCCGGCGCCTCGCGGCCTCGCGCGGCATGGACGAGACGATCTCCCGGGCGCGAATGGCGAGCCAGGGGTCCCAGGTCGAGAAGATGGCCGCGGCCGACGTGATCATCGACGGGTCGGCACCGATGGAGGAGATGCGCGGTCAGGTCGAGAAGGCGTACCGGACGCTGATGGGCAGCGCGTCGTAATCGGCGGGAGCTTGTTGCGGCGGGGTGGGCCGCGCCCGACACGCGGCTAGAATCGGGCCCCCATGCCCGATTTCAAGGTTCACGCCCCGTACGAGCCGACCGGCGACCAGCCGACGGCGATCGCCCAGCTCATCGACGGTGTCGAGGCCGGGCTGAAGCACCAGGTCCTCCTGGGCGCGACCGGCACGGGCAAGACGTTCACCGCCGCAAAATTGATCGAGGCGGTGCAGAAGCCGACGCTCGTGATGGCGCACAACAAGACGCTCGCGGCTCAGCTCTACCAGGAGTTCAAGGAGTTCTTCCCGGACAACGCGGTCGAGTACTTCGTCAGCTACTACGACTACTTCCAGCCGGAGGCCTACCTGCCCCGGTCCGATACGTACATCGAGAAGGACTCGTCGCGGAACGACGAGATCGACCGGCTGCGGCACAACGCCACGCGGGCGCTCTTCGAGCGGCGGGACGTGGTGATCGTGGCGTCGGTATCGGCCATCTACGGGCTCGGCGCTCCGGTCGACTACGGCGCGACGGTGATCGCCCTGAAGCGCGGTGGGAAGTATCGGCGAGACGGGATCCTCCGCCACCTCGTCGACCTCCAGTACCAGCGCAACGATGTGGCGCTGGGTCGGTCGAAGTTCCGGGTGCGCGGCGACGTGCTCGAGGTGCAGCCGCCGCACGGCGAGTACGTCGTGCGCGTCGACTTCTTCGGCGACGAGGTGGAGCGCATCGTCGAGATCGACGACCTGACCGGCGAGGTGCTCGCCGAACGCGACGAGGTGAACTTCTACCCGGCGTCGCACTACGTGACACCGCGCGACAAGCTGCTTGCGGCCGTCGAGAAGATCGACGCCGAGATGGAGGAGCGTGTCCGCTGGCTCAACGACCAGGGGCGCGATCTCGAGGCGGCGCGGCTCCGGCAGCGTACCCAGTTCGACCTGGAGATGATGCGCGAGCTCGGGTTCTGCTCCGGGATCGAGAACTACTCGCGCCATCTCGCCGGCCGGGAGGCGGGCAGCAGGCCCTGGACGCTCATCGACTATTTCCCGACCGACTTCCTGCTGATCATGGACGAGAGCCACATCTCGATCCCGCAGGTCCACGGCATGTACAAGAACGACCGGACGCGCAAGGAGATCCTGGTCGACTTCGGCTTCCGGCTGCCCTCCGCGCTCGACAACCGGCCGTTGACCTTCGAGGAGTTCGAGGACCACATGAACCAGGTGGTCTACATGTCGGCCACCCCTGGCCCGTACGAGACCGAGCGCGCCGATCGGGTTGCCGAGCAATTCATCCGTCCCACCGGAGTCGTGGACCCGACCATCACCGTTCGGCCGACCGCCGGCCAGATCGACGACCTGCTGGCCGAGATTCGTGCCACCGTCGAGCGCGGAGAGCGGGCACTCGTCACGACGCTCACCAAGAAGATGGCGGAGGACCTCGCCGACTACCTCGCCGAGCTGGGCATCAAGGTCCAGTGGCTGCACTCCGAGGTCGATACGCTCGAGCGGGTGGAGATCCTGCGCGACCTGCGGCTCGGCGTGTACGACGTCCTCGTCGGCATCAACCTCCTGCGCGAGGGGCTCGACCTGCCGGAGGTGACGCTGGTCGCCATCCTCGACGCCGATAAGGAAGGGTTCCTCCGGTCGGGCGGGTCGCTCATCCAGGTCATCGGCCGCGCGGCCCGCAACATCGGCGGGCGCGTGATCATGTACGCCGATCGGGTCACCGACTCGATGCGGAAGGCTATGGACGAGACGGATCGGCGCCGGGAGAAGCAGGTCGCCTACAACGCGGAGCACGGGATCGTGCCGGAGACGATCATCAAGGAGATCCGCGCCATCCACGAGAGCCTGCGCCGCGTCGCCGAGGCACGGGCGACACTCGACGTCGGTGACTCGTCGATGGAGGAGGTGGCGCAGATGGCGGCGCGACTCGAGGCACAGATGAAGGAGGCGGCGCGGAACCTCGAGTTCGAGCGCGCGGCCGCGCTCCGCGACGAGGTTCTCCAGCTGCGGCGCCTGCGCGAGGAGCTCGACGCGGCCCCGGGGACCATTCCGGCGGACGTCTACGCCGCCGCCGCCGACGACCGGGAGCGCGGCGACGACCGGTCTCGCCGCGAGCCGGCCCAGGTGTTCAGCGTGCAGACGAAGCCGAACATCATCCCCGCCGGAACGATGCGCCGCCCTCCACGCCGACGCCGACCGTGAGGCGCTAGATGGCGGGGACGATGCCCCACGCGATCTTCGTGGAGACCGACGTTGATGGGCGTGGGCTTGTCGCCGCGTACGCGGCAGAGCTGCCGGGGTGCGCCGTCTTCGCGGCCGACGATGAGGAGGCGGCCGGCGCGATGCCGCGCCGCGTGATCCGCTTCACCGCGTGGTTGCGCGAGCACGGCGAGCGCATGGCCGATTTCGTCGGCGACAACTGGTACGAGGTCGAGCGCGCCACCGTCACCGCCGCCGAGGGCGGCCGGCGACGAGCTTCCTTCACCCTGGACGAGCTGCCTCCGACGTCCGATGAGTTTGCCGCATGGCTCCGGTGGCTCGAGCTTGCCCGCGAGGAACTCGCCGCTGCGCTGGACGCTCAAGCCGAGGCCGCACCGGCGCTCCTCGAGGGCATCACAGCACAGGACGCGGCCTTTGTCGCCGAGCTGGGCGGAGCCGCACCAAATGCGTCGGGCGAGGCGATCGATCGCCTCTATGTCGCGCGCGACGCATTGACCGATGCGCTCGAGGCCGCGGGGCCGTTCCACGACGGCGTCCGCCGCATGCTGCGCCTCGCCATCGCCGATGACCTGCGGGCGGCGTCCGTGCTGAGGGGCGACGCTGCCGCGTGATCGATCTCGAGGCGGCGGCCCCGAAGCGGCTGCGCCACACCGGGGAGTGGCCGATGCCAGAGCCGCGTCGCGCACCGCCCGGTACCGAGCTGCGGACACTCCAGGATTCGATGCCTCGCTGTGACGGCGGCGCCGCGCCCGTCCTCTCGGGCGACGGAACCGAGCGCGCGATGCTCATCGGCCAGGCGCCCGGCTGGCGCGAGATCGAGACCGGGGTGCCGTTCGCCTGGGACGCCGGGAAGCGGCTGTGTGGCTGGCTGGCGGCGGCCGGCATCGGCGTGGAGGACTTCCGCGAGCGCTGGTACGTGACGAGCATCGGCAAGTGCTACCCCGGACGGGCACTCGGCTCGTCAGTCGACCTGCCGCCATCGCGCGCCGAGATCCTGCGCTGGGCGCCGTACCTGCGCGAGGAGCTGCGGCTCGTTTCGCCACGGCTGCTGTTGCTGGTCGGTGGGCTGGCGCATCGGTTCGCCTTTGGCGCCGATGCGAAGCTGGATGGCCTTGTCGGCAGGGAGCTGCGCTGGGGGGGCGCGCCGGAGGCATCGGTCATCTGCCTGCCGCATCCGTCCGGTGCCTCGACCTGGCTCAATGATCCGGCCCGCGTTGAGCTGTGGCGGGGGAGCATTCGCCTGCTTCGCGACCACTGGGCGGGGCTGCACGGGTGAACCGCGAGACACGAATTGGCGTGGGGATCGTGGCGGCGCTGGGCGCCTTCGTGGCGTTCATGCTCCTCGTCGGCAACCTCGGTGACAAGCGGTCGGAGATCGACCCGCTTGAGGTGGCGGAGGTTCTCTCGGGCTCTCCGACTCCGTCGGAGCGATTCGGGGACGAAGAGCTCTACGTCGTCGGGTGGTACGCGGAGCTCGACGCGGATTGCCGCGGAGATGACGGCGGTGAGGACGAGACCGTCGCCTGGCTCCAGCGCGAGTGCCCGCTGCGGGTCCTGCTTCCCGAGCAGCCGCCCGAGGACGTCACGCAGGCTGAGCTGGAGCGCGATGGCCTGCGGCTCGCGGCGCCACTCGGCAACCGATTTCCGTCACGCGCGGAGCCGGGCGGCCCGAACCTGCGCGCCCAGCCGCTCGTGTTCGTCGGTCACTTCGGTGAAGGCGCCTCGGACCGCTGCGTGCCGGAGCGGCGGGATCGCTGCGAGAACACCTTCGTGGTCACGGACTACGACGAGCTGTACCGCTAGGGGCGGATCAGCTGCCGGTCACCATGTCGAGCAGGCCGGACTGGCGGGCGCGCTTCATGAACCACGCAAAGGCGACCAGCGACACCGGGATGGCCACGGCGGTGGTTACCACGAGGAGCAGCATCACGGTGCCATCGGGGATCTGACCCAGCTGCCCCGGCGAGCCATGGCCGAGCAGGCCCCGCCGCGACCCCTCGAGCCACCACGTCGTGGGCAGGACGTAGGCGACCGGCTGGAGGAAGCTCGGCAGCACGTCGATCGGGAAGATGGCGCCGGAGACGAGGTAGAGGGCTCCGGCGATGGCCTCCGGGTACGACCACGCCTCCTGCCGCAGCTGGAGGCACCAGCCGGCCATGAAGATGCCGAGCGACAGGACCGCCAGCAGGCCGATGATCATGGCCGGGACGAGGAGGAGCGGATTCGGCCGGAGCTCGACGCCCAGGAAGAAGACCCCGACCGCCAGGGTCAGCCCCACCGCGACGAACGAGATGATGACGCGCGCGAGGCTTCGTCCCAGGAGGAACGGGAAGAGGGAGGTCGGCGTGACAACCACGTACTTCATCATCCGGTACCGCTCGCGGTCTTCGAGGATCGACTGGACGAGCCCCGCCAAGACGCCGAACACGACGTTCCACAGCGCGCTGCCGACGATGAGGAACTGGAGGAAGTCGGTGTTCGTGCCGCCGGTGACGACCTGGAACATGAGGACGAGGATCATCGCGGCGGCGAGCGGCTTGGCCAGGGTGTAGATGGCGAACAGGAACGGGTCGGACCAGTTCGACTCGATCGCCCAGCCGAGGCCGATGGCGGTCCGGAAGCTGCGGTACGCGTCGGTCAGCGTCATGCCCCGCACCGGTGGCTGGGCCGCGCGCTCGGTCACTGCCATCGCAGCGTCAGCCGCCCCTCGCGGCGCGCGAGGTGCTCGAGGTACGCGAGCGCGTACCGGGCGCCGACGAGGAACACCACGGCCATTGCGCCGAGGATGAGCATCTCGGTGCCGACCGGCAGCAGTCCGTTCGTCTCGGCGCCGGAGAAGGCGAGCTGGCGCATGGCGTCGAGCCCGACCGCCAGCGGAAGCACGGCAGCGACGAACCCCGACACCGAACCGAGCGCCCGCAGCGGGAAGTTCACGCCGCCCAAGAAGTAGATCGGCTCCTGGAGCAGCTGCGCCAGGTGGAACGCCTCGCGGCCCCAGAGCAGGAAGAGGCTGGCGAACAGCATCCCGAGCCCGTAGAGCGGGATCATCGTGAGCAGGAACACCGCGGCCAGCAGGAACGGCTCCC
>Ga0208612_1000238_pt1 | contig 27075 bp, 24 predicted proteins | sample AntDryMetagUQ889_FD_188089 | JGI IMG/M metagenome (GOLD analysis project Ga0208612, IMG submission 188089) | Polar desert microbial communities from Antarctic Dry Valleys - UQ889 (SPAdes) | ecosystem: Environmental > Terrestrial > Soil > Desert | place: Antarctic Dry Valleys | collected 2008-12-31 | reverse complement strand
ACCGAAGCGGCCGCGAGCATCAGGGGGAGGTGCCCTGAGCGGCTCACGCCCCGGGACGCTGATGGGAAAATAGCCCCCGATTCCCGCAAACTGCGTATTTTCATCCGCCCGCGGGTGGCGCGGCGCGCCATGAGAGCTAACAGCGCTTTCGCCGCGGCCGCGGCGGTGGCCCACCCCGGGGCGAGACAGAGCTCAGCCGACGCGGACGGACGGACCCACCACCGCCCCGGCCCTGACGCGGTAGACGCCCTCCACGCCGACCGTGCTGTGGTAGCGCCCACGCGGCGAGGTGCGAATCTCGCCAACGCGCGCCCAGCGCCCGGCTGGGCCGCGGCGCTCGACGAGCACCCGGCTCGACCGCGGAGCGGGGGCGACCGAGCCGGCGATCTCGGGAAACGGCGACCTCGCCGCGGAGGCCCGACGACCCCGCTCGACCTGGGACGTGGAGACTTGCGTGAAGAAGGCCCAGCTGTCATAGAGGCCAAGCCGCGCCCGGATCTGGGCGCCGGTTAGCACCCGCGTGCCGCGCGTGCCGTAGACGCGCGCGCGCACGATCCGCGGCGAGCGCCCGCGCTGCAGCACGCGCAGCTTGCGAAAGGCGCCGGGGGCGCCGAGGCGAGCGCCGAGCTCTGCGTTCGAGAAGCGCAGGCGCCAGCGGTGCCGGGGCGAGATGTCGTCGTGGGGGTCGGGGACGCTCTCGAGGTAGGGCTGGGCGGTGGAGCCGAGGAAGGAGAGCTCCACGTTCTCCGTGCGCCCGCCCGAGGTCGAGAAGTAGTAGCTGACGATCGGCTTGCCGCCGTAGGTGAGGACCTCGCGGCGCGTGTCGGCGACGGCACGGTTGGTGCGCGCTGTCTCCCCGGCAACGCCCCGGTAGACCTGGGAGCGCGTGTCCGGGTAGAGGTCGAACACCTCACCGGTCTTGCGCGTGGCCAGCGCATAGGTCCGCGCCGTGACCGACTGCGCGCGCAGCGCGTCGAAGTGCCAGCTCGAGGGCATCTCGCCCGGCACCACCCCCTGCACGTAAGGGTCGATCGGCAGCGAGTTGATCGCCGTCACGCCGCCGCCCGCTCCGGGTCGCAGGATGAAGGAGCCGCGGTAGCGCCCCGAGCTGACGCCGTTGAGGGCGGGGCCGAGCAGGCGCATCGAGCCGCGCCCGCTGACCCGCACCGGACCCTCCACGGCGCCTGCACCGGAGACTGAGAGCCGTGCCCCGCCGCCCGGACGCACGACGTAGGTCCGCTCCGGGCGCAGGCGGCGGGCGCCGATGCGGGTCGCGCCGCTGAAGCGCACGTAGGGGTCGCTTGCCTGGAGCAGCACGCGCACGGGACGGCTGGGAGCGCGACCGAGCTCGGTGCCGCGGTAGTAGTGCTTGAGGATCGGCACGTAGCCGACCCCTTTGAGGGCGTAGCCGTAGGCCCCGTACTGGCTCATGCCGATGCCGTGGCCGAAGCCCGCGCCGCTGACGACGTTTGTGGTCGCGGCGCTCGCCGCGGCGGGCGCCGCGAGCGCGAGCAGGGTTGTGAGGAGGACGGCGCGGCGCATGGGCGGGGGGCGCGAGCTGTGAGCGTAGTAACCGGCCCGGCGCCCCAAGGTAGCGGCCCGGCCGGGAAGCGACGAAGCCTCCCGCGCTCCGCCGCTGCCAGCCGCCAGTCGCCGGCGTTCCCCCCTTCGGGGGGCCCCGGCCGCACCCCCGGTAGCCTCTCGGCGTGGCCAAGCGCAGGGCGTCCGATCTCCTGGTGCAGTGCCTCGAGGCCGAGGGGGTCAGGCACGTCTTCGGAATCCCGGGCGAGGAGACCCTCGACCTCAACGAGTCGCTCGCGCGCTCGCAGATCGAGTTCGTGCCGGTCCGCCACGAGCAGGGCGGCGCCTACATGGCCGACGTCTACGGCCGCCTGACGGGCCGCGCCGGGGTGTGCCTCGGGACGCTCGGCCCGGGCGCGATGAACCTCGTCACGGGCGTGGCGGACGCTCTCCTCGACAGGGTCCCGCTCGTGGCGCTCACGGGTCAGGGCGATCTCGAGCGCATGCACAAGGAGTCGCATCAGTACATCGATGTCTTGAGCGTCATGCGACCGATAACCAAGTGGAACGCCCGGCTCAACAACCCCCGGATCGTCCCCGAGCTGGTGCGCAAGGCGTTCAAGGTGGCCCAGGCCCAGAAGCCCGGACCGACCCACATCGAGCTGCCCGAGGACGTGATGGAGCAGGAGGTCGACGCCGTGCCGCTGCCCGTGCGCAGCGAGATCCGCCGCCCCGTGCCCTCCGAGCAGGAGCTCGCCGAGGCCGCCGAGATCGTGCGCGGAGCCGCCAGCCCGATCGTGCTTGCGGGCAACGGTGCTGTGCGCCTGGATGCCGCACCCGCGCTGCGCGCCTTCTCGGAGGCTACGGGCATTCCCGTGGCCGAGACCTTCATGGGCAAGGGCCTGCTCGACAACTCCGGCGAGCGTGCGCTCGGCGCGGTCGGCCTGCAGGCGGGCGACTACGACATGGCCGGCTTCGACGACGCCGACGTCGTGATCACGGTCGGCTTCGACCTCGTCGAGCACTCGCCCGAGCTGTGGAACGCCGGGCGCGACAAGCGGATCGTCAACGTCGACTCCGTCTCTGCCGAGGTGGACGCGTTCCTCCCAACCGAGGTCGACCTCGTCGGCGACGTGCCTCGCATCCTCGCCTGGCTCGCCGAGAAGTGCGGCGAGGTCGAGTCGCCCGGCGGCTCCACGAGGTTGCGCGAGGTGGTGCTCGGCCGCTTCGAGGCCGCCAAGGACGACCGCCAGTTCCCGATGCAGCCGCCGCGGGCCCTCTACGAGATCCGCCAGGCGCTCGGCCGCGAGGACATCCTCGTCTCGGACGTGGGCCTGCACAAGCTCTGGATCGGGCGCATGTTCCCCGCCCACGAGCCGAACACGGTGCTGATAGCCAACGGCCTCGCGGGCATGGGCTTCGCGGTGCCCGGGGCGATCGCGGCCAAGCTCGTCCACCCCGACCGCAACGTCGTCAGCGTGAGCGGTGACGGTGGCTTCCTGATGAACGCGCAGGAGCTCGAGACGGCCACCCGGCTGGGGACGCACGTGGTCCACGTGGTCTGGGAGAACAACCAGTACGGGTCGATCGTGTGGAAGCAGGACAAGAAGTTCGGCGAGCACTTCGGGACCGACTTCACGAACCCCGACTTCGTCAAGCTCGCCGAGAGCTACGGGATGCCGGCGTGGCAGTGCGACTCCCCCGAGGACTTCGGCGAGCACCTGCGCCGAGCGCTCACCCTGGAGGTCTCCTCGCTGATCGTGCTCCCGATCGACTACTCGATCGACGTCGCGATCTCCGCGGAGCTCGGCGCCGAGACGGTGGCTACCTGATGGCGGGCGCAGGCGAGGACCCGATGACGCTATCCGCGGAGGAGCAGCGGGTCATCGACGAGGTCCCCAAGCGCCTGTACGTCGGGGGCGAGTGGCGCGACGCCGGCGGCGGCGAGACGCTTCCCGTCGAGGACCCAGCGACCGGAGCCGACCTCTGCGAGGTGGCCGACGCCACGGAGGACGACGCCATGGCCGCGCTCGCGGCCGCCGACGAGGCGCAGGCCGACTGGGCCGCCACAGCGCCCAACGAGCGGGGCGAGATCCTCTGGGGGGCTTTCGAGGCGCTGCGCGAGCGTGCGGACGAGCTGGCGCTGCTGATGACGCTCGAGATGGGCAAGCCGCTCGCCGAGTCGAAGGCGGAGATCGCCTACGCGGCCGAGTTCTTCCGCTGGTTCTCAGGCGAGGCGCTGCGCATCGAGGGCAACTACAAGGTCGCCGGGAGCGGGACGGGGCGGGTGCTCGTGATGCGACAGCCGATCGGGCCGAGCCTGATGATCACCCCCTGGAACTTCCCGATGGCGATGGGCGCGCGCAAGATCGGCCCGGCGCTGGCCGCGGGTTGCACAATGGTCGTGAAGCCCGCACAGAAGACGCCGCTCTCGATGCTGGCGCTCGCCGAGATCCTCGCGCGGTGCGGCCTCCCGGGCGGCGTGGTCAACGTGATCACCGCATCCTCGTCGGGCTCGACCATGGGTCCGCTGATCGAGGACCCGCGCGCGCGCAAGCTGTCGTTCACGGGCTCGACCGAGGTCGGCCGCAAGCTGATCGCCCAGGCGGCGGGCCAGGTGCTCAAGGTGTCGATGGAGCTGGGGGGCAACGCCCCCTTCCTGATCTTCGCGGACGCCGATCTCGACGCCGCCGTGGAGGGAGCCCTGACCGCCAAGATGCGCAACATCGGCGAGGCCTGCACATCCGCCAACCGCTTCCACGTGGCCGCGGGGCTGGCCGAGGACTTCGCCGGCAGGCTTGCCGAGCGGATGGGCAAGCTGAAGATCGGCCGCGGCACCGAGGAGGACGTCAAGGTGGGCCCCCTGATCGACGCCGAGCAGCGCTCGAAGGTGGCCGAGCTGGTCGACGACGCGGTTGGCCGGGGCGCCAAGGCGCTCGTGGGCGGTGGTGCGGTGCAAGGCGCCGGCTACTTCTACGAGCCTACCGTGCTGGGGGGAGTAACGCCCGACGCCAGGCTGCTCAAGGAGGAGATCTTCGGCCCGGTGGCGCCGGTGATCGGATTCGACTCCGAGCAGGACGCGATCGCCGCCGCCAACGACACCGAGTACGGCCTCGTCGCCTACGTCTACACCCGCGACCTGGCGCGCGCGCTGCGCGTCTGCGAGCGCCTGGAGACCGGGATGATCGGCCTCAACCAGGGCACCGTCTCGAACGCCGGCGCCCCCTTCGGCGGCGTTAAGCAGTCCGGCCTCGGGCGCGAGGGCGGCAGCGTCGGAATCGAGGAGTACCTCGAGACGAAGTACGTGGCGGTGAACCTGTAGGAGGAGTTCGATCTCCTTCAGCGTCCGGTCGTGCCCTTGGCCTCCGTGATGATCTGGTGCTTGGCGGCGAGCCGCCTGGCTCGGTCGGGGGACGCCGAGTCGAGGACGCGCTCGCTGCGGCGGGCGCGTCGTGCTGCGCGGGCCGCGCCCGCTCCTTGCGCCCCGGCGCTTGGGCTCTCGCCAGCGAACCTCTGGGCGGCGGCACAGTTGCGATTGCCGCCACCGTACCGGCGCGTGTTGGGCACCTGCCAGCTGAACACCTCCTGGAAGCGCGAGCGCGGCTGACCCCGGTCGAAGTCGCGGTCGCGGGCCGGGTCGTTGGCCAGGTGGGTGTCGTTCACGAACGGGATGGCGAAGCAGTCGTCGGCGACGAGGCCCTGGTAGTCACCGATGAACTGGCCCGATCCAGAGATCGGCGGGTTGATCGACGGGTCCCAGGAGTCGTGGGAGACTCGGGTCTCCCCCCACGTGGCCCCCTCATCGATGGAGCGCGCCAACCAGGTGTCGATGAAGAAGTTACCCGGGTGGTTGGGCGGGTCAGGTCGGTCGAGCCTGCGGTCGAAGAACGACACGTTGAGCTGGCCGCGCGGCGTGACGCGGATGTACGGCTGGAACTGATCTGCATTGGTGCGGTCGCGGTTGACCTTCCTTGGCGCGCTCCAGGTCGTTCCGCGGTCGTGGGAGACCGTCAGCTCGATGTCCGCCTGCATGCCATCCTCGTCACCCGGCCGCGGCGCCGGGTTGTAGTCGGCATAGGTGAGATACAGCTGGCTGCGCGGGCCGACGGCCATGATCGGCAACGACAGGTTGCGGAACGACTGCCGCGGGAAGATGTTCGGCAGCGGCGTGATCGTCTGCACCGGAGTCGCCTCCGACCAGGTCTGGCCGCCGTTGGTGGTCTTCGATAGGTAGAGGGTGTTCGTGCCGCTCCCGTCGAGCACACCCGACAGATACTCGAGCCACACCGCGTAGAACGTATCCGGATCCCGTGTGTCGGCCACGACGTGCGCACCGATCACGAGCCGCTGCTCGCCCGGTGACACCGGCGTTGGTTCGCCGGGCCAGCTGCGCCCGCCATCGGTTGAGCGCTCACAGACGATCTGCTGCGGTCCCCTGTCCTCGAGCTGCGGGCCATTCTGGCCCCAGCAGGCGACCATAGTGCCTGTCCTTCCGCCGCCGGGGGCGTTGTTCACGGCAAAGGTGTTCTTGTCGTCGAGGAAGAGCTCCTGCTCCTCCGCGGTGTCGTAGGCGTTGATCGGGATCCGCTCGCTCCAGGTGTTTCCGCGGCGCAGATCCCGGCGCGTGGGGGTGCGCCAACGGTGGAAGGACATCCCCCAACCGCCGCCGGACTCGAAGGGCGGCGAGTCGAGCACCATCGTGTAGGCGTTGCCTCGCTCGTCAAAGTCGACCCACGGATCGGAGGTTACGTACTCCTCGCCGAAGTCTCCCTGCCCGCGGTCGTCGCCGGCGTCCTCTGGACCCGTACCGCCGCGGTTCGGATTCTCATTCGGATAGCAGGTGTTGTTCGGCCACGACTCGGGCGGCGCCTGCCTGGGACGGCACACGGCGAGCTGGCCGAGGTCCTCCCAAGTGCGGCCACGATCGAACGAGACATACGTGCCGATCTTGAACTCGTACTCCTCCAACGAGTCCCGGTCGCGGTTGTACATCTTCGACGCCGCGATGAGCACGTTCGGGTCGGCCGGGCTCTGGGCGATGTGCGGCTCAGAGTGCGACCGGAAGCCCAGGAACGGGTCGCTGGCCAGGGAATCCTGCAACCCGGGCGGATCGTCGATGTCCGCCGGGAACTTGGCCCTGCGGAAGAACCCGGCCACGCCGTCGTAGCCCGAAGCCGGGTCCACGTCCCAATAGATCACCCGGACCAGGTAGTAGCCCGAAGCCTGCGGGACGGCGACCTGCTCCTCCTCGCCCGACGGCCCGGCCGAGGAGCCCACGAGATCCCCCAGCGCTCCCGAGGCGTCGCTCTCGTACACGTAGAGGTCGAAGTCGCTGTCGGGGACGTCGTAGTCGCCGATCACGAACTCGACTCCGCCCCCCGAGCTGGCGTAGAAATTGCCCGCTTGGACGTTGACGAGCGTCGCGTCACAGTAATCGCCGACCGACTTGCCACAAGGCTCGCCGCTAGCACCGTCGTAGCCCTCGTTGTGGCCAACCGCCGATGGACCCGGCCACGTAAAGGGCGTGGCGGGGGTGGTCGTGCCCGACCGGTCGGCCGCGGCCGCGCCCGGCACGAGAAGGAGCATTGCCGCCACCGCTGTGACGCACCCCTTGATCAGGAGTGAACGAGATTCACGACGGTGCTGTCTCACTAGCCAACCTCCGAGCCGGACCAATAGTTGCAACGTACACTGTCGGCCGCCCCGCGAGGCCCTCCCCCATGATCGCTGCAGACCTTCAGAGCCTGCTGGAGATGGCGCCGGATCCGACCGTCGTCATCGATCGCGGGGTGCGTGTTGTGGCCGCGTCGGAGTCCGCGGCTCTGCTTGTGGGGCGGTCCCGCTTGGAGCTGCGCGGGTTTCCGCTCGAGGAGCTGGTCCCCGGAGGAGTGCTCGATCCGGAGGCCAGCCGCACCGTGCGTCGGCCCGACGGGATCGAGCTCCCGGTGGAGATCTCGGTGCGGGTGATCGAGGCCGATGGCGAGTGTGCCCTGGCGGTGGCGATTCGCGACGTGACCGAGCGCCGCCGGCGCGCCGCCGCTCTGCGCGAGGCCGGCGAACGCTTCAGGCGCCTATTTGAGGACGGGCCGGTGGCGATGGCGCTGGTGGGTGGCGACTTCCTGCTTGGCGAGGTGAACGCCGCGTTTTGCGAGCTCACCGGGTACAGCGCCGAGGAGCTGCGCGGGCTCACCTTCAACGACATCAGCCACCCCGACGACCGCGACGTCGGCCTGCGGCTGGCGAAGGGGATGCTCGCGGGCGAAATCCCGGGCTCGAAGATCGACAAGCGCTACCTGCGCAAGGACGGTGAGCTGGTGTGGGTGGAGGTCACGGTCTCCTCTATCCGTGGCGAGGATGGTAGGCCGCTAAAGATCCTCGCCGTGATCCAGGACATCACCGAGCGCCGGCTCGCGCTCAACCGTGCGCACGATGAGCTGGATCATCTCGCGCGCGACCGCGACCGCATCCTCGAGTTCGCCGGCGAGGGGATCTACCACGTTGACGGGGACGGGCGCATCACGTTCGCCAACCCTGCGGCGGCCGAGATGCTCGGTTGGCCGCTCGAGGCGCTGATCGGCAAGCCCGCCCATGAGCTGCTCCACCACACTCGCGCCGACGGCTCACACTTTGCGCGCTCCGACTGCCCGGTCCACCGCGCCTCCCCCGTGCGCACGGTGCAGCACGTGACCGACGATGTCTTCTGGCGACGCGACGGGCAGAGCTTCGCCGTCCACCACACGAGCGCCCCCGTCCGTGAGCCAGGCGCAGACGGGGCGGTCGTCGTGTTCACCGATGTGAGCGAGCAGGTGGCGATGGAGGCTGCGCTGCGCGACTCGCGAGCGCGTGCAGCTCGCGAGCGGATGCAGGCTGCGGAGGCCGAGCGGGCGCGGTGGGCGCGGGAACTGCACGACGAGACGCTGCAGGGCCTTGCCGCGCTGCACGTCCAGCTCGCGTCCGGGATTCGCAACGCCACGGTTGAGGAGATGGGACTGCGGATGCGCCGGGCGCAGGAGCAGATCGAGAGCGAGATGGACAAGCTGCGCGGCTTGATCGCCGACTTGCGTCCCGCCGCACTCGACGAGCTGGGCCTCGAGGCGTCGGTGCGCGACCTTGCCGAGCGCACGCAAGTCGCCTATGGCATCGAGGTCGACACGAGCCTCGAGCTCCACGACCTCGAGGGTGCGCCGCGGCGGCTCGAAGCCGATGTCGAAACGACCGCCTACCGAATCGCGCAGGAGTGCCTTACCAACGCCGCCCGGCACGCGGGGGCGTCGCGGGTGCTCGTCGAGGTCGCGCAGCACAACGGCGCACTGCGGGTGCGCGTGACCGACGACGGCGGCGGCTTCGACCCTGACAACGAGAGCGCGGGCTTTGGCCTGCGCGGCATGCGCGAACGGGTGGCCCTGCTCGCAGGCGAGCTGCGGATCGACTCCCAGCCACCCGGCACGCAGGTCACCGCACTGCTGCCGGTCGCCTGAGCGCCGGCTCAAGCAGGCACGTCGGCCGCCTCGACGAGGCCACGCTCGAGCGCGTACTCCACGAGGTCCGAGCGGCGCGAGCGCCCGAGCTTGCGCTGGATGCGGGCGCGGTGGCTCTCCACGGTGCGTACGCTCAGGTAGAGCCGCGCGGCGATCTCGCGATTGGTCAGGCCGCGCGCGATCAGGCGCAGCACCTCGATCTCACGCTCGCTCAGCTCCGCTGCGACCTGGCCGGTTGCGGCGACGTTCGCGGCCAAGCGCGCCCCGAGTTGCGGCTCGAGGTAGGTGCCGCCGCCCGCGGCCACCTCGATCGCTTCGAGCAACTGGCTCTCGGCGGCCTCCTTGGGCACGTAGCCTGACGCGCCGAGGCGCAGGGCCTCGGCCGCGAAGCTGGGATCGCGCTGCGCGGTGAGCACGACCACACGCGTGTGTGGGCAACGCTCGCGCAACGGCGGGATCGCGGGGAGGCTCGGCTCGCCCGGCATGTGCAGGTCAAGCACCAGCACGTCGGGGCAGTGCTCCGCGACGGCCTCGACCGCGGAGGGCACGTCGCCCGCCTCGGCGACGACGTCGATCGACGGCTCGGAATCGAGTAGCACGCGCAGGCCGCTGCGGACCACGACGTGGTCGTCGGCGAGGACGACTGTAAGCGGCTCCTGCCTGGGCATCGGGAGGGACCTTCGGGGCCGGATCCTGTCAGGCCACTCCCGCCAAGCACGCATTCAGTACTTACTACCTAACCGGGTTGCGTGGCCCGCGCCAGGCGATTTGTGCGGCCAATTGCGCCTTGCGACGCGGCCCGCGCGGCCACATAGTGCAGTCGCTGATGGCCGAGGTGCTCACCCCTGCCCTAACCGCGGGTCTGGATGCGAACGGGCTGTCGGCGACGCGGCCCCTTGCCACCATCTCTGGGCTCGCGACTGCCACCCCGGAGCGCTCGTTCGACCAGGCGCAGATGCTGGACCTGCTCGGCCTGGCGGGCGACCCCTTCGCCGAAGAGATCTTTGCTCGCTGCGGAGTACGCACGCGCGGACTCGATGTCTCGCCCGAGGCGCTTCGCACAACGCTCCAGCAGCGCACCGACGCCACGGAGGACCAACTGATGCGCCTGGCGACCCGGGCGGTCGACACGCTCGGAGTCGAACTGGATGCTGTGGGCGTCGTGGTGACCGCCAACTACTACTCGCTGGGGGGTCCGACGCTCGCCCACCGGCTGGTCGATCACTACGCCCTGAGCTCGGACACGGACAAGTACCACCTCGTTGGGGTGGGCTGCGCGAGCGCAGTGCCGCTGCTGCGGCTGGCCACCCAGGCGCTACGCGACCGGCCGGGAGAACTGGCGCTCGTGGTCGCCTCCGAGAGCGTCAGCGGGTTCATCTCCCCTGTCGTCGCGGGCGACGACAAGGTAAAGATCGTCGGCTCCGCGTTGTTCGGCGACGGGGCCGCAGCCGCGCTGGTCTCCTTTGAGCCAGAAGCCCCGGGTCCTGTGATCGTCGCGACCGCGGTGCACCAGTTGCCGGGCACCCTCCCCCACGTGCGCTTCGCCGTAGCCGGAGGGGACAGCCACATGCAGATAGCGCGCGAGCTGCCGGAGATCGCCGAGACAGGGGTACCCGCGCTCGTGCACGAGTTCTTGGGCCGGCACGGCCTCGACACCGGCGCAATCGACCACTGGCCGGTGCATCCCGGCGGACAGGGCATCCTGCACGCGCTCAGCCGGGGACTCGGCTTGAGCCGCGAGGAGGTCGCCCCGAGCACCGCCGTGCTCGCCGAGCACGGCAACGTGGGGACCCCTTCGGCCTTCTTCGTGCTCCAGCGCACGATCGCCGACTGCCGTCCCCAGCCAGGAGACCGCGGCCTCGCGGTCACGATCGGCCCCGGAGTCACGGTGGGCCTGATGCTGCTGCAGTGGTGAGCCAGTCAACAGACGAGGAGACGCACTTGTGAAGGTGATCGGTGCCGGATTCGGACGTACGGGGACGATGTCGCAGAAGGCGGCGCTCGAGCAGCTCGGCTTCGGGCCGTCCTTCCACATGATCGACATCGCCCGCCGCCCGGAGCTGCTCCCCGGCTGGCAGGCCGCCGCGGACGGCGAGGATGTCGACTGGGAGGCCCTGCTCGAAGGTTGGGAGTCGACCGTCGACTGGCCTGCCTGCACCTTCTGGCAGGAGATCTGGGCGGCGTTCCCCGACGCCAAGGTGCTGCTCAGCGTGCGCGACCCCGACGCCTGGTATGCCAGCTGCACCAAGAGCATCCACGCCTCGGCACAGGCCGCGGCCAGGGGCGAGCTCGAGGGCGGCAGCGTAGAGGTCTCCCCCGAAGCCATGAAGATGATCAACGGGCTGATCTGGGACGGGACCTTCAAGGGCCGCTTCGACGACAAGGACTTCGCGATCAGCGTCTACCAAGCCCACAATGAGCACGTAAGAGCCACGGTCCCGGCCGACAGGCTGCTCGTCTACGAGGTCCAGGAGGGCTGGGGACCGCTATGCGAGTTCCTCGACGTGCCCGCCCCCGACGGCCCAATGCCGCACCTCAACGATGCCAGCTCATTCCGGGCGATGGTCGGCCTGCCCGCGCTCGCCTGAACAAGCCCGCCGCCGCTCAGCCCTTCGAGCCGCTCGCCATCCGGCGCAGGTCGAGCGCCTCGTCGAGAGTCGACTCGTCGACGCCCATCTCAAGCGCGACCTCGCGGATCGTGCGCTTCGAGGCCACGGCTTCGTTCACGATCTCGGTCGCCCGGTCGTAGCCGATGTGGGGGTTCAGCGCGGTGGCGATCGCCGGGGTCGACTCCGCGTGGCGGGTGAGCGCGTCCTCGTTGGCCTCGAGCCCATCGATGCAACTCCTCGCGAGCAGGGTCGAGGCGCTCGTCAGGATCGTGATCGAGTCGAGCACGTTGCGGGCGATCACCGGGACGCGTACGTTGAGCTCGAAGTTGCCCTGCGTGCCCGCCACGGTCACGGTGGCGTCGTTGCCGATCACCTGGGCCGCCACCTGCAGGACCACCTCCGGGATCACCGGGTTGACCTTCCCCGGCATGATCGACGAGCCCTTCTGCAGCTCGGGCAGCGCCAGCTCCCCCAGCCCTGTGCGCGGGCCTGAGCCCATCAGCACGAGGTCGTTCGCGATCTTGGTGAGCGATACGGCGACGACCTTGAGCGCCCCCGAGAGCTCGACCAGCCCGTCGCGAGCGCCCTGGGCCTCGAACGGATCGGCCGGCCCCTCCACCGCGAGCCCCGTGGACTGCGACAGCTTGGCGCGTACTCCGGCGGCGAACTCGGCGTGGGTGTTGAGTCCGGTGCCCGTGGCGGTGCCGCCGAGCGGGATCTGCGCGGCGCGCGGCAGCGCGTCGCTCACGCGGGCGTGCCCCAGCCTGATCTGGGCGGCATAGCCCGAGAGCTCCTGGCCGAGGGTGACCGGTACGGCGTCCATCATGTGGGTGCGCCCCGCCTTCACCAGGTCGGCGAACTGCTCCGCCTTCGCACTCAGCGATCCGGCCAGGCCGTCAAGCGCCGGCAGCAGTCGTTGGGTGGCCTCCGACACCGCCGCCAGGTGCACGGCCGAGGGAAAGACGTCGTTGGAGGACTGGCCCATGTTCACGTGGTCGTTGGGATGGGCGCCCTCCCCGGCGAGCTTGGCGATCACCTCGTTGGCGTTCATGTTCGACGAGGTCCCCGAGCCCGTTTGGAAGACGTCGATCGGGAACTGCTCGTCGTGCTCGCCCTCGGCCACCTCGTCGCCCGCGGCGGCGATGCGCTCGGCGAGCTCCGCGTCGAGCAGGCCGAGCTCTGCGTTGGTGCGCGCCGCCGCGGCCTTGATCCGGCCGAGCATGCGCACGACGGCGACGGGCACGCGCTCGCCGGAGACGGGGAAGTTCTCGACCGCCTTGCTCGTCTCCGCGCCCCACAGCTGCTGCTCGACAGCCATCTGCCTCCTTCGCGCTCGCCGCCTCTGCCTGGAGGCTATTGGAGCAGGCGCTTCAGCCTCCCGCCCGTCCCGCACTCAGCCCGCGTCGAAACGCCTCCGAGCCCGTGTCCACTCGCAGCAGCTCCTGCTCGAGGCGGCGCGCCATCTCGCCGTTGACTCCTTCGTCGGGCGCCGCGCGGCGGCGGGTCGCGCCGATCAGGTAGCCGAGCTGGGTTGCCTCGGGCCCGTTCGGCCGCTCGGCGGCCGCGGCGGATAGGCCCGCGGCGCTCTCGAGCAGGGCCGCGCCGACCTCGCGCAGGTCACCGCTGTCGCTCGTCTCGTCGAGGCAGCTCGACAGCGGGGTCGTGCCACCGAGGCGCACCTCCTGCGGCGCACTTCGCAGAGCCGCGCGCACCGCCTGCTCCCCCTGGCGGCAGGCGGCCGGAAGGTGGGTCTCCTCCTCCCGGCCGCATCCGGCGAGCGCGATCAGAGCGAGGCAACCGAGCACGGGCAGTGCGCTCCGAGGTCCCACTCAGACGATCCTACGCCGCCGTGACTCGGCTTCGCGCCGTTTCCGGCTCCCGACCCGGTGCATTAGCCCGCCCACCCGGGCGGGTTGGCACCGGCCGTGCTCTTCTGGAACCAGGACCTGCCCCAAGGACAGGCACCAATTCTCTTGCACGGAAGCGAGGTTCCATGGTCCGAAGGAAGGTCGATCATGCCGCGACAACAGCGGCTCGGGCTCGAGCCGGCACGGCGCGGTTCTGCTCGCGATGCGGCGTAGGCGAGCGATCGGAGGCCGCGCGACCCGGCGCGCCCACTCGCATCTGCCAGCGCTGCGAGGACGGTCTGCTGCTCGCCTGCGCACGCGAGGCGCTGCCCGGTCCCGGCACGGCGTTCATGATCGTGACCTCGGCGCTGCGGATCAGCGCCGTGAGCGAAGCGGCCGAGAGCCTCTTCGGCGCCGAGCGCCAGCTCCTTTGCAGCTCGCTCGGGGATCTGATCGCGAGCCCGACGGGTGGGGAGGAGATCGTCCGCACGGTGGCGGCGGCTGCGCTGCGCAACCGCGAGTCCGTGGTGCTCCCCGTGCGCGGCCGCGCCAAGAGCGCCCGCGGCGCCGAGATGCTCGCCCGCATCTCCACCTGCGGGCCGCCGCGGGCCGCGCTCGTCACGCTCACGTGGGGGCAAGCGGCGAGCGGGGTGACTGAAGGCCGCTGGCGCGCCAGAAAGCCAGGAGCCCCGCCGGCGAGCGGCGAAAACCCTGCAGGGACCGGAAAGAGAGCGGCGCCCTCAGAAGGTCCTAAAGATACGATGGCTTGCTACCGATAACCCGTGCAGAAGCTGGTGAGCTACGGGTGAGAGAGCGAAATTGAGCGGGATACGGACCAATGCTGCGGCCGAGCTGCTCGGGGTGAGTCCCAACACGCTGCGCAGCTGGGAGCGCCGCTTTGGACATCCGCGGCCGCGGCGCACGGCCGGTGGCCACCGCCAGTACGAGCTGGTGGAGCTCGAAGCCCTGCGGCGGGCGCTGCTCGAGACCCACAACATCTCCTCCGCAATCGAAGTCGCCCGGCTGCGCGGTGAGGGGCCGAGCTCCTCCAGCCGCCTCGTGGACGCCTTCGACCGCTTCGACGAGCAGGACGCCGACCGCGTGCTCGAGGAGAGCCTCTCGGTTCGCTCGGTGGACCGCACGGTCGAAGAGGTACTGCTTCCGGCAATCGAGCTGGCCGAGCGCCGCGAGGGCCACGAGGCCGAATGGGAGCTGGCTTGCCGTTGGGCAACCGGGTGGCTCCACGCCGCTCGCCGAGTGGTGCCCCCGGCCTCGCGGGCGCAGGGGATCTTCCTCTTTGACTCCTCGGAGCGCCTCGACTACGAATCGCTCCACGTGCAGGCGCTGGAGCTCGCCATCCGCCGCGCGGGCTTCCGCTTGCTGGTGCTGTCGTTCGACCTGCCGAGCGAGCGCGTGACAAGGACCATGCGCGCGGTGGAGCCGACGGCCTTCGTCCTCTGCGGCGGCGAGGCTACGCTCGAGGGGCTCGGTCGCCTGGTCTACACCGTGCGCCACGTGGGATCCGGGGCCCCGGTGTTCGAGTACCGGGAGGCGATGGCTGTGGCCGACCGCCACGCGATTCCGTCGCTCGGGACGACGCCGACGGAGGCCGTCGAGCGCCTCAAGCATTACGTCGACACCGGCCGCGTTGAGCAGTTGCCCGTGCTCGCCGGAGGAGAGGTCACCGCCGGCGGAGCGCCGGTCGGGCTCGCGGCGCAACGCTGACGGGAAGTCCCGGCGTACGGATCGATCCGCCGGCGGGCCTACCATCGCTCGCGATGACGTCCCTCGAGCTCGGGGATCCGCTCGCCCATCGCGCTCTGCAAGCGCTGCTGCGCGCGGAGGGCTCGGTCCGGCGCAAGCTCGCCGCGGAGCTCGAGCGCGAGGGCGTCTCGCCCGCCGGCTTCTCCGCCCTCGTGGTGCTCACCACAGCGGGTGGGGCACTCGAGCTGCGCGCCTTGCGGCGCCGCCTCAATTGGTCGAAGGCCAGCGCCACGGAGGTCACGCTTACGCTCGAGGCGCACGGCCTCGTGCGCCGGCGCCGGCTCCCGCACGACCGCAGGGCCACCGCCGTCGACCTGACCGCCGCGGGGCACGACGTCGTGGAGCGGCTCTTCCCGGACCACGCCGACCGCGTCACGAGCGCCTTCTCGGCCCTCGACGAGCACGAGAAGCGCTCGCTGGCGGAGCTCTGCCGCAAGCTCGCCGCCTGAGCCCTGCAAACCGTCGCCTGCCGTCGTCATCGGTCGCTCGCGTGCTGATCCGCACGCGTCGCTCCCTGCTTCAGGAGACTTGGTTTTCGGGCTCAGGCTCAGCGGCCGCCGGGCTGGCGATCCTCGATGTCGTCGACCCGCGTCGAGAGCCGATTGAGCCGGTCGTCGAGGCTGGCGATGCCGCGACCCGTGCTCGCGGTGGTGTCGACCGCGTCTACCACGTCTCCCTCCACCCGGCGCAACCGACGGTCGACCCGGCCGAGCTGCGTGCCCACCCGCCGGATGTCGGTCTCCTCGGCCTTCATCCGCTGGCCGCGCTCGATCTTGTTCACGTCAGACTCCTCACTTGCGCGCCGAAGCTGCCGCTGGGCGTCGGCGAGGCGGCGCTCGAGCTGGGTGACCCGGCCCTCGTCTGCCGACTCCCCGCCTTTGAGGAGGGCGAAGATGGCGATCCCGGTCGCGATCACGGCGAGCGCCCCGAGCAGCGCGAGCCAGCGCCGGACCGAGCGGATGTCCTCCACCACGAGACCCGCGAAGGAGCGCCGCCTGGCTCGCTCCGGGGGCTCGCCGGGCGGAATGTCGGGCGGGGGCTCCTCGGGCGGGATGCCGGCCGGGGGCTGAGGCGGGGGCGGGACCATCGAGTGCGCGCAGTGTACGCATGGCACCGGCCGAAGCTGGCTGGATGAGGACTGGTGCCGGGCGCGGCACGAACGCTCGTACCATGTCGTCGGTGCCGCGCTACGAGTCCGTCGATCCGAGCCAGTCCTTCCCAGCGCTCGAGGAGCAGGTGCTCGAGCGCTGGCGCGAGCGCGACATCTTCGGCGAGTCGGTGCGCCGCCGCGCCGGCGCGGAGCCGTTCGTCTTCTACGAGGGGCCCCCGACGGCCAACGCGCCGCCGGGCTCTCACCACGTGCTCGGGCGCGTCTTCAAGGACGTCTTCCCGCGCTACCGGACGATGCGCGGCCGGCTCGTGCACCGCAAGGGTGGCTGGGACTGCCACGGCTTGCCGGTAGAGCTCGAGGTCGAGAAGCAGCTCGGCTTCACCTCCAAGGAGGACATCGAGCGATACGGCGTGGCCGAGTTCAACGCGCGCTGCCGGGAGTCCGTGCTGCGCTACATCGACGAGTGGAGCCGCCTGACCGAGCGCATCGGCTTCTGGATCGACACCGACGACCCGTACTACACCCTCGACGACGACTACATCGAGTCGGTCTGGTGGTCGCTCAAGCAGGTGTGGGACAAGGGCCTGCTCTACGAGGGACACAAGGTCGTGCCCTACTGCCCACGTTGTGGCACGGCGCTCTCTAGCCACGAGGTCGCGCAGGGCTACAAGGACGTCGTCGACCCCTCGATCTACGTGCGCTTCCCGCTGGGCGGGGAGGACCACGCTTCCCTGCTGGGCTGGACGACCACGCCTTGGACGCTGCTCTCGAACGCCGCGCTGGCCGTGCACCCCGAGGTGACCTACGTGCGCGCGCAAGTGGGGGAGGAGACCTTGATCCTCGCCGAGCCGCTGGTCGAACGGGTGCTGGGCGCCGGCACGCAGACCAGCGATCCAGTCAAGGGCGCGGAGCTCGAGGGGACCGCCTACGAGCCGCCCTTTCCCTACATCTCCGACTTCGGCGAGCGCGGACACACCGTGCTCTGCGCGGACTTCGTGACCACGCAGGACGGCACGGGCGTCGTGCACACCGCCGTGGCCTTCGGTGAGGACGACTTCCGCCTCGGCGAGGCCTACGGGCTGGTGCTCCAGAACCCGGTCAAGCCCGACGGTCGCTTCGACGAGCGCGTAGGGCCCTTCGCCGGGCGCTTGGTCAAGGAGACCGACGCGGACGTCGTCGAGGCGCTAGGCGCGTCCGGCCTGCTGCTCCGAGCCGAGGACTACGAGCACTCCTATCCCCACTGCTGGCGCTGCGAGACTCCGCTGCTCTACTACGCCAAGTCGAGCTGGTACGTGCGCACGACTCAGGTCAAGGACGAGTTGCTGCGCTCCAACGAGTCCGTCACCTGGCACCCCGAGCACATCAAGCACGGGCGCTTTGGCAACTGGCTCGAGAACAACGTCGACTGGGCGCTGTCGCGCGAGCGCTACTGGGGCACGCCGCTGCCGATCTGGCGCTCGGAGGACGGGCAGGAGACCATCTGCGTCGGCTCGCGCGAGGAGCTGCGCGAGCTGGGGGCCGAGGTCCCCCAGGACCTCCATCGGCCCTACGTCGACGAGGTGACCTTCGAGCACCCCGAGACGGGCAAGCTCATGCGCCGCGTGCCGGAGCTGATCGACGTCTGGTGGGACTCCGGCTGCATGCCCTTCGCCCAGTGGCATGCGCCGTTCGAGAATCGGGAGACCTTCGAGGAGCGCTTCCCCGCCGATTACATCTGTGAGGCGCTCGACCAGACGCGCGGCTGGTTCTACTCGCTGCTGGCGGTCTCCACCCTCCTCTACGGCCGCTCGTCGTTCGAGACCGTGCTCTGCCTCGGCCTCATCCTCGACGCCGATGGCCAGAAGATGTCGAAGTCGAAGGGCAACGTCGTGGTGCCCCAGGACGTGCTCGAGACCCACGGCGCCGATGCGGTGCGCTGGTACTACTTCACCTCGAAGCAGCCCTGGGACGGCTACCGCTTCTCGCTCGAGGCCGTCGGCGAATCGGTGCGCCAGTTCATCAAGACGTTGTGGAACAGCTACGGCTTCTTCGTGCTCTACGCCAACGTCAACAAGGTCGAGCCGGTCGCGCTCGCGAGCCTTTCGAACTCGAACGGGTCGGCGTCTATGCCAAATCGTTCCGAGCTGAGCGAGCTCGACCGCTGGGCGCTCTCGCGCCTTCAGGTCACGGCCGAGATCGCGATCGACCGCCTCGACGACTACGACACCACGCTCGCCGGGCGTGCCATCGCCGCCTTCGTCGAGGATCTCTCCAACTGGTACGTGCGCCGCTCACGCCGCCGCTTCTGGGACGGAGATCCAGCGGCGTTCGCGACGTTGCGCGAATGCCTCGTGGGGGTGGCCAAGCTCGCCGCACCGCTCGTGCCCTTCGTGACAGACGCGATCTACGCCAACCTCGACGGCTCCGAGCCCTCGATCCACCTCTGCGACTACCCAGAGCCCGACCCTGCGCTGCGCGACGAGCAGCTCGAGTGGCAGATGGCCCTCGCGCGCGAGGCCGTGGCGCTGGGGCTCAAGGCGCGCGGGCAGGCCAAGCTCAAGGTGCGCCAGCCGCTACGCGAGGCGGTGGTCGTGGCGGCCGGGCGCGAACGCGAGGCGATTCGCCGCCTCGAGGGGCTGCTGCTCGACGAGCTCAACGTCAAGCGGGTGCGCTACGTCTCCGGCGCAGAAGAGCTGGGCCGCTTCGAGCTCAAGCCGAACTACCGGGCGCTCGGGCCGCGCTTCGGCAAGCACATGCCCCAGGTCGCGGCTGCCGTGGCGGGCCTCGACCCGGCGCGCGCGGCGCGCACGCTGCGCGGGGGTGGCGAGCTGCACATCGCCATCGAGGGCAAGGAGCATCCGCTCGCCGGCGACGACGTGCAGCTCGGGCTCGAGCCGCTCGAGGGCTACCAGGTGGAGCGCTCGGGCACCCACGCCGTCGGCCTGGATCTCCAGCTCGACGACGATCTGCGCTGCGAGGGCCTCGCCCGCGAGGCCGTGCACGCCGTACAGAACGCGCGCAAGCAGGCCGGCCTCGAGGTGGAGGACCGGATCGCACTGGCCCTGGGCGGCGACGCCGACCTGCTCGAGGCGGTCCGCGCCCACGGGGACTACGTGACCGGGGAGACGCTCGCGACCTCGCTCGACCTGGACGACTCCGCGGGTGCCACCGCACTGGCCAACGGCGTGCACGCGCTGATCGAGGGCCGCGAGCTCCTGATCGGCATCCGCCGCGCCTGACGGCTCGCTTGGGTCCTCAGTCCGGAGGCGCCGCCTCCTCGGAGCGGCCGTCGGAAGCCCCGGGGGATCCGCTTGGCGGCCCACCCTGGATCTCGCCGCCGACGGCCCAGTCGGAGCGGGGCGAGTCGAAGAACCGGATCCAGACCTGTTCGCGCGTCGTCTCGCCGACCTCGACCAACAGCTCGGTCAGCCGCTCAGCGATCTCGCGCTTCTGCTCCGGCGAGCGGCCCTCGTACCATTCGATCGTGACTACCGGCATCGCGCGCGCCTCAGTCTGCCGGCCGGCCTTCGCGGCGAGGCCCGGCGCCTACGCGACGAGCGCCGGCTCGATCTCCTGCACCAGACGGTTCTTGGGCATCGCTCCGACGATCTGGTGGGCGACTTGGCCGTCCTTGAAGAGCAGCAAGGTGGGGATCGACATGACGTTGTACGTGGCCGCCGTCTGCGGGTTGTCGTCGACGTTGAGCTTTACGACCTTGAGGTCCTCGCGCTCTCCAGCGAGCTCCTCGAGATGGGGGGCGACGACGCGGCAGGGCCCGCACCAGGGGGCCCAGAAGTCCACGAGAACCGGGTCGGGCGACTCGATCACCTCGGCCTGGAAGTTGCTGTCCGTTACTTCGTTGAGTGCTCCGGCCACTTGAAGGCTCCTTCGTAGGTGAGGTCGTGGGTGTTTGGGAAAGTAGGGGATCGCGTGCTGTGGGGACCCGTATCCTCTTGCTTCAGAAAGTGAAGTATAGCCGCTCGCACGACTGGATACACTCCGTCCCATGCGTCGAGTCGAGCTAGAGCGCCTGTTCAGAGAGAGAGTGCTGGTTCCCGGTCCTGACGGCCCATGTGACGCTCAGGCAAAGGCCAGGATGCGCCGGGACTATCTCGCCTACCACGAGCGGACCATCGAGTACGGCAGGGCTCGCCGCGCCGCTCAGATCGAAGCCCGGCGCTCCCGCTGCCCGAAGACGAAGGATCCGACCTAGAGGTCCGCGGCCCCCGGCTCCTCGAAGCCCATGTAGCGGCGCATGAACTCGTCGAACCTTGGGACCGAGAACTCAATGAAGCCGTAGTCCTCAGTCGCGTAGATGAGGCCCTTGTTCACGAGGTCCTGCCGAGTGGGGGAGACGGCGGTGGCGGCCTTGCGCAGCGTCGTCGCTACCTCCCCGGAGCGGTACGGCCCGTCACCGAGCTCGGCCATCGCGCGCATGTAGGTGCGCTCGGCTCGCGTGGCGCGTTGGACACGGACCTCGTAGAGGCTGCTGTCGAGTGCCTCGACGGCGTACGGGATGGCGTCCTCGACGTTCGCGGCCGTGATCGGCGACTCTGTCGCGAGGTTCCACGCATGCTTGCCCAACTGCTGGATGTAGAAGGGATAGCCCGCCGTCCACTCCAGAGCACGCCCCACGCCTGCGGCCTCGTACTCGATGCCTTGCTGACGTGCCGGCTCCAGCAGCGCGGCGCGCGCCTCTGCCTCGCCAAGGTTGGCGATCGTGGGGAAAGTGAACAGCCGTTCGGCATAGGAGCGGGCCTCTCCAGAGAGTCGGGGGATCTGAGGAAGTCCCGCGGCGGCCAAGGTGACCGGCAGGCTCTTCTGCGTGACGCGATGGAGCGCGCTGACGACGGCGCGGAACTGCACCTCGTCGGCGAACTGGACCTCGTCGACCAGGAACACGATCCCGCGCTCCTTGCTGAGGGCGGCCTCCCCTACCCCGAGAAGGAGGTCCGTCAGGTCGCTCGTCACGTCACCTTCGTCGGCTCCAGATAGGTCGATTGAGAGCCGGAACCCCTCCGGCCCGGTCAGTGAGATCGTCCGCAGATGAGCCAGGGCGTCGCGCACCTTGCCGGTCATCCGGTCGCCAAGGCGCAGGCGTGTCAGGGCTCGCTCTGCGTCTCGGGCAATCGCTGCAGCCAGGGAGCTCTCCGGTGTGAGCTCGTGGTAGTAGGTCAGGAACTCCTCGCTCTCTGCCTGGTCCTGGAAGGCGTTGAGCAGCACGGTCTTACCGACACCGCGGAGGCCCTTGATGACCATGCTCTGCTCTGTCGCGCCTCGCTTGAGCCGACCGACGAGAATCTCGAACTGGCGCAGCTCTGCGCCTCGACCTGCCAGCTCCAGGGGACGAGAGCCGGCGCCAGGGGTGTAGGGGTTGGCGATCGGGTCCATCGGGCTAGCTACTTATAGCAGCTTATAAGGACTTATAAGCGATCGAGCTATAACTGGCTATAAGTTGGTAGAAGCCCGCCACTACCCGGAACGGCGCATGCGAAAGCGCAGGACGGGCACCTTCCAGAACGCCTCGATGGCGATCCGCGTGGACATCTTGGAGGCCCCCACGCGGCGCTCCCGGAAGAGGATCGGCACCTCGGTCACCCGGAAGCCGGCGCGGATGGCGCGGTAGGTCATCTCGATCTGGAAGCCGTAGCCGTCGGTACCCACCCCAGCGAGGTCGAGCTGCTCGAGCACCTCGCGCCGGAAGCACTTGAAGCCGCCGGTGAGATCCTGCACTCCCACGCCCAGCAGGAGGCGCGCGTAGTGGGAGCCCCCGCGGCTGATCGCGCGACGCACGAAGCCCCAGTCGGTCACCCCGCCGCCCGGCACGTAGCGCGACCCGAGCACCAGGTCGGCGGCCTCGGTGGCCCCGATCAGGCGCGGCAGGTCACCGGGGTCGTGCGAGAAGTCGCAGTCCATCTCGAGCACGAGCTCGGCTCCCCCCCGCAACGCGTGCTCGAAGCCGGCCAGGTAGGCGGGGCCAATCCCCTGCTTGCGGGCACGGTGGAGCACCTCGACCTGCTCGAGCTCCGTCGCGAGACGGCCCGCGATGGCGCCCGTGCCGTCGGGCGAGTTGTCGTCCACCACGAGTACGCGGTGAGGCATTCCCGCGGCGTCCAGGTTGGTCAGGACCGCCCGTACGATCGCCTCGACGTTCTCGGCCTCGTTGAAGGTCGGCAGGACGACCCAGGCGCCGGACATGGGCGCGTACCCTAGATGGCGCCCGGTGCCACCCACGCTCAAGAACGCTGAGATCGCCGCCGCCTTCGAGGAGCTCGCCACGCTCTACGAGCTGGACGATGCCGTCGTCTACCGCGTGCTCGCATATCGCAACGCGGCGAAGGCGATCCGCGAGTCCGGTACCTCGGTGGCGGAGATGGCGGCGCAGGGCCGCGCCGAGGAGCTGAGCGGAATCGGCAGGACGATCGCGGAGAAGATCACCGCGCTCGTGGAGACGGGAGCGATCCCGGCGGCCGAGAAGCTCAGGCAGCGGATCCCGCCCGGGCTTGCGCAGATCACCCATATCCCGGGCCTCGGTCCCAAGCGTGCGCGACTGCTGTACCAGGAGCTTGGGATCGAGTCGCTCGAGGACCTTCGCCGAGCCGCCGAGGAGCAGCGGTTGCGCAGCGTCGCCGGCTTCGGGGCAAAGGCCGAGGAGAACGTGCTGGCCGCGCTCGCGGGCGGCGCCGACGGGCGCCAGAGCCCCCGCATCCTGCTCTCCAAGGCCCTCCTGGTGGGCGAGGAGCTCGTGGAGGGGCTGCGCGAGCACGATGCCTCCTTGCGGGTCGAGCTCGCGGGAAGCGCGCGCCGCTGGTCCGAGACCTGCAAGGACCTCGACATCGTCGCGGCCGCCAGCGACCCCGCCGCGCTCGTCGAGGCCTTCACCGACCTGCCCGCGATCGACGAGGTCACGACCTCCGGCCCCGCCGGCGCCAAGGCGCTCACCCACCAGGGCCTCCCGGTCGACCTGAGAATTGTGCCCGCGGCCAGCTTCGGGAACCTGCTGCAGCACTTCACCGGCTCGGGCAGGCACAACGAGGCGCTGCGCACGCAGGCGGTCAAGCGCGGGCTGCACGTGAGCGAGTATGGGGTCGCCGACGAGGGGAGCGGCGCGACCCACGCGTGCGCCACCGAGGAGGAGGTCTACGAGCGCCTGGGGATGGCCTACGTGGCTCCCGAGCTACGTGAGGACCGCGGCGAGCTCGAGGCCGCACGCGCCCGCTCGCTGCCGCTGCTCGTGGGCCTGGGGGACATCCGCGGGGACCTCCACTCGCACACCGTCGCCTCCGACGGGCGCAACACGATCACCGAGATGGCCGAGGCGGCGCGCGCCCGCGGGTACGAGTACCTGGCGATCACCGATCACTCGGCCTCCCACGGGTTCGGCAACCACGTACCGCCCGACGAGCTACGCCGTCAGATCGAGCGCGTCGCGCAGGTGAACGAGCAGCTCGGTGACGTGCGCGTCTTGGTGGGCACGGAGACCAATGTGCTGCCCGACGGCTCGGTGGACTACGACGACGAGCTGCTCGCCGAGCTCGACTGGGTCGTGGCGAGCGTGCACACGGCGTTCCGGATGAGCGCGGGCGAGATGACCGAGCGGATGATCGCCGCGATCGAGCACCCGCTGGTGGACGTGATCGGTCACCCCACCGGCCGCCTGATCGGGCGCAGGGAGCCCTACGCGCTCGACGTGGACGGTGTGATCGAGGCCGCCGTGCGCACTCAGACGTTCCTCGAGATCAACGCCAACCCGAACCGGCGCGACCTCGACGACGTGTACGCGCGAGCGGCCGTGCGCGCCGGGGTCAAGATCGTGATCGACTCGGATGCGCACGGAACCGACACGCTGACGAACATGCGCTACGGCGTGGCCACCGCCCGCCGCGCCTGGCTCACAGCCCCCGACGTGGTGAACACCCGGCCGTGGGAGGAGGTCCGGGCGCTCGGCAAACGCGGGAGAGAGGGATGAGCCGGGCGCCCTCGGCCTCGGCCCGTTCAGCCAGCGGCTCGACCTTGCGCAGCCCCGGCGCGCGCAGAAGCCTCGGGGAGCCGAACGGCGAGGTGCGTTCGAGGTAGAAGCGCGCGCCGTCGCGGTCCTCGATCGCCTGGACGGCGGCGGCCTGCTTGCGCCAGGTGAGCGCCACGCCGATCGCGTAGCCGGCGGCGATCGCGGGCACCTGCGGGACCAGGAACGCCACGGCCCCCGCGGCGACCGTTATCACGCCGAGCGGCCACAGGCGGTTGAAGATCACGCTGCCCGGTTCGACCTCGGGCAGCGTGTTCGTCGCGCGCGCGCCGGCCAGCAGGCGGCCGATGCCGGGCGTCGGCTCGAAGCGGCGACCGAGCCACAGCCCCACGGCCACGGCGAGCGCCCACCAGCCGACGGCCACGGCGAGGGCGAGCCTGTCCTCCTCGCCCGTGGCTCCGGCGATCGCCACCGTGGCGAGCGCGGTGCCCGCGGCGCCGAAGAGGAGCACGGCGGTGCGCAGGAAGTCCCGGAAGGGCATCGAATGGTGCGAGCGTCAGCCCGTGTCGGCGAGGACGGCGAGCACGTCGATGAAGCCGCTCACGCCCTCCACCACGAGATCGGCGCGTGCGACGATCGCCTCCGGCCCCTCGGGGGAGCGTACGCCCACCCGGACGGCGCCCTCGAGCTCGCCGGAGCCGGTCAAGGCGTCGAGGGCGTCGAAGGCGTCGAGGTCGGTCACGTCGTCCCCGCCGTACATGGCCACCCGCACGGAGCTCTTCTCCACGAGCGCCTTCACCGCCTGGCCCTTGTCGACCGGCACGGGCGGGCGTACCTCGAGCACCTTGCGGCCCCAGTGGATCGCTAGGCCTGCGGCCTCCGCCTCCTGCGCGATTCCCTGTAGCAGCGTCTCGGCCGCTTCCTCGTCGGGCGAGCCGCGCCAGTGGAAGGCCTTTATCGGCCCCTTGTCCTCCGAGCGGATGCGCGGCCGCTTGAGGTCGTGCTCGCGCTCGCGCTCGCGCACGAAGTCGCGCACGTTGCTCTCCCAGCTCTGGAACGCGTCCAGCCACTCCGGCTGCTTGGCCCCCGCATGCAGGACCTCGGCGCCGTGCGAGCCGACGTAGGCGATCGACCCCACACCCACGAGGCGGCGGGCCTCGGGCGCGGAGCGCCCGGACACGCAGGCGACCGACTGGTAGCGGCGTCCGAGCTGGCTGAGCAGGCGCGACGCGCGTTCGTGAACGTGCGACTCCTCCGGCCGGTCGACGATCTGCGCGAGCGTGCCGTCGATGTCGCAGAACACGGCCGCCCGGGAAGGATTCTCGGTCAGGGGGCGGAGGCTCTCCGCGAGCGCCTGGGCGGTCGGAGCGGACACCACGCGTAGTATGCCTCGCGATGTCAGCGAGGCTCGCTCGGCTCGGCGCGATCGCGACCGCGGCGGGCGCGTTCAGCGGTCTGTTCGGGGTCGGCGGGGGCACCATCATCGTGCCGTTGCTCATCCTCTGGCTCGGCTACGAGGAGCGCGAGGCGACAGGCACTTCGCTCGCTGCGATCAGCGTGATCGCCGCCTTCGGCGCGGCGGCACACGGCGCCTACGGCAATGTCGATCCGCTCAAGGCCCTGCTGATCGGCGTCCCCGCCGTGGGCGGCATCCTGGCCGGTACGGCGTTGCAGCAGCGTATACCGGAGCGCGCCGTGGCGGGCACCTTCGCTGTGCTGCTGGTCGTGTCTGCCGCCGCGCTGATCGTCTGATGGAGCTCACCGACCTCGCCGGCGCGCTCGCGGTCGGCTTCGCCGCCGGCATGGCCGGGGGTCTCGTAGGAGTCGGCGGAGGCGTGCTCTTCGTCCCCGGCCTCGTGTTCTTCCTCGCGCAGTCCCAGCTCGAGGCGGAGGCCACGTCCCTGCTCGCGGTCGTCGTGGTGGCCGGCGTCGGCGCTTGGCGACAGCAGCGCTATGGCAACCTGCGCCTGCGCGACGGGATTGCGATCGGCGTGCTCTCCCCGCTCGGCGTGCTCGCCGGCACGGTGCTGGCCAACGCCGTGAGCGAGCGCGCGCTGGCACTCTCGTTCGCTGCCGTTCAGCTCTACTTCGCATACCGGCTCGCGCGTCGCGCTGCGTCCCCGGATCCGTCGCCCGAGGCGGCGAAGGGGTAAGCCGCGTCCGGCGTGACGGCGTTACAGTGGACCCATGGCCATCGATGCCCTGAGCCGCCCCGATATCGTCGCGCTGCTGAGCCGCGGCGAGGAGAGGGGGTGCATCGATCTCTCCGAGCTCGACGAACGCGCGCAGGCGCTGGAGCTCTCCGACGAGGAGCTCGAGGCGGTGCACGAGCGCATCGAGGCACGCGGGATCGAGCTGTCCGACGACTGCGGGCGCAGTGATGTCCGCGCCACGCGCTACCAGCCCGACGAGCTGGCCGGGACCACCACCGACGCGCTGCAGCTCTTCCTCAACGAGCTCCGGCGCTACCCGCTGCTGACCAAGGAGGAGGAGATTGGCCTGGCCAAGCGGATCGAGCAGGGCGATCTGGAGGCCAAGGAGCGCATGATCAACTCGAACCTCAGGCTCGTGGTGTCGATCGCCAAGAAGTACCAGGGCCAGGACCTCTCGCTGCTCGACCTGATCCAGGAGGGGATCTTCGGGCTGATCCGGGCGAGCGAGAAGTTCGACTACCGCAAGGGCTACAAGTTCTCGACCTACGCCACGTTCTGGATCCGGCAGGCGATCCAGCGTGGCCTGGCCAACAAGGCGCGCACGATCCGGATTCCGGTGCACATCGGCCAGCGCGAGCGCAAGATCG
>Ga0208612_1000236_pt1 | contig 27346 bp, 29 predicted proteins | sample AntDryMetagUQ889_FD_188089 | JGI IMG/M metagenome (GOLD analysis project Ga0208612, IMG submission 188089) | Polar desert microbial communities from Antarctic Dry Valleys - UQ889 (SPAdes) | ecosystem: Environmental > Terrestrial > Soil > Desert | place: Antarctic Dry Valleys | collected 2008-12-31 | reverse complement strand
GCGCCGAGACCAGGAAGGCGACCGCCGTGGCCTGAATCAGTCGCCGCTCCATCCACGGCGGCCAACACGGCCAGCAAGGTCAGTCCGAGGCCGGCGGCGCCGAAGTCGCGGAGGAGGTGCTCGTTGTAGGGCGGCAGGGGCGAGACCCACTCGGCCGGGCCGCTGGGGAAGGTGTCGTAGAAGCCTTGCGGCGCGAGCAGGATCCACACCGCCACGTAGCCGCTGCTGACCGCGAGGTAGCCCAGGGCCACCCGCACGAGCCGGCGCCTGCGATCGGTGTCCGCCATTGTCCCCTCCTCTCGTCGCCTGCCGGCGAGGGCCGCCGCGGCAATCACATGTCACCAGCGAACGTCGTGGCTCTCCATCACCCCGTAGCCCTCGGCGAGCCTCAGGCCTCCCGGCAGCTCACCGCTGAAGGTCCCGAAGGGCTGGCGGTAGTCGGAGCGAAAGAACAGGAGGTTGGTGTGGTCCTCGCGGGCTGACCACTCGGTGAAGCGCAGGCCGCCCACCCCGGACAGGTCGGGCTCGAAGCGCACCGGCGGGACCTCCTGCGCCACCTCGTCGATCCATACGCTTCGCTCGCTCGCTTGTGGCGAGTCGTGAACGCCCGCCACCAGGTTCCACGCCACTCGCTCGCCCGCCACCGAGCGGCCCACGCCGGCCGACCAGCGCCAGGACGTGCGCCGCTCGTGGTAGCCGGCACTCTCGTCCACCACTGCCTCGGCTTCGATCTCGAAGTGGCGGCCGTCGAGCTCGACCACGCCGCGAGCGGGGATGCCGGCTTGCTTACGCGTCCAGATCCAGCTGTCTGCGCTGGGTGAGACGGTCTCCACGCCCTCGACTTCCCCGAGCGACACCGACAGCCGCAGCTTCGAGGCGGCCACCTCGGCGCGGCCCGGCGCGACCATCACCCCGCCGCGCCGGATCGTCGTGCGTTCGCGCAGTGTGCCGTCGGGCAGGGCGATCGCCCACCAGCGCTGGGGCAGGGGGCCCACTCGCGCTTCCCCCACGCACAGCATCAGCTCAGGCCCGTATACGCCGACGTAGCGCCAGCGCTTGAGCGGCCGTGTGCCCTGGCGGGCGGGCATGGGGCGCGGCGGCAGCGGCAGTCCGAGCAGTTGGACGGCCGGCCCGCGCACCGGCAGGCCGAGCTGCCGTGTCGCCCGCCCGCCCGCCGGGGCCTTCTTCATGGCGGCAGCCTACGGCGTTAGACTCAGATTGACTGGTCAGTCAAGTGGGGAGGATCGTGCGCGCTGCAGCCGTACAGCTGAACTCGGGTGAGGATCGCACCCGCAACCTCGAGCGGGCCGATCGCCTCACCCGCGATGCCGCCGCCGACGGCGCGGAGCTCATCGTCCTCCCCGAGAAGTTCAACGTCCTCGGCGAGCACGACGCCCTGGAGGCCGGAGCCGAGCCGCTTGGCGGCGGACCGAGCGTGAGCTGGGCGCGCGAGACCGCCCGCGAGCTGGGCATCGACTTGGTGGCCGGCTCGGTGCTCGAGCGCCGCGAGGGCCACCGCAAGCTCTCGAACACCTCCCTGCACGTGGGCCCCGACGGGGAGGTCCACGCCGTCTACCGCAAGATCCACATGTTCGACGTGACCGTGGGCGGCCAGGACTACCGCGAGTCCGAGAGCGAGGAGCCGGGCGACGAGATCGTGCTCTCCCACCTGGCGGGCGGGCTGCCCGTGGGGCTCACCGTCTGCTTCGACCTTCGCTTCCCCGAGCTCTATCGCATCCTCGCCGTCAGGGGCGCCCGCGTGATCACCGTGCCCTCGGCCTTCACCCGCGCAACCGGCGAGGCCGGGCACTGGGAGGTCCTGCTGCGCGCCCGCGCGATCGAGAACCAGGCCTTCGTGGTGGCGGCGAACCAGGTCGGCTTCGCCGGCGACAAGGAGAGCTACGGCGCCTCGATGATCGTCGACCCCTGGGGCGAGGTCCTCGAACGCGCTTCGGGGGGCGAGGGCTTCGTCGCGGCGGACCTCGACCTCGTCCGCCAGGAGGAGATCCGCGAGCAGCTGCCCAGCTTGGCCAACCGGGTGCCGGAGGCCTACCGCTGGCCTACACGATCGAGCGGGCGGTGCTCGGCCGAGATCGATCGGTCCGGTGCTCGGCCGACCGATGCTCGGCCTGCGCTCCTCCCTGGACGCTCGGCCTGCGCTTCGGGCGCTGAGGAGGTTGCCCTGTGAAGACGCCCTCCCGAGCGATCGACAAGCGCCGCCTGATCCTCGACGCGGGGATCCAGGTCTTCGCGCAGCGCGGCTTTCACCACTGCCGGGTCTCCGATGTGGCCGACGAGGCGGGTGTGGCCTACGGCCTCGTCTACCACTACTTCGACTCCAAGGAGGAGATCCTCAACACCCTCTTCCTCGAGCGCTGGCAGATCATGCTCGACGCCATCGCCGAGATCGACCGCCAGGATCTCCCCGCGCGCGACAAGCTGTATGCGGTCGCCGGCTTCATCATCGACTCCTACCGCAACGAGCCGGAGCTCATGAAGGTGATCATCGTCGAGGTCACCCGGGCGGCGAACTCGTTCGGCCGCCTGCACCTCGACAAGATCCGCGAGGCGTACCAGGGGATTGGGGCGATAGTCGAAAGGGCGCGGGCGGAGGGCCTGTTCAAGCGCGACATCCCGTCGGAGTTCGCCGCGATGTGCTTCTACGGGGCGATCGAGCAGCTGCTCACGGCATGGATCTTCGACCTGTTGCCGCGCACCGAGGAGGAGTTCGAGCACGCAAAGGGCCTCGTTGTGGACACCATCTGCGGAGGCTTGGAGACGGCGCCCGCTGGCACGGCTGCCGTCTCTGGTTGAATCCTGCGCCGATGAGCAATGACATGGTCAAGCGCCTCGCCTGGAGCGGCCTGCTCGCCGGAGTGGGAGCCCTCACCTCGATCGTCGCCCACCGGATCGCCTCGGAGATCTGGACTCGGGTGACCGGCGAGGATCCCCCGGTCGACTGATGGAGGCCGCCACCCCAGGACAGCCCGGCGATGAGGTCGACCATGAGGTCGACCACGGGCAGGCCCCAGCGGAAGCCGACCCCACGCAGGCGGCCACGCCGGGTCAGGAGGCCGCCACCCCAGGACAGCCCGGCGATGAGGTCGACCGCGCGGAAGCCGCAGCGAAAGAGGCCGACCCCACGCAGGCGTCGACGCCCGAGGACGTGGTCGAGCCCGAAGGCGGGCCGGACTCTCCTCCGCTAAGTGAGTCCCCGCTGCACGCACAGTCGCACACAGAAACCGACGGCTTTGCCGAGCGCCCCGAGGTCTTCGTGGGGGCCGCCTTCGCCGGAGGCTTGGCCCTGGCCCTGGCCCTGAGATTCCTGGGGCCCAGCGAGTGAACGGCAACCGCGCGGACAAGCCGCTGGGCGAGATCGTCCAGGAGGTCTCCGAGAAGGCCTCGCTGCTGGTGCGCCAGGAGATCGACCTGGCCAAGGCCGAGGTCACGGGCAAGGTCACGAAGCTCGGCAAGGGGGCGGCGGTGGGCGCCGCGGCGGGAGTGTTCCTCATCTTCGCCCTCTTCATCTTCCTTTTCTTCCTTGCCTTCCTCATCGTCGATCTGTTCGATTTCGAGGTCATCTGGCCGGGCTTCCTCGCCGTCTTCGTCCTGCTGGTGATCCTCGGCTCGGTCGCCGGCTTCTTCGCCCTCCGCTTCATCAAGGGCGGCGCGCCGCCAACGCCGGACATGGCCATCGAGGAGGCCAAGCTGACGAAGGCCCAGTTCGACCACCAGAAGGTGGAGCGCGACCAGCTCGCCCGATCACCCGACCGCCTCGACCAGATAGAGAAGGGATCCTGATGGCCGCTGAGGGCCGCACGCCGGAGCAGATCCGCGCTGAGATCGAGACCACCCGTGGCGAGCTGGGCTTCTCGGTCAGCGACCTCCGCTCGAAGGTCGCGGAGCTCACCGACTGGCGCCGCCAGCTCTCCGAGAACCGCACCCCGGCGCTTATCGGCGCGGCGGCGGCGGGCTTCCTCATCGGCGGCGGCGTGGCCGCCACCTTCTCGCTGCTCAGGCGCCGCTGACCGAAGACGGTGGCGCGCCCGCGGGCGCCGTCTCGATCGTCGATCCCAGCTCGGGCCGCAGGAGCCGCCGCACGAGCGAGTACTCGCGCACCGCGATCTGCACCGTGGCCGCTACAGGCACCGCCACGATGGCCCCAAGCACGCCCAGCAGATTGGCGCCGAAGAGCACGGCGACGATGATCACGAAGGGGTGCACGTCCACAGCCCGCTTTTGGATCTGCGGCTGAATCAGGTTGTTCTCGACCTGCTGGTAGACGATCGAGAAGATGACCCAGACGATCGTGGCGGTGGGGAAGTTCTCGAACAGCGTCACGACTCCCACGATCACGGCGCCGATGGTGGCGCCCACGAGTGGGATCAGGTCGAGGAAGAAGATGAGCACCGCCAGCGGCGCCGCGAAGGGCACGCCCAAGAGCTTCAGCACCAAAAAGGAGAGCACGCCAGCGAGGGTGGCCTGGGCGATGGCGCCCGCCACGTAGGCGGCCACCGCATTCGCCGAGCGGTCGAGCACCCGCCGCAGGGAGTGGCCCCGTTCGGGTGGCAGCTGGCCCAACCCGGCGTCGATCCATCTTCGGCCGCCGCCGAGCATGAAGGCGGCGAGGATCAGGATGGTGACGAGGGCGAATATCGAGCTGACGATGCCGAGGCCCACGTCGCGCACCGTGCCCGCCGCGTCGCCGAGCTTCGCGGGCAGCTTCCCGGCCTGCTCCTCAAGCTTCGACGTGAGATCGTAGTCCTCGCTGAGCTTCTGCAGGCGCTCGTTCTTCTCCACGAGGTCGGTCACGTCGCGCGCGTACTGCGGCGCGTTCGCGGCGAGATCGGTGGCTTCGCTCACGAGCGGCGGCACGATCAGGGCGGCCAGCAGGAAGGGCACCAGGATCAGGCCGAAGTAGACGAGCGTGATGGCAAAGCCGCGGCGCATGCGCATAGCGAGCGCGTTCACCGGGCCTGAGAGGGCGATGGTGAGAAACAGCGCGGCCAGCAGCCAGCCGATGGGGCGGCGCAGCAGGTACAGCAGGTACAGCGAGATGGCCACGGCCACCACGATCAGGACCAGCCGGACTACCTGGCGCGCGGAGAGGTCGGCCATCAGTCGAAGAAGTGGCGCGAGACCGAGCCCACGCCGAGCAGTCCGGGGCCTGTGTGCGCGCCCAGGACGGGCCCGATCTCGCTGACGAACAGGGGGTCACAGCCGAAGACCTCGTGGCAGCGCCCCTGGAGTGCGGCGGCCTGGTCGGGCGCCGCGATGTGCTGAACCACCCACGCGTCCATGCCCGAATCGTGGCGCTGGCGCGCGTAGTCGACCAACCGCTCGAACATTCGCTTGGAGGTGCGCACCCGCTCCACGGGGGTCATCTCCGACTCTACGGTGAGGATGGGCTTGACCTTCAACGTGGACCCGATCCACGCGCTCGCCGCCCCGATGCGCCCACCCCGCTTGAGGAACTCGAGGGTGTCGACCGCGAACCACATCTTCAGCTCGGCGCGGGCCTCGGCCACCTTGCCCTCCACGGCCTCGGCGTCTTCGCCCCGCTTGGCCGCGTGGGCGGCGACCAGCACGAGGATGCCCAGGCCGCCCGCCGCGGTGGTCGAGTCGATCACCCTGACCCGCTCGCCGCCTTGGACCGCCTGTGCCGCCTGGCGGGCGGAGTCGGCGGTGCCCGACAGTCCCGCCGAGATGTGGACGGAGACCACCTCGCCGCCGCCCGCCAGCAGCGGCTCGTAGACCCCGACGAAGTCGCCGACCGAGGGCTGGGAGGTGGTGGGCAGCGCATCCGTGCTGCGCAGCTCCTCGAAGAAGGCGTGGAAGTCGGTGATAGAGGACTCCCGCTCGGTGCGCTTGCCCTCGAAGACGATGTACAGGTCCACCACCACGATCCCCTCGCGCTCGACCAGCTCGCGTGGCAGGTACGAGGTGGTGTCCGTGACCACGGCGACAGGCATGAGCGGCGCAGCCTAGATGACGATCCCACGACCTCGCACCCACGCCCGGCGTGCAATCAATCCTCTGCGCCGAGGAGTACCCTCGCGATGAGGGAGACCGATGACCGGTGCTGACACGCAGCAGATCGAAGCCCGTCTCGACGCACGCCTTCGCGAGCTGACCCGAACGCGTGACGCGGTCGGCCCGGTCCCCGGCCCCGATCATGCGGACGTGGTGAACCATCCGGCCGACCTGGCCGGCGACCTGCACGACCGCGAGGTCGACGCCGGCACGCGCCTGATTTGGCAGGAGGAGGAGACGCGCATCGCCGAGGCGCGGCGAGCGCTGGCCGGCGGGACCTACGGGACCTGCCTGACCTGCGGTAGTCAAATCGCCCCGCAGCGTCTCGAGGCGGTGCCGGAGACGGTCCGCTGTCTGGACTGCCAGCGCCACTTCGAGGGCGCGCACCGCCAGCGAGCGCGGCTCTAGCCGGCTTGGCCAAGACGCTCCTCACCGGCGCGACCGGTTTCATCGGCTCCCACCTCGCCCGCGCCCTCGTGCAGCGCGGCGACGAGCTGCGCGTGACCGTGCGCGACCGGTCTCCGGTCGAGGTGCTCGAGACCATCGACTGCGAGCAGGTCCGCTGTGACGTCACCGACCGCCGCGCGGTGCGCCGCGCGTTGAAGGGCGTCGACCGCGTCTTCCACGCGGCGGGTTTGACCTCGATCCGCGAGGGCGACGCCGAGCGCATGTTCGAGGTCAACGCGGGGGGCGCGAAGACGGTGCTGGGGGAGTGCCTGCGGGCTGATGTGACGCGGGTGGTGCTCACCTCAAGCGCAGCGGCTCTCGGGCCGGCTTCGCCCGGCGGCACCGCCGACGAGACCCAGTTGTTCACCGCCGGGCATCTCGACATCCCCTACGTCAACTCGGTACACGAGGCGGAGGTGGAGGCCATGCGCCTGGCGGCACGCGGACTGCCGCTCGTGTGCGTGAACCCGGCGGCCACCTTCGGCTCCGGCGACGTGCACATGACCTCCACCCGCATCGTGCGCAACTTCCTCCTCGGACGGGTGCCGATGTACTCCGGCGGCGCGTTTTGCATGGTCGACGTCCACGACGTCGTCCGGGGCCATCTTCTCGCGGACGAGATCGGCGCAGTGGCCGAGCGGTACATCCTCGGCGGGCGCAACTACACCTTCGACCGCTTCTTCGCCGACCTCGGGCGGATCTCCGGGGTCGCGCCACCGGTCAGGGTCCCGGCGACCCTGGCCGCGGTGAGCGCCAGGGCGCTCGGCATCGCAGGCCGCCCTCCACTCCATCCCGGCGAGCTGTCGGCGGCGCGCCACTGGTGGACCTACCGGGCGACAAAGGCCAAGCGCGAGCTGCACTGGCGCGCCCGACCCCACGAGGAGACGCTCGAGGCCACGGTTGCCTGGCACCTCGAGCGCGAGCACGACCGCATCGCCCGCACCAGGCGCTCCCAGCAACTGCAGTACCGGCTGGCGGGGGCCGCGCTGGGCGCGGCCGACGGAGCGATGAGGACGGTTGGGCAGGTGTTCGGGCGAAACGCGCCGGCGGGACCGTGAGCCCGGGCGCATCCCCCTTGAGGCGGCAGGCCCGCAGGGGCTAATCTCGGGTCGGATGGCGATCCTCTACCGCTGCAAGGCGCCCACCGACCGCGTCTGCCGCTGCGGTGTCGTGGCCCGGCGGCTGCGCCGCTCGGGCATCGGCTTCCAGGAAGTCCGCGTGCCGTTCCTCAAGCGCCAGCGCCCCGAAGTGGACGAGCTGACAGGCCAGCGCTGGGTCCCCGTGTTGGTGCACGGCGAGCACGTGGTGCACGACTCGCACCGCATCGTCGAGTACCTCGACCACCTCGACTCGGTTCGAAGCGCCACCGCGGCTGCCCGCCCGGCGAGACAGGGCGCGGCCTGATGGCCTCGCCGCGCTCGCAGGCGATGGCCCGCGCCGCCCGCCGCGCCTGGCCCTTCGTCCTGGCGGCCTACGAGCGCTGGCAGGCGCTCTCGCCCGAGGAGAAGGAGCGCTACAAACAGCGCGCCCGCGCGGCCGGAGAACGCGGCCGCCACGTGATCGAGCAGCGCCGTCGCGGCGGCGGCGGTTGACGCGGTTACCGGATCACCCTTCTGACCTCTGACCGAATAATCCCGTCAAAGGTCGGCTGTGTGGTCAGTCCAGCCGGTTCTCCAGCTGCATCGGAGGCGCCTTTCGCTCGGGCGTGGTCTGGGCCACGGCGGCTTCGGGCTCGGCCGGCTGCTCGGCGCCGAGCTTCTCGGCCAGCTCGCCTGTCTCGTACATCTCGGCCACGATGTCCGCACCGCCGATCAGTTCGCCGTCCACGAACAGCTGGGGGATGGTCGGCCAGCCCGAGAGGGCGGTGAGCTCCTCGCGGATGCGGGGGTCGGGAAGGACGTCGAGCGCGGCGTACTTGACGTCGAGGGCGTTCAGCGTTCCGGCCGTGCGAGCCGAGAAGCCGCATGCAGGCTGCTGGGGTGTGCCCTTCAGGAAGAGCATCACCCGGTTCTCGCCTATGGCGTTGTCGATGAAGTCCTTGATCTCCTCGTTTGTCATGCGGCTCCTCCCGGAGGCGTCGAAGTCTTGATGGAAAGCGCGTGGATGGGGCCGCCCACGTCGTCGCCGAAGACGTCGTAGACCAGGCGATGCTGCTCGATGCGGCTGAGGCCCGCAAAGCGATCGGAGACCACCTCCGCGCGGAAGTGGTCGCCGCCGCCCGTCAGGTCGTCCACCTGTGCGGTGGAGCCCGGAAGAGCGGTCTCGATTCGTTCCTTGAGCTCGGATGGGGACGGCATTGCTTTACCAAAGATAGCTCGGCTACAATATGTCTCAGTGGTAATGCTCACCGACATGGCCGTTGAGAAGGTCCGTTCCTTCATGGACACCCAGACCGCCGAAGGTGACGTCGGCCTCCGAGTCGGCGTCCGCGGCGGTGGCTGCTCGGGGTTTCAGTACGCCCTGGCCCTCGACAACAAGAAGGAAGAGGACCACGTCTTCGACTTCGAGGGCATCCGCCTGATCGTCGATCCGGCGAGCCTGCGCTACGTGGACGGCTCGACCGTCGACTACACCGAGAGCCTCATGGGCGCCGGTTTCGAGGTCAACAACCCGAATGTCGTCGCCTCGTGCGGCTGCGGCTCCTCGTTTCGCATCGCGGACGAGGAAGCCTCCTGCGGCACCTGAGCCGTCGCATCTCTGCGTCCTCGCTCGCCTTGCCTGCTTAGCAGGCGGCGCCTCCCTGCGTCCTTGACCTGCTCGGCTCAGGTGCCCCAGGACAATCGCTCGCTGTGAGCTTTTCCGGCGCGCTGCGGCACGGCCTGGCCGCCGCTCGTGCGTCGGTGACCGTTCTCGCCGAGGGTCTCAGCGCCTCGCACGCCGACGATCCGCTCGCCGAGCGCGATCCGGACTTCATCCGGGCCACCCAGCCGGCGTACAGCGCCTTGGCCGACGTCTACTTCCGTCCGAAGGTCAGAGGCCTCGAGCACATCCCGGCCGAGGGGCCGGTGCTGCTCGTGGGAAACCACTCGGGCGGGACGCTGATCGCGGACACCTTCGCCTTCACCTACGCCTTCTACGAGCACTTCGGGGCCGACCGGCCCTTTCACCAACTCGCTCACGACCTGGTCTTCAGGGTGCCCGGTCACGGCTTTCTGCGCAAGTACGGCACGGTTCCGGCATCGCACGAAGGTGCGAGGCGGGCCCTCGACAGCGGTGCGGCCCTGCTCGTCTACCCGGGCGGCGACTACGACAGCTACCGCCCCACCTCCGAGTCGGCCCAGGTCAAGCTCGGCGGTCGGAGCGGCTTCGTCCGCCTGGCGCTCGACGCCGGCGTGCCCATCGTGCCGGTGGTGGCGATAGGGGGCCAGGAGACAGCCCTGTTCGTGACCCGGGGGGAGCGGCTGGCCAAGCTGCTCGCCCTCGACCGCCTCTTTCGCCTCAAGGTCCTGCCGGTCCAGCTCGGCCCCCCCTTCGGCGTGACGGTGCTCGACCTGCCCCTGCGGGTGCCGTTGCCGGCTCAGATCACGGTGCAGGTGCTGCCCAGCCTGGACCTCCGAGAGCGCTTCGGCACCGAGCCCGACGAGGAGGAGGTCTACGCCGCCGTCACCGAGCAGATGCAGCTGGCGCTCGACCGGCTGGCCGAGGAGCGCGACCTGCCCGTGGTGGGCGCGATCGGGCCGCGGGAGGACAACGCCCAGGCGATGGACGCCATCGTCGAGCGCTCCGCGGCGGCCGGCGAGGCTCACGAGGGCACAGGCGGGCGCCAGGTGGAGATGCACGAGCCGTGGCCGGGCTACGACGCGATGCGCGTGCCGGAGATCGCAAAGCGGGTGACAGCGCAAGCACCGGTAGCGCTGGCCGTGGTCCGCGGCTACGAGGAGGCCCACAAGGCCCGCGCCGGTGTGCTGAAAGCCGTCGACCGCGAGCTCGCGCGCAAGAGCTAGGCGCGCCCGGCCCATCTCCCGCGAGCCAGAGCTCGGCGGCAACGGGAACGTCGAGCGGTCGGCGGGAGGGGTAGTCTGGCGCGCCTTGACCCGCCAGGGTCCCACGATTGAACGAGGGGACGGGAGACACATGGATAACCGCGAGCACGAAGCGCCGACTGCTGACACAGGGATGATCGCCGCGGAGGCGGCGCCCGGCGTGATCCGTCGGCGGCGCTTCGGATGCGTTGTCCTGACGGGGGTAGCGGCGGCCGCGAGCATCGGATGCGGCGCCTCCCAACCCAGCGTGGGCGACTGCACCACCGGGGATGCCTCGAAGAACACCCAGGAGGTCACGGTCGTGGACTGCGCAGACTCGGAGGCGAAGACCCAGATCACCAAGAAGGCAAAGAGCTGCCCGAATCTGGAGGCGACGTTCGACGGCCAGAAGTACTGCCTCAAGCCGAAGTAGCGCGGCAACCGTGGCTACAGCTGGCTTCGCCGGCTAACCCGCCCAGTCAGTCAGGCGTCGAATCCAGCGAGCCAGGGGGGCTATCGCCCCCCTACAGCCGGCTTCGCCGGCTCACCCCCCAGTTAGTCGGGCGTCGTGTCCAGCGAACGCCATAGGTACAGGGAGGCCAGCGAGCGGTGTGGGCGCCAGGGTTCTGCCAGCTCGCGCAGCTCGTCCGGCTTGGGCGGTGAGTCGAGCCCGTAGGCCAGCGCCGCGGCGTTGCGGATTCCCAGGTCGCCCACCGGCAGCACGTCGGGTCGGCCCAGGTGGAAGATCAGGAACATCTGGGCCGTCCACTCGCCCAGCCCCTTGACGGCGGTGAGCTGGACGATCACCTCGTCGTCGGGCAGGTCGGCAAGGCGGTCGAGCTGGAGGCGGCCATCCTCCGCGTGCCCGGCGAGGTCGCGCAGGTAGGCGACCTTGGAGCGCGAGAGGCCGACTCCGCGCACCTCTTCCTCATCGGCTGCCAGGAGCTCGGCGGGGGTGGGCGCACGGTCGCCGAACATCGCTTCCAGGCGGCCGTAGATCGACCGGGCCGCCTTCGTGGAGAGCTGCTGGCCGACGATCGCCCGCAGCAGCGCGCCGTAGGCCTCCGTGGGCCGGCGACCCCGGCGGCGCAGGACCTCGTCCAGTGGACCGAAGCGGTCGAGCAGGCCGGCCATCACCGGGTCCCGGCGCAGGCCTGCGATCGCCTCCGGCGTCGCCTCTACAGGCTGGGTCTGGCTGCCGGCGCTTGGGCGGTGGGGCACGTGCTCAGGCAGCCGGCCGTCGGCCGCGGCCGAAGTACTCGGCCTCTCGCTCGCCGAGGGGAGTGCTGGGTGGGTCCCCGAACAGCCACTCGCACGCGATGCGGTGCCAGTTGGCCGTGCACTCGAGCTGGCCGAGCACCCCGAGCGTGAGGCCCTGCATGCGTGCGCTCAGCAGGGACTCGGGCGGCGCGGTGCCGCGGCGAATGAGCTGCCAGTGCTCGGAGCGTGGGTCGCCGAAGTCGATGAGGATCTGGCCGGCCGTCTTGGGGTCGAGCGTGAGCTCGCGGTCCTCGAGGTACCAGACCGCGGCGTCCTGGAAGTGGGCCAGCACCGCGTCGGGCGAGACCTTTTCGTCCTCGGGGTCGTAGAACCCCATCGCGGCCATGTGGGTGCGCAGGCCCGCGGCATCCTCCTCCATGGCGAGCGTGATGGCCTTGACCTCGTCGGCCACGCGCTCGGGTGTCAGGCGCTTGGTCATGCCGAAGTCGAGGAAGGCCACCCGGCCGTCGGGCATCAGCTGGTAGTTGCCGGGATGTGGGTCTCCCGAGAAGTGGCCGTGGCGGTAAAGCGACCCGAAGAAGAAGCGGAAGACGATCTCGCCGAAGCGGTCGCGGGTGGCGTCGTCCATCTCGCGGACCCCTTCGAAGCCCACGCCGTCGACCCACTCGCTGACGAGGACCTTCTCGGTCGACAGCGACGTCACAACGTCGGGGACATAGATGAAGGGGTGTCCTTTCCACGCGCGCGCGAAGGCACGCTGGCTCTGGGCCTCGTGCTCGTAGTCGAGCTCGTCGGTCAGGCGCTCGCGCAGTTCGGCGGCCATCGCCTTGGCGTCCATGCCCGGGGCGATGCGCTTGGCCACGCGCATGATGAGTCCCAGGTTCTGCAGGTCCGCCCGGACGGCCGAGGCGACGCCGGGGTACTGGACCTTGACCGCCACCTCGCGGCCGCCTTCGCCCTCATCGGCATCAGCCAGCCGCGCGCGGTAGACCTGCCCGATCGAGGCGGCGGCCACCGCCTCCTGCTCGAACTCGGAGAAGACCTCCTTCAGCGGAGCGTCCAGCTCTGACTCCATCAGCTTCTTCATCTCCTTGAACGAGACCCGCGGCGCGGCGTCGCGCAGCTCGGCGAGCTTTACCTGCAGGCGCTCCTGGAACTCGGGCGGCAGACCGCCCGTGTCGATGAAAGAGGCGACCTGGCCCACCTTCATCGCGGCGCCCTTCATCTGGCCCAAGACGTCGAAGATCTGCTCCGCGGCCTCGACCTGGCGCTTCTCCGCGGCGGCGCGCCGGGCCTCCTCGCCCCGCGTGAGGTTTGCCGCCTTCGTGGCGTACTGGCGGGCCGTCTGGCCACCGGCGAGCCGCCCGACCTTGGCGGCCCGGCGCACCCGTCCGGTCGGGATCTTCGGCTCGTCCTTTGCCATCGCCTCCAAGGGTACGGACGCCGGGGCGGCGGACGATGCCGTCAGACCCGCCGCCTGGATGCCCGCGAGGGTAGTTTCCCGGTGTGAGGTACGTGCGATATGACGCGGGCGACGGGCCCCGCGAGGGCGCCCTGCGCGACGCTCGCGTGCACGACGGGGAGGAGGGCCCGCAGGGGCCGGGGATGCCCGTCGGCGACGTGACCCTGCTGCCGCCGGTTGCCAACCCGAGCAAGATCATCTGCATCGGGCTCAACTACCGGTCGCACGCCGAAGAGCAGGGCGCCGAGCCGCCGCAGACGCCCACCTTCTTCGCCAAGTTCCCCAACGCCCTGGTCGGGGACGGCGCGACCGTGACGCTGCCGACCGGCAAGGTCGACTACGAGGCAGAGGTGGCGTTCGTGATCGGCTCGGAGTGCCGCGACGTCGCCGAGGATGACGCCCTCGATCACATCGCCGGCTACACGCTGCTCAACGACCTCTCGGCCCGCGACCGCCAGTTCGCCACGCCGCAGTGGATCCCCGGCAAGGTCTTCGACGGGGCCGGCCCCTGCGGTCCCGCGCTGGTCACGCCCGACGAGGCCGGCCCGCCCGACCAGATCGCCGTCGAGCTGCGGTGCAACGGCGAGCTGCGCCAATCGGCCACCACGGCGGACCTGGTGCACTCGATCCCGGCCTTGGTCGCGCACCTCTCGTCGCTGATGACCCTCGTGCCCGGCGACCTGGTGGCCACTGGCACGCCGGCCGGCGTGGGCAGCTTGCGCAAGCCCCGCAGCTACCTCGAGCCCGGCGACGAGCTGGTGATCAGCTCGCCGCAGCTGGGCACGCTGACCACGCGCATGGCCTAAGGGCCTATCCCTAAGCGTCGATCTCCACCTTTCGGCCCACCGCCTCCGCCAGCAGGTCGGCGCTGCGCCGGGCGGCCCAGATGGGCACGCTCGCGTCCGCGGACTTGACGTTCGGTCGCAGGATCAGCGCACCGTTCTGCGCGCTCACGTCCACCGAGGCCACCGATTGGTCGCGGCTTCGCTCCAGTTGCTCGGCCAGCCGGATGATCCCGCTCAGCAGGCGCACGCGGCCCTTGTCGCCGCGCTCGGCCAGGTCGCCGAGCGAGGAGGCGTCGGGGTCGCCCTTGCGGTGGTAGCGCGCCACGAGCGCGATCAGCACCTGCTCCCGGCTCGAGTACCCCGGCAGGCCGGAGTTGAGGATCAGGTAGGCGGAGTGGTGGTGGTGGTCGTCGTAGTCGATGGCCACCCCGATGTCGTGCAGCTCGCAAGCGGCCCACAGCAGCTCGCGCTCGGCGTTGCCCTGCTTGTGCAGCTCGGCCTCGCCCAACCCGTCGAATAGCTCCAGCGAGAGCTTCGCCACGTGACCCACGTGCACGTCGTCGGTGCGGTAGCGGTGGGCGAGGTTGATCACCGACTCGCGACGCACGTCGCCGAACAGCGGCGGCTCGGCGTCCTCGAGCAGGCACTCGAAGAAGATGCCCTCGCGCAGTCCCGCTTCGGAGACCTCGATCGCCTTGAAGCCACCCTCGTCCATCATCGTCGCCAGGGCGATCGTCCCACCGAGGATCACGTCCCCGCGGTCGGGCTTGATGCCCGGAATGGAGCCGCGCTTGGAGGCGGGCTTGTCGGCCAGCGCCTCGATCAGCTCCTCCAGCGCCTCGCGGGTGAGCACGAAGCCCTGGACGTCCATGTCGGGCGTGTCGAGCTGTTTGCCCGCTGCTGCGGCGAGATTGCGAATGGTGCCGCCGATCCCCACCAGGCGGCCGCCCTTGGTAGGCCACCACTCCACGGCGCCGAGCCGGCCGGCCACGTGGCGGCGAACGGCCTTGCGCGCCTTGCCCGGCGCTTTCTCATCTGGCAGGAAGGCCTCGCTGAGGCGCACCGCGCCGAGCGGCAGCGAGCAGGCGTCGGTGAGCTGCCGCCCGCGGATGCGCATGAGCTGGGCGCTGCCGCCGCCGATCTCCACCCCGTAGCCGTCGTCCACGGTGGTGGAGTTCGCCATCGCCAGCCAGCCGTAGCGGGCCTCCTCCTCACCGGAGATGACCCTCACCTCTAGGCCGGTCTGCTCGGAGATCGCCTCGAGCAGCTCGGCGCGATTGGACGCCTCGCGGATGGCGCTGGTGGCCACGGCGTCCACCTCCTCGATGCCCGATGCCTCGCAGAAGGCAGCGAAGACGGCTGCGGTGCGCACCGCGCGGTCCATGGGCTCGGGCTTCAGCTCGCCTTCGCGGCCCATGCCCTCGCTGACCCGGACGGGCTCGCGGATCTCGTCGGTGAGGGCCCACCAACTGCCTTTCTCGTGGCCGTAGACCACCAGGCGAAACGAGTTCGAGCCCATGTCGATGACGGCCTGGCGGCGCACCCCGGGTATGATGGCCTACCACGCTAGCCTCGGCTTCAATGCCCCCCGGAGGCGCCGACAACCCCCTGCGTGTGGCCATCGTGGGCTCCGGCCCGGCCGGCTTCTACGCCGCCGGACACCTGCTCAAGACCAAGGACGTCGAGGTGCAGGTCGATGTCTTCGACCGCCTTCCCACGCCCTGGGGCCTGGTGCGTGGCGGGGTGGCGCCCGACCACCCGAACATCAAGGCCGTGAGCCGGGTCTACGAGAAGACCGCGGCCATGCCCGGCTTTCGCTTCTTCGGCAACGTCGACTTCGGCACCGACGTCACCCACGACGAGCTGACCGACCGCTACCACGCGGTGATGTACGCCGTGGGTGCCCAGACCGACCGCCGGATGGGCATCCCCGGCGAGGATCTCGCGGGCTCGCACTCGGCCACCGATCTCGTGGCTTGGTACAACGGGCATCCCGAGTACCGCGACCTTGAGTTCGACCTCTCGGCGAAGACCGCCGTCGTAGTTGGCAACGGCAACGTGGCGATGGACGTCACGCGCATGCTCACCACCGATCCCGGGGAGCTGGCCAGGACCGACTGCGCCGACCACGCGCTCGAGGCGCTGTGCGAGTCGAAGGTGAGCGAGGTAGTGGTGCTGGGCCGCCGCGGCCCGGCGCAGGCCGCCTTCACCAACCCCGAGCTGCTCGAGCTGCGCGAGCTCACGGGCGCCGACGTCTTCGTGGACCCTCGCGACTGCGAGCTGGACGAGCACTCGTCCGAGTCGCTCAGGACCAACGGCACCAAGACCGCGCGCAGGAACGTGGAGATCCTCACCGGCTACTCGACGAGTGAGCCCACGGGCAGCGAGCGCAGCATCGACCTTCGCTTCCTGGTCTCACCCGTGGAGATTCTCGGTGACGAGCGGGTGGAGGGCGTGCGCATCGTGCGCAACGAGCTGCACCGCGGCGACGACGGCGTGGTGCGCTCCGAGCCCACCGACATCACCGACGTGATCGGGTGCGGGCTGGTCTTTCGCTCGATCGGCTACCGCGGCGTGCCGCTGGAGGGCGTGCCCTTCGACGAGCGCGGCGGCGTGATCCCCAACGAGGGCGGGCGGATCACCGACGGCGGCGTGCCGGTGCTCGGCGAGTACGCCGTTGGCTGGATCAAGCGCGGCCCGAACGGCATCATCGGCACCAACAAGCGCGACGCCCAGGAGACGGTGAACGCGATCGTCGAGGACGCCGCCGCCGGCCGGGTGCTGGATCCGAGCGATCCCGACCCCGACTCGGTCGAGGCCCTGATCGGCGAGCGAAAGCCCGACCACGTGACCTACGCCGGCTGGGAGGCGATCGACCGCGCCGAGCGCGAGGCCGGCGAGGCGGCGGGACGTCCGCGCGTAAAGCTGACGCGCACCGAAGAGCTGGTGGAGGCCGCGCGGGAGAAGGTGGGCTAAACCGGCGCCCGGACGTGCTCGCCGTCCAGCGCGTCCAGCGCGCGCTGTGGTGAGGCGGTGATGCAGGTGAAGATGGGAGTCTCGGACTCGGTGTAGGCGCTCGACTCCGTGCCCCGCAGCTCCTGGACCAGATCGAGGAACTCGCCGGGCTCGTCGGCGTCGAAGGAGACCACGAACTCCTGGTCGTCCAGGCCGTAGGAGTAGGCCGTGTTGATGTCGATGGTGCCGTGGCGCTTGCCCACCTCGATGTGGCCGTGCATCACCCTCATCCGCTCCTCGGCGGGCAGCAGGTACCACTCGCGCTTCTTCCACATGGGGTAGACGATGAGGTACTTGGAGTCCGCGCCGGGGCGGGGCTCCAGCGGCGTGGGCTCGGGCGAGTAGACCGACTCCTTGGTCATGGCGAGGAAGGAGTGGGAGATCTCCGCCCAGCGCATCAGCCCGCTCTGGTTGAGCAGCACGTGCAACTCGTGGATGGGCTCCAGCGAGGGGGCCATCGCCCGGATCATCAGGTCGCAATCGCCGCGCGTGCCCACCAGGGAGTAGGTGCGCAGAAAGTGGTCGGCGGCGAACTCGTCGAGCGCCGCGGCCAGCTCGGCCTTGCCCTGGGCACGCTCCTCGGAGGGCAGCCGGCGCCAGGCGGGATCCACCTTGAGGAAGGTGAACTTCACGAATTGCCGCACCCTCACAGTCTAGGATGGCCGATCCCTCGTTCTCGCCCCCGTGGGCACGTGAACTCGGATCGACCATCTAGGATGAGGCCTCGTGCGCGTAGGGCTCGTCTCCCCTTATTCGTACACGTACCCCGGTGGCGTCGGCCGCCACATCGAGGCTCTGGCTCAGGAGCTGATCGTCCAGGGCCACGATGTGCGCCTGCTGGCTCCCTTCGATCCACCGGATCGCCGGGCTCGTGTGCTTCACCGCGGCGCTGAGCCGGAGCGTCTGCCCCTGCCCGACTACCTGGTGTCGCTGGGACGGACCGTCGGCCTGCCGTTCAACGGCGCCGTGTCGAACCTTGCGCTGGGCCCCGGCGCCGCCGGCGCGCTGAGCCGCGAGCTGCGCCACGGCGGCTACGACCTGATCCACGTGCACGAGCCCAACGCCCCGCTGGTGGCCTGGCAGGCGGTCGAGACCGCCCGGGTGCCGGTGGTGGGCACCTTCCACACCTATTCGACCAACGCCCTCTTTGGCGGCCTGGCCGCCAACGTCCTGGGCGCCCGGCGCATGTACCGCAAGCTCTCCGCACGCATCGCCGTCTCCGAGGCAGCGCGCTGGACCGCTGAGCGCTTCTACGGAGGCCGCTACCGGCTGATCCCCAACGGGGTCGACCTGAGCGCAGCTCGACCGGCCCTGCGAAACGGCTCCGGGCGTCTCGAGCTGCTGTTCGTGGGCCGCGCCGAGGAGCGCAAGGGCCTGCCGGTGCTGCTGCGAGCCTTCGAAGCGCTGCGCGGGGCAGGCGTGGACGCGCGCCTCACCGTGGCCGGGGCAACGCGCGAGGAGGTCGAGCCGCTGCTGCTCGACGCGGAGGGTGTGCGGGTTCTGGGACGGGTCAGCGAGGAGAGCAAGTGGGACCTGCTGGGCCAGGCCGACCTCCTCTGCGCCCCGTCGCTGGGGGGCGAGAGCTTCGGCATGGTGCTCACCGAGGCGTTCGCCTCGGGGACGCCCGTGGTGACCTCCGACATCGCGGGCTACCGCGACGTGGTGCACGACGGCTTCGACGGCGTGCTGGTCACGCCGGGGGATCCGGTCGAGCTGGGCGAAGCGCTGCGCAATCTCGCCTTGCGGCCCGAGCGGCGCCGGGAGTTGGCCGACGCCGCCCGCCGGTCGGCCGAGCGCTTCGCCTGGCCACAGATCGCGGTCGAGGTGGCCGAGACCTACGAGTACGCGCTCGAGCAACCGCGCCCGCAAGGACGCGCCGCCCTGGCCGCCGCGCGACTGGGGGTGCGGGCTGCCGAGGCCGGGCCATCCGTGCCCCCCCGCCGGTTGGCGTCGCTCGAGCCCGGCCCGGCGCTCAGCCGCCGCGAGCGGGCAGGACGCGCCGCCAGGCGCGCCGTCGTCCCCGTCGGCCTCGCTGCGGGCGCCGGCCTGGCCGCGGTGGCGGTGGACCGCATCGGCGTCTCCTCGATCCTCTCCGCGCTCGTGGGCGCCACGCCGGTCTGGGTGCTGGCGGCCTTCGCCGCCATGTGCGCCTCGATGCTCATTCGAGCTGAGGCGTGGAATGCCATCCTGCGCGCCGCGCTGCCCGGCATCTCGGTGCGACGGCGCGACACCGCGCGCGCGACGATGATCGGAGTCCTCATGTCGGCGACCCTGCCGGCCCGGCTGGGCGAGCCCTCGCGCGCGTTCATCGTGGCCAGGCGGCTGGGCCGGATGCGCGAGCGCTTCCCGCTCGTGGTGGGCACTCTGGTCTCGCAGACGCTGCTGAACCTCTTGGCGCTGGTGATCCTCGGCGGCGTGATGTTCGCCACCGTCGGGTTGTTTCGCGGCAACGAGGACGCCCTGGTGGCGGTCACCCTCGGCCCGCTGGTCGTGCTCTGCCTGCTGCTGGCCGTGCCCGCGCTGTTCCGGCGCGGGCAGCCCTCGCGCTCGCAACGCGTGCAGCAGTGGGCCGCCTCCGCGCGCCGCGCCGCGGTCCGGATGCGCACTGGCCTCCAGGTCTTTCGCCGGCCCCGTCTGGGCGCCTGGGCGGTGGTGGCCCAGCTCACCGCCTGGGCCGTGCAGTGGATGTCGTGCTACCTGCTGCTGGTGGCCCTCGGGCTGGACGATCAGGCCGGCATCGGCGCCGCCGCGGCCGTGCTCTTCGCGGTCAACGTCACCGCAGCGCTCCCCGTCACCCCGTCGAACCTCGGCGTCTTCCAGGCGGCATGCGTGGGGGTGCTGGTGGCCTACGGCGTGGGCAAGACCGATGCCCTGGCCTACGGGATAATCCTTCAGGCGGTGGAGATCGCCACCGCGCTCGCGATGGGCATGCCCGCTCTGATGAGCGAGGGGATGACCTGGCGAGATCTGCGCGCGCGAGCCATCCACGGCACTCCGGTCGAGCTGGCCGCCACCGCTAAGGCTCAGAGTCGCGCCTGACGACAACTGAGGTGTGAGGCCCGTCCGCCTGCTCTGCCTCCTGCTGGCCGTTTCGGCCGCGACGGTCCTGTGGCCGGCCGCGGCGAGCGCCGACGTTCTCCTTCCTCCACGTGGCAAGGTCTTCCACGGCGGCACCGGCGGTTACACCGGAGGCCAGATCGACGCCTTTGGGCGGCGCTCGGGCCGAGCGCCCGCCGTCTACCAGTTCTTCTTCACCCCGCCGTGGCGCACGGCAGTCGAGCGGGATCTGAACTGGGAGGAGAACCTGCTTGCCGTGGCGGCCAGCCGCGGCGCGCGCCCGATGTTCCACCTCTCCACCGCGCGCGGTGGGAGCGGTGGGTCGGTGGTCACGCCGGGCCAGATCGCGCGCGGCGCCGGAGACCGCTACCTGCTGGCTCTCAACGCCATGCTCGCCCGCTTCGGGCAGCCCGCCTACCTGCGCGTCATGGCCGAGATGAACAACTTCAACAACCCCTATTCGGCGTTCGGCGGGAGCGGGCGGGCGCGCTCGCGCGGGCACTCCACGCGGAGCTTTCGCGCGGCGTGGCGTCGCATCGCGCTGATCGTGCGCGGCGGAGAGGTCGCCGGCATCGACCGGCGGCTGGGGCGGATGGGCCTGCCAGGGATCGCAACTCCAGCCACCGAGCTGCCTCGCCCGCGGGTGGCACTGATGTGGGTTCCCTTCTGCGCCGGCCTGCCCCACCGCCGCGGCAACGGCCCGGGCGCCTACTGGCCGGGCGGGCGCTACGTGGATTGGGTGGGCACCGACTTCTTCGCCAACTCGCCGAACTTCCCGTGCCTGGGCCGCTTCTACCGCGATCGCCGCTGGCGCAGCAAGCCCTTCGTCTTCGGCGAGTGGGCGCTGTGGGGCCGCGAGGACCCCCGCTTCGTTCGCCGCCTGTATCGCTGGGTCGCGTCGCACCGGCGCGCTCGCATGGTGGTCTACAACCAGGGCGCGTTGCTCAAGCCGCTGCTGGCGCTGCGCCCCCGCAGCGCCCGTGAGCTGCGCCGCCAGCTGCGCAGCCGCCGTTACTCGGCGCGTTGACGGGCCTTAAGGCAAACTCAGGGCCTGATGGCCTACAAGCTCGAGGACCGCGAGGGAATGGCGAGCGGCGTGCGCCGTATCGTCGCCGAGGAGCTGGACTCGGCAATGGCCGGTCTACGCACCCGGCCGCTCTCCGACCAGGCGGTGCACGAGGCGCGTAAGAGCCTGAAAAAGGCCCGCTCGGCGCTGCGGTTGCTGCGCTCGGATCTCGGCAACGACGTGAGAAGGCGCGAGACCTCGGCGATGCGCGCCGCCGCCCGGCGGCTCTCCGGCGCGCGCGACGCCCAGGTGATGCTCGAGACGCTCGACAAGCTGGCCGCCGACCCCCGCGTGGCCGTGCCCGGCCCGGCCGTGGCGCGGCTCAAGCAGCTGCTGGAGGCCCGCCGTGGGCAGCTGCGCGGCGAGTCCGACCTGGAGGCCGAGGCGGCCGAGGCCGCCGCCGAGCTGGCGGTGGTGCGCGAGCGCGTGGACGAATGGCCGCTGCGCGACGAGGGCTTCGGCGCCGCTGGCGACGGTTTGCGGCGCGTGCAGCGCCAGGGCCGCCAGACCATGAACACGGCCCTCGAGAAGGGCGACGACGAGTCGTGGCACGAGTGGCGCAAGCGGGTCAAGGACCTCTGGTACGCCCTGCGCATCCTCAAGTCGGTGGCTCCTGACCAGCTCTCGGGAGCAATCGACGAGGCCAGCGACTTGAGCGACGTGCTCGGCGACCACAACGACCTGGCGGTCCTGGCCGAGACGGTCACCGAGCACCAGGAGGAGCTCGCACCCGGCCACGCCGAGCTGATGCGCGCGGCGCTCGCGCGCCGCCGCGACACCCTGCGGCTGGCGGCCGTGCCGTTGGGGATGCGCCTCTACGCCGAGCGGCCCAAGCCCTTCGTCCGGCGCCTGGAGCGCTGCTGGCGCGCCCGCGACTCGCAGGCTGCCGCCGATGCCCAGTGGATGCCCCCCGAGCTCGTGGGCCAGGTACGCGGGATGCTCGAGGCCAAGCAGGGCGCCTTGCCCGCCGAGCGCCGCAAGCTGTCGGCCGGTCTGCGCGGCCTCGGCTTCAGGGTCGGAGCCTTCGAGGACCACGTGCCTGCCCGCCGCGGCGGCTTCTCGGTGGAGGACTTCGACTCGCTCGTGGAGCGGGGCATCGTGCGCGTGGGCGCGCCGCCGGCTCCGGGGAGCCTCGCCAAGGGGAAGACCGCGGCAGCGCCGCAGGAGCCCGCTTCGGAGCCCGAGTCCGCATCCCGGCGCGAGTCGCCGGGTGAGGTGCAGCGCCGGTCCACCCCGCCGCAGCCCGTCACGGCGGAGCAGTTCGTGCGCGGGGGCGCGCGCTTGGCTGCCGCCGCGGCCCGCTGGGCCCGCCGGCGCCTGCCGGTCTGAGCTTGCGGCGGCCCGCCTGGGCCGGCGGGTGTGTCATTCAAGCTCGCTGTGCGGGCCCGAGATGACACACCCGGCTCAGGGCCTGCCCGGGGTCCGGCAGGCCCGCCCCGCCGTAGTCACCACCGCAACCTTTCCGGGCTCCCGGCTCACCCGCAGCTTGTCCTTGCGCTTGACCGGCGCTCCTTCCAGGCACCCGAAGTCCGCGCGCCCGCGAGGCAGGTCGACGGCCCGCGCGACCCGCTTGCCGTCCACGAGCAGGAGCAACTGGACCGCGTCCTGGCTCTCGATCGCGGTGGCACCCTTCCACTCGAACCCGATCCGCCGCTCGATCTCCGTGCGCGGCGTATAGGGCCCGAAGACGTAGAGGCGGTCCCAGCGACGATCGCCCACGCTCTCCACCGGCTCGAGGGGCTCGCCGCTCTCGGCAGACCGCTGGACGGCGGTCTCCAGCTCGGGCCAGGCCTCCTCGGCGCCGACGGCGTCGCGGCCGCAGCCGCCGAGTGCCAGGGCGCCAAGCAGGAATGCAACGACCGCTCTCACAGCTAGAACCGTACGAAACGCCAAACCTTGCCACAACCTTGTCAAGGTTGCGCTAGCCTTTCTCTGTGGCCGAGCGCGACTACCTACGGGCGATCCGCGAGCGCGTCGTCGTCTTCGACGGCGGCATGGGCGCGACGCTGGAGCAGTTCGACCTCACCCAGGCCGACTACATGGGCCTCGAGGGCAAGTGCCACGAGGCGCTCGTGCTCAACCGCCCCGACGTGATCGAGGGCGTGCACGCCTCGATGCTCGACGCCGGCGCCGAGGTGCTCGAGACCGACACCTTCCAGGCCAGCCGCCTCAAGCTCGAGGAGTGGGGCCTCGACGAGCACACGCTCGAGATCAACCGCAAGGCCGCCGAGATCGCTCGCAAGGCCGCGGGCGAGTCCCACTTCGTGGCGGGGTCGATCGGCCCCACGGGCCACCTGCCCGCGTCCGACGATCCGACGCTGGGCAAGATCACATTCCGCGAGCTGGTCACGATCTTCGAGGAGCAGGCGCGGGGGCTCACCGCAGGCGGCGCAGACCTCATCATCATCGAGACCGCGCAGGACATCCTCGAGGTCAAGGCGGCGATCTTCGGAGCGCGCGAGGCCTTCAAGCAGACGGGCAAGACCCTCCCCATCCAGGTCAGCGTCTCGCTGCTGCCCCAGGGCGGCAAGATGCTGCTGGGCACCGACATCCAGGCGGTGCTGGCCACCCTCAGCGCGCTCGACGTCCAGGCCATCGGGCTGAACTGCTCGACCGGCCCCGAGGACATGCGCGACGCCATCCGCTACCTCGGCGAGACCTCGCCGCTGCCGGTGCACTGCATCCCCAACGCGGGCCTGCCGCTGCAGGGCCCCGATGGTGAGACGATCTTCCCCGAGGAGCCCGAGCCCCTCTCGGTCACCCTCGCCGACTTCGTCGAGCGTCACGGCGTCGGCATCGTCGGGGGCTGCTGCGGCACCACGCCGGAGCACATCGCGGCGATCGTGGAGAAGGTGGGGGGCAAGAAGGTCCGGCCGCGCCCCGAGCCCGGCGAGCCGATGCTCTCGAGCATGATGACCGCCGCCCCACTGGTGCAGGAGCCGCGCCCCACCCTGGTGGGCGAGCGCGTGAACTCCCAGGGCTCGCGCAAGGCCAAGGAGATGCTGCTGGCCGACGACTACGACGGCCTGGTGACGGTGGCGGAGGACCAGGTGACCGGCGGCGCGCACGTGCTCGACCTGTGCGTCGCGCTCACCGAGCGAGAGGACGAGGACGAGCAGATGCGCGAGGTGGCCAAGCGCGTTTCGCTGACCCAGCCCGCCCCGATCCAGGTGGACTCCACCGAGCCCGCGGTGATCGAGAAGGCGCTCGACCAGATCCCGGGCCGCGCGATCGTCAACTCCATCAACCTCGAGGCCGGGCGCGACAAGGCCGACACCGTCATTCCCGCGGCCAAGGCGCACGGCGCCGCGCTGATCGCGCTGACCATCGACGAGGTCGGCATGGCCAAGACCGCCGACCGCAAGGTGGAGATCGCCCAGCGCATCAAGGAGATCGCCTGCGACGAGCACGGCCTCGACCCCACGGCCCTGATCTTCGATGCGCTGACCTTCACCCTCACCACGGGTGACGAGGAGTGGCGGCCCAGCGCCGTCGAGACCATCGAGGGCATCCGGCGCATCAAGGCCGAGCTGCCGGGGGTCAAGACCTCGCTCGGAGTCTCCAACGTCAGCTTCGGCGTCTCGCCGGGCGCCCGGGCCGCGCTGAACTCCGTCTTCCTGCACCACTGCGTGGAGGCCGGGCTGGACCTGGCGATGGTCAACCCCAACCACATCACGCCCTACGGCGAGATTCCCGAGAACGAGCGCGAGCTGGTCGACAACCTGGTCTTCAACCGCTCCGAGGACGCGCTGGAGAAGTTCATCGGCCACTTCGAGTCCAAGGGCGAGGAGGACGAGGCCACCGTCGGCGATCCCACCGAGGGCATGGAGCCCGAGGAGGCGCTGCACTTCCACATCCTGCGCCGCAAGAAGGAGGGCGTCGAGGACTGGATCGACAAGAGCGTGGAGAAGATCGGCGCCGTCCCCACGCTGAACGAGGTGCTGCTGCCCGCCATGAAGGAGGTGGGGGACAAGTTCGGTGCCGGCGAGCTGATCCTGCCCTTCGTGCTGCAGTCGGCCACCGTGATGAAGCGCGCCGTGGCGCGGCTGGAGAACTACCTCGAGCGCATGGAGGGCTACACCAAGGGCACCGTGGTCCTCGCCACGGTGTTCGGCGACGTTCACGACATCGGCAAGTCGCTGGTGAACACCATCCTCACCAACAACGGCTACACGGTCGTCGACCTCGGCAAGCAGGTCCCGATCGACACGATCATCAGCGCCGCCGAGGAGCACAACGCCGACGCCATTGGCCTCTCCGCCCTGCTCGTCTCGACCTCCAAGCAGATGCCGGCCTGCGTGGGCGAGCTGCACGAGCGCGGCCACGACTTCCCCGTGCTGATCGGCGGCGCGGCCATCAACCGCGACTTCGGGCGGCGCATCCTCTATCCCAAGGGAAAGGAGTCCGACGAGGTCTACGAGCCCGGCGTCTTCTACTGCAAGGACGCCTTCCAGGGCCTTGACACGATGGACGCCCTCGTGGACGAGGCGGCCCGCGCAGGAGTGGTGGAGAAGATGCGCGCCGGGGCCAAGGAGCTGCGCGAGAAGCCCGTCGTAAAGGACGACTCGCCGCCGGTCACCGACGACGGTGTGCGCTCGGTGGCGCGCACCGACACCCCGGTGCCCGAGCCGCCCTTCTGGGGAGCGCAGGAGGTCGACGTCGACCTCGAGGACGTGTACCCCTACCTCGACCGCCACGTGCTGTTCAAGCTGCACTGGGGTGGCATGGGCAAGAAGGGCGAGGAGTGGCGCAAGCTGGTGGAGGGCGACGGCGAGGAGGAGGGCTTCGCTCCGCGCCTCGAGCGCATGTGGCGCGAGCAGGACTACCTGCGCCCGCGTGCCCGCATCGGCTACTTCCCCTGCAACTCCGAGGGCAACGAGCTGGTGATCTTCGATCCCACCGACCACGACAAGGAGATCGAGCGCCTGGTCTTCCCGCGCCAGCCCAAGCACGACCGCATCGCCCTGTCGGACTTCTACCGCCCGCTGGACTCGGGCGAGCGCGACGTCGTCGTGCTCCAGGGTGTGACCGTCGGCCCCGAGGTGACGGAGCTGATGGCGCGCCTGGAGAAGGAGGGCGAGTTCGCCGAGCAGCTCTACACCCACGGCCTGGGCGTCCAGTCGGCCGAGGGCCTGGCCGAGTGGCTGCACTCCGAGGCGCGTCGCGAACTGGGCATCGACGCCGACCAGGGCCGGCGCTACTCCTGGGGCTACCCCGCGGTGCCCGAGCAGTCAGAGCACGAGAAGGTCTGGCGCCTGCTCAAGCTCGACGAGATCGGGATGTACCTCTCGGACGGCCACGCCGTGATGCCCGAGCAGTCGACGGTGGCGATCATCGCCCACCACCCCCAGGCGGTCTACTTCGGCATGAAGTCCGGCTTCGTGCCCGAGGAGAAGGCCCCCGACGAGCTGATCGCCGGGACCGACCGCGGCGGCGAGCTGCCCCCCGAGGACGACGCCACCGACGGCGTGGTCGAGGACGAGGGCAAGCGCCGCGGCGCGGACGAAGTGCCGGCTTAGCCTCGATCCACCGGTGTGGTGGGGTCGTTCTGTCCGGTCTGGGACGAAGAATGACCCCCTGAGCAGGGCTTTTCTACAACTGTGACGGCAGTTGGGGCCCCGCGCAGGAGGTCACCTTCATGGTGCACGATGACGGGCCGGTCGGATTGGACTGTGTGCAGGCTGTGTTCGATGACGAGCGGGTGGTGTCTGACGCGGGGATCGTGCTGGCTGCGACGCTCGCCGACCGGCTTGGGATTCAGGCGCTCGTCGAGCACAGCGTCGATCTCGGTGACCGCGCGGGAGCGGCCAACGCGGGCGCGAAGGTGATGACCTTGATCTCGGCGATGGCGCTCGGGGCGAACTGCATCGATGACTGCGACGTGCTCCGAGCCGGGCGGACCGGGCAGGTGCTCGGCCACGAGGTGCTCGCGCCGTCGACGCTGGGGACGTTTCTGCGCTCGTTCACCTTCGGCCATGTGCGCCAGCTCGACCGCGTCCTCGGCCAGGCGGTCGAGCGCGCGTGGGCGGCCGGTGGCCGACCCGGCGACGGGCGGCTGGTCGTCGACGTCGACTCCTTCGTCGGTGAGGTCCACGGCTATGCCAAGCAGGGCGCCTCCTTCGGCTATACCCGCCAGCGCGGCTATCACCCGCTGCTGGCCACCCGGGCAGACACCGGTGAGGTGCTGCACATCCGCTGTCGCAAGGGCTCGGCGAACACCTCGCGGGGGATGCTGCGCTTCTGCGATGAGCTGATCGCCAGGGTCGATCGCGCTGGCGCCAACGGGCCGAAGCTGCTG
>Ga0208612_1000235_pt1 | contig 27387 bp, 27 predicted proteins | sample AntDryMetagUQ889_FD_188089 | JGI IMG/M metagenome (GOLD analysis project Ga0208612, IMG submission 188089) | Polar desert microbial communities from Antarctic Dry Valleys - UQ889 (SPAdes) | ecosystem: Environmental > Terrestrial > Soil > Desert | place: Antarctic Dry Valleys | collected 2008-12-31 | reverse complement strand
CGGGGGAAACCAGGTTTCCCCCGCGCGACCGAGCCGAAGGCGAGAGAGGCGGCGTGAACGAGCTCGCGCTCGCCTCGTTCGCAGCCGCGAGCGACGCCCACCTGGTCGGCGAGCCGAGAAGCGCCCGGTTCGCCTCCTTCAAGGCCCGCTTCGACGAGCGGGCCGAGCTCGAGCGCCTGCGCGGTTTCGGGCTCAGCTTTCTGGGCCGTTCCGCTGCGTGCTTCCCGCCCCTACTACGTGCCATTCACGACCCGCCACCGGGGCTCTTCCTGCGCGGCGCGGGTGAACTCGACCTGCTGAACCGGCTGGCTGTCGCGATCGTGGGCGCGCGCGCGTGCTCGCCCTACGGCCGTCAGATCGGGCGCAGGTTGGGACGGGAGCTGGCCGCCGCCGGCCTAGTGGTCGTCAGCGGGATGGCACGTGGGGTCGACGCTGAGGCGCACCGAGGCGCGCTCGAGGCGGGCGGCCTCACGATTGCCGTACTCGGGTGCGGGATCGACCGGGATTATCCCGCCGCGCACCGAGCTCTCGCCGCCGAGATCGGAGAGCGCGGCCTCATCGTCTCCGAGTACGCACCGGGCGTCGAGCCTGCGCCCTGGCGATTCCCCGCCAGGAACAGGATCATCGCGGGTCTCTGCGCTGCCACCGCGGTGGTCGAGGCGCGCGAGCGAAGCGGTGCGCTGATCACCGCCGACTTCGCGCTCGAGGAGGGGAGAGAGGTGTTCGCCGTTCCCGGTGAGATCACCTCGAGCCTCTCGGCAGGATCGAACGCGCTGCTGCGACTCGGGGCGACGCCGCTCACGGCAGCCGAGGACGTGCTCGAGAGCTTCGGCATCGTTCCTGTCTCGCCGCCCGAGCCGGCGGAGCTCGACGAGGTGCAGCAGGCTGTTCTGACGCGCGTCCGCGAGCTTGCCACGAGCGCCGACGAGCTCGTGCGAACAACGGGGATCGACGCAGCGGGGCTGGCCGCGATCCTGACCGAGCTCGAGCTCATGGGCCTCGTCACGCTCGAAGAGGGGCTCTACCGTGTGGCTGGCTAGCATCGGCGAGTGGCCGATTCGCTCTGGCTCTCGGAGTCCACTCCCGTGCTTCGCAGCCGTACCCTCGCCGGCGCTCCCGAGGTCGAGATCGTCGGGGGCGGCATCACTGGCTGCTCCTGCGCGCTCACGCTCGCGCTCGCCGGGAAGCGCGTGCGCCTCCACGAGGCGCGCGAGATCGCCTCCGGTGCGAGCGGGCGCAACGGTGGCTTCGCCCTCCGTGGCGGCGCCATGGCCTACGACGCTGCCCGCGAGTGGCTCGGGCCTGAGCGCGCCCGCGACTACTGGCAACTGACAGAGGAGTACCTCGACCGGATGGAGGGGCTCGCCGGCGATGCGTTGCGGCGCACCGACAGCCTGCGCCTGGCCGCGGAGGAGGACGAGTGCGACGAGCTCCGGCGCGAGTTCGAGGCGCTGCGCGAGGACGGCTTCTCCGCGGAGTGGCAAGACGAGGTCGCACCGCCGCTCGCGGGCAGCTTCGCGGGCGCCCTCTTCCACCCGGGCGACGCTCTGCTCCAGCCGGCGCGGCTCGTCCGCCGCATTGCCAAGGATGCGGCCGACGCTGGTGCCGAGATCCGCGAGCACTCGCGTGTGATCGATCTCGGTGAGCTCGACGCCCCGGTCGTCGTCGTCGCGACGGACGGCTATCCGAGCGGCCTCCTCGGTGAGCTGGAGGGCCTGATCATCCCGACGCGCGGCCAGATGCTCGCGACCGAGCCGCTCGCCGAGCGCCTGTTTTCGATGCCGCACTACGGCCGGCACGGGTTCGACTACTGGCACCAGGACGGCGAGGGGCGGCTCATCGTCGGAGGCTTCCGCGACGTCGACATGAAGTCGGAGTTCACAGCGTCCGAGGAGACGACGCCGCGGGTCCAGGGCGCCCTCGAGGAGTTCGTCGAGCGCCTGCTGGGCCAACGGCCGCGCATCGAGCACCGGTGGGCGGGGATCTTCGGGCTCGTACCCGACCTGATGCCGGTCGTTGGCGAGCTGCCCGGTCGGGAGGGTGTGTGGGTGGCGGGCGGCTACTCGGGCCACGGCAACGTGCTCGGGTTGATGTTCGGCGACCTGGCCGCGAAGGCGATCCTCGGTGAGCGGCACCCGCTACTGGAGGCAACGGATCCGAAGCGCCTGCTCGCCTAGAGGTCGAGTGTCGGCAAGTCGAACTCGCGGGCGTGCTCGTAGGCGGCGATCGCGATCGCCAGGTCTTGGATCGCGAGCCCGGTCGAGTCGAAGACGGTGATCTCCTCGTCCGTGCGGCGTCCTACGGCCTCCCCGGTCAGGACAGCGCCGAGCGCCGTGACGTCGCCTGGGCCGACCGCACCCTCCGCTAGAGCTGCGGCCAGCTCCCCTCCATGGCTGGCCTGCTCCCAGTCGTCGCAGAAGAGGCGCGCGCGCCGGAGCTCGGCGACCGCGATCTCCGCCTTGCCCGGTCCGTCGGCTCCCATCAGGCTCACGTGCTGCCCTGCGCGGAGGGATCCTTCGGGCAGCAGGATGGTCTTGCCGGGCGTCACCGTCACGAGCAGGTCGGCCGCCAGCGCGTCTCCCTCCGACGCGGCCACGTCCGCGCCGAGCTCGTCCGCGGCCTCGCGGGCGCGCGCCGCATCGACGTCCCAGAGGGCGACGCGACGTCCGAACGCGAGAAATGTCCTTGCAGCCGCGCGCCCGTTGACGCCGGCGCCCACGACGGCGGCCGTCTCGGCCTCCGCCCGACCGAGCGCGTCCGCGGCGATCACCGCCGCGGCACCCGTTCGCAGGGCCGTGACCGAGCCCGCCTCGAGCACGGCCTGCACGCGCCCCGTCTCGGCGTCGGAAAGGACAACGAGCCCAGTCACGGTCGGGAAACCCCGCGCCGGGTTCCCCGGGAACGACGTCACCCACTTCAGCAGCGCGTGACCGCCGCCCAGCGCCGGCATCGCGCGGAAGTCGCCGGCCGGATAGTTCGTGACGTACAGCTTCGGCTGCATCGTCCATTCGCCGCGCGCGTGCGCGACGAACGCCTCGCGTACGACCGCGTACGCGCGCCCGGGAGGGACGGCCTCCGCGACCTGACTCGCGCCGAAGAATGGGACGGTCACGGCCTGGGGTTTCTAGACCTGCTTCACGGCGACGAGGAGCGCCTCGAGCGCCGCCTTCGCGTCCGCGAACAGGAGCGCGGTCTTCTCGTTGTAGAAGAGCGGGTTGTCGATCCCGGCGAAGCCTGGGCTGAGGCTGCGCTTGATCACGACGACGGCGCCTGCCCTGTCGACGTCCAGGATCGGCATCCCGTAGATCGGGCTGCCCGGCTCGTTCCGCGCCGACGGGTTCACGACGTCGTTCGCGCCCACGACCACCGCCACGTCCGTCCGCGCGAACTCGGGGTTGATCCGCTCCATCTCGTAGAGCTGGTCGTACGGGACGTTCGCCTCGGCGAGGAGCACGTTCATGTGACCCGGCATCCGCCCGGCGACGGGGTGGATCGCGTAGCGGACGTCGACGCCGCGAGCCTCGAGCACGTCGGCGAGCTGGCGGACCTCGTGCTGCGCCTGGGCGACCGCCAGGCCGTAACCCGGGACGAAGACGACGCGCCGGGCATAGGCGAGCATCACCGCCACGTCGTCCGCGGTCGTCGAGCGCACGCTGCGCCCTTCGGCGTCCGCGGCGGGCCCGGCGCCGGCTGCCGTGGCGCCGAACGCGCTGAAGAGGACGTTCGCGAGCGAGCGGTTCATCGCGCGGCCCATGAGGATGCTGAGGAGCGTCCCCGACGCGCCGACGAGCGTTCCGCCGATGATGAGCGCGTTGTTGTCGAGCGCGAAGCCCGCCGCGACGCCGCTGAGGCCGGAGAACGCGTTCAGCAGCGCGATCACGACCGGCATGTCGGCGCCGCCGATCGGCACCACGAGCATCACGCCGAACACGAGCGCGAGCGCCACCGCGACCGTGAGCAACGCCTGCTCCTCGGTCGCGGCGGCGGCGGCGGCCACGGCGAGCGCGGCCACGACGACGACCGCGTTGAGCGGCTGCTGGAACGGGAACGTGAGCGGCCGCCCGGAGACGAGCTCCTGAAGCTTCGCGAACGCGACGACGCTGCCGGAGAACGTCAGCGCTCCGATCAGCGCCGACGCGAGGCTCGCGACGAGCGTCTGGGCGGGGATCGAGCCGGCCGGCGCGAGGCGGTGGAACTCGGCCACCGCGACGAGCGCGGCCGCTGCGCCCCCGACGCCGTTCAGGAGCGCGACCATCTGCGGCATCGCGGTCATCTTCACGCGCCGCGCTGCCGGCACGCCCAGCACGGCGCCGATCGCGATGCCGGCGCCGACAAGGGCGTAGTCGTCCATCTCGCTCAGGGTCAGGGTGAACGCGACGGCGACGACCATTCCGGCCGCGGAGATGAGGTTGCCGGTGCGGGCGGTTCGGGGCGAGCCGAGCAGCTTGATCCCCGTCACGAACAGCACGGCCGTCAGCACGTAGGCCAGGTTGACGGTACTCGGCGACAGCGCGAAGCCGGTCACTCGCGATCCTCCCGCCGCTGCTTGAACATCTCGAGCATCCGGTCGGTGACCAGGAAGCCCCCGACGACGTTGATCGTCGCGAGCACGACCGCGATGAACGTCAGCGTCTGCTCGAGCGTGCCGTCCGACGCGCCCCCGACGAGGATCGCGCCGACGAGGATGATCCCGGAGATGGCGTTCGTGCCCGACATCAGCGGCGTGTGCAGGAGCGTCGGGACGCGTCCGATCAGCTCGAACCCGAGAAAGACCGCCAGCGCGAAGATCGTGAGGCTCGCGATCACCGTCGTCACGTCGCCACCGGCTTCCTTCCCGCCACGCAGGCGCCGGCCGCGATCTCGTCTTCGAAGTCGAGCGCGAGCTCGCCGCCGGGCGCCAGGTGCAGCAGCAACGCGCTCACGTTACGCGCGTACAGCTGGCTTGCGTGGTACGGCATCCGCGAGGCGAGGTCGGTGAGCCCGACGATCGTGACGCCCTCGCGCACGACCTCCTCGCCCGGCTCGGTCAGCTCGCAGTTGCCACCTGCCTCCGCTGCAAGGTCCACGATCACCGATCCCGGACGCATGCGCGCGACTGCGCCGGCCGGGATCAGCAGCGGCGCCGGACGACCGGGCACGAGCGCTGTCGTGATCACGACGTCCATGTCCGCGATCCGCTCCTCGAGCGCTGCCTGCTGGCGCGCCTGCTCCTCCGGGCTGAGCTCGACGGCGTAGCCGCCTGCCGTCTCGGCGCCACGGACGCCGAGGTCGAGGAAGGTCGCGCCGAGGCTCTCCACCTGCTCCTGCACGACGGGGCGGGTGTCGAAGGCCGAGACGACGGCACCCAACCGGCGCGCGGTGGCGATCGCCTGCAGGCCGGCGACACCCGCGCCGAGCACGAGCACCTTTGCAGGTGCCACGGTTCCCGCGGCGGTCATCAGCAGCGGGAAGAGTCTCGGGAGCCGGTCGGCGGCCAGCACCACCGCCTTGTAGCCCGCGACCGTGCTCTGCGACGAGAGCGCATCCATGCTCTGCGCACGCGTGATGCGCGGGATCGACTCCATCGCGAAGCCGACGAGGCCGCGCGCGGCGAGGCGCTCGATCCCGGCCTCGTCGCTCAGGGGCGAGAGGAACCCGATCACGATCGTCCCCGCGCCCAGCTCCTCGACCTCCGCCGCCGTGGGCGGCGCCACCCGCACGACTCCCTCGACGTCGCGGTAGAGCTGGTCGCGGGCGACGAGCACGGCGCCCGCCGCCTCGTACTCGTCGTCCGCAAAACCGGCAGCTGTGCCCGCACCTCGCTCGACGAGAACGTGGAAGCCGTCGCCGAGCCGTCGCACGGCATCCGGAACGAGGGCGACGCGCCGCTCTCCGGCCGCGACCTCTCGGGGAACGGCAACGTTCATCGGCCCAACTCTACGAGGCCGCTCGGCGTATCGCGACGAGTGCCGTCCGGTTCCGGTGAACCGGTTTCGCGTGGCCCCCGAATCAGGGGTTCCGGCGGAAGCACGCCCAGTGTCCAACCACCGCCGGAGAAAGGGGTAAAAGGTGGCTCATCTACCGCCGCTCGAAGTGCTGGACCAGGACGGCGCAATCCGCGAGGCGGCCGACAAGGTCGATCCGGAGACGCGTGCGGCGTTCCTGAAGAAGGCCGGCGTCGGCCTCGGTGCCATTGCCGTCGGGGGAGCCCTCGCCGGCGCGGTGCCGAGCCTTGCTCGGGGTCAGTCGATTCCGCAGAGCGACATCGACATCCTCAACTTCGCGCTCACGCTCGAGTTTCTCGAGGCGGAGTTCTACGCGCAGGCCAACAGCAACAAGGCCTGGGGGAGCAACCGCGAGCTGAGGCGCTTCTCGACGGTCGTCGCCCAGCACGAGAAGGTGCACGAGAACTTCCTCAAGAAGGTGTTGGGCGGCAAGGCCGTGGCCAAGCCGAAGTTCGACTTCAAGGACGCCGTCACGAACGCCCAGACGTTCGCCGCGACGGCGCAGGTGCTCGAGGACACGGGCGTTCACGCCTACCTCGGGCAGGTGCCGAACATCAAGGCGAAGGCCGTCCTGCTCGGTGCCGGGCGGATCCTGCCGGTCGAGGCGCGGCATGCCGCCTGGATCCGCGACATCCGCTTCTCCGGGGGCACGAACCCGCCCACCACCCCGGCGCCCGGCGCGTTCGAGGACGGGTTCAGCAAGGCGAAGATCCTCGCCGCCGTCAAGGCGACGGGGTTCATCGTCGGCTGAGCGAACCAGCTCGTTCCGCGGGGCGGTCTCCGGGCCGCCCCGCGGCCGTTCTTGCTAGAGCGAAGACCACACCTCGAGCTTCGAGCGCGTGCGGCGGATGACCTCGTCGGTGAACTCGCGCGAGCCGGCGTGACCGCCCAGATCGGCTGTGCGGACACCGTCGGCGACGGCTTCGAGACAGCTCTCGCGCACCGCCCGGCCCGCCCGCTGCGCAGCCTCGCCTCCATGTGAGAGGAGCGCCGCACCCGCGAGGATCATCGCCATCGGGTTGGCGACGTCCTTGCCGAAGAGCGCGGGTGCGGTGCCGTGCGCGGCCTCGGCCATCAGTGCGTCCGGAACATAGTCGTCGTCGAACGCGACGAGGAGCGACTCCGAACCGGCGATCGACCCGAAGAGGGGAAGGACGAGGTCGGAGAGGATGTCGCCGTCACGGTTGAGCGCCGGAATCACGAGCGGTGCGCCGGTCTGCGCCAGAAGTAGTGCGAACGTCGCGTCGATCAGTTGCGGCTCGTAAGGGACTTCCGGGTGGCGTTCCGCGGCCGCATCCATCTCCTCCTTGAGCATGCCCTCGTACGTCGGGCTGACGGTGTATTTAGGCCCACCGAAGACCTTCGCCTCGGTCCGCTCGGCCTGACGGAACGCGAACTCGGCAACCGCGCGGCAGACTCGACGCTCGATCCGCTCGGTCCGGAAGGCGACCTCGTCGTCACCTTCGCCCTCGCGCCACTCCTTGGCGCCGTATGCGTCCCCGACAGCCATTCGGACGACGGAGATCGGTGCATGGACACCGCCAAGCGGGACGACACCGGGGATGCGACGGCCGGTGCGGACGATCACCCTCCCCCCGATCTCCTCGCGCAGGATGCGGTTCGGCGAGCCCACATCGCCGCGCACTTCCGGCGTGATCGTGGCGGCCTTGAGCCCTAGGCCGGCGGCGCGAATCGCCGCCGCAGCCTCGTACACGATCTTGTTCTCGGTCTTGCGCCTCTGCGCGAGCGAGAGGTCGAACCGGGGAAACGAGATCTCGATCCCGATCACCTCGGGTGCCAGCACGCGCAGAGCCTCGTCGAGCAGCTCCTGGCCCGTCTCGTCCCCCTCGAGCACGACGATCGTCCCTGCATCCATCGGCGGCGATTCTACTTGCGCCCTTTCGGGAAGGCCTTCGGCCATGGCGCGAAAGGGCGGGTGCGCCGCGTAGGGTCGAAGGGGCGTTTTCGCTACCTCGACAGGCGCGGCGAGAGAATCGAGGACGAGCTGAAGCTGGCACGAATGGAGAGCCTGGTGATCCCGCCCGCCTGGCGTGACGTCTGGATCTCCCCGAACGCAAGGGCGAAGCTGCAGGCCACGGGCGTCGACAGGGCGGGCCGTCGCCAGTACCTCTATCATCCCGACTTTCGCGCCCAGCAGGAGCAGGCGAAGTTCGACAAGCTCGTGCGCGGGGCAACAGGGTCACGTTCACGTTCCGCGCGAAGCACAAGCTGCTGGTCCGCAGGACCGTCGTCGACACCGAGCTCGCGTCAGCGATCAAGGAGCTGTTGACGCAGCCCGGGGGCAGCCGTCTCTTTCGCTACGGCCGGAGCGGAGAAACACGTACGCTCACGGGTGCAGCCCTGAACGACTACATCCGGACGTACATGGGCGAGCAATTCACTGCAAAAGACTTCCGCACCTGGGGCGGAACGCTCACCGCCGCCATCCTGCTCGCGGAATACGGAATTGCCGAGTCGGAAGCGGAGGCCTCGCGCGCCGTCGCCTCCGTCATGCGGGTAGCCGGCGAGCGGCTCGGAAATACACCGGCTGTCGCGCGATCCTCTTACGTCAGCCCCGCCGTCGTCGAACAGTACCTCGACGGACGCACGATCGATGACTTTCGACCATCCCATTTACGTGTTGTGAGGGCACCGGATATCGGTCTCGATCAGGAAGAGCAGGCGCTCGTGAGCCTGTTGCTTTCGTGGCGAATCAGGCGAGCCAGACAGGCGGCCTGATTCACGCGTTCGTTCCCTGTATGGTTGCCGCGTCTATTCCGCTCGACAGGAGGGTAGCCGTGGCTCGCAAGACTGTGCTCGTGTCCGATGTCTCGGGCGAGGAAATCGCCGAGGGAAGGGGCGCGACCGTGCGCATCACCTTTCACGATGCGCGCAAAGGCGTCCGGGAGCTCGACGTAAGCGACGCCGAGGCGGAGAAGATGGGCGGGCGCCAGGTGGCACGCCGCGGCCGACGGCCGAAGTCCGCCGCCTAGAGGCCTCATGCGGGCGGGGGAGACCCCGCCCGCAGCGATATCCCGCTCTTTCCGGCCCCCGCGCTTACGGCGTCCGAAGAGCCGTCGGAGGCCCGGACTAGGATGGGCTGATGAGTCTGGCGCTCATCGTGGGGCCGGCGCAAGCCGGCAAGATCGCCAGCCTGCTCGAGAGGTACCTCGGGCAGATCGACCGCGACCCCGTGTTGATCGTGCCGAACGCGGCGGACGTCGAGCGCGTCGAGCGGGATCTGCTGCGCCGGGCCGGCGCGCTCCTGTCAGGCTCGATCGGCACCTTCGAAGACGTCTTCCGGGAGCTCGCGCTTGCCGACGGAAACGGGAAGCCCGTCGTCGTCGATGCACAGCGGGCGCTGGTGGTCCGGCGTGCGCTCGCCCGGACCTCCCTGAACGGGCTCGGGCGTTCGGCCCGCTTTGCGGGTTTTGCGGACTCGCTGCTCGCGACACTGGGCGAGCTCGAGTCGGGACTCCTCGACCCACCGCAACTGGACGGCGACCTCGGCCGCCTCTACGCCGCCTACCGCGAGGAACTCGACCGGCTGGGGCTCTGGGATCGCGACCTGCTTCGGCGCCACGCCGTCGAGCGGCTGGGCTCGGAGCTGTCCTCGTGGGACGGGCGGCCGGTCTTCGCCTACGGCTTCGAGGATCTGACAGGCGCGGAGTGGGGGCTGCTCGAGGCCCTGGCCGGCCGCACGGAGGTGACGGTCTCGCTCCCGTACGAGCCCGGCCGCACGGCGTTCGCGTCTCTCCAGCGCACCGTCGGGGACCTAAGCTCTCTTGCGGGCAATCGGATCGAGGAGTTGCCAGCCCGGTCGGCGGAGTACGGGCACCCTGCGCTCGCGCACGTGGAGCGGTTCCTCTTCGCGGACGAGCCGCCGAGCGGCCCGGAACTCGAGGGTGCGATCCGCTTCTTCGAGGGCGCAGGCGGCCGCGGGGCACTGGAGCTCGTCGCGGAGGAGATCCGGGAGCTCGCGCAAGGCGGAACGCCGCTCGAGTCGATTGCCCTGGTGGTTCCGTCGCTCGATCGCTGGCGCGCTCCGGTCGACACGGCGCTTGCAACGTTCGGGGTGCCGTTTGCCCTCGAGGGTCGGGCGCGGCTCCCCCAGACCACCTTCGGGCAGTCGCTCCTCGCCTTGCTTCGCTTCGCCTGGGAGGACGGCAGCCGCCGGGACCTCTATGGCTACCTCCGCTCGCCCTTCTCCGGCTTCTCGCGGTCGAACGTGGACTTCCTCGAAGGGCGGCTGCGCGGGCGCGGAGTCGTTGACGGATCGACCGTGGAGGAGGAGACCGTGCGGCTGCGGGACGGCCATCCGATCCCTGCACTCGAGGCGCTGCGCGGGGCGGGACCGCTCGAAGCTGTCCGCACGGTCAATCGCGCAATGCTCCGAGCGGCGCATGGCCTCGAGGCTCCGCCCGTCGGTGAGCTCACGCTGCCCGACCTGCGCGCCCACGATGCCGTCACGAGGGCTCTCGACGAGCTGGAGGGTTGGGTCGGCGCCGGGGGCGAGCTGTCCGCGAACGACGTCGTCGCGACGCTCGAGCGGACGGAGGTGCGGCTCGCCCGGGCAGGTGAGCGGGGGAGGGTCGCCGTGCTCGACCTCTTGCGCACGCGGACGCGTCGGTTCGAGGCGGTCTTCGTCCTCGGACTGGAGCAGGGAAGCCTGCCGCGCCGCGGGATCGGCTCGCCCTTCCTTGACGACGAGGCCCGCAGCGAGCTCGATGGTGGTCGTACGGGCGCGCGGCTGATGCGCCCGGACTCCGTCTCGCGCGACCGCTACCTCTTCTACACCGCCTGCACGCGCGCGACGCGTCGCCTCTACCTCGTGCGCGAGGCGTCGACTGACGAGGGGAGCCCGCGCGAGGCGAGCCCGTTCTGGCACGAGGTGGAGGCGCTCTTCGACTCCGAGGACGTCCGGCGTTGGACGAGGCGGCGACCGCTGTCGCAGCTGACCTGGGAGCTCGAGCACGCGCCTACGGAGCGCGAGCGCCTGCGCTCGCTGGCGCGTCTCGCCGCAGACGAGCCCGTGGAGGCGGAGGCGCTCGCAGTCGCGAACGGCTGGAAGCGGCGACTCGACCGCGCCCGCTCTGCGTTCGCGCGCGACACACGCCTGCGACATCCGCGCGTACTCGCCGAGCTCTCCGCACGCGACACGTTCAACGTCACCGAACTGGAGCGGTACGCGGACTGCTCGTCGGCCTGGTTCTTCGAGCGGCTGATCGATCCCAAGCAGATCGACCGTCACGTCGACGCAAGGTTGCGAGGCTCGGTCGCGCATACGACGCTCAACCGATTCTTCGCCGGCCTGCCGAAGGCGATCGGCAGCGATCGCGTAGAGGAGTCGCGTCTCGACGACGCGCTCGCCTTCCTCGGGGACTGTCTGGAGGGCGCGCTGGCGGGGGTGAAGATGGAGATGACGGAGCTCGAGCGGCGTGAGCTCGAGCAGAGCCTGCGCCGCGACCTCGAGCAGCTCGTCCACGACGAGGCCGCCTCGGATCTGCCTCTCGCACCCAGACGCTTCGAGGTCTCGTTTGGCTCCGAGCGCTCTGCTCCAGAGCTTCAGCGCGGCCTCGAGCTCGGTGACGGGATCACCCTCTCGGGCAAGATCGACCGCATCGATGTCGACCCGGCCAGCGCGCGCGGGATCGTCCAGGACTACAAGTCGGGCCGTACTGGGCATTCCGCTGTCGAGATCGAGAAGGAGCTCCGGCTCCAGATCCCGCTCTACATGCTCGTCCTTCGCGATCTCGTCGGGATCGAGCCACTCGGTGGCCTCTACCGCCCGCTCGCAGGGGAGCGGCGGCCGCGCGGGCTGCTCCGCCTCGAGGCCAAAGACGACGGTATTCCAGGCTTCTCGAAGAACGACTACCTCGACGAGAACGAGTTCTGGAGCCGCGTGGAGGGCGCGAAGGAGCTCGCGCACGAGTTCGCGCAGCGGATCCGCGTCGGCGACGTCCGTCATGATCCGAAGGGCGGCGAATGTCCGGCGTGGTGCGACCTCTGGCGGATGTGCCGCATCAGGCGAGCATGACCACCCTCGTGGAGAGCCCCGGCCGCAGCCGGTCGCCGAACGAGCAGCAAGCCGCAGCGATCGCGGCGCGCGGGCAGGTCTTCGTCTCGGCCGGAGCCGGGACGGGCAAGACCACTGTCCTCGTCGAGCGGTTCGTCGAGGCCGTCTGCGAGCGTGGGATCGACGTCGAGTCGCTACTCGTCATCACCTACACGGAGCGGGCGGCCGCCGAGCTGGCAAGCCGCATCCGTGCGAGGCTCGACGGGCTCGGGCGCCACGAGCTCGCGCGCGCCCTCGACGGAGCGTGGATCTCCACGATTCACGGCTTCTGTCTCCGGCTCCTGAAGGCGCATCCGTTCGCGGCCGGGGTCGATCCACGCTTCCGGATCCTCGACGAGAGCCAGGGTCGCGTGATCAGGAGCGAGGCATTCGAGGCCGCGCTGACCGAGTTCTGTGCGACCGAGCAGCCCGAGCGATTGCAGCTGCTCGCCACCTACGGCGCGGCGGGGCTCCGCCGGATGCTGACCAGCGTCTACGAGACGCTCCGCTCCGCGGGACACGAGCTCGAGCTCCACCTGGGAGAGCGTCCGGGGCTTCAGGCCCGGCTAGCCGAGCTCGCGGTGGCGGCCCGAGGAGTCGTGGCCGATCCAGGAGCGACCGAGGCGGCGCGGGGGGCGGCGGCCCAGGCGCTCGCCCTGACCGAGGGGGCGCAGCCACCCGAGCGGCTGCTCGACCTGCGTGGCCTTCGTGCCCATGGCGAGCGTGCTGCAGGCTACGAGGAGGCCCGCAAGGCGGTGCAGCAGGCCGCGCTCGACGAGCTTGCCCTGCGCGACCGCGAGCTCCTGCAAGAGCTGCTCCACCGCTTCGCGGAGAGCTATGCCGCGGCGAAGGACCGCGAGTCGGCGCTCGACTTCGAGGATCTGCAGCTGCGCGCCCGTGACCTCCTGCGCGACGACGCAGTGCTGCGGGAGCGGGAGCAGCTCCGGTTTCGCGCGCTCATGGTGGACGAGTTCCAGGACACGAACCGTCTCCAGTGCGAGCTGGTCGACCTCCTGACCGGGCCGGACACCGAGCGCTTCTTCGTTGGCGACGAGTTCCAGTCCATCTACGGCTTCCGGCACGCCGACGTTCAGGTCTTCCGCGAGCGGCGCGCGGGCGCAGAGACGCTGTTGCCGCTGACAAGGAACTACCGCTCGAGGCCGGAGGTGCTGAGCGTCGTCAACCACTTGTTCGCGGCGGAGTTCGGTGATGAGTTCCAGCCACTTGCCGCCTCCGGGGAGTTCCCGGACCCGGTCTTCGGCGTTCCGGTCGAGCTGCTCGTGACCGACAAGTCGGTGTACCTGGAAGGCGCCGTGCACTGGCGGCGCGCCGAAGCACGGCATGTGGCACGGCGCGTGCGGGAGCTCGTCGAATCCGGGGCGGCCGCTCCCGGGGAGATCGTGCTCCTCTTCGCCGCCGGCACCGACGCGGAGTGGTACGAGGAGGAGCTCCGAGCGGTCGGGCTTCCCACATATCGCGCGACGGGTCGCGGTTACTTCGGCCAGCAGCAGGTCGTCGACCTGCTCTCGTACCTCCGCTTGCTGCACAACCGCTACGACGACGAGGCGCTCGTCAGCGTGTTGGCCTCGCCCTTCGTCGGAGTCTCGAACGATGCGCTCCTCCTGCTGCGGCGCGCGGCCGGGCGGCGACCGATCTTTGCCGGCCTCGAGCGAACGCTCCCGACCGACCTTTACGAGGAGGATGAGCGGTTGCTGCGAGCGTTCCGCCAGCGCTTCGAACGGCTTGTCGAGGCCTCGGCGCGACTGTCGCTCGAGAGACTGTGCGAACGAATCGTCGCGGACCACGACTACGACCTCGCCGTCCTCGCTCATCCCGACGGTCGCCGGCGGTACGCGAACCTGCGCAAGCTCGCGCGGCTGGCGCGCTCCTACGAGGAGCTTCGCGGGCCTGACGTGGAGGGGTTCGTCCGGTTCGTGGCCGAGCAGGACGCGGTGGGGACGGTCGAGCGCGACGCCGTCGCCGAGGAGGAGGGGGCGGACGCCGTGCGTTTGCTCACGATCCACGGAGCCAAGGGCCTCGAGTTCAAGGTCGTTGTCGTCGCCGACGCCGGCCGCGACCGCGCAGTGCCCTCCGCTGACGAGATCCTCTGCCTGACCGACGGGCGCTTCGGCTTTCGCGTCGCCGATCCCATCACCGGCAAGCGCCACGGCGCGTTCGGCTACTCCGACGTCACGGCGGCGAGGAAGCGGGAGGAGGAGGCCGAGCGGCTGCGCCTCTATTACGTCGCGATGACGAGGGCGATCGACCGCCTGATCGTCTCGGGCTCGATCGATCTCGTGCCGGCCGGCCCGTCGATCGACCAGAAGACGCCGATCGGCTGGGTACTCGCCCGGTTGGACTGCGCGGCAGAGCTCGTGAGGGCCGACAGCGCGCCCGTCGAGCTCGAGCGCGAGGGAGCACGCGTGCTCCTCCGCATCGACCGGGCTGCGGAAACCAGTCTTCCCGCAGTCGTCGTGGCACACCCCGAGAACGGCCAGCTCCTGCTCTTCAGCCACGAGAACATGCCGTTGCTACCGGCTCTGGCTCCCGCCCTGGCGCCCATTCCGGACCTCCCGGATGCGCCGCTGCACGACGTGCGTCGGTTGTCCTACAGCGCGCTCGCGCTCTTCGCTCGCTGCTCGTATCGCTACTACGCGGAGCGGGTTGCGGGCATGCGGCCGGTCGACGCCCGAGGGACGACCGCCGGGGCGACCGGGCTGGCTGCGACCGAGATCGGCGATGCGGTCCACCGTCTCATGGAGCTGGTCGATCTTCGAGCACCGGCATTACCCGAGCTCCAGCAGGTGAGCACGTGGTATCCCGCCGTGACGGAGGAGGAGCTTGCGCGGATCCGTGGGTTCGTGGAGACCTACTGCGGCTCCGAGCTCGCGCGGCGGATCGCGACACTGCCCGGTGCGGAGCCGGAGCGGCCCTTTGCCTTCGAGCACGACGGCGTCCTCCTCCACGGCCGGCTCGACGTCCTCGACCGAGCGGGGCCGCGGGCTCTGGTGCTCGACTACAAGACGAACTCTCTCGCCGAGGGCGCCCCGGAGGAGATCGTCGAGGCCGACTACCGCCTCCAGCGGCTCGTCTATGCGATCGCATGCTTCCGGTCGGGCGCAGAGGAGGTCGAGGTCGTCTACCACTTCCTCGAGCGGCCGGACGCAGTCGTGTCTCGCACGTTTCTGCGCGAGGAGCTGCCTCGACTCGAGGCCGAGCTCTCCGGCGCGATTGCTCAGATCCGGGTCGGTGAGTTCCGGCCGACTCCGAGCGAGTTCATCTGTGCCGGCTGTCCCGCGCTCGACGTCGTCTGCGCGGGCCCGCGCCTGCGCGGAGCTCCGGCGTGAGGCGCGTCGCCGTCCTCTCCGACGTGCACGGCAACGTGCCGGCGCTCCAGGCGGTGCTCGCCGAGGTCGACGCCGACGCGATCGTCTGCTGCGGCGACATCTCCCTCGGCGCGATGCCGACCGAGGCGCTCGCTCTCATGCGCCAAACGGGAGCGCTGTTCGTGCGCGGGAACTGCGACCGCGATCCCGGCGAGTGGGTTCGCGAGCAGCTGCCGGCGGAGGACGTCGAGTTCCTCGCCGGCCGGCCTCTGACACTGGAGCTCGAGGTGGAGGGACTCGGTCGCGTGCTCTGCTGTCACGCGACCCCGCGTGGCGACGAGGAAATCGTCACGCGGATCACGCCTGAGGAGGACGTCGCGGAGATGCTCGAGGGAGTCGACGCGGATCTCGTTGTCTGCGGCCACACGCACGTCCAGTTCGATCGGTTGATCGAGGAGCGGCGCCTCGTCAACGCGGGGAGCGTCGGCCTGCCCTACGAAGGGCGCCAGGGGGCCTTCTGGGTGATGCTCGGCCCAGATGTCGAGCACCGGCGGACGGAATACGATGCTGATGGCGCTGCCGGGGCGTTCGAGCGCAGCGGCCACCCGTCGGGCTCGCAGTTCGCCGAGTACCTGCGCGAGCCGCGCTCACCCGACGAGGTGACCGCGCACTTCGAGTCGCTGCGTGCGTCGTAGCTTCGTCGGCGAGGCGCGCCGCCGTGTCGGACGCAGACGGGAGCGAGTCGGACCAATCACCGAGCGTCTCGCAGCCGAGCACGCCGACGCGCGGATCGCGCTCCGGTTCCGAGACGACGTCGAGCTGCTCTTCTCCGTGATGCTCTCGGCGCAGACCACGGACGTGAACGTCAACCGCGTCACGGATCGGCTGTTCGAGAAGTACCGTCGGCTCGAGAACTACCTGGCGGTCCCGCAGGAAGAGCTGGAGCGGGACATCTACGCGACCGGGTTCTACCACCAGAAGGCGAAGTCGCTCCGCGGCACCGCCCGCATGCTGCTGGAGGAGTTCGAGGGACGGGTGCCGCGGACGATCGAGGAGCTGCTGCGGCTGCCGGGCGTCGCTCGAAAGACCGCGAATGTCGTCGCGGCCGAGCTTGGCCACCCGCAGGGGGTCGTCGTCGACACGCACGTGCGGCGGCTCTCGCAGCGGCTCGGCCTGACCAGGGAGGAGGAGCCGGTCAAGATCGAGCGCGACCTGATGAAGCTCGTTCCGCGGGCCGACTGGGGCCGCTTTCCGCACCTGCTGATCTGGCACGGGCGGCGCGTGTGCGTCGCCCGCCGGCCGTTGTGCGAGCTCTGCGTCGTCAACGACCTCTGCCCTTCCAGCCGCGTCGACGCCCTCGACGCTCAGCGCGGCGAGAGCGAGACGAGCAGTCCGCCGTCCTCGTCGTAGCCGGGGAAGATGTCGGCTCTGACAGGCTTCACGTGGCCCGTGCGCGAGCGAAGCTCTAGCTTCTCGCCGAGCCGCCGGACGCCCCATTCGAGAGCGATCGCAATCGGGTTCTGCTCCCGCTCGAAGCCGGCGAGCCCGAACGCCTCGAGGACGTCCTTCCCCATCAACTCCCGCTCCTGGTAGCCCGTCAGCTCGAACACGCCGCGCCCCGCGGCGAGGATCCGGCCGTCGCGGTCGCAGGCGACGAGGCCGGCGTTCGGGCCCGGGTAGTAGTCGTCCATCAGCTCGAAGAGGAAGCCGAAGCCACAGCGCTCGCAGGAGACCGCCTGCCGGAGCAGGCCGCTCCGGCCGTCGTGGTCGATCGAGCGATCCTTGCAGTTCGGACAGATGAAGAAGGGCACGCAGCGGAGCGTAGCGAGCGGACAGGTCCCTAAATCCACCTGCGCCAACGGAAAAAGGCCAGCTGCAGGACGGTCGTCAGGGCGATGAGCGCCCAGGAGAAGACGTACCCCAGCTTCCAGCCGAGCTCGGGCATGTGCTCGAAGTTCTGGCCGTAGTTGCCCACGATGAAGGTCGGGACGAGGAGCAACGAGGCGGTCACTGCGAGCTTCTTCACGACGTCGTTCTGCTCCTGCGCGATCTTCGACTGGTGATAGTCGCGCGCGCTTGAGATGAGGTCACGCGCGACGTCGAGCGATTCGGTTGCGCGGAGCAGCTTCTCGTGCGCGTCACCGAAGTAGAGCTGGAGATGGCGGTCGAACGGATCGTCGCCGGCGAGCTCGACGCGGCCGTCGACCAGGCGCCGAACCGCATCGCGCGTCGGCGCGAGCGTACGCCGGATCACGAGCACGTCCTCGCGGAGATCGGCGAGCCTCCGCCGCACGCGCTCGTTCGGCCATGTCTCGATGCCCGCTTCGAGCTCGTCGATCTCGGCGTTCAGGCCGTCGAGCAGATGGAGATAGCGTTCTGCTACCTCGTCGACCAGGTTGTAGACGACGAGCCCCGTCGACGGCGATCCCTGCGCCTCGCAGGCCTCGTGGACGGGGCGAGCGAGAACGGCTCCTCTCCGGGGGGCGTCTTGCGCACGGTCAGGATCGTCTCCGGGGTGACGACGAAGTCCACCTCCTGGTAGAAGACGCGATCCTCCTGCTCGACCACGACGGCGACGAGGAGGACGCCGAGCACGTAGTCGGTGTGCGGCTCGATCGTCGGGCGCGGCAGCCGACCGGCGTCCGGCGGCTCGAGGAGTTGCGCGATCGCCCGCTCGTGAAGTTCGCCGGGAGCCTCGGCCAGCAGCTCCTCGCGCCTGGGGTCGAGCAGATCGATCCAGCGGGCTCCGTGGGCCACTCGCCGAGGGTAGAGGTCTCGTCGGCCGGAGCTGGCCGAGGGTGCTCAGGCCGGAGCGGCCTGCTCTCGCGGCGCGATCAGCGCGTCTTCCGGATGCCCCTGGAGTTCGGCCAGACACCGCTCGGCGTCGAGCGCGGCCATGCAGCCGGAGCCGGCGGCCGTGACAGCCTGTCGATAGATGTGATCCTGCACGTCACCCGCCGCGAACACGCCCGCGATGTTCGTCTCCGTCGAGCGCCCCTTAGTGATCAAGTAGCCCGAGTCGTCGTGGTCGAGCCAATCCACGAACAGCTTGGTGGTCGGATCGTGGCCGATGGCGACGAAGAGTCCGTCGGTCGCGTAGTCGCGCAGTTCGCCCGTCTCCACGTGCTGCAGCCGGACGCCCGTGAGCTTGTTTCCTGCCACCCCCAGCACCTCCTCGACCACGAACGGGGTCAGGAGCTCGATCTTCTCGTGTGCCCGTGCACGGTCGACCATGATCTGCGACGCCCGGAAGTGGTCGCGGCGGTGGACGATCGTCACCTTCGAGGCGAACTTCGTCAGGAAGAGGGCTTCCTCCATGGCGGAGTCGCCACCGCCGACGACGACGACCTCGCGATCGCGGTAGAAGGAACCGTCGCAGGTGGCGCAGTAGGTGACCCCGCGGCCGTGCAGCGCGCGCTCGGACTCGAGCCCGATCTGGCGCGCGGTCGCCCCGGTCGCGACGATCACGGTCTGCCCGAGGTACTCGACGTCCTCGACGTAGACCTTGAACGGGCGCTCTGAGAGGTCGACCCGCGTCACGTCGTCGGTGATGAACTCGGTGCCGAAGTGCTCCGCCTGCTCGCGGAACTCCCGCATCATCTCGGGGCCCATCACCCCCTGCGGGTAACCGGGATAGTTCTCCACCTCACTCGTGATCATCAGCTGGCCGCCCCACTGGAAGCCCTCCAGCACGAGTGGCTTCATGTTGGCGCGCGCGGCGTACAACGCTGCGGTGTATCCCGCAGGGCCCCCTCCGATGATGATCACGTCACGAACGTCGCTCATTGCCTGTCCTCACAACTTGCCGAATTTGTCCCTCACCGTAGAGAACGAATCGGCCGACGTGGATGTTCCTCTGGCAATCTGGCCCTCCGCCCAGGAATAGAATCCGGCGCGGTTCGGCAGAAAGGGTCGTATGACATCGACTGTAAGCTTGGACAGTCTTCGGAAGCTGGCGAGCTTCCGCGCGCAGAACGGTTGCGCGATCAGCCTCTACCTCGATCTGGATCCGAGTCGGACGCCGACGGCACGGGACGCCGCCACTCGCGTCAGGTCGCTGCTCGACGCAGGGGCGAAGTCCCATGGAGCGACGAGGGCCGATCTCGCACACGAGGTGCGACAGGGCCTGAAGGCGGACTTCGAGCGGCTGGAGCGGTTTTTCGAGGAGGAGTTTGATCGCGACGGCGCGCACGGACTCGCGATCTTCGCTGCCGGCCTCGACAACGTGTGGAGCGCCTTGTCGCTGCCGGTACCGGTACCCGACACCGTCCGCGTCGCCGATAACTTCCTGCTCGCGCCACTCGTGCCGCTCCTCGGGCGCGGGGAGGGTGCCCTCGTCGTCGTTGTGAACCGCGAAGCCGGACGTGTGCTTGCCCTTCGGGGTGGCCGGCTGGAAGAGATCGCCGACCGGACGGAGGACGCGCCGAGGTCGCAGGCGCGCTTCCAGCGACAGGTCGAGAACATCGTGCACGAGCACTACAAGACTGTCGCGAACGAGCTCGAGCGCCGTTTCCGGCGTCTTCAGCGCCCCCGGATCGTCATCGTCTGCTCGGAGGAAGTGCGGCCCGAGTTTGCGGAGGTGTTGTCGACCGAGGTTGCCGATGCCGTGATCGGCTGGGCGACGGCGGAACAGCACGCCGGCCCGGCCGAGCTGCAGGAGGGCGTCGTTCCGATGCTCGAGTCGTGGCGGGCCGAGCGGGAGGCCGAGCTGGTCGAGCGCTGGCTCGAGGAGGCGGGCCGCGGAGGCCGCGCAGTCTCAGGCTGGGAAGAGACGCTCGAGGCTGCGTCGGACGCTCGAGTCGACACCCTGCTCTACCAGGACGGAGTGCAGAAGGACGCGTTCCGGTGTCCGGCGTGCGGGCGAGCGTCGCTGCAGGCTCAGACTTGCCCCCTCGACGGGACGAAGCTGGAGCCTCGTGACGACGGCCTCGACCTGGCCGTTCGCCTCACGCTCGCGCACGGGGGAGACGTCTGGGCAGTCGAGCACCGCCAGGATCTCGAGCCCGTGGAGGGCGTCGGGGCGCTGCTGCGCTTCTAGCTCTTACGCGGCGTCGAGGGCGCGGGGGGCAAGGTCGAGCTGGATTGCCCGCTGCTCGAGCGCATCCTGGTCAACCGCCTGCTCGAGCCGAGTCTCGAAGCGCTCGAGCCGCCTCTGGGCGTCGCCGAATCGCCCCTGGGCGTTGCCGATGTGCTTCCCGACGACGTCGAAGTCGTCCTTGAAGCGCGAGAAATCCTTCGCGAGCTGACCGCAGTACGCCATCACCTCCTGGGCGTGCTGCTCGATCTGGAGGCCGCGCAGGCCGATCACGATCATCGTCAGGTAGGCGTGGAAGGTCGCGGGAGAGACCGGAAACACTCGACGGCCGAGGGCGTACTGCTGCAGGTCGCCAGAGCCACAGGCGATCTCGTAGTAGACCGTCTCGGCCGGGAGATACATGAAGGCGAAGTCGTAGGTCCCCTCGCCGGGCTTGATGTACTTGTTCGCGATCGCGTCGACGTGACCCTTGACGTCGCGGCCGAGCGCCCGCTTGGCCACCGAGCGCTGGTCGTCGTCTTCCGCGTCGAGCACGCGGTAGACGTTGTCGAGCGGGAACTTCGCGTCGACAGGCAAGAGTTTCTCTGCCCGGACGACCGCATCGACCCGTTCACCGCTCGTGAAGCCGAACTGCAGCTCGTACGCGCTGGCGGGCAGCATGTCTGCAAGCAGGTTCGCGAGCAGGAGCTCTCCGAAGCCCCCGCGGGCCTTGGGCGGCCGGAGGGCCTGCTCGAGCCGCTTCAGGTCGTTGGCCCGTTCGAGCATGCTCTTGGTTCCCGCCTCGACGCGGGCGAGCTTCTCCGCGATCTGCGTGGACGTCTCGCCTGCGCGCTGCTGCGTCGTGAGCAAACTCTGGTGGGTCGTGAGCAGGCGATCGTCGAGGCCTTCGAGCCGGCGGTCGACCCGACCGTCCAGCTCCCCGAGCCTCCGGTCGAGGCGCGACTCGATCCCGCCGAGCCCCCCCACGATGTGACCGCGCAGCGTGCGGACGATCACGACGCCACCGGCCGCGAGCGCACCAGCGAAGATGAGGAGGACGACGGTCAGGAGCACGGTCGACGAACGGTAGAGACGGGATCGGACGGCGCTCGGCGACGCCACTGGCGTGTGGTGCTGCTGGTAGAGTCGCCGCCGGAATGGCCCGCAAAGACCGTGTCCCGAACCCACCGAGGCGCCCGCAGGCGCCGCAACGGCGTCATGCTCAGAGTGATCCCGCGGTGGCCGCGCGAAGGCGGCGCAACCTGCTCTACGCACTGGGCGGTGCTGCCCTCCTCGCCGGGGCCATCGCCCTCGTAGCGGTTCTATCCTCGCGCGGGGGTGAGGACGAGAGGCAAGTGCTCGAGGATGCCGGCTGCACGCTGCAAACGTTTCCCGGTCAGGAGGGGAGCCATCTCGAGAACCTGGACGCAAAGCCGAAGTGGAACTCGAGTCCGCCCACCAGTGGGCCGCACCACTCGAGCCCCGCCATCTGGGGCGAGTACGACGCTCCCGTGCTGCTGATCCAGTCCGTCCACAACCTCGAGCACGGCGGCGTCGTCGTCCACTATGGCTCCGAGGTTCCGGAGGCGACCGTGTCGCAGATCCGGGACTTCTACAACGAGGACCCGAACGGACTCATCGTGGCACCACTGCCGTCGTTGAGACCGAAGAACACGATCGCGCTCTCGGCCTGGACGGCACCGGAGCGCGCGGGGGGGCCCGAGGACGACGGCCGCGGCTACCTCGCGAAGTGCACGCAGTTCGACGAGAAGGCATTCTCTACCTTTGTGGACGAGCACCGCTTCAAGGGCCCGGAGCGCTTCCCCCGCGAGCGCCTCACGCCTGGCTCCTAGACTTGTCACACCGCCGGGGTGGCGGAACCGGTCAGACGCGCTCGACTTAAAATCGGGTGGCCTTCGGGCCGTGAGGGTTCGACTCCCTCCCCCGGCATCATTTCCGGCAAGGTGACCGGGCAAGCCCGGTCGCCGCCTCAAGACCCCTGAAGCTTCCCACTGCAACCCGCGGCCGGTTGTCCTCTACGGAAACTGTCAGCGAGCGCTGGAGACCGCCATCGGGCGCATTGGGCCTACGGTGAGACGGCCGATGCAGCGGGTCCCCGGGCGGCCGGCTGTTCAGCCGCCCGTTCGGGGACCCGTGGCAGTGTCAGTCGATGGGACAGCCAGGATTCGGCGCGTCGAGCCGAAGCGGAGCGCCAGTGGGAAGGATGTAGCTCACGTAAACGACGACTGGCTCGGTGCCCTCGTTGCGAACGAGACCAGCACCGCTCGCACCACCGAGCAATCCACCAAACCCCGTTGTTTCCCAAAAGCTGTCTCCTGCACTGAGCGCCTCCGGGCTGCAGTCGGAGTGGTAGCGCGTGAGCGTTCCGGACTTGACCGTCACGAGCACGACTCCGGGATGTGTGTGCCACCCACTCGAGGACCCGGGCGGGAAGGTGATCGTCTGAACCGCGTGATCGGTCGTCTTGTCGGTGATCAGCACGATCCCGTCCGAAGACACGAACACGGGCTCGACGAACGTCCCGCGCGCGAACAATGTCGCGATCGTCCCGACGGCGGGCGTTGCGAGAGCCGTGGTGATGACGGCCGCCGCAATCAGAATCGTTACCGCAAGTGCGATGAACTTTCTGTTCATGCACATTCCCCCTTCGGATCGATATGTGATCGCGAGCAACCGCCTTCGCGGGGTTCAAGTCAAGGGTCCGAGTGGCCCTCGCGCCGAGAGGGTTCGACTCCCTCCCCTAGTCATCGTCCGGCAGAACACTCGACCGACGCTGAATACACTCCGGCGGATGGCGCGAATCGAGGAGGTTGCCTCCAACGTCCAGCTCGAGTGGGACACGCCGCTCTTCCGCACGGCTGTGGCGCAGTACGAGCAGGCGCTGCCCTACGCCGACGTATCCGAGGCCGTTGCCGAGCGCCTCCGCTACCCCGAGCGCGCCGTCATGCTCTCCATCCCGGTCCGGCTGGACGACGAGCGGCGGGTGGTCTTCGCGGGGTACCGGGTGCAGCACTCCAGTGTGCTCGGGCCGACGAAGGGAGGGATCCGCTACGACGAGGAGGTCACGCTCGGCGAGTGCGCTGCGCTGGCGGTCTGGATGACGTGGAAGTGCGCGCTCCTTCGGCTTCCCTACGGCGGTGCGAAGGGCGGTGTGCGCTGCAACCCGCGCCAGTTGTCGCTCGCGGAACTCGAGCGGCTGACGCGGCGCTTCACGTCCGAACTGCTGCCGGTGATCGGGCCGCAGGAGGACATCGCTGCTCCGGACATGGCCACGAACGAGCAGACGATGGCGTGGATGATGGACACGTACTCGATGCAGGTCGGCCATGCGGTGCCGGAGATCGTCACCGGCAAGCCGATCTCCGTCGGCGGTTCGGTCTTCCGTCACGAGGCGACCGGTGCCGGCGTCGTGATGATCGTCGCGCGAGCGTGCGAGCGCCTGGGCTGGAACCTCGGCGAGCAGCGTTGCGTTGTGCAGGGCTTCGGCAACGTCGGCGGGATCGCTGCGCACGAGCTCGCGGATCAGGGCGCCACCGTGATCGCCGTCTCGGACGCGGCAGGCGGCATCGTCGACGAAGAGGGGCTGGACGTCCACGCCATGAGCGAGCATGCGAAGCAGCACGGCTCGCTCGAGGACTGGCAGACCGGCCGCAAGATCACGAACGAGGAGCTCCTCGAGCTGCCGTGCGACATCCTCGTCCTCGCCGCGCGCGAAGACCAGCTGACCGACGAGAACGCTGGGCGCGTCAACGCCCGGCTGATCGCGGAGGGCGCGAACGGCCCAACCTCGCTCGAGGCGGACGCAATCCTGCATGAGCGCGGAATTCTGATCCTGCCCGACATCCTCACGAACGCGGGTGGCGTCACCGTCTCCTACTTCGAATGGGTGCAGGATCTCGGGCGCCTCTTCTGGGGCCGCGACGAGATCAGGCTCAAGCTTGCGGAAAAGATGAACGACGCCTTCGACCGGGTGTGGAAGACGTCGCACGAGCGCGGAACGACGCTGCGCACCGCGGCGCTCGTCACCGGCATCCGTGAGGTCGCCTCGGCGCTGGACGCCCGCGGCCTCTACCCCTGATGGACCGAGTTCGGGATGCGATGGTGTCCGATCCGCCGCAGCTCGAGGGCGGAGCCGCAGCGCAGGAGGCCGGTAAGGCGTTCGACCGGCCAGAAGTGCGGGTTCTCTTCGTCTGCGAGGACGCCAAGCTGCTCGGGGTCGTGACGCGAAAGACACTGGTGCGGGAGGTGGTGGCTGCGGGACGCGACCCCGGCTCCACCCCGGTGCGCTCGATCGTCGAGCCCCCGGATCACACGATCGACTCCGACCTGCCGCTCGATCAGGCTTTCCGCTTCCTCGAGGAGCACGACCTGGAGCGCGTGCCGGTGGTGGAGCACGGCCGGCTCGTCGGGGCACTCTCGCGTGCGGTGCTGCAGCGGCGTCTGGCCGAGGACGAGCCGCCCAGCACCCCCGACGTCTAGTCCGGCCTGGGCTCGGCGGTCCCGCGCGCCCGTTGCTCCCGCAACCTGGCCCGTTCCCGCTCGACCAACTCGCGAGCTTCCTTGATCCGAGCCCGCTGGTCGGTGAAGTCAGTCTTCTTCCGTTTCCTCGCCATCGTTCTCCTCCAGGAGCTCGACGATCCGCTGCGTGTTGGCGGCGACATCGGCGACGAGGCCGAGGCCGCTCATCACGAGCTCTCGATCCCAGACGGGCTCGCTCATCCTTGCAAGGGTGCCGGTCCGCCACGGGCGACGCAAGCCGGACTTCTCGAACGTGTCCTAATAGCAGGTATACGCACCGGGGGTGCGGCACCCTCCTCGGGCTCGGGCAGCTCCGCCGCTGCCAGCGCGGCGCCATGCAGGATGTCGCGCTCGCTCGCCTCGATCCCGTCCAGCCCGTAGCGGTGGAGGATCTCGGCAAGAATCGCGGCGCCCGCGACGATCACGGGCGCCCGGCCGGCCTCCATCAGCTGGGCTCGCTCCTCGAGTGAGAGGCATTGCAGCCGCGCCGTCTGCTCCTCGACGGCTTTGCGTGCGATGACATGCCGGTGGATGCGCGCCGGGTCGTGCTCGCAAAGCCCGAGGTCGAGCGCCGCAAGGGTCGTGACGGTGCCGGCGACGCCGGTCGCGCGGACGGCGTCGAGCTCGGGCAGCAGCGGCCGAACGTGGGAGCGGATCGCCTCCACGTCCTCGCCGAAACGCTCCGTCAGCCGCACGCAGCCGACGTCGAGGCTGACCCACGACCCACTGCCGACGATCTGAAGCTCGGTCGAGCCGCCGCCGATGTCGACGACGAGCGTTCCCGCCGCAACCGCGCCGATCCCCCGCAGCGTCAGTCGCGCCTCCTCGGCGCCGCTGAGCAGCCACGTCGTGAAGCCGTAGCTCCACTCTATCTCGCCAAGAAAGGCCTCGCCGTTCTCGGCATCGCGGACGGCGCTGGTGGCGACTGCCAGCGTTCGCTCGGCACCGAGCGCCTCCAGTTCGCGACGGTAGTCCGACAGGACGTTCCGCACTCGCGCGATGGGAAGGGGGAGGAGCCGTCGTCGCTCGTCCACGCCCTCGCCGAGCCGCGTGATCGCGAGTCGCCGCACAACTTCTTTGACGCCGCCGTCGACATCGGCGACGAGCAGCCGTGTCGAGTTCGTCCCGAGGTCGACCGCGGCGACTCTCATCGGCCCGCTCTCACTTACGAGGCGCGAGTGCGGTGATGCGGCCGAGCGAGGCTCGGGCGTCGCTGACCGTCGCACGCTGCACGTTCAGCTGCGCGCGCGAGGCCCGCAGCCGCGCAAGCGAGGCGTCCAGCCTCGTGCCGCTCTCTGCGGCGAGCGACAGATGATGTTCGATCTGCTCGGTCGAACGTCCGATCTGCTCGAGCTCGTCGCCCACGCTTCCCGCCAGCTTCCTGAACGCGCGGAAGAGCTCGAGGCCGCGCAACGTCACACGGACGGCCGACCACACGATCGACACCACGCAGAATGCGAGCGCAAGCCAGAAGAGCGTCACTTGGCGCGATCGTACCTGGGTGTTTCAATAGAGGGGATGTTGCGGGCGAGAGCTCTTCTGGCCGGCCGCGACGGGATCGCCCAGATCGCCGTAGTGCTCTCCGCGTTTGGCGTCTACGAGGCTGCCCGGCACGCGATGGAGCCGAACTGGACGCAGGCGTTCGCAAATGCGCACCGGATCGTCTCGCTGGAGCAGCTTCTCGGCCTGGCCTGGGAGCAGTCGCTCCAGCGCGCGTTCCTGGCCTTGCCCGATCTCGTGCACGCCCTCAACCTCTTCTACTTCGTCGGGCACTTCGTCTTCACCGGAATCTTCTTCGTGTGGCTCTATCACCGCTCGCGCGATGGCTTCCGGAGCTTCCGCGACGGGTTCCTGGCGGCGACCGCGATGTCCGTCCTCGTCCACTGGCTCTATCCCACAGCGCCGCCGCGCCTCGCAGGCGTCGGCCTCGAGGACACCTTGCTGGCGTTATCGGGAATCGACATCGGCTCGCCGACGTCGTCGGCCTACTCGAACCCGGTCGCCGCGGTGCCGTCTCTCCACGCCGCCTATGCGCTGGGTGTGGGGCTCGGCATGATCCGCTTCGCGCGCACCCACCTCGTGCGGACTGCCGGTCTGCTCTACCCACCGCTCGTCGTTCTCACGATCGTCGTCACGGGCAATCACTTCCTGCTCGACGCCGCGGCCGGCATCGCTGTTCTGGCGGCCGGATTTCTCGTCGCTGCATGGCTTCGGGAACGGGCCCGGCGGGATCGATTCCAGCCGGAGCGGTGCTATACTTGACGCCGCGTCGCGGGGTGGAGCAGTCAGGTAGCTCGCCGGGCTCATAACCCGGAGGTCGCAGGTTCAAATCCTGCCCCCGCTACTACAAAGGCCCTGCTAAGCAGGGCCTTTTGGTAAGCGTTCAGCCCCGGTGCAGGGACCCGCAGTGTTGCGCCGAAGTTGGCTGGCATGGAGCGGGCCGAGGCGGAGGCGATCCTCGATGGCGAC
>Ga0208612_1000234_pt1 | contig 27682 bp, 26 predicted proteins | sample AntDryMetagUQ889_FD_188089 | JGI IMG/M metagenome (GOLD analysis project Ga0208612, IMG submission 188089) | Polar desert microbial communities from Antarctic Dry Valleys - UQ889 (SPAdes) | ecosystem: Environmental > Terrestrial > Soil > Desert | place: Antarctic Dry Valleys | collected 2008-12-31 | reverse complement strand
GCGCCGGCCATCAGACGTCGAGGTTGGTCACGTCGCGAGCGTTGGCTTCGATGAACTCACGGCGTGGCTCGACCTTGTCGCCCATCAGCATCGCGAAGATCTGGTCGGCGCCGGCGGCATCGTCGATCGTGACCTGCTGGAGGGTGCGCCGCTCCGCGTCCATCGTGGTGTCGAACAGCTGGTCGGGGTTCATCTCCCCCAGGCCCTTGAAGCGCTGCACGTTGACCCCCTCTCGCGCCACGTCGAGCACCTTCTTGCGCAGATCCTCGAAGGACAGCGCGAGCGCCTCGTGCCTGCCGAGCACGACATCGAAGGGGGGCGTGCCGGCGAGCTGCTCGAGCTCCTTGTGGACGCGCACGAAGTTGCGGTAGTCCTGGCGCTCGAACATCTCGCGGCCGAGCTTGTAGGTGGCCGCCGAGCCCGAGCGGCGCTCCACGACGCGCACGACCAGCTCGTCCTCGTCCTGTGACAGCAACTCGGTGTCGTAGGGCTCGCCCTCGGGCGGCTCCTTGGCCGTCAGCGCGATCACGCCCTCGGCGTCGGTCACCTCCTCGTCGAGGATCTGCGACTCCTCCAGGAAGGTGATCGTGTCGTGGCCGTACTCGGCCCGCAGCGCCGATGCCCAGCCCTCGTACTGCTTGAGCAGGCGGCCGTACTTCTGCCAGCGCACGTGGGTCAGCTTGAACTCGCTGCCGCCGCGGCCCTTGACGGAGGTACGCTCGAGCTTGTCGCGCAGCAGCGCCTCCTCGAGCTCGGACTCCTTCTCGATCCACGTCTCCTGCCCACCGACCTTCATCTTGTACAGCGGCGCCTTGGCCAGGTACACGTAGCCCTCGTCGATGAGGGCGGGCATCTCGCGGAACAGGAAGGTGAGCACCAGGGTGCGGATGTGGGCGCCGTCCACGTCGGCGTCGCACATGATGATCACCTTGTGGTAGCGGGCGCGCTCGATGTCGAACTCGTCGCGGATGCCCGTTCCGATGGCGGTGATCATCGCCTGGATCTCGTTGTTGCCGAGCACCTTGTCGATGCGGTTCTTCTCGACGTTGATGATCTTCCCGCGCAGAGGCAGGACGGCTTGCGTGTTGCGGTCGCGGCCCTGCTTGGCGGAGCCGCCGGCCGAGTCGCCCTCCACCACGAACAGCTCGGCCAGCTTAGGATCGCGCACGCTGCAATCGGCCAGCTTGCCCGGCAACGTCGAGTTCTCGAGCGCCGACTTGCGCCGCGTGAGGTCGCGCGCCTTCCGCGCGGCCTCCCGGGCGCGTGACGCCTCCACGGACTTCGTAATGATCCGGCGCGCGTCGGCGGGGTTCTCCTCGAGGAACTCGGCGAGGCCCCGGTTCACGGCGGCCTGCACGTAACCCTCCACCGGCGGGTTGCCGAGCTTGGTCTTGGTCTGACCCTCGAACTGGGGGTCGGCGATCTTGACGGAGATGATCGCCGTCAAGCCCTCGCGCACGTCCTCGCCGGAGAGATTCGCGTCCTTCTCCTTGAGCTCGCCCTTCTGGCGCGCATAGGCATTGATCGTGCGGGTGAGCGCCGATCTGAATCCGGACAGGTGCGTGCCGCCTTCGTGCGTGTTGATGTTGTTCGCGAACGAGAGCAGCCCCTCCTGGTAGGAGTTGCTCCACTGCATCGCCACCTCGACCTCGCCCACGTCACCGACGTCGGCCATGTAGACGATCTTTGGGTGCAGCGGATCCTTGGTGCCCTGGCCATGGAGGTACGCCACGAAGTCCACGATCCCGCCGTCGTACTTGAACGTGGTCGAGAAGCCCTCGTTGCGCTCGTCGCTGAAGTCGATCCTCAGGCCCTTGGTCAGAAAGGCCATCTCCCTGAAGCGCTGCTCGAGCGTCTCGCGGTCGTAGTCGATGGTTTCGAAGATCTCGAGGTCCGGCAGGAAGGTGATGCTCGTGCCGCGGCGGTCGGTGGGCGCGCCCTTCTCGAGCTGGGCCATCGGCGTACCGCGCTCGTAGGGCTGCTTGAACTCGTGTCCGTCCCGCCAGACGGTCAGGTCGAGCTTCTCAGACAGAGCGTTGACCACGGACACGCCCACACCGTGCAGGCCGCCGGAGACCTTGTAGCCCCCGCCATCGCCGAACTTGCCGCCGGCGTGCAGGACCGTGAGCACGACCTCGGCGGCCGGGCGCTGCTCCTTCTCGTGCATCTCGACGGGGATGCCGCGGCCGTTGTCGCTGACCGTGACCGAGTTGTCGGGATGGATCGTGATGTTGACGTGGTCGCACTCGCCGGCAAGCGCCTCGTCGACCGAGTTGTCCATCACCTCGTAGATCAGGTGGTGCAGTCCGCGGACGCCGGTCGAGCCGATGTACATGCCCGGCCGCTTGCGCACCGCCTCGAGACCCTCCAGGACGGTGATGTCCTGCGCGCCGTAGCTGCTCTTGGAGCCTTCTGCACTGCCATCCGTCGAGTCCTTCGCCAAGCCGTTCCTTCCGGTCATCCGCACAAGAGAAGGCCCCGGCCCGGCACTTCAGATACATGGGTCGGGGCGCTCAGAACGTCGGTGGCGATGATAGCAGAGCGGGGGGTTCACCCGCCGCCCCGCCAAGCACCAAAAGGCCCGCAAAACGGCACAAAACAGGCACAGCGCGCACACTCGTGTTTCCCTCCGTTACGAATCTCCGTCAGGCGCCTCCTGTCGCGCGTACCCGGAGGCGGGTGAGCGGCGGGGGTCCCGTGGGGCCCAGCGCCTCGTTCAGACGCCGGAGCAGGTCCGGTCCGAGCAGCTCCAGCTCGCCCGCCCAGACCGAGGAGCGGCACTCGATGGTCAGCGTGCCGCCGCGCTCGGCCACCGGCGCCGCCTCGCGGGAGACCGCCGGGCCCGCGACCTCGGGCCACTGTGCCTGGACACGGGCGAGAAGGGTCGCCGGCGCGGCATGAGCCACGGCTTCGCCGAGGGCGGCGCCCAGCGGGCGGGGGCCCGGGCGTCTCACGCGGCCGCCCGATGCGCGGCCGGTGACAGGAGTCCGTCGCTGACTTCGATCACCCTCGTTCCCGGATCGTGTGCACCGGGCACGATGGCGAGATCCGTGGTCGTCACTAGGCTCTGGCCCCCGGAGCACAGCAGGTCAGCCAGCAGCTCCCGGCGAGCAGAGTCCAACTCCGACATCACGTCGTCGAGGAGCATCAGCGGCGGGCGGCCACGCTCGGCCTGCAGCAGATCGCGCTCGGCGAAGAGGAGCGCCAGCAACCCGACACGCTGCTGGCCCTGCGAGCCGTAGGTGCGCAGGGACCGGCCGGCATGCAAGAGACGCACATCGTCGCGGTGCGGGCCATGGGCGGTGAAGCCCCGCTCGAGGTCGGCCGCGTGGCGCGCTCCCAGCTCGGCCCTCAGCCCCTCTGGGTCGGCTGCGGCGCAGCGCGGGCGGTACTCCACGGACGGGCTGCCCGGAAGGCCTAGCTGGGCTCCACGGGTCTCGAACGGCTGCGCGAGGAGCTCGAGCACGCCCGCGCGGTCAGCCATCAGCTGCGCCCCGTGGCGAGCGAGCTCGGCGTCCCAGGAAGGCAGCGAGGCCGCGGATGCCACGCCGGCCCTCACTCGCCCCAGCAAGGCGTTGCGCTGCGCGAGCGCGCGCGAGTAGGCGGTCCGCGTGGAGGCACGCGCCGGCCAGACCGCGGCCACAAGGCTGTCCAGGTGGGCCCGGCGGCCGGCGGGGGGACCCTTGATCAGGCCGAGACGGTCGGGCAGGAAGACGCTCACCAGGGGGCGTTGCGCCACTGCCAACAGGCTGTCCACAGGCGCTCCGTCCACCCGCAGCGACTTCTGCTCGCCGGGGGTGAAACCGGCTTCGATGAGGTGCTCGACGCCGTCGTCGTCGCGTGTGGCGAGGGTGACGCGCGCCACGCCCTGTCCATGACGCGGAAGTTCACGCTCCGTGGATGTGCGCGGCGAACGCCCCGTACAGGCGAAGTACAGGGCCTCGAGCAGGTTCGTCTTGCCGGCGCCGTTTGGGCCGGTCACGATCGTCAGACGCTCACCCAGGTGGGCCTCCGCGCGCTCGTAGTTGCGGAAGTCGCGCAGATGTAGGGCCATGACACGCACGGACGCGCGTGCCCGCCCGCTCAGACGTTCAGCCGGATCGGCATCACGAGGTAGATGAAGCCACCGTCGTCCCCCGACTGGATCAAGCCCGGCCGCAGTGGGCTGATCAGCTTGAGCAGCAGCTCTTCGGTCTCCGCGCTTTCCAGCCCGTCGCGGAAGAACTCCGCGTTGAAGCCGATCTCCAATGCCTCACCCTTGAACGGAACCGGAAGAGCCTCCCGGGCCTCGCCGACATCGGGCGTCTGGGCAGACACCTCGAGCGCTCCCTCGGTGAAAGCGAGCCGCAGAGGCGCATTCTTCTGCGCCAGCAGGCTGATGCGACGAACCACGTCGAGCAACTCGCCCCGGTCCACCCTCAGCTCGTGCTCATAGGACTCCGGGAGCAGCTGTTGATAGTTCGGGAAGCGACCTTCCACCAGGCGCGAAGACAGGACCACGTTGCCCGCGCTGAACACCACCTGGTTCTCCAGCGCCGTCACCTCGATGGTCTCCGCGCCGTTGGCGGCGGCGATCCGGCTCAGCTCCTGCAGGGTTCGGGCGGGAACGTTGGCCTCGAGCTCACCCGTAAGCGACTGGTCAAGCTTCGTTTCCTTGACCGACAACCGATAGGAGTCTGTTGCGACCATTCGCAGCCGGTCGTTCTCAGCAGTGACGAGCACCCCTGTGAGGTGCGGGCGGGTTTCGTCCCGGGATGCGGAACGTGCCACCCGGCCAACGGTCTCGGTGAACGCGGCGGCGGGAACCGATAGCGCTGTGGAAGCTTCCGGCTGTGGAAGCTTCGGAAAGTCTTCGAGCGGCAACGTACGCAGGTGGAAGCTGGCGGAGCCCGAGATGACTTCGATGTCCTGCGTCGACGCGCGGTACTCCACGGAGACGGAGTCCTGCGGCAGGGATCGCGCGACGTCGAGAAGCAGTCGCCCGGGGACCACAACGGCGCCTTCCACCACGATCTCCGCCTCGAGTGAAGCCCGGATTCCGAGATCGGTATCGGTTGCATGAAGCTCGGCGCGGCCGTCGCCGAGGCGGATCAGGACGCCGGCCAGGGTTTGGATCGCGCTTCGCGTCGACGCCCCGCGGGCAACAATCGCGAGCTCCGTCAGGAATGTTTCACGAGAAACGGTGAACTTCAACGAGATCTATCCAGTCTTGTCAGAGGCAGTAGGGGCTGTTGAGAAGTGGAGAGCATGGGCATTAGGCGTGGCTTAGAGCAAGTGGCCAGGCACACAGCGCATGAGGACAAGGTGTTGATTCTTGCAGTCGTAGCGGAGGGTCACGTGGCAGTGGCGAGTCGTGCACGCAGGCTGCTCACCGTCATAGCGAGCTCAGGATCACAGCTGACCTCGGTTGAGACGCTGCGGACGGCGTGTACGATGGTGCTGTGGTCGCGGCCACCGAAGTCCCTCCCGATTTCGGGGAAGCTCTGGCCGGTCAGCTCGCGTGCCAGGTACATGGCGACCTTTCGTGCCCGCGTAACAGTGGGACGGCGATCGCGAGCGAGTAGGGAATCGGTGTTCACGCCGAACTGCGTGGCGGTGGCGGCGAGAATGGTTGCGACGGTGCATGGGACTTGGCGTCTCTCGGGTGCGAGCTGCTTGAGTAGCCGGCGGGCCAACTGCGGGGTGGGAGCCTCATCGCGCAGAGATGCGTAGGCCACGACCTGGATCAACGCCGCCTCGAGGGCGCGGACGCTGGTGGTCACAATCGCCGCGATCTCCTCGAGCAGCTCCGGGGGGGCGGCTACGGAATCGAGCCGGGCACGCTTTTCGAGGATGGCCCGCCGGACGGGGAGGTCAGGTGGCTCGAGGCCCACGACCAGACCCGACGAGAAGCGCTCCCCGAGCCGGGCTTCGATCCCGCCAAGGTCCTCAGGGCTGCGATCGCAGGTCATCACCAGCTGGCGGCCGGAGTCGTGGAGCACGTTGAAGGTGTGAAAGAGCTCCTCCTCGGTGCGCGTCTTGTCCACCAGAAACTGGACGTCGTCGAGGAGGAGGACGTCGACCCCCCGAAAGCTGCGCTTGAACTCGCCGGTGTCCTTTGCCCTCACCGCCTGCACGAACTCTGTCGTGAACTCCTCGACGGTCGTGTACCTGACGGTAAGTCCGGAACCGAAGCGCGTGATGTAGTTGCCGATGGCGTGGAGGAGGTGGGTCTTGCCGAGGCCGGGACGGCCATGGATGAAGAGGGGGTTGTAGGCCTGGCCGGGCAACTCTGCGACTGCGAGGGCCGCCGCGTGGGCAAACCGGTTGCCCCGGCCGATCACGAACTGCTCGAAGGTGTACTTCGGCCTCAGCCGAAGGTCCTTCGAGCCTGCTGAGGAGGAGGCGAACTGGGAGTCATCGCGGTCAGGATCCTGTGCCCACGCTTCATCGACCACTTCCACGAGGGCGTCGGGGTGATAACCCCGTGCAGCCGCCTCCAACAGAACGGGGAGATAACGGTCACGGACCGAGGTGCGAATGTGGTCCGGCGCCCTCACGTAGAGCGTTCGGCCCCCCACTCCGGCCAGCTCGAGCGGCTCGAGCCAAATGTGAAACTTGAAGTCGGGGACTTCTCGGCGAAGCTCGCCGCGCACTTGGTCCCAGATTGAATCGAGCTGTTCGTGCACGGGCAGTCGCGACCCCCCAAGGGCCTGTTGAGCTGACGAGATGGACGAGGGAGGGGCCGGTCCGGCGTGGACGCGGCTGCCTCGGAGCGGGCGAGTTTACAGGCGTCCGGGGTGATCTCGGGCGACCCGGCCGGAGGGTGTGTGACCTTCGCGCAAAACGCGGGAAAGTCCCTGGCCGGTCGGCCCGGGACCTAGCGCGAAGCCCAAAGCCCGGGTGCTTTTCCCGCGCACCGGGGACGCGGGAACGATCCCTATACTGCGACCGTCCTTCAGAAGGCTTCCCATGAAACGCACTTACCAGCCCAAGAAGCGCAAGCGCGCCCGTACCCACGGGTTCCGCAAGCGCATGAGCACCCGCTCCGGGCGCCACATCCTGCGCCGCCGCCGTACCAAGGGCCGGCACCGCCTCACCCCGTAGCCATGGCGCCCGCTGGCGAGGGTCGCTCGGGCGCGCGCCGCAAGCGCCGCCGGCTGTCGCGCAGCGGCGAGTTCGACCGGGTATATCGCGAGGGCCGGTCCCACGCCAGCCGGTACCTCGTGCTCTACTCCTTCCCGCGGTCGCCTGGCGGGGACGGTCCCCGCCTCGGCGTATCGGTGGGCCGGAAGGTGGGCGGTGCCGTCGACCGCAACCGGGTGAAGCGCCTGCTGAGAGAGTCCTTCTGGTCGGCCGCCGGGGAGCTGCCGGACAGCCACGACTTCGTGATCGTGGCGCGCCCCGCCGTACTTGACCTCGTGGCCGGGCGGGGGGAGACCGGCATGACCGAGGCTCTCAAGGAAGTGCTCCGCGGAGCCGGCCTCGCCGACAGGGAGGATCCATGAGCAGGGGCGGGAAGGCACCCGCGACATCCAGGCGGCAGTGCAGCCGCGACACCGGGGCGGGAGTGCAGCCGCGACGTCGGGGGATACTCCGGCGAGCAGCGAATGCGAGGTTCTCGCCGCGGTCGATCGCCATCGCCCCGGTTCGCCTCTATCAGCGCGCGATCTCGCCCGCCCTGCCCCAGCGGTGCAAGTACCATCCGAGCTGCTCGCAGTACGCTGTATCGGCGATTCGGCAGTACGGCATACTGAGGGGGCTGGTCCTTGCCGCCTGGCGCGTCCTGCGCTGCAACCCCTGGAGCCACGGGGGCGTCGACTTCGCCGCAGACCAGGCCCTCTTCCGCGCGCGCAGGGGAACATGATGCTCGAAATCGCTCTCTTCACTCCACTGCAGTGGCTCGTCGACCGCAGCGACGAGATCTTGAAGTTCTGGCACGGCGCCGTTGGCAGCTGGGGCCTGGCGATCATCCTCCTCACCTTCACGATCCGGCTGCTGATCCTGCCGCTCACCTTCAAGTCGGTGAAGTCGATGCAGAAGCTCCAGGTGCTGCAGCCGGAGATGAAGAAGATCCAGGAGCGGTTCAAGGAGGACCGCCAGCGGATGAACCAGGAGATGATGAAGTTCTACCAGGAGAACAAGGTCAATCCCCTGGGCTCCTGCCTCCCGCTGCTGCTCCAGGTGCCGTTCTTCATCGCGCTCTTCTACCTGCTGAAGAGCCCCGAGTTCAAGGGTGACATCGAGGGCGCGGAGAGCTTTCTGTTCATCCCGGATCTGGCTGAGCCGCTCACCGGTCACCCCTTCATCCTGGCGCTGATGGTCGTGCTCTACGTGGGCACCCAGCTGATCGCGAGCCTCATCACCATGGTCGGCGGCGACAAGACCCAGCAGCGGATCATGCTCGCGCTGCCGTTCGTGTTCGTCATCTTCATCATCAACTTCCAGGCGGGCCTGATCGTCTACTGGGTCACCACCAATGTGTGGACGATCGGCCAGCAACTCGTCGTGCGCAAGCTCTACCCGCGGCCCGCGGTGCTGGAGGATGTCGCGGGAGCCGACACCAAGGACGCCGGAAACGGTGACAAGCCCGCCCGGGGCAAGCCGGCCCGGGCCAGCGGCACGGCGGTCGCGGCAAACGGTGGCAACGGTGGAGGGGCGTCCAAGCCCCCTCCCAGCTCGCCGCGCAAGAAGAAGAAGCGCTCAGGGCGCCGGCGGTAGCTCCTTGGCGGAGGAGCTGAGGCCCAGGGCCCCCGACAGCGAAGCGGCCAGGCGCCCGGACGATCTCCGCGTGGAGGCCGAGGGCAAGACCCTGGGCGAGGCCAAGTGGTCGGCCATGAGGGCATTGGAGCCGCGTTTCCCGGGAATTACCGCCGAATGTGTGCGGTTCGAGCTCGCCGGATCCGCTGAGGACAGCCCGTCCCGGGTCCGCGGGGAGGTCGACGTGGAGGCCTGGCAGGAGGCCGCCTCGGCGGAGCTGCCGGACGCGCCGGCCGAACGCCTACGAGCGGTGGTCACACGGGTGGTGCAGCAGCTCGGGTTGGACGCGACGGTCAATGTCGAGGAGACGGCGGAGGAGCTCCGTGCGACGGTCAATGGCGAGGAGCTCGGACTGCTGATCGGCAAGCACGGGTCGACCATCGACGCCCTTCAGCACGTCGCGATGCGGGCTGCGCTGCGAGGGGACGCTCAGCGCAAGCAGGTAGTCGTGGACGCTGCCGGCTACCGGGAGCGCCACGAGGCGGCCCTTCATCGCGCCGCCGACCGTGCCGTGGCCGACGCGCTCAAGTTCGGCCGGCCGGTCGACCTCGAGCCGATGCGGCCGCTTGAACGCAAGGCCGTGCACGTGTACTTGCGTGATCGCACCGACATCGAGACGCACAGCGAGGGCGACGAGCCCGACCGGCGGTTGGTCATCACGCCGACGCGCCCCACTGTGTCCTGACCCGGGGGCTGAGGTGGCAAACCTTTGCCCGTTCTTGCCTGCGGTGTCACGAAGCGGGGCCGGAGGCCTCTCGACCCGCGGACCTGTAGAGCGGGGCGGCGCCCCCCTTTGACTGTTTCCCGTGAAACGGTGGCTACGCTGGCGGCGGTCCACGGCCTGGGACCCGGGTCGGTTTCCGCGCTTCACGCGTTGCTGTACGCGTTGAGTGCCGAGGAGGACCCGCCGACGACCGTGAGAAAGCCCGAAGAAGCGCTCGACCGGCACTTGGCCGACAGCCTCAGCGGTCTCGGGATCGAGGCCCTGGCGACTGCGTCGAGGATCGCCGACGTGGGGGCCGGCGCGGGCTTTCCCGGATTGGCGATGGCGGCCGCGCTGCCCGGGAGCGCCGTGGACCTGATTGAGGCCACCGCCCGCAAGTGCGCCGTGATCGGGCGGATCGGTGGCGCCGCCGGCCTGCCCAACTTCCGTGCCGTGGCGGCGCGCGCGGAGGAGTGGGCCACGGGGGAGGGGGCCATCGCCTACGAGGCCGTCACCGCCCGGGCGGTGGCTCCCCTTGGCGTCCTCGTCGAATACTCGGCGCCGCTGCTGCGGGAGACCGGGGTGCTCGTGGCGTGGAAGGGAAGGCGCGACGACGAGGAGGAGCGTGTCGCGACGCGCGCGGCGGGCATCGTCGGCCTCGAGCCTGTTGAGGTACGCAGGGTCGTCCCTTTCGCCGGCGCCAGGGATCGTCATCTGCACGTATTCGCCAAGGTCGCGCGCACGCCCGATCGGTTTCCGCGCCGTGCGGGCATGGCCCGCAAGCGTCCGCTGGGGTGAGGAGATGTATCCCCTTCCGTGCCCCGTCAAGCGCCCCGCAGGGTCCAACTTGTGAGTTGGCTTCTGGATGTGCGCGATGACGACCAGATCCAGGGGGCCGCCTGGCAGCGGGAAGGACTCGGTCGTTCGGGGGCGAACCGGTGCCCGGGGGGCCGAATTCCGACCGCGGCTGCCTCTACCTTGCGAGACCGATGGGCACGATCTTCGCGATAGCCAACCAGAAGGGCGGCGTGGGCAAGACCACGACCGCCGTCAACGTCGCGGCCAGCGTCGCCGACGCCGGCTACGACACGCTGCTGGTCGATCTCGATCCTCAGTGCAACGCCACCGTGGGCGTTGGGCTCCCAAAGGACGCGAGTCCCAACGTCTACGACTGCCTCGGCGGCGAGCTCAGCCTCTCGCAGGCGGCTCGCCCGACAGCGTTCAGCCGCCTCTCAGCCGTGCCGGCCACCCCGGATCTGGCGGGGGCCAACGTCGAGCTGCCGCGACTTCCGGGATCGGAGACGCGCCTGCGCGATCAACTCGGCGACGTGCGCGACCGGTTCCTGTTCACCGTCCTCGACTGCCCACCGTCGCTCGGCCCGCTGACGGTCAACGCGCTCGTCGCCGCCGATCGGGTGATCGTGCCCGTGCAGACCGAGTACTTCGCGCTCGAGGGCCTCGCCGGGCTGCTCGACACGCTGTCCTTGATCCAGCGCGAGCTGAACCCCCGGCTCACCGTGGCGGGAATGATCCTCACGATGCACGACAGCCGGACCCGGCTGGCGCAGGACGTCGAGCGCGAGGTGCGCAAGCACTTCCCCGAGCTGGTCTTCGACACCGTCATCCCCCGCAACGTGCGGCTCGGTGAGGCGCCCAGCTTCGGCGTTCCCGTGATTCGCCACGCGCCGCGGAGCGCCGGCTCAGCCGCCTACCTGAAGCTCGCACGGGAGGTGGCCGCCCGTGCCTGACGCCGGCGAGGCCGCCAAGCCCGGTCAGCGCGGCATGGGCCGCGGGCTGGCGGCGATCCTGCCGCGGTCGCGGGCCGACGAGTCCGGCCTGCGCGATATCCCGCTCGATCTCGTCAAGCCCAACCCGCGCCAGCCACGCCGGGAGTTCGGCGAGGAGGCGCTGCTGGCGCTGGCGGAGTCGATCCGTTCCCGCGGGATCCTCCAGCCCGTGGTCGTCTCACCGGTGCCCGGTGGCACGTTCGAGTTGGTGGCCGGTGAGCGGCGCCTGCGCGCCGCCCGTCTGGCCGGCCTGGAGCGCATACCGGCGATGGTCCGCCACGCCGAGGACTGGGAGCGGCTCGACCTGGCCCTCGCGGAGAACATGGCCCGCGTGGACCTGAATCCGGTCGAGGAGGCGCGCGCCTGCGCGATGCTCGTGGAGGATCTCGGGCTGACCAAGGGCGAGGTCGGCCGGCGGGTGGGCAAGAGCCGGGTGGCGGTCTCGAACCTGATCCGCCTGCTGGACCTGCCCGACGAGGTTCTCGGCCTGATCGAGGTAGGCACGCTGACCGAAGGTCACGGTCGTGCCATCCTGATGTGCAAGGACCACGAGTCCCGTAAGCGCCTGGCCCGCGACGCCCGCGACCAGGCCTGGTCGGTCCGCGAGACCGAACGCCGAGCCAAGGACCTCCAGGAAGGCGTCCCGAGCCGGACAGCACAACCGCGCGAGATGCACCCGGATCTCGCCGACGCGCTGGCGGCTGCCGAAGACGCCCTCACCGCAGCGCTGGGACAAGAGGTGAAGGTGCGCGCGAAGGGCGACGGAGCAAGGGCCGAACTGGTCTTCGAAACTCCGAGCGACGCGATCGAGCTGGCCGAGCGCATATTGCGCCGCCACGGCAGCACGCTCACCGAGGCGGCCTAACCGACAACCTGCGGCTGGGTGGGGAGGAGCTGCCCTTTGAGCCGTTGTTGTTCAGCACGCTCTCGGAAGGCGCGTAATGAGAAACGCGCTGGGTAGGTTGGCTTTTGACCCTAAGCCGTCGTTGGTCAGGAGGCTCTCGGTTGTAGGGCGAGCCTGGCAAGGACGCAGAAGAGGACAAGCCTTCAGGCTGTCCTCGACCGAGGACACTGCCAGACGAAGCCATACGGCCGAGAGTGGGCGATCCTGGACTCGAACCAGGGACCTCGTCCTTATCAGAGACGCGCTCTAACCAGCTGAGCTAATCGCCCTCGGGAGGCGCGATTCTAGCGAGACGGCAGCAGTCTGGAATGTGGGGCCACCGGGCGCCCGATGGCGCCGACCCGCATGACTAGACTGTGATTTCGGCCACCGGGTCCAGTACGAGGAGCTGTTTCGCGCATGCAGGAGATGGTCATCTACGGAGTCAGCTTCGACATGGTCGGCAAGCAGCCGATCGTTCTCCTCAAGACACGCGAGGGCAACAAGTTCCTCCCGATCTGGATCGGGCACCCCGAGGCCGCGGCGATCCTGATGAAGCTCCAGGGCGCCAACACCCCACGGCCCATGACGCACGACCTGATCAACGACGTGCTTTCCGAGCTCGAGGTGTCCTGCACCCGAGTGGCGGTCACCGAGCTCCGCGAGAACACCTTCTACGCGGCGATCACGCTGCAGTTGAACGGGCGCGAGATGGAGATCGACTCGCGCCCCTCGGATGCGCTCGCGCTGGCCGTACGCACCGGCGCCTCGATCTTCGCGGCCGAGGACGTGATCTCGGAGTCCGCGATCGAGTTCGAGCACGAGGTCGAGGACCAGGAGGAAGTGGTCGAGAAGTTCAAGGACTTCCTCGACAACGTCTCGCCGGAGGACTTCGCTGAGGAGTCCGGCGAGCCGGACGAGACGAGTTAGCGAAAGCTGCGGTGCTCACCGGAACAACGTTCCGGCTGCGCTCCTCCGCTAGGCCGGTGCGCCCGCGGCGCGGGCGAAGCCCAGCTCCAGGATCCGCCCGACGAGCTGGTCGAAGCCGATGTCGGCCGCCTCGGCCGCCTGGGGCAGAAGGCTGGTCTCGGTCAGGCCGGGGATCGGGTTGGCCTCCAGCACGGACAGCTCGCCCGACTCGTCGAGCATCAGATCGACGCGGCTGAACCCGTAGCACCCGAGCAGGCGGTGACACGACAGCGCCAGCTCCTGGGCGCGCTCGGTCACGCCGGGCGCCAGCTCTGCGGGGCAGACGAACGTGGTGCGCCCGATTTCGTAGCGCGCCTCGAAGTCGTAGAAGTCCTCCTCGCGCGGCACCGCCTCGACCACGGGCAGCGCCTCGGGTCCGGTGGCCCCGTCGAGTACCGAGACCGCCAGGTCACGCCCCTTCACGTGACGCTCGAGCAGCACCCGGGCGTCGTAGGAGAAGGCGGCGACCAGTGCGGTGGGCACGTCGTCGGGGGTCGAGGCGAACTTGATCCCGAGTGCCGAGCCCTGGCTGGAGGGCTTTACCACGATCGGGAAGTCGAGCCGGGCGGCGATCGCGGGAAGCGTCTCGGCGGCGCCCAGTTCCCGGAACGCCGTTTGGGTGAAGGAGAAGAACTCGGGCGTGGGAATGCCGGCCTCGAGCAGCAGGTGCTTGGCGAGCACCTTGTCCGTCGCCCGGGTGCAGCCCAGCACTCCCGACCCGGTGTACGCCACGTCGAGGATCTCGAGCAGCTCCTGCACCGTGCCGTCCTCGCCGTCGCGACCGTGCAGGGCCACGAAAGCCGCGTCGGGCTCCTCTTCGCGAAGCCTGCGGATGAGGTCGAGGCCCACGTCGATCCCCACGACGTCGTGTCCCAGGCGCTCCAGCGCATCCTCCACCCGTGCTCCGGAGCGCAGCGACACCTGGCGCTCCAGGGAGCGCCCGCCCTTGAGTACCGCGATCCGGCTCACGCGCCGCCCGCCCGGCGGCTGCGCGTCGTCCGGCGCGGCAGCTCGACCAGGCGCCCGCCCTCGCCGCCGGGCTCCTGGGCCTCCTCAACCGGACGGGCCCCCTCGCCGCCGGGCTCACGGGCCTGCTCAACCAGCGGGGCCCCCTCGTGGCCGGACTCACGGGCCTGCTCCATCTTCACCGTCGGCAGTTCGCCGGTCAGCGTGCCGTAGAGGGCCACCTGCTCCTTGATCACCTCGCCGATCCGGCGGATCCCCTCACGCAGGCGGTCCTCGCCGCAGCCCGAGAAGTTGAGGCGCATGGAGCTATGCCCGCGGCCGTCCAGGAACGCGGCGGCGCCGGGCACAAAGGCCACGTTGTCACGCAGGGCGCGGGCCAGCAGGTCGTTGGTGTCGATGTAGCTTGGAAGGGTGGCCCAGATGAAGAGCCCTCCGCTTGGGCGGGTCCACTCGGCCTCGCGCGGGAAGTGGTCGGCGAGGGCGTCGAGCATCGAGTTGCGCCGGGTCCGGTAGATCTCGGTGAGCGAGTCCACGTAGTCACGCCAGTCGGCGTGCTGGAAGTAGGCCTGCACCATCAGCTGTGACAGGGTCGAGGTGCAGAGGTCGGCCTCCTGCTTGCCGAGGTTGATCTTCTCGAGCACCGGCGGGGGGGCCACGACCCACCCGAGCCGGATGCCGGGCGAGAGGATCTTGGAGAACGTGCCGAGGTACATCACGAACACCCCCCCGTCGAGCGAGTAGAGCGGCGTAAGCGGGTCGCCCTCGTAGCGCAGCAGCCCGTAGGGGTTGTCCTCCAGCACGAGCAGCTCACGCTGATTGGCCACCTCGACCAGCCGCCGCCGCCGCGGCAGCGACATGGTCACGCCCGCGGGGTTCTGAAAGCTCGGCACCGTGTAGATGAACTTGGGCTTGCGGCCCTCGCGCTCGAGCGAGTCCAGCACTTCCTCGAGGAGGTCGACGCGCATGCCGTCCGAGTCCATGTCCACTTGGACCACGTCGGCCTGGTAGGCGTTGAACACGGGCACGGCGCCCGGGTAGGTGGGCCCTTCGGCGATGATCACGTCGCCCGGGTCGATCAGCGTCTTGGTGACGAGGTCGATCACCTGCTGTCCGCCCGTGGTCACCACGATGTCCTCGCGATTGGCGTGCATTCCCTCGGCGGCCATCACCTCCGCGATGCACTCCTTGGTCTCGTCGAGGCCGTCGGTGGGGCCGTACTGCAGGGCCTTGGCACAAGACTCCTCCGCGATCCTGGCGGTCACCGCGGCGAAGGTCTCGGGGGGGAAGGTCGACGTGTCGGGCAGCCCGCCGGCAAGCGAGATCACCTCGGGCCTGGCGGTGATGGCCATCAGGTCGCGCATCGCCGAGGAGGTCATCCCCCGGGTGCGGGAGGCGAAGAGCCCCGCGTAGCGCTCGAGGTCGCGCGAGGTGGAGCGCGGCGGAGGCTTTTGCGGAGAGCTCATTGGCGTTGGTTTCGCCGCGCCGGCCGGGCGTCCTTGTGCCTGGGGAGGGGCTTCGCGGGGGCCGGAGCCCCGCCGGCGCGGTCGTCTATCGTCAGGCCGCCGAAGCGTACCGGTCGCATCCTCTTGGGCAGGAGCGCAGCCGGAACGTCGTTCCGGCGAGCACCGCAGCTTTCTTTGTCCCCTTATGAGCCTCCTCCTCGACATAGGCCAGGGCGCCGGCCTCGCTGGCGCCAGCGGCGTGCGCCCGTACCTGCCCCCGCTGCTGGCGGGTGCTCTGGCGCGGGGGGACATCGGGCTCGACTTCGACGGCTCAGGCTGGCAGTTCCTCGAGGCCCCGGCCTTCCTGCTCGCCGTACTCGCGCTTGCCGTGATTGCGTACTTGGCCGAACGTTCGGGGGCGAACCTTCGTGCGGTGGGGATTGCCACGGGAGTGATCGCAGTCGTGCTGGGAGCGCTGCTGTTCGCCGGCTCGCTGGCCGCCGGGGACCGGTCTGCCGTGGTGGGGGTTCTCGCGGGGGCGCTCTGTGCCGCGCTTGCCTACGCGGCGGTGAGCGGGCTGCTCGAGCGCGCGGGGCGGCGCCTGGAGAAGGGCGCGGCCGCGCTGCTCAGCGCCTACGCCGACGCTGCGGCGCTGGTACTGGCGGCCATCGCGATCTTCGTACCGCCCGTCGCCTTCCTGGCGCTGGTGGCCTTTGCCGTGCTGCTGGTTCGCGGACGCGGGCAGGGCGAGCGCAAGTACGCGGGGCTGCGGATCCTGAGATGAGCGCCCCCGCCAAGGTCGTCCTGGCGGTGATCGACGCGCTGGATCCCAAGGCCCTCCAGCGGGCAGTGGCAGAGGGCCGCGCACCCGCATTGGAGGCGATCATGGAACGCGGCGTGTACGTGGACGACTGCGTGTCCACCTTCCCCTCGATCACTCCGGTGGCGGCCTCCGCGATCACCACGGGCCTGGGCCCCGGGCAATCGCTGATTCCCGCGACGAACTGGTTTCACCGCGGCGAGGAGCGCTACGTGGAGTACGGCAGCTCCTTCCCGGCCTCGCGCACCTTCGGGGTCTTCCGGTCGCTGATGGACACCGTCTACAACATGAACCACGCGCATCTGACCCAGGACCGGCGGACCGTGTTCGAACACCTCGACGACGCGGGGTTGCGCACCGCGTGCACCACCTACCTGATCTACCGCGGGCGCCACCGCCACGAGCCGTCCACCGACTCGCCCTACAGCCGCCTGGCCGAGGCGGCCCAGTTTCGCCACGCCGTGTGGGGCGCGCGCGAGCTCTTCTACGCGGACATCTTCGACTCGCAGGGGACGGGCTGCTTCTCGACCCTCGGGATGCCGGGCCAGCGAGACCGCCACGCCGGTTGCGTCGGCGCCCATCTCGTCGAGAACGAGCTGTTTGACTTCCTGCTCTTCTCCCTGCCCGACAACGACACCTACTCCCACCGGGCGGGGCCAACCGAGCAGCCGCACTCGATCGCCGAGGCCGATCGCGCGCTGTCGCGGCTGATGCACGCGGGCGGGGGACCGGAGGCCTTTCTCGACGAGCACGCCGTGATCGTGATGTCCGATCACTCCCAGAATCCGATCGAGACGAGCGTGAGCCTCGCCGGCGCGCTCGGGCACCGGCGCATTCTGCTGCCCTCCGACCCGGTGCCCGAGGAAGCCGAGATAGCGGTCTGCCCCGCGGCGCGCTCGGGCCAGGTGTACGTACTCGACGAGGAGCGCCGGGCCGGAGTAGCCCCGGACATCGGAGAGGAGCTGGTGGATGTCGAGGGGGTGGATCTCGCCATATGGCGCGAGAACGGTCAGGGCGTTGTGCGCAGCACCCGCGGCGAGCTGCGCTTCGCCCCCGGGGGAGACCTCGAGGACAGCCGCGGCGGGCGCTGGAGCGTGGAGGGCGAGGACTCGGTGCTCGACCTCACGATCGCCGGCGGACGGGTGCACAGCGGCGACTATCCACATGCGCTTGGCCGGCTCTGGTCGGCGCTCGAGTGCCCGCGGGCGGGCGATGTGCTCGTGTCGGTCGAGCCGGGCCACGAGTTCGCCGACTGGGGCGGCCACGACCACGTGGGCGGCGGCAGCCACGGCTCCCTGCATCGCTGTGACTCGCTCGGCGTCCTGCTGATGAGCGGCATCGGCCCCGTCCGCGCCGATGAGCGCGAGCGCTGGTCGATCGAGGACGTGACCCCGATGGTCCTCGACCACTTCGGGGTAAAGCCATGAGGGGTCCCGCGTCCGCGCGAAATCCCTCGGAGCCATGAAGGCCCTCGATCCCCCCGCCCGGGACGCCGGTCTCCACACGAGGGTGCGCGCGGGGCTGCGGCGGCGCCACAACTGGGTCCAGCTGCTGAAGTTCTGCGCGGTGGGGGGCTCGGGCTACGTGGTCAACCTCGGTGTGTTCGCGCTGGCATTTGCGGTCGCGGGCCTGCACCACCTCCTAGCCGCAACGGTGGCCTTCGCCGTGGCGGTGACCAACAACTTCTGGTGGAACCGGCACTGGACCTTCGCGGCGCGGCAGGGCCACGCGGGCTTTCAGGCCGCCCGCTTCCTGACGGTCAGCACCGGAGCCTTCCTGCTTGCCGCGGCGATCCTCGAGGTGCTGGTCAGCGCCGCCGGCATGCCGGAGATCGCGGCCCAGGCGATCTCGATCGCGGCGGCCACGCCCTTCAACTTCGTCGGGAACAAGATGTGGAGCTTCGGCAGCGTTTCGCGCGACCTCTGAGCAGGCGGGCGAACCTCGTCGCGCTCGCCGCCCTCGTTGCGCTGGTTGGGGGGCCCCCGCAGCCGGCGGCAGCCAGGCCCGACCTCGAGCGACCACCGTCGCAGACCGCGGCGCCGCCGGGCTATGCCCTGACTGCGATTCAGGCCGTGCGCATCGCCGGATTGGGGGAGAAGGTGCGCGCCGAGAGCGGACGCCACCGGCGGTTTGCGCCGACGGCTTATACGCGCGGGCCCGGGCGCTGGCAGGTCAGCTACTTCGACTCCCACGCCCGCGAGGTGGCACAGGTGCGCATCGACGACGCCACCGGGGCAATCCTCGAGGAGTGGACCTCGGAGCAGGTCGCGTGGACGATGGCGAGAGGCTACGAGGGCGCCTTCGGGCGCAAACTCAACTCTCCCTGGGTCTGGGTCCCGCTGTGTGTGATGTTCCTCGCGCCCTTCGTCGACCCGCGCCGGCCTTTCCGGCTGCTGCACCTCGACCTGCTGATGCTGCTGGGCTTCGGGGTCTCGCACGTGTTCTTCAACCGCGGCGAGATCGATACCTCGGTCCCGCTCGTCTACCCCGTGCTGCTCTATCTGCTCGCCCGCATGCTGTGGGCCGGCTTCAGACCGCGGGAGAGACGCGAGCGCCTGCTGCCGATGGTGCCCGCCACCTGGCTGCTGGTGGTGCTCGTGGCCCTGGTGGGCTTTCGGGTGGGGCTCAACGTGATCGACTCGAACGTGATCGACGTTGGCTATGCCGGGGTGATCGGCGCTGATCGGATCGCGGACGGCGACCCGCTCTACGGCCCGGGCTTCAGCGATGACGTGGAGAGGGGGGACACCTATGGCCCGGTCACTTACCTGTCCTACGTGCCGTTCGAGCAGGCGATGCCCTGGAGCGGAGATTGGGACGATCTGCCCGCGGCGCACGGTGCGTCGATCGCCTTCGACCTGATCACCCTGTTCGGGCTCGTGATCCTGGGCCGCCGCCTGCGCCCGGGCAAGGAGGGCTACGAGCTGGGCATCGCCCTTGGTTATGCCTGGGCCACCTACCCGTACGCGCTATTTGCGCTGCAGACCAACTCCAACGACGGCCTGCTGGCGATGTGCACCGTGCTTGCGATGCTGGCTCTCACGCTCGCCCCCGCACGGGAGGGCCTGTCCGCGGCGGGGCGGGGCCTCGCGGTGGGCCTCGGCGCAGCGGCCAAGTTCGGTCCGCTGGCGCTGGCGCCGCTGTTCGCCGGCGGTTTCGGGGCGGTGGGCGCACGCGGGTCCCTTCGCCGCGTCCTCATCTTCTGCCTGGCGCTCCTCGCGCTCCTCGCCGCGGCTGTGCTGCCCTTCCAGGGAGACGCCGGCCTGCGCGAGGTCTACGACCGCACGGTCGGCTATCAGGCGTCGCGCCCGTCGCCCTTCAGTGTCTGGGGTCAGAGCGAGTCGCTCGGATGGCTGCAGACAGCGGTCCAGGCCGGGGCCGTGGGTCTGGCCCTGACCGTGGCCGTCGTGCCGCGGAGGCGAGGTCCGCTCCAGGTGGCCGCGCTCGGCGCCGCGGTCACGATCGCGGTGCAGCTCGGGGTGACCCACTGGTTCTACCTCTACGTCGCGTGGTTCGCCCCGTTTGCCCTGGTCGCCCTGCTCGGTCCCTACAGGCGCCCAGCAGCGCCCCGATCGGCGCCGGCGTTGGTGCCTTCGTCGGAGCTCGAGGCGGTCCCCCTGTGAGGGCGCCGGCGCTCCTCGTCCTGGTTGGGACATTTGCGGTCACGTTCCTTCCGGGCCCGTGGGGTGACGAGAGCATTACCGACCTCTTCCTGTACCGCTCCTACGCCGACCTCTTCCTCGACGGGCTGCTGCCATACCGCGACGTGGCCTTCGAGTACCCGCCGCTGGCCGCGCCGCTCCTGGCGGCGCCCGCGCTCCTGGGCTCCGGCGACGACGCCTACCGATTGACCTTCGCGGTGCTCGCGCTGGGACTGGCCGCGATCCTGGTGGCGCTGGTGGGTGGCCTGGCGCGCCGCACGGGGGGCGATCCGCGCCGGGCGATGCTGGCCGCGGCCGCTGCGCCGCTGTTCACGGGCGCGATGCTGCGCACCCACTTCGACCTCGCGCCCGTTGTCCTCACGCTCGGAGCGCTGCTGCTGCTGGTCTCGAACAGGCCACGCGCAGGATTGGCTGTGCTGGGTGCCGCCGTGATGACGAAGGGCTTCCCGGTCGTGGCCCTCCCGGTTGCTCTCGCGTGGCTGATCGCTCACGGCAGGCCCCGGGAGGCCCTCGAGGGCACGGCTGCCCTGGCGCTCGTGGTAATCGCCGTGGCCGCCGTGGCGACCGCTCTCTCTCCGGCTGGGGCCGCCGACGCGGTGAACTACCACGTGGACCGCCCGGCGCAGGTGGAGAGTGCACCCGCGATGGCGCTCCTGGGCCTCGACGGCCTGGGCGCGGGCGGGGCGGAGCTGGTGCACAGCCACCGCTCCGAGGGGGTCGAGCACCCGGCCTCGCCGGCGGCGATCGCCCTGTTCACCGGCCTCCTGATCGCAGCGATGGTCACGATGACGGTGGGGGCGGCGCGGAGGTCTGAGGCGGTTGGCCCGCAGTCCGATGCCCGGGTGCTGGTGCTGGCCTCGCTCGGTGCCGTGGCGGCGTTCGCCGCGTTCGGGAAGGTGCTCTCACCGCAGTTCCTCATCTGGGTGGTCCCGCTCGCGGCGCTGGCCTTCGCCTGGGGGATGCCCGCCCTCGCCGCGGCCGCCGTAGCGGCGGTGGCGCTCACGCTGGTCGAGTTCCCCTCCCGCTACGGCGACGTGGTGGCGCGCGAGCCGGCGGCGCTGTGGCTCGTGGCCGTCCGTAACGCCGCACTGGCGCTGGCGGTGGCTCTTGTCGCGCGAGAGCTCCATCGAAGGGGGCCACCGCCACGTTCGCTCGCCCGGGGGCAGCCCCCCCGCGCGGTCAGTGGGGCGCCGGCTCGAGGATCTGCTCGATCGCGGTGGCGTGCCCGTCGGGGCCCGCCTCGACCAGCACCGCATTGAGCCAGGGGTCCTCCTCGGAGGTGGAGAAGCGCACGTTGGTCATGGTCAGAAAGCGCGCGAGCGCCTGTTCGCGCTTCACGCCGATCACCCCGCCGCGCGGCCCCGTCATTCCCACGTCGGTGCAGTAGGCGGTGCCCCCCGGGAGCACCCGGGCGTCGGCGGTCGGAACGTGGGTGTGGGTGCCCACGCACGCGGTGACCCGTCCGTCCACGTGCCAGCCCATCGCCACCTTCTCGCTGGTGGCCTCCGCGTGCATGTCCACCAGCACGTGCGTGACCTTGCCCCGGAGCTCGCCGATAGCGGCGTCGACTTCGGCGAACGGCGAGCGCGCGGCCTGCACGAACACCGTGCCCGACAGGTTGACCACGCCGAGGACAAAGCCGTTGCGCTCGACCACCGCGATTCCCTTGCCGGGGCTGCCCTTGGGGTAGTTCGCGGGCCGCACGATGCGCTCGTCGCGGTCGAGGAACTCGTACACCTCTGTGTGCCGGTAGGCGTGGTTGCCGAGGGTGATCACATCGGCTCCGGAGTCGAAGATGTCGCGGGCCGTGCGCTCGGTGATGCCCACGCCCCCCGCGGCGTTCTCGCCGTTGACGACCACGAAATCGGGCTGATGGCGCTCGCGCAAGCCGGGCATCGACGCCGCCAGAGCCCGCCGGCCGATCCCGCCCACCACATCGCCGACGAAGAGAACCTTCACCGGCCGCAGTCTCGCACTCCGATGGGCCGCTACCGTGGCCGCTCCATGGTCAAACGGGGAAAGCGATCAAGAGGGGGGGCCGCCCCGATGGCCACCGCGGGCACCGCCCGCGATGGCAACCCCCCGGCCGGATCAAAGGGGGGGACGGCCCCGATATTCAACGAGGGCACCCCCCCCGGTGGCAACTCGCCGGGCGACTCAAAGGAGAGTCCGGCTCCCTTTCACTACCCTCCGGACGCCGCCTCATCCGAGGCTTCGCCGGTGCTGGAGGCCCGCGACCTCCGCAAGCGCTACGGGGAGCGCGAGGCGCTGCGCGGCGTCTCGCTGAGCGCCTCGCGGGGTGAGCTGGTTGCGGTGATCGGCCCCAACGGCGCGGGCAAGACCACCCTGCTCTCGATTCTGGCGGGCATCCAGAAGCCAGACGGGGGCAGCGTGAGCCGGGCGCCCGCGGAGATCGGGTGGGTGCCTCAGCAGGCGGCGGTCTACGGCAAGCTCACCGTGGCCGAGAACCTGGAGCTGTTCGCCCGTCTGGAGAAGGTGGACGATCCGCGGTCCACGGTGGAGCGGATGCTCGACCTCACCGACCTCCGCGACCGCGCCGACGATCAGGTGAGTCAACTCTCGGGGGGCAACCGCCAGCGCGTGAACATCGCGGTCGGCCTGCTCGGCGAGCAGCCGGTGCTGCTCCTCGACGAGCCGAGCGCGGCGCTCGATCCGCGCCAGCGCGAGCGCGTGTGGGAGTTCGTGCTCAGCCTGGCCGAGAGCGGCACCACCGTGATCTACTCCACGCACAACATCCAGGAGGCCGAGCGTCACGCGCAGCGGGTGCTCGTGCTGGCAGACGGCGAGCTGGTCTTCGCGGGCTCCCCGCGCGAGCTCGAAACGGCGGTCGAGCAGGGCGAGGATGGCGAGGAAAGGTCCGGGAAGGGAGCCGGGTCGTTTGCGCTGTCCCCGGACTTCGAGTCGGCTTTCGTCGCCTTCCTGCGCCAGCGCGGTCACTGATGGGCTGGCTGCTGCTTAAGGACCTGCGGATCCTGCGCCGCTCGCCGCTGCTCGTGGGGCTGCTCGTGCTCTATCCGGTCGTGATCGCCACGCTGATCGGGTTCGCCCTCTCGCGCGGGCCCGAGAAGCCGCAGGTGGCCTTCGTCAACCTGGTGCCGGACTCGGCCCTCCAGATCGAGCTGGGCGGCGAGGAGATAGACGTGACCCGCCAGGCAGGGCCGCTGTTTCGCGCGATCGATCCGGTGCGGGTGGATTCGCGCGAGGAGGCGATCGCGAAGGTCGAGGCCGGCGAGGTGCTCGGCGCCCTGGTGATCCCCAAGGACACCACCCGCAAGCTCCAGACCGGGCTCGAGCCTGCGGAGATCGAGGTCTTCTACAACGCCGACGACCCGGTCAAGGCGAGCTATGTGCGCGACACGATCAAGGCGCAGGTGCAGGACGCCAACAGCGCCTTGACCAAGCAGCTGGCCAAGGCCGCCGTTGAGTACCTCGACCTGATCGGCACGGGCGGGCAGTTCGAGATCTTCGGCCGCGAGCTCGACGTACTGGGACTCGAGCGCGCCGAGCAGATGCTGCGCCGCGCCGCCAAGGACCTGCCGCCGCGCTCGGATGCCCGCGCCGACGTCGAGCGGGTGATCACGTTCGCGCGCCTCGCGCGCGAGAACCTCGACCTCTCGGACGAGGTGCTGTCCTCGGTGGGCTCTCCGATCGCCGTCAAGCAGACCGAGCTCGATGGCGGCGCCACGCCGCTCAGCTCGTTCGCCGTGGCGATCGCGGTCACGGTCTCGCTGATGTTCATCACCTTGCTGCTGGCCGCCGGCGCGCTGGCGCTGGAACGTGAGGAGAACGCCTTCCTGAGGCTGGTCCGGGGTCTCGTCTCCCGGACCGGGCTGCTGCTGGAGAAGGCCGGCCTCGCGGCCGTCTGCTCCACGGTCGTATGCCTGCTGATGCTCGCCGGGCTGGGCCTGTTCGTGGACCTGCGCTGGGAGCGCTTCCCGCTGTGGGTCGCCGGTGTGGGCGCCGGCGCACTGGCCTTCGCCGCCATGGGCCTGGCGGTGGGCGCGCTGACCAAGGAGGTGCGCGCGGCGTCGCTGCTGTGCGTGATGCTCAGCCTGCCGCTCACCTTCCTGGCGCTGGTTCCGTCGGGCTCGGTCTCGCCCTTCCTGTTCGACGTGGTGCGCGTGGTGTCTGCCCTCTTTCCCTTCAAGCCCACGCTGGAGGCGCTGGACGCCGCGCTCAACGGTGCGGGCCAGATCAGGGGGCCGCTGCTGCACCTGCTGGCGTTGTTCGTCGCGTTCGGGGCGGCCAGCAGGCTAGCCCTGCGGCGCTTCGCCGGCTAGGCCACCCACCTAGACTGAGAGGGATGGCCTTTCCCGCCACCCGCATGCGCCGGCTGCGCCAGACCGGCCTGCTGCGCGACATGGTCCGCGAGACCGATCTCTCCCCGTCGCACCTGGTTCAGCCGATGTTCGTCGAGCTGGGAACCGACAGCCGCACGCCGATCGTGGCGATGCCGGGCGTCGAGCGCCTGTCGATCTCGCATGCGGTGGAGGAGGCGGGGCGGACACACGCGCTCGGAGTGCCCGCGGTGCTGCTCTTCGGCGTGCCGGTCCAAAAGGACGAGCGTGGCTCGGGCGCCTACGACGACGAGGGCGTCGTGCAGCTCGCGGTACGCGCGATCAAGGACGCCCACCCCGAGCTGGTGGTGATCACCGACGTCTGCCTGTGCGCCTACACTTCCCACGGCCACTGTGGGGTGATACGCGCGGACGGTGCGATCGACAACGACGTGTCGCTGGAGCTGCTGGCCAAGACCGCGCTCTCCCACGCCGCCGCCGGTGCCGACGCCGTGGCGCCCAGCGACATGATGGACGGCCGCGTCGGCGCCCTGCGAGCGCAGCTCGACGCCGAGGATCACAAGGACACGCCGATCGTGGCTTACTCGGCCAAGTTCGCGTCGGCCTTCTACGGACCCTTCCGCGAGGCCGCGGATTCGACCCCCGCCTTCGGCGACCGGCGCACCTACCAGATGGACCCCGCCAACGCCGACGAGGCGGTGCGCGAGGCCCTCCTCGACGTGGAGGAGGGCGCCGACATCGTGATGGTCAAGCCCGCGCTGGCCTACCTGGACGTGATCCGCCGGGTGAAGGAGGCGACGAGGGTTCCCGTGGCCGCGTACAACGTGAGCGGCGAGTACGCGATGATCGAAGCCGCCGCGGCGGCCGGATACCTGGACAGGCGCGCGGCGGTGCTGGAGGCGCTGACCTCGATCCGCCGCGCGGGCGCCGACATCGTGATCACCTACCACGCGAAGCAGGTTGCCGAATGGCTTCAGTGAGGGGGACGGAGGGAGGCACTGCCTCCCTCCGCAACGTCGAGACGGAAACGCGGGGAGGCAGCGCCTCCCCGCGTGAAACGGCCGCGATCCCGAAGGTGCGCAGCCGCAAGGACGGCGCCGCCGTGGCGCTCGACGAGCTCGACAAGCGCCTGCTCAACCTGATGCAGGGCAGCTTCCCGCTCGCCCCGCGGCCCTACGAGCACGTGGCCGGCCTGGCGGAGGTCTCAGAGGACGAGGTCATGCGCCGCGTCTCACGCCTGCTCGCCGAGCGCATCATCCGGCAGGTCACGCCGATCTTCGACACCCGGGTGCTCGGCTACGAGTCGATGCTGGTGGCAGCCAAGGTGGATCCCGGGAACCCCCACCGGGCGGCTCGGATCATCAACTCGCACCCCGGCGTCTCGCACAACTACCTGCGCAACCATGACTTCAACCTCTGGTTCACGCTCGCCACCGAACCCGGGTCGAAGCTGGGGATGCAGGGAACCCTCGACAAGCTGGCCGAGCTGACGGGGGCGGAGTCGGTGCGTCAACTGCCCACGCTCAAGCTGTTCAAGATCCGGATGGACCTCGAGATGGAGAAGGGGACGCGCGACCTGGCCGCGGCGGGGGTGGCGCAGGACCCGATGGAGCCGGACGCCATCGAGCTGTCCGACCTCGACTACGCGGTCATCCGCGCGCTGCAGGGCGACATGCCGGTGCGCAGCGAGCCCTACGCGCCCGCCGCGGAGGAGATCGGCATCTCCCAAGAGGAGCTGCTGGCCCACCTGGAGACGATGAAGGAGCGCAAGGCGCTGCGCCGCGTGGCCGCCATCCTCTTTCACCGCCGCGCCGGCTTCTCGGCCAACGGCATGGGCGTGTGGAACGTGCCCGAGGACCGGATCATGGAGGTCGCCCCGCTGATGGCCTCTTTCCGCGGGATCTCGCACTGCTACCAGCGGCCCACCTACGAGGACTGGCACTACTCGGTCTTCACGATGGCCCACGGCCGCTCGAAGGAGGAGTGCGACGCGATCCTCGACTCGATCGCCGAGGAGACGGGGATCGAGGACCGCCGAACGCTCTACTCGTCGACGGAGTTCAAGAAGATCCGCCTGCTCTACTTCACCGACGCACACAAGCGCTGGGAGCGCGAGAAGTCGTGAGCGCAACCGGGGCCGCCGCCCCCGGGACCTCCCCGGGCGAGCGCCATTCCCCGGACCCCCCTCCTGCGGGTCCCGCCCTCAGTAGTCCGGCTTGGGGCCGCTCGCGGGAGCTCTACGCGCGCGCCCTCGAGCTGCTGCCTGGCGGAGTCAACTCACCGGTGCGGGCGATGAAGGCGATCGGGCGCGACCCGATCTTCGTCGCCCGCGGCGAGGGCGCCGAGCTGGTCGACGTCGACGGCAACTCCTACGTCGACTGGATGCTCTCGTGGGGGCCCCTGATCGCCGGGCATGCCCACCCGGCGGTGGTGGAGGCGGTGGCCGCCGCCGCGACCCGCGGCACGAGCTTCGGTGCCCCCACCGAGGCCGAGCTTGAGATCGCCGCGGCGATCTGCGACCGGGTGCCCGGCGCCGAGATGGTGCGCATGGTCAGCTCCGGGACCGAGGCCGCGATGAGCGCCATCCGCCTGGCGCGCGCGGCGACGGGCCGCGAGCAGCTGCTGAAGTTCGCCGGCGCCTACCACGGGCACGCGGACGGCCTGCTGGCCGAGGCCGGCTCGGGGTTGGCCACCGCCGGCATTCCCGCGTCGCCCGGCGTCCCGGCCGCCCAGGCCGCCGCCACGACCGTCGTTGGATGGAACGATCGCGAGGCGGTCGAGCGCGCGCTGGGCGAGGCCGAGTTCGCCGCCATCCTCGCGGAGCCCTACCCGGCCAACATGGGCCTGGTGCCGCCCGCCGAGGGCTTCCTCCCATTCCTGCGCGAGCAGGCCGACCGCTGCGGCGCCCTGCTCGTGTTCGACGAGGTGATCTCGGGCTTTCGCGTCGCGCGCGGAGGCGCTCAAGAGCGAGAGGGAGTGACACCGGATCTGACGATCATGGGCAAGGTGATCGGCGGGGGCGTGCCCGCGGCGGCCTACGCCGGCTCGAGGGAGCTGATGAGCAGGGTGGCACCGGCCGGTGAGGTCTACCAGGCGGGCACCCTCTCGGGCAACCCTCTGGCGACGGCGGCGGGCCTTGCGACGCTCCAGCTGCTCGACGCGGCCGCCTACGATCGGCTGACCGCGGTGACCGAAGCCCTCGCGGGCGGCCTGCGTGATGCGGCGGCTCAAGAGGGCGTGCCGGTCCAGGTGACCTCAACCACGGGCCTGCTCACCGTCTTCTTCCACGATGGGCCGGTGGCGAGCTACGCCGACGCGAAGGCGTGCGACACGCAAGCTCACGCGGCGTTCTGCCGCGCGCTGCTCGAGCGCGGCGTGTACCTGCCGCCCTC